>Ga0137412_10002454_pt1 | contig 14693 bp, 5 predicted proteins | sample CZODoug2_1_16fun_FD_122160 | JGI IMG/M metagenome (GOLD analysis project Ga0137412, IMG submission 122160) | Vadose zone soil fungal communities from Angelo Coast Range Reserve, California, USA - CZODoug2_1_16fungal (Hybrid Assembly) | ecosystem: Environmental > Terrestrial > Soil > Vadose zone... | reverse complement strand
TGGATACTCGAGAATTGCGTCATCACGGTAGATTTGGTGTTCGGCCTCGAAGTCATTGGCGTCGGATGCCGTCCAGTGACGCCGCAAGGCGGCCTTCAAGTCGTCGTCTCGCATCGATGACCTTCTCCCCAAGCAATCACGTTTCACCAGCTTCTCGTGTCACTCAGTACCTGCTGGCACTGCCCGGATAACGATCCCGCCCTCAAATGATTGCGAATCGATACGCAGGGCAAAGCACTTCGGCTGGGAAATTTATGGTTGCCGGGTGCACCGTCGAACCGCCCTCAAGCTACCGCTGCTACTGGCAGTGGGCGCGACATTGATCCAAGTGCCCCGCGCCTCTGCCGAAGTCGGCCGGTGGTCGGTTGAGCGCGCCAACGCCTGGTATCAAGCGCAAGGCTGGCTGGTCGGCGGAAACTACATCACCTCGACAGCCATCAATCAGCTCGAGATGTTTCAGCAGGGTACCTATGATCCTCGGCGCATCGATAGCGAGCTGGCCTGTGCTCGGGTGGCCGGGTTCAACACCGTGCGGGTCTTCCTCCACGATCTGCTGTGGGCGCAGGATCGCCAAGGCTTTGCCCGCCGTCTCGCACAGTTCGTCGCGATCGCGGCGAGCCACGGCATCAAACCACTCTTTGTCTTGTTCGACTCCTGCTGGGATCCGTTCCCGAGGCTGGGTCGTCAGCGCGCGCCAATACCCGGAGTACACAACTCCGGATGGGTGCAAACCCCGGGTGCTGCGCACCTTGGCGACCCTGCCTACACCCGCGTTCTATACGACTACGTCACCGGAGTGCTTAGCCAATTCCGCAGTGACGGGAGGGTTTTGGCTTGGGACCTATGGAATGAACCCGACAATCCCGCACGCACTTATCGCACAGTGGAAAGGAGCGACAAACAGGAGCTTGTCGCAGCGCTGCTCCCCCAAGTGTTCAATTGGGCGCGTTCAGTTGATCCTGCTCAACCACTGACGAGCGGCGTCTGGCATGGGAGCTGGGTGGATCCCGGGCGCCGCAGCACAATCAGCGGCATTCAACTCGCCAATTCCGATGTGGTCACATTCCACTGCTATGGCAAACCAACCGAATTCGAGGGCCGCATCACCGAACTTTCTCCACTGGGGCGACCGATCCTATGCACCGAGTACCTGGCCCGGTCTGTCGGCAGCACTGTCGAGGAAATCCTCCCAATTGCCAAGCGGCACAACGTTGGTGCATACAACTGGGGTCTGGTGGCTGGGAAGACACAGACCTATCTGCCGTGGGATTCGTGGGATCACCCATACAGAACACCTCCGAAAGTGTGGTTCAGCGATCTCCTGCTACCCGATGGACGGCCGTATCAGGGCAGCGAAATTCAAACGATTCGGACGCTGACCGGCGCGCTGGGCCAGACTTAGCCGCCCGGCGTGCTCTCCGAGAGCCCGAAGGACACCATCCCACGCGGCAGCCGCCAATCCACTTGTGCCTGTACCGTTTCTAAAGGCACCGATTCGGGCAGCCGCAGCACCTGGGTGACTTTTTCCACCCCGGCGACCTGGCGCACTACCGCGCCCAGTCGCGCCAGCGGGTGGTGGACGACTGCGAAAGCCATCACACGACCGTGCTTGAATCGCTCCGATGACCAACGGGGTCGCCACGTCGGGGCCGAACAGCCTCAACAATGCGATCGGTGTCCGCCAGCACCCGAACACCGCGTATCAGAACCTGCGCCAGATCCCCGGTATGGGTCCGTATCCGATCGTGGAATCGTTCTCGGCTCTTGGCTTCGGTGTCGGCGTGCGGCATCGCAGCGCAGCCGTGGCAATCCAGATCACGACCGACTCGACGTACACCGCACCGAGCGCCGCCGCGATCCCGGTCTGACAGCGATGAAGGCGCAACGCAAACTGCTGCCCGAACACGACGGCGCGTCGGAGCTGGGCGCAGCGCGCGGTGTGGTGAGCGGTTCGCCGATACCCGGCCGTACGCCACCGATCGATCCCGACATTCGGACCGGCTGCGCCCGAATCCGCCAGGCACGCATGGTCCGAGTTTGGCCCGACCCCCGGCCTCGGCGGAAGGACTGACCGTCATGGCGGCGAGACGCACCTACAAACGTGACAAACGGGGTCGGTTCGCATCTACCGGCCATTCGCGTGTCAAACGGGTCGGCAAGTGGGCCGGGTTAGGCCGGGTGATGAGTACGCCGGAATCCACACGGGCGTGAAGCTTCGCAGCCGCAAGCGCGGAGCCGAATACTACGTCGGCGTCTCAGCCGGTCGTCGCATCTCGACGCCGTACTGAGGCCGTCGTGGACTGTCACCGACCGCCCGCCCAGCCGTACTGCGCCCAGCCGATATCGTGGCGACCGTTCACCCGGCCACCGCGCAACGGTCGCTCACCCGCAGGCCCGCGACCAGCGACGTTCAACCGGCCCGGCTAACCGCGCGGGGCGCGATAAGAGTTGATCGGCTTGGCCGCAAGCGTTTTCGTTGGTTTAGCTAGACTGCTCCACCACATCCACCGGGCGGTGCTGGTGTCCCACTAGGAAAAGCGTCGTCAATGACGCAGTTCATCTGAAAAACCGGCGTGGCGAACGTACCGCCGGTCATCGCCACGTTGTGCCAATAACTACCGTCAGGGAATTTCTCACCGTTGCACCATGCGACGGCCAAGATGCCACCCCGGCCACCAGGACAATCACCCGTCGTCAGATTGGGCTTTTGGGACGGGTCGGCATGGGCCGCGCCGGAATACCGAAGCGCAGTTGAACCCAGCGCCGCCACTGCTGCGACGAAGAGCTTGGTCCTGGTCATTTTTTCATTCCCACTGACCTTGTGCACCGGCTTGCGAGTAGCGATCAGACTACCGACGACGTCCGATAGCCAGGGTCCGAATCGGCAACGGACGGTCACCGGCAGGGCCGCGACCGGCGGCGTACACCCGGCCCGGCTGACGACGGGCTACAGGCGTCAAGCCAAAGCGGGTGCGCCGCAGAGACGAGCAGTCCGCCGATGAGGGCGTCGCGGTAGCCCATCGATCGCAGCAATAGCCGCGCGGATGGTCCCGGATCGTCCGGCTCTCCCCACAATCGGTTCGCACGCAGAGGTCAACCAGGAAGGAGACGCCCGAGGCCAGGCGGATGCTGCCCGCAACGACCGCGGCACGGTCAATCGGCATGACCGCAGCCTAGAGCCCGATGCCCCGCCGAGTGGTCCGCATTCGGCCCGGCCCGCTGTGGCAAGCGCATTCGGTCCGCCCCGGGTTTAAGATGGGAATGTGGGAGTGGGCGGCGGCGATGCTCGCTATACCGCTGTTCTTGAAGCCCGGAACCTCTGCAAGTCGTTTGGCCGCGGGGCCACCGTAACGCCGGTCCTCAAAAACATTAATTTGCAAATATTCCGGGGCGAGTTCGTGGCGTTGGTCGGACCTTCGGGTTCGGGCAAGTCGACATTGCTGAGCATTCTCGGATTGCTGGAGCCTCCGACGAGCGGCGATGTTCTGATCAACCACAAGAGTGTGGCCGAACTGTCTGGCCGGCAGTTGGCCCGCATCCGCAGTCGCACAACAGGGCACGTATTCCAGTCGTTCAATCTGCTCGCCGGGCTGACCGTTGCCGAGAATGTGATGCTTCCCAGTCTGCTGACCGGTGAGTCTGGTCGGGAATGGTATGACCGGGCACTCAGATTGTTGGATCAGTTCGGTGTCGTCGGGTTGGCCAACCGGGTGCCCGCGGAGTTGTCTGGTGGCGAGCAGCAGCGGGTGGCGATCGCGCGAGCGTTGTTCATGACGCCGGATGTGATACTCGCCGACGAACCCACAGGCAATTTAGACACCCAGAACGGTCGTAAGGTCATCGATGCCCTCGAAAGCCTCAATTCGTCAGGTCAAACGATCGTCCTCGTCACGCATGATCGGTCGATCGCCGCAAAAGCCCCTCGGCTCATTTCGCTTCTCGACGGTCGCATAGAATCAGACAGCACGGCAATACAGGCAAGAAGCACAAGATGGCGCTGGCGCCTCGGCGTTTAGCCGCGACTCTCAACGTTCTGCGCATCATCAATCTCCGGGCTATCCGGCGGCATACACTGCGCGCGTTGCTGGCCGCGCTTTCTCTCGGGGGTGGGGTCGCCGTTGCTGTCGCTGTGATGATCGAAACCACCAGCGTCCGCACCGCTATCGATGATGTCGGTTACCGAATTGCCGGCCCCGCGCCGTTGCGTATCGTTGGCGCGGCGACTCGGGGCGGCATCGAACCGGCGGTTATCAATACTGCCAGCCGTGTGCCGGGCGTGTCGGCGACAGTGCCCGTCATCCGTGCCGTGACGTTGGTACGCAACCGTGACCACGAGACATTCGTGCTGGCTCTGGGAATCGACTGTTCGGCCCAGTGGATCATCGATCCGGAGGTATGCCAACCCGGCCAGCGAGAACCACCGACGTTAGCTACGTCGACCACGCTCGGCAGATCATTGATCCCTTCCGCGACACTGGCGACGGACGTAGGGCAGCTGTCGATGCCTACGATTCAGCAAGTCCCACAACTGGATACCGTCAACAACGGGCGCGTTGTGCTGTTGCCCCTCAGTACAGCAAAGGCACAATTCGCACGATCTGACCGGGTCGACATCCTCTACGTGAAAGTCGCCGACAACTCGAGCGCATCGGCGGTACGGGCACGCTTAATCGACGCCCTGGGGCCTGGGTTCAGTGTCCTCACTCGCCAGGACCCCGCCCGGGGATTCGACGTCAACACCGTACTTCTTCCGTTGCTGGGGATCTTCGCGCTTGTCGCGGTCGGAGTGGGCGTCATCCTGATCGCCCAAATCACCCGCCTGTCCGTCGAGGAACGGCGACGCGAGATCGCGGTCGCCGCCGCATTGGGCGCATCGCCGCTGTCGACCATCAGCGGGTTCCTCGCTGAAGCTGCCCTACTTGGAGCAGCCGGATCGGTCATCGGGATTCTCATCGGCATTGTCATCGCAAGGCCAGTCGTTGCGAGCGCCAGTGAGCTGACCGAATTGTTTGTTGGTGTCAACGTCCCGGTCGTGGTCGAACCGAGTGTTGTTGCGGTTGGACTGGGAACCGGGGTGCTCCTCGCGGTTCTTGCGGCCATAGGCCCCAGCCTGTCAGCGTCGAAAACCGCGATAGCGGCCGAACTTTCGGGCCGAGCCGCCCACGAGTACAACAGATCACGAAGCGTCTGGCCCAAAGCGGTGGCGATGCTCGCCATCGGTTTTGTCGCAGTTCTCTACGCGAGGATGGCTACCACAGCCGGCGGCCTCGAGCCTTGGCAGGCTGCGGTTACCAATGGCGCGGTCGTGGTCGCCGTGATTGGATTGCTCTGGGCAGCAGCATATCTGAGCGTATGGGCGATCACCTCGATTCGGTCCCGACCTGACCGAGCGCACAGCGCAACGCTCACCGTAGCGCTCAGCGGACTCCGGGCCAATGGTTCACGGACATCCGCGATTGCGGGCGCTGTCGCAGTACCCGTTGCCACCGCGATACTGCTCTCTGGATTCCTTGCCGCAATCAACCGTGGCGTCGGCGACGTGGCTCAAGCACAGGCAAACGGACGTCTGGTACTCACCACCACGCGATTCACCGACTTCGGGTCGATGGATGCCAAATTCTCCCCAGACACTGTCGCGAAGCTGGCATCCTTACCGGGGGTTGGCACCCTCGAGCGAATGGCAGAAATCGAGACCACGCTCGCGAATGGATCATTGGCTTTCGTACGGGCTGAGGATCGGCCGACCTTTCCTTTCCCGGTGCTCGCCGGGCAAGCCCCACAGGTCAGCATTGACGCAGATCGACTCGTCATCGGCGGCATACTCGCCCGGGAGAACGGTCTTCGCGTTGGCGACACGCTGCTTCTCGGAAGCGGACTCAAAGCTAGGAAAATGACCATCGGCACGATTCTGGCGACCCCCGAAGTGGGCGGTCGGAGGATTCAAATGCCATATCGGCTTGCCGAGCAGCTTTTCGGTCCGCAGCCGGCGGGTTTGGTTTTCCTCAAGCCGAAGGCGGGATTTTCACCTGAGCGGATTTCCGCCGAGATTGGATCGAGTCATTTCAACCAGCCTGTCAAGGTGGTGGACCCGGCGGGATATCGAACCGCCGTCGCCAGCGGCGAGGTTCGATTTCTCAAACCATTGAACACGCTGAAATATGGCCTCCTCGCCATCGCTTTCGTATCGGTGTCCTCGACCCTGGTACTTGTCGGAATACGGCGTCGACGGGAGATAGCTCTGATACAGGCGCTTGGGGCTACCCGATCTAAGGTCTTCGCCATAACAACTCTCGAAGCCATCGTCGCGAGCGCAACGGGCGCCCTATTCAGCGCAGCGCTCTCCATTGCAATCATCGAAGCGGTTCGACGGGCTGCAATCGTCGATGTGGGTGCGGTTACGCCGTTTATATTCCCATTGTCGGAAGCAATAAGATATGCCGCACTCGCCACGATGGCTGCGATACTCGCTGCGGTCATCCCCGCGTGGAGAAGCACGCAGGCTGCACCATCGACGGCACTGCGGGAGGAGTAGCCGATGCCCCGGGTGAGCAACCCTCGGCACGGCCATCAGAAGCGGTAGGTGGCGCAGCCGACCTGCAGGCCCGAGCCGACGCTCACGATCAAGCCGACGTCGCCCGAACTGACCCGCGTGTGCCGCCATGCGTGCTCGAGCGCATACGGCAAGGAAGAGGTGAAAAGGTCGGCGTCGGCGGCAACATCGACGAACCGCGAGCTCCGGATGCCGATGCGCGCGGCCAGTTCCGCGCGGCCCGCGGCGGACAGGTACGGGGGGAACACGAGAGCGATTTCGGAACGGTCCAGTCCCTCCAGCTTCAACAGTTCCTCGACGGCAGCGGGGATCGTGTCCAGGTAGTGGGCTTCCAGCTTCGGATCGCGATCGATCTGTAGCCAGCTCTGTCCGTCTCGGTGCTGGACGTACGTGGACAGTGCCCGCCCGTACTCGGGATGGTGGTGGAACACGAACTGGCCGAAGCCCGTTGTGCCGCCGGTGCTACCCAGGATCACAGCCGACCCCGTCTCGGCGATGCCATACAACGGCCGGCCGCTGTCAGCGGTGTTGTTTTCCACCTCGGAAGCCACAACCATCGCATGCTCGGTCTTTCCCGCGCTGATCATCTGGGTGGCGACATGGCAGGCGTTGAGGAAGCCGACCGCCCCATTGAGCACATCGAAGGCAAGAGTCTTGGGGTCGTCCGGAGATTCCAGGTCGTCATTCACGCCTAACTCGCCGGCAACGAGCGCGGCGATGGCCGGTTCGCAGATGAAGTCGTCCCGGTAGACCCCGGCGTGGATCAGCAGGCCGAGCGCCGCCCGGTCGAGTCCGCTGTCCTGGAGGCACGCCGTGGCGGCCTGCACCGCGAGGTCGACCCCGCGCCGGAGACGGGACTGCTCGGCATCGGCGGTGCCGACCCCTTCGATGCGGACGCGGTGCGTAACCGGTCGCTCCGTGAAGCGCAGGCCTGTCGAGCGCCTGCCGTCGCGGTGGCCATTGGACCCCCGGCGCAGCCGGTCGGGCAAGTCGTCGAATGTGTATAGCGCGGCGCCGACAGTCTGTCCCGAGCCGCTGATGCCGAAGACCACGTTGTCTCCGGACTGGATCCGGTTCCCCCGGATGTGGTCGCTGAGCGCGACGAAGTGTGTCGTGCTGGCGGTGTTTCCCCGCTCGGCCAGGTTGGAGATGATGTTGCCGGGATGGGCTACGGTGCGTCCAAACATCCGGTTCACCGCCATTACCGCGTCGTTGAGCGATGCTTCCGACGTCTGATGCATGACAATGTGATCGCAGTGCTCGGGCCGCCACCCGTGCCGGGTCATCACCGCGGTGACGTAAGGCACTGAACGCTTGACCGCGACCGCCGTCGCGGCGATGGAGTCGGTGAACATGACCGCGCCGCCGTGCGGCCCGTTGGTCGCCTTGGCCACGCACAGGCTGCTGTACCGGCCGAGCGTGGCCATATCGATGTCGTGGAAGCCGACCCGGCCGTTGGGACCGCGCTCCAGAATCACCGCGGCGCCGGCGTCACCCAGGGTTAGGCACGCCAGACGCGCGTCCATTGGCCCCTCGATTTCCTTCTGGGCGGTCTCGGTCAGGTGGGTGATGTATTCGCCGCTGACCACCATGGCGCGCTGGACCAGTCCGGTCTTAAGGAATGCATCGGCCACGGTGATGCCGGTGAACATCCCGGCGCACGCGTTGGTGATGTCGAAGGCAAGCGCGTTTGCCAGGCCACACTGATCCCGTAACCGCGCCGCGGTGCTGGGCTCGAAGACGAATTTGTGCCCGGGTCCGTCGTATCGGGAGATGTTGCAGGAGATGACCAGATCGATCTCGTCGGGCCCGTAGCTCGACCGGGCCAAGCAGTCGACCACCGCCTGCCGGGCGAGGTCGATGGAGAACTCGCCGTGCCCGGCCACCCGCCTGCGCTTGATGCCGGTCAGGCGTTCCAAGGGTATGCCGATGTCGTTGGCGCATCCGGCGAGGACGTTCTCGGTCGAAACCACCTCTGCGGGCAGGTAGGTGCCGATGCTTTCGATTACCGTGTTTCGCGTCTGCTGCCCGTTCGCGTGCACCGCTACCAACGGACCGAGTGCGGCGAGGTAGTCCTCCGCTGTGCGCGATTCGATGACCTGACTTCCGTTCGGGTGTTTTGCAGTGTCCCCGAGATCCGGAGCGTCGGCAGCGTGGCCGTATTCGGCGGCCAGCTCGGCGACCGTGCCGAATAAGAACACCGACTCGGGTTTCAGCGGCAGGCCGGCTTCGTTGGCTTTGACCGTGACCTCCAGGCTGTGGGTCGAGCAGCCACCGAGTGCGAAGAAGTCGTCGTGAACGCCAACGCGCTCCACTTCGAGCACCTGGCGCCAGATCTCCGCGAGGATTTTCTCGGCGTGCGTGCGTGGAGCGACGAAGGTCGGCTCCTGCACCGGCGCCGCTTCGTCCCCCGCCGCCAAGGCGCGGCGGTCCACCTTTCCGCTCGACGTGCGGGGCAGTGCCTCGGTCACACAGAAGACGGCCGGCACCATCGCTGCGGGAAGCCAGTCGAGCAGGAAGCGGCGCAGCTCGGCAGTGGTCGGCGCGGGTTCGCCCGGCGCCACGACATGGGCGACCAGCCTGGTGTTCCCACGGCTGTCGTTGCCGGCGATGACCGCGTTCTCCCGAACCCTGGGGTGCTTGTCCAGTGCGGCCTCCACCTCACTCGGCTCGATTCGCACGCCGTGGATCTCCACCTGGTCGTCGAGGCGTCCCAGGTACTCGATGTTGCCGTCGGGCAGGTACCGCGCCAGGTCGCCGGTGCGGTACAGCAGTTCGGCGGGTTCGTCGGCGAACGGGTCGGCAATGAATCTGGCTGCCGTCGGGTCGGGTTGGTTGAGGTAGCCGCCGCCCACGCCGACCCCGCCGATGAACAGTTCGCCCGGCACACCCACCGGCACCGGTCGGAGATGGGCGTCCAGGAGATGGACGCGGACGTTGGCGATCGGTCGCCCGATCGGGACCGGCGGCCCGCATGCACCAGCCTTGCAGTGAAAAGCGGTGGCGGTGATCGCAGTCTCGGCGGGGCCGTACTCGTTCCACAGCTCGGCGTCCAGTGTGGCCAGGAAGCGCTGAGTGAGTTCGTACTGCAGCACTTCGCCGCCGCAGGACACCCTGCGCAGCGCGACGCAGGCGGTCACTGCCGGCTCGGCAAGAACAGCGCGCAGAATCGACGGCACGAAATGCACCACCTGGGTGACGGACTGCTCGGCGATGGTCCGAACGAGGTAGGCGGGGTCCTTGTGGCCCTCGGGTTTCGCAATGACGAGCCGTGCCCCGAAGATCAACGGCAAGAAGATCTCCGCCACCGAGGCGTCGAAGGTCACCGGCGTGTGGTGAAGCACCCGGTCGTCAACGGTGAGCCCATAGGTCGCCTGCATCCACAGCAGGTAGTTGCGGATTCCCGAGTGGGTGTTGATCGCGGCCTTCGGCACACCGGTGGAGCCGGAGGTGTGGATGACATAGGCGGGGCTGGCCGATGTCGTGCCGGCGGGGGCCGGGATGGCGTTCTCGGCTTCCGACGTCGAGGAGAGGTCGAGGCACAGCCGGTGACCGGTGAACCCCTGCAGCCGTTCCAGATGTCGCTGGTGCGTAACGCAGACGGGCACACCGGCGTCGGTCGTCATCGCGGCAACGCGGTTTGTCGGTTGCGCCGGGTCCAGCGGCATGAACGCGCCACCCGCCTTGAGCACGCCCAGGAAGGCCACCACCAGGTCTTCTGAGCGGTCGAGGAGGACAGCAACGATGCTGTGGAGTCCGACACCCAGGCGCTGCAGCCGATGGGCTAGCGCATCCGCGCGCCGGTCGAGCTCCGCGTACGTCATCTCGCGGTCGTCAAACCACACGGCGATCGCATCCGGGCGTCGTCGAGCCGTCGCCGCCACCATCTCGTGAACGCAATCAGGCGCCTGGTAACGAACCTGGGTTTCGTTCCAGGACGCCTGCTCACGGCGCTCCGTTTCGGTGAGCAGCGGCAGTTCCGACAAGCGCCTGTCGGGGTCGGCGACGATGCCGCCCAGCAGCGTCACGAAGTGCCCGGCCATACGCTCGATCGTCGCCTCATCGAAAAGGTCCGTGTTGTACTGCAGCACGCAAGTGAACTGCCCGTCCGAATCGGCCACTTGCATCATCAAGTCCACGGGCGCACCGCCCTGGCCGATGTGGATCGTGTTCAGGTCCAGCCTCGCCGGACCTCCGGCCGCGGCCGTACCGCCCCGTCCGTCCTGGAACCGGCGCGGTTGTTCCCAGGCGAACGAGACATGGAAGAGCGGTGTATGGCTCAGGTCGCGGGCCGGCCGGAGCCGCTCGACGAGCAGCGCGAAGGGGTAGTCCGAATGCGCGAGTGCCGCCAGAACCGTCTCCTTGACACGGCCCAGCAACGACGTGAACGTCGGGTCGCCGTGCAGGTCGGCGCGAAGAACCACCGGGTTCGCAAGGTAGCCGACCAGGCCCTCCAGCCCCGGCCGGTCGCGGCAGCCGAATGGTGAGCCGATGGGGAGGTCGTCCTGGCCGCTGTAACGGTGCAGCAACGAGGCGTACGCCGCCAGTAACGTCATGTACGGCGTCGCGCCGGCGCCACGGCCTACCTCCTTGACCCCGGCGCCCAGCCGACCGTCGAGGGTGAAGCGATGCACCGCGCCGCGATACGTCTGAGCCGCCGGTCGTGGCCGGTCGATGGGTAACTGGACGTTCGGGATGTCGCCGGCTAGCTGCCGACGCCAGTAATTCCAGAGGCGTTCCCCCTCGGCACCCGAGAGCATCTGGATCTGCCAGTCCACGTAGTCGACGTAGCGCTCTGGGCAGGGCGGGGGCGGGTCTGAACCGTGTTCTGCGGCGTAAAGCAGGCGCAGCTCGTCGAGAATGACGTCGATAGACCAGAAGTCGACGGCGATGTGATGCACGAACAGGACCAGGACATGTTCGTTCGGTGTGCGCCGCAGCAGACTGAGCCGCAGCACCGGGCCGGTTTGCAGGTCGAACGGACGATTGGACTCCCGACGTAGCCATTCGTGGAGCTGCAGCTCGTCGGGGCCCACGTCGTGGCGGGCGATCCGCACCGGCCATTGCGGATGAACGAGTTGAACCGGCTGGCCGTCGTGTACGGCGTATGTCGTGCGCAGTATCGGGTGACGCTCGACAAGCGCCTGGGCGGCGCGTTCCAGCGCCGACACATCGACGTCACCCGTAATCCGCCCCGCATAGGTGATGGTGTAGGCCGGGCTGGCCGGCGCGAGCTTATGGAGGAACCACAGGGACCGTTGTCCGTACGACAACGGATGCACCGAGGCGGAAACCTCCGCCTGCGCCGGCGCCTTGTCCGGCGGCATTTCGCGTGTGTCGGCCGCCGAGGTCGGATCGGGCGGGGCTGAATCAACGCCGGAAAGGCGATCGCCAAGCCGGGTGGCCAGCCGGGTGATGGTTGGTCCATCGAGCAGGGTGACGACCGGCACGACGATGCCCAAGTCGCGCTCGATCTGGGTACGCAGCTCCGTTGCGATCAGCGAGTCGACGCCGAGATGGTTGAGGGGCAGTTCGATGTCCAGGCGCGACGGTGCCAGACCGAGTTTGCCGGCTGCTTGATCGCGCAGGTAGGACTCGAGCAGCCGCTGGCGCTCCGCCGGGCCTGCGCGGCGCAACTCGTCGTTGAGGTGTGCTCCCGGTGCGCGCGCGCCGCCCGTCGTCAGCGTGCCGTCCAACGACTCACGACCGAGGTGCGCAAGCAGGGGCGGGTCCACGCCCGGGGGTAACCCGCTGCGCCACTGGTCCCAGTTGGCCCGCAGGACAGCAACCTGGGTGGCGGATATCCGAAGCAGGTGCGACAGCGCCTGGACACCGTCAGCCGCTGGCATGGGCTCGACGCTGTGCCCGATGAGGTGACGCAGTCGTTCGGGCTTAATGGCCATACCGACCTCGGCCCATGGTCCCCAGTTGATGCTCAACGCCGGCCGATCCTCCGCCCGCCGATGCCACGCCAACGCATCCAGGAATGCGTTCGCCGCGGCATAGTGCGCCTGACCCGGCGAACCCAGCACCGACGCGGCTGAGGAGAAGAGCACGAAGAAATCCAGCGCCGCGTCGCGGGTCAGCGCGTGCAGGTTCCAGGCGCCCTCGACCTTGGGCGCCATGACGTCGCGCAGGCGTCGCTCGTCGAGGCGCGCGAGGATGCCGTCGTCGAGGATTCCCGCCGCGTGCACGACCCCACGCAGCGGCGGCATTGACGCGCGGATTGACTCGACCACGGCCGCGACCTCATCGGCCCTGGCGACGTCCCCGCGCGCGACGATGACCTCAGTGCCGGCCGCTCGCAACGCGTCGACCGTCACCTGCGCGGACTTCGAGGCGGGGCCACGCCCCATCAGCACCAGATGCCGGGCGCCCTGGTCGACCATCCACGTGGCGACGGCACGGCCAAGCCCGCCAAGCCCGCCGGTGATCAGATACGTGGCTTCTGCTTCGAACCCGGCCGGGGGCTCGGCGGGATGGACAACTGGTGGCACGCCTTCGTCCAGCGACACGACGACCTTGCCGATTTGTTTGCCCTGCACCAGGCACCGAACGGCTGCGGCGGTCTCCCCGACGGGGAACGTACGCACGGGCGGCGGGCGCAATGCGCCCTGCTCGACGCACGCCACGATCCGGCGCAACAGGGCGCCGACATAATCGGGACGATCGATGACAAGTTGCGCCAGATCGATGACCATGTACGACGCGTTTTGCCGCAGCTGCCACAGGCGTAGCCGGCCATGCCCGTAGACGTCGCGCTTACCGATCTCCAGAAAGCGGCCAAACGATCTCAGGACCGTCAGGCCCTTGGCGATCGCCTCGCCCGTCAACGAATTGAGCACCACATCCACGCCCTCGCCCCCGGTGGCGCTCAGTACCTCATCGGCGAACGCGAGGGAACGTGAGTCCGAGACGTATTCGACGCCGAGCGCATCCAGGTGGTCTCGCTTCTCCGGGGTGCCGGCGGTGGCATACACCGTCGCGCCGAGCCAGCGGGCGACCTCGACCGCCGCAAGACCGACACCGCCGGCCGCGGAATGGATGAGGACCCGCTCGCCGCGGCGCAGCCGTGCCTGTTCATTGAGGGCGTAGTAGGCCGTCAGGTATGCGATCGGTAGCGAGGCCGCTGCCTGGAAACTCAGCTGCGCCGGCATCACGGCCACCAGGCCCGCAGGGGTGGTCACGAACGAGCCGACGCCGTCCATCGCCAACGCGATGACAGCGTCCCCCACCCGGAACTCGTCGACGCCGTCGCCGACGGCGGTGACAGTTCCGGCGCATTCGATCCCCACCCGCACCGGCCCGTCGACCTGACCGGGATACACGCCGAGGGCCCGCATCGCGTCCATGAAGTTGAGCCCCGCGGCGTGCACACGGATCTCGACCTCGTCCGACCCGGGCACCCGCCGGGTGGCGGCCCGGGCCCGAATATCGTCGAGCACGCCCGGCACCGCATACTCCATCCGGAACGCCACATCGGTACCGCGCGCGGGGGGCTGGGCCGGCGCGGGAGGGCGTACCGGGTGACCCGCGTCGTCATGGCGGGCCAGCCGCGCGACGTAGCGCAGGCTGCCACGCAGTGCCGCGTCGGGCTCGGGGCCATCCGCCCACAACTCCTCGAACAGGGCCCGAAACTCTTCGGGCCCTCCGTCCGCCGACAGGTCGACTCGCGAACAGCGCAGCTCGGGGTGCTCGTGGTCGATGCTGCGGCCCATCCCCCACAACGGCGCCTGAGCGATTGACACGGGCGCGACGACGGCGTCGACCACCTGCGCCCCCCGTGTCACCAGCCACAGGCGCGGAGGGTCCGGCCAGCCGACCAGCGTCAGTGCCTGCGCGAGATGCAGCACGCTCAATGTGCCCAGCACCCGCGCCGACTCCAGCGAGTCGGTGTTCAGGTCGGGCATCTTGATCTCGGCGATCTTTTTCAGCTGCGCCTTGGTGATCTTGCCGACCTTGTTGCGGTTGGGCTGACCCGATCCCTTGTCCAGGCCGAGCTCCTTCTTCACCAGGATCGCCGCGGGCGGCGTCTTGAGGATGAAGGTGAACGACTTGTCGGAGAAGATCGTGATCTCGACGGGCAGGATCGTATCCTGGCCCTGCGTCCGAGCGTTGAACTCTTTGCAGAAGGCCATGATGT
>Ga0137412_10002453_pt1 | contig 14698 bp, 16 predicted proteins | sample CZODoug2_1_16fun_FD_122160 | JGI IMG/M metagenome (GOLD analysis project Ga0137412, IMG submission 122160) | Vadose zone soil fungal communities from Angelo Coast Range Reserve, California, USA - CZODoug2_1_16fungal (Hybrid Assembly) | ecosystem: Environmental > Terrestrial > Soil > Vadose zone... | reverse complement strand
CGAGGATGTGTCGCACTCTCGTGGAGTCGTAGAGGGGGTCATACGCGGGGAGGATCGCGCCCCCGGGAATGCCGAATACGACGTCCGCGCCGACCTGCTCAAGTGAACGCACGAGTGCCTGCGCGCCCGTGATGCTCTCCTCGCTGGCTGACTGGCCGTTCATCCGGTGACTTCCTTCGGTCGGTGGGCGGTGCGTGGCCTCGACTGCAACAAAAAACCCCCCGTGCCAGGGCACGAAGGGTTAGCGCGTCGGTCGGTTGGTTCAGCCGACGCGCTTGTCGATAAGTACGAGATCACGCACGAAGCAGACCTTACACGCGGTGCGCGACCGAGTTCAACTCCGCGAGACCCCCGTCCCACATATCGAGAGTGGTGCGTCAAACACTCACCTAACCCCACATCTCTGGCAGACTCTCCCAAAGGCGGGGGCCTTGACGACCAGGAGTTCTGGCATGTCCTCGCAGCGGACAGCACGTCATCGCAGCGCCCGACACCGAGTGGCGCCGACACCTGCGTCCACCCGCGGCCCCCTCCCCTCGCAGCGCATCACCCTGATCGCGGCCGGGTCGGTCTTCTGTGCCCTGTTCGCCCTCGCGCTGGCCACGCTCCCCGAGCACCGGCAACCGGACGCCGTGTCCCCGGGCAGCATCACCGCGGCGGACGACGCGGCGCAGTTCGCGCAGGTCGGCGATGCGGCGGCGATCGCGCCGCCGGCCACGATCACCCGGGACGCCCCCCGGCATCCGGCATCGGTGGGCGCCCTGCCCCAGCTCGGACAGCATCCGGCGTCGGCGTCGACCAGCGGGTCCTCGTCGTCGGGCCTGGGGGGCGAGGCGTCCGGGTCGGGCGGGGGCGGCGCTGCGCTGCCCGGCTCGACCGCGACGACCGGCGGCCCGGCGCCGTCGACCACGGGCCCCGCGTCCACGCCGTCGAGCGGACTGCCCGATCCGGCGCAGGTGGCCCAGTCCGTGTTCAACGCGATCAACGCGTCGCGCCGAGGCGCCGGACTTCGCGTGCTGACGTGGAACTCCGGGCTGCAGACCAGCGCCCAGCAGCACAACCAGGCGATGGCGAGCTCCAACACGCTCTCCCACCAGGCCCCCGGCGAGACGGATCTGGGTAAGCGGGAGTCATCCGCCGGGGTCTTCTGGTGGTGGGCCGGGGAGAACATCGCCATGAGCAGCTCGCTCACCGCGCGGGCGGCCCTGGATCTCGAGTCGGCGATGGTCAACGAGCAGCCGCCGAACGACGGCCACCGGCAGAACATCCTGGCCGGCAACGCGCAGGCGGTCGGGGTCTCCGTGCTCTTCGACGCGGCGCACCACCGGCTATGGCTAACCGAGGACTTCGCCCAAACCAGTTTGTTGTAGCCCCGCGCCATCCCGGAAGATCAACCGCAGATGGCGCCTTGCGCTGCGGAGCCCACCAGCTTGGCGTACTTGCCCAGCACGCCGTAGTCGAACCGGGACGGCAGCGGCTTCCAGTCGGCGCGACGCCGTTCGAGCTCGGCGTCGTCCACGAGCAGGTCGAGCGTGCGCGACGCCATGTCGAGGCGAATCGTGTCTCCGTCGCGCACGAGCGCGATCGGCCCGCCGACCGCCGCCTCGGGCGCGACGTGGCCGATACACAGCCCGGTCGTACCGCCGGAGAAGCGCCCGTCGGTGAGTAGCAGGACGTCCTTGCCGAGGCCCGCGCCCTTGATCGCGCTGGTGACGGCGAGCATCTCGCGCATGCCGGGACCGCCACGAGGGCCTTCCCACCGGATCACCACGACGTCGTTCGCGCGCAGCGACCCGTCGGCGACGGCCTCCATCGCCGACTGCTCGCCGTCGAACACGCGGGCCGGCCCCTGCCACACGTCCGAGTCGAAGCCGGCACTCTTCACGACGGCGCCCTCGGCGGCCAGCGAACCGCGCAGGATCGTGAGGCCGCCGGTGCGATGGATCGGGTCGCTTATCGCATGGATGATCTTGCCGTCCGGATCGGGCGGGGCGATGTCGCGCAGGTTCTCGGCGATCGTCTTGCCCGTGACGGTGAGCGCGTCGCCGTGCAGCAGGCCCGCGTCGAGCAGCGCCTTCATCACGACCGGGACGCCCCCGATCCGGTCGATGTCGGTCATGACGTAGCGGCCGAAGGGCTTGACGTCGGCGAGATGGGGCACGCGGTCGCCGATGCGGTTGAAGTCGTCGAGGGTCAGCTCGACGTGCGCCTCATTGGCGATGGCGAGCAGGTGCAGCACGGCATTGGTCGATCCGCCGAGCGCCATCACCACGGTGATCGCGTTCTCGAAGGCGTCCTTGGTCAGGATGGTGCGCGCGGTGATACCGGCGTCGACGAGGTGCACGACCGCCTCACCGGAACGTTCGGCGTAGGCGTCGCGGCGCGCGTCGGGGGCGGGCGGGGCGGCGGACCCGGGCAGGGACAGGCCCAGCGCCTCGGCCGCGCTCGCCATGGTGTTGGCGGTGTACATGCCGCCGCAGGCGCCCTCGCCCGGGCAGATCGCCTTCTCGATCTCGGTCAGCTCTTCGCGGGTGATCGTGCCGGCGAGGCAGGCGCCGACCCCCTCGAACGCGTCGATGATCGTGACGTCGCGGCCCTGGTAGCGGCCGGGCAGCGTCGAGCCGGCGTAGAGGAATACCGAGGCGACGTCTAGGCGTGCGGCCGCCATCAGCATGCCGGGCTCGGACTTGTCGCAGCCGGCCAGTAGGACGGCGCCGTCGAGCTGCTCGGCCCGGAACACCGTCTCGACCGAGTCGGCGATCACCTCGCGGGACACGAGCGAGTAGTGCATGCCGTCGTGGCCCATCGAGATGCCGTCGGAGACGGAGATCGTGCCGAATTCCAAAGGAAATCCGTCGGCGCCGCGCACCCCGACCTTCGCCGCCTTGGCCAGCCGCTGCAGCGACAGGTTGCACGGGGTGATCTCGTTCCAGGACGACGCGACGCCGATCTGCGGCTTGCGCCAGTCGTCGTCGCCCATGCCGACGGCCCGCAGCATGCCGCGTGCTCCGGCCCGCTCGATGCCGTCGGTGACGACGCTGCTGTGCGGCTTTCGGTGCTCACGGGGCTGCTGGCTGCTCACGACCGAAACAGTACGACGTAGGGTGCTTGCGTGTCCTCGCGCGTGTTTCGGTTGCCGAGATTGGCGTATCTCGGCGTGCTGTTCCTGGCGCTGTGCGCTACTCCCCTGGTGCAGCATCCGCTCGGCGCACTGGTGTACGTGGTGCCGGTAGCCGCCGCGGTGTTCATCGCCCGCACGGCGACGTTCGTCGATTCGGACGCCGGCATCCGGGTGCGGGCGCTGATCGGACATCGCACGTTGCCGTGGGCGGACGTGCGCGGGTTGTCGGTGACCGACCGCAGCGTCTACGCGGTGACGGAGGACGCCGCCGTGCGGCTGCCCTGCGTTCGGGTGTCGGACCTGGCGGCGGTATCGGCGGTGTCGGGCGGCCACCTGCCGCAGATGCGTGAGGCGACACCGAAGTACGCCCCGTCCCGCCGCTCCCGCTAATACCCGTCAGTCACTATGTTGATCAGCGGCTCGCCGGCGGCGTAGCGCAGGATCTGTTCGCGGACCAGCCGGTATGCGCGCCGCGGGAAGCCGCGCACGTTCCCGCCCACGTGTGGGGTGAGCAGCAGGTTCGGCACGGTCCAGAGCGGGTGGTCGGCGGGCGGCGGCTCGGGGTCGGTGACGTCCAGCGCCGCCCGCAGCCGCCCGGAGGACAGCTCGGCGATGAGCGCGTTGGTAACGAGGACCGGTCCACGAGCGGCGTTGACGAGCAGCGCGCCGTCGGCCATCGAGGCGAGGAACGCCGCGTCGACCAGGCCCCGTGTCTCGGCGGTGAGCGGGACGACAACCACCACGACGTCCGCCGACGGCAGCAGCTGCGACAACTCGCCCACGCCGTGCACGCCGTCACGCGGGTGCCGCGCGACGAGGGTCGGCGCGGCGTCGAACGCGCGCAGCCGGCTCGCGACGTTCTCGCCGAGATCGCCCGCGCCGACGATCAGCACCCGCTTGCCGGCCAGCTCGTCGGTGGTCACCGGGGCCCAGCGACGAGCGTCCTGGGCGCGGACGAATCGCGGGAATTCGCGCAGCACCGACAGGATCGCGGTCAGCGCCCACTCGGCGGTAGAGCCGCCGTGGACGCCCCGGCCGTCGCACAGCAGCACGCCGGGAGGCACGTGGCCGACCCACACCTCGGCGCCGGCGGACACCAGCTGGATGACGCGCAGCTTGGGCATGGCGGCGAACGCGGCGTCACGACGGGTGGCGTCGGCCAACATGTAGGTCGGCACCCAGAACTCGACATCGCCCGGCGGGGCACCGTGGCCGTCCCACGTGACGACCTCGATGCTGTCCGGCAGGGCGCCGACGAGCCGGGCCGCGCCGGCATCCGGTAGGCAGATCACGCTCACCCCGGCGACAGTAGTAGGCGGGTGCACCCACACAGGTACGCAAGGCAGACTGGGGCGCATGCGTCAGATCCCGTGGCGACTCGTCGCGCTGGTGGGCGCCGGCGGGCTGCTCGCCGCCTGCGGTGCCGGCGCCAACGCGAGCCCGACCTGGGTGCCGCAGCCGTCCATCAGCCTCGAGGCCGGACCGCGCGGCACGCAGCCCAACCAGCCGGGAGTCTCGCCCGGCGCCCCGGGTGGCACGCCGACGACGATCCCGAGCTCCCCAGGCTCGTCCAATCCGCCGAGCACGGCGGGCTCCGGGGTCGTGGCGACCAACCTCGACGCACCGACCGGGCTGACGCTGCTGCCCGACGGCACCGCCCTCGTGGGAGAGCGCACCACCGGACGCATCCTGCGAGTGCAACCGAAGCCGGCCCCGGTATCGGTGGTGCGCACCCTGACCGGCCTGTCGAGGTCCGGGGACGGCGGGCTGCTCGATCTGGCCCTCTCGCCGACCTACGCCCAGGACGGGCTGATCTACGCCTACATCACGACACCGACCGACAACCGGGTCATCGACTTCACCCTGACCGGCCCGACTGCCCCCGTGCTGGAAAGAATCCCCCGCGGCACCACCGGCAACACCGGCCGGTTGCTGTTCGACTCCCGAGGCCGGCTCTTCGTCGGGACGGGGGACGCTGGATCACCGCAACTGGCCGCCAGCGCGACCAGCCTCGCCGGCAAGGTGCTTCGGGTCGACGGCATCGGGAAGGCCGCGGCCGGCAATCCGACCCCGGGCTCGCCGGTATACACCCGAGGCCATCACACCGTGAACGGCCTGTGCACCAGCGCCGCGCTCGGCTCCGTGATCGAGACCGAAGCCCCGTCCGAGATCAATGTGCTCAAGAGTGGCGGCAACTACGGCTGGCCGACGGCGGCCACCGGGACGCAGCGTCCGGCGCGGACACTGCCCTCCACGCGCTCGGGGGTGGCCGGCTGCGCCGTGATCGGATCGGAGCTCTTCGTCGTGACGACCGACGGCCAGGCCCTGCTGTCGGCGACGGTAACCACCCCCGGTCGTATCGGTGCCCTCACCGTCGTCAAGCTCGACCAGAACTACGGCCGGCTGCGCACCGTCGTCGCGGCGCCGGACGGCGCGCTCTGGCTGACCACGACCAACAAGGACGGCCACGGCCACCCCGCCCCCACCGACGAGCGGGTGATCCGGCTGGTCCCGCCCTCGCCCACCGGCGGCACCAGCCCGGTCTGATTCCGGTGAGTTGGCTATCCCGGGGCCGGCAAGTGCGGCACACTCTGCGCCGTGACCTACCCATCTGACCCGAGCAACGAGCCGGGCTCGGGGTACCCCGGCGGCTACCCGTCGAGCTATCCGTCGAGTTATCCGGCCAGCTATCCGGCGAGCGGCTACCCGGCCTTCCCGGGCGGCCAGGACGAGAGCCGGCTGCGCGGCCGGCGCCCGATCCAGGTCGGCGGCATCCTCCTGATCGTGGGCGTGGTGCTGCTCATCGTCGGCGCATTCGTCAGCGACCGGACGGCTCAGGGGAAGGTCAACGGCTTCCAGCGCGTGGCCGTGAAGGACAGCACCGGCACGATCAACCTCAAGGGGTCCGGCGGCTACATCGCGTACTACGAATCCGACTCCCTGAACCGCGACACGAGGTCGATTCCACTGGTCGGCGTGACGCTCACCAATACGGCGAGCCGTCAGACGATAAGCCTCGACACGACGTACGGCAACCAGTCCGGAAACAAGATCAAGTACCTGTACTACGACCACGACGGTCACAAGGGCCTGGCCCTGTGGCAGTTCCACATCGATCAACCCGGCTCCTACAGCGTCGAGCTGCAGCCAAAAAGTGGGACGGCATCAGACGCCGAGATGGCCTTCGGTCGGTCGATCGCAACGAGCCAGGCGGTCGGAGCGGCGATCGTCGTCGCCGGCGTCCTGCTACTGCTCGCCGGCCTGATCCTGCTCGTCGTGGGACTCGTCAAGCGGCGCCGCCACAAGCGTCAGCTGCGCTCGGCGCCCCCCGGCTACGGCGGATTCGGCGGCGTCCAGCCGGCCGGCTGGCCCCAACCCGGTGGCATGCAGAGCTGGCCACCGGCGAGCGGCCAGCCGCAGCAGCCTCCGAACGACGCTCCGGGCTGGCCGCCACCGCCGGACCAAGCCGGACGCTAGCCGGACGCTGAGCGGGGCTAGGCGGGCGCCGGCGCGACGACCCGGCGCCGGACGATCACCCGCGCGCCGGCCAGCCGGGCCAGCACGTAGAGCGCGAAGCTGATCGTCGTGATCCAGACGCTGGCCTTGACCGACGGGGTCTCGAGGCTGGCGATCAGCCCGCCGAGGCTCGAGACCAGCGCGAACAGGATGCTCAGCCCGGTGACCACGGCCGGGCGGGCCGAGAGCCGTTGCGCCGCGGCGGCCGGGGTGATCGCCAGGCTCAGCACGAGCAGCGTCCCGACGATCTGCGCCGCCTCGGTGACCGTCAACGCGAGCACTACCAGGAACGCCAGGCCCACCAAACGCCCCCGTACGCCGCGCGCCTCGGCGACGTCCGGGTCGACCGACGCGAACAGCAGCGGGCGGTAGAGCACCGCCATCGTCACCAGCACGCCGCCCGCGACGGCGAGCAGCAGCCAGATCTGATCGTCGCTCACGGTGAAGATCGATCCGAACAGGATCGACGTCGCGGAGTTGGTGAACCCGTGGTAGTGGCTCAGCAGAAAGACGCCGGCGCCGAGTCCGAACGCCAGGATGACGCCGATAGCCGAATCGCGTTCGCGCTCGCGCACGCCCAGCACGCCGATCGCCGCCGCCACCACGATGCTGCCGATCAGCGCTCCGCCCACGGCGTCGTCGGCGACGACCAGGCCGGCGGCGGCGCCGGTGAAGGACAGCTCAGCCGTGCCATGCACCGCGAAGGCGGCGCGCCGGGTGATCACGAACGGTCCGATCAGACCGCTGATGATCGCCACCAGACCGCCGGCGATCAGGGCGTGTTGGACGAAGCCGAGCTGCAGGTAGTCGCCTAGGCCCATGAGCGCACGCCCGGCTCGTCGTGGTCGTCGTCGACCGGGTGGTGATGGTGGCTGGCGCCGGGATCGCCGTGTGCGGCATCCGGGGCACCGACGACCACGATGCGCCCGCGCACACGCAGCACGTCCACGTCGGTGTCGTACAGCTCGGACAGGCGCGCGCTCGTCATGACCTCGTCGGGTGTGCCGATCGCCCAGCGCCCCCCGACCAGGTACAGCACCCGGTCGACGAGCGGCAACACCGGGTTGATCTCGTGCGTCACGAACAGCACCGACGTGTCGGCGTCGCGGCGACGGGCGTCGATGAGCGCGCTGGTGGCCTGCTGGTGGGCGAGGTCGAGGCTGAGCAGCGGCTCGTCGCACAACAGCACGCGCGGGTCGCCGAGCAGCGCCTGGGCGATGCGCAGCCGCTGCTGCTCGCCGCCGGACAGCGTGCCCAACGGCGCGTCGGCGAAGGCGGTGGCGCCGACGGACTCGATCGCCTGGTCGACTCGCGCCCGGGCGGCCCTGCTCGGCAGCGCGGTGCCCCACCGGTGCCCGTCGAGGCCGAGCCGGACCAGATCGCGGCCACGCAGCGGGAGGTCGCGATCGAACGCCTTCTGCTGCGGGATGTAGCCGACCAGGTCGCTGCCCCGCCGCGGCGTGCGCCCGCAGACGCTGACCGACCCGGACGTGAGCCGCTGCAGCCCGAGCAGCACCTTGAGCAGGCTCGTCTTGCCGCTGCCGTTCGGGCCGAGTACGGCCACGAACTCGCCCGGGACGACGTCCAGATCGAGCCCGGCCCACAGCTCGCGGGCGCCGAAGCGCAACGTCGCGCCGCGCAGCGCGACCGTCGCAGTCCGCTTGGGCGGTGCGGGGATCTCGGTCACGGACAGCACGTTAGCCACCCAGCGCCGCGAGCAGCGCACGCGCCTGGTCGCCCTGCCAGGTCTGGAAGTCCCTCTCGTTCGGCGGGATCGTCTCGGTGACGCCGACGACCGGCACGTTGCTGCTCTTCGCGAGGTCCTTGAGCTTCTGCGTGATCGGACTGGTGACCTGCGCGTTGTAGAGCAGCGCCTTGACCTTGTGGTCCTTGAGCGCCACCTGGAACGCCGCGTTGTCGCCGGGGCTGGGGTCGTTGCCGTCCTCGATCGACTGGGAGAACGACCCGGGGGTGCCGAGCTTCAGGCCCGCGGCGTCGACCAGGTAGCCGGGCACCCGCTCGGTATAGGCGATCTGGTCGCCGGCGTATTTGGCCTTGATCTGATCGATCACGTCGACGACGCCCTGCTCGCCCTTGAGGAACGTGGCGAGATTCGACTGGAACGCGCTCGCGTGAGCCGGATCCTCCTTGGCCAGCTGGGCTTCGATGGCCTGGGCGGCCTTGGTCACGTAGTCAGGGTTGTACCAGAGGTGCGGGTTGGCGTCCTTGGCCGCGCCCACGGCGTCGGAGACCTTGAGCACCTCGCGGTCGTTGTTCGGGCTGGCCTTGAGCAGCTTGTCGACGAAGTCGTCGTAGCCCAGGCCGTTCTCGATCACGAAGCTCGCGCCGGCGATCGCGGCACCGTCCCGGGCATTGGTTTCGTACTCGTGCGGGTCGGTCTCGGGATTGCTGATGATCGAGGTGACCTCGACCGTATCGCCGCCGATCTGGGCGGTGATGTTGCCCCAGAAGTTCTCGGCGGCGACGACACCGAGCTTGCCGGATGCCGTCGTGCTCGAGCTGACCTGGCCGGGCCCGCTCGGCAGGTTGTTGCCGGCGCCGGTGTCGTCGGACGATCCGCACGCGCTGAGCATGAGCACGGCACCCGCCGCAACCGCCCCGAACGCCGCCGTCGTGGCGCGTCGCTTGGTGAGCCGGGCCATCGTGTCTCCTCCGCGCTAGCTTCTGAATACGGGAACCGTTCCCGATATGAATATCAGTCTAACCGCGCGGCAGGGATCCGTGAAGCTGGGGTCAGTAAGGCGTTCGCGCAGCGGGGTCAGGCAGCGATCAGCCGACCAGGTGCGCCGACACGACGAGATTGTCGAGATAGCTGCGCGCCCGGGCGTCGAACTCGCCGGCGCAGGTGATCAGCCGAAGCTCGGGCACGGGTGCCGCGCTGTAGACGGATGCGGTCGGGAAGTTGGTCTTGGGGTAGCGCGCGACGTCGTCGACCACGAACGTGAGCGCCCGCCCGACGTGCTGCTGGACGACGACCCGGTCGCCCGGACGCAGCTCGCCCAACCGGAAGAACACCGCCGGACCGGACCTCGAGTCGACGTGCCCGGCGATCACAGCCGGCCCGAGCGCGCCTGGGCGCACGCCGTCGGCATACCAGCCCGCCTCCTGCCACGCGCTCGGTGCCTGCAGGCTGCCGTCGGGTTGCAATCGCAACGCTTGCAGGGCCGTATCGACGCCGATAGCGGGCAGCCGCAGTCGGACCGGCGGGCTGACGACAGCCGCACCTGACGGCGCCGGCGCACTCAACAGCGTGTTCCACGGCGGCCCCACCATCGACGCGGCCGTGATTCCGGCCACCGTGATCATCACGAAGGCGAGGCCGCCAGCGAGACGACCCGATCCCGAGCCTGACGTCGCCGCTCGGCGCCGGGCCCTCGCGATCGCGAGGCAGCCCGCCACGAGAACGGCTAGCGCCCCGAGCCAGTTCGCCGCAGCCCCGACCCGCGGCGACGCCGAGACAGCCGACGCCATCCCCCCACCGCCGGTGGGGACGGCACCGCTGGGCGGCCGGGCCGGTGCGGCCGCGTCGTGCACGGTGCGGATGGCCAGCCCGCCGCCCGGTCGGTCCAGCAACAGAATCGATGTCACGGTTCCGGACGCGACGCTCACGGTGGCCGCTGCCGTCAGGGTCGTCCCGCCGACCGATTCGGCTCGCAGCTGCCACGCACCGGCGCGCAGCTGCGTGTAACGGCTGCTCGCCGCGAACGCGGTCCTGTTAGCCAGCACCGGTCCGTGAACGGCGGTTACCGTAGCGCTCGGCGCCCGGTGCGCAGCCTGGATCACGCGCACTCGGCCGAACCCGGCCGCCGGCGTGGTGAGGTCATCGGCCAGCACCACCGCGCGCAACGCGGCCCCGTCACCGAGGACCGCGATCGTGTACGCCTTTCCCGGACGCGTATTCACGGTCGTCGACAGCACCGCTCGGCTCCCCGCCGACGCGCCGTGCCGTTGCGCCGAGACGACGTACGGACCCGGCCTTACCAGGGTGTATGCGCTCACCGAGGCGTAGCGGGTGTCGGGCACCGTGACGCGAGGGGCGGCGCCCGAGAACGCGGTCAGGTACAGGTCGAGGCCCGGAAGCGCGGCCGCCAGGTCGGCCACCCGGATGCTGGCGTTTCCGCCCGGCGCAGCATCAGCCGGCCCAGTGCCGAACAGCCCGGCCAGGAGGCAGCCCGCCACGACCGCCCCGACCCGGCCGGCCATCGCCCGTACCTGCCGACCGGGGCGCGCGACCCGCAGGCTCGTCACAACCACGTCCATGAGGCTCCCCGCAGCACTCAGGTGAAGTAGGCGTCAGGGTAGGTAACGACGCGATCCCGACTTGGTGATGCGGGGCGGCAAACGGCGACAGTCCGTTACGGGGCGGTCAGGGCGAGCAAGTGCCGCAGACGCCGAAGACCTCGACCGTGTGGTCGACCTCGGTGTAGCCGAACTTCTCGGCCATATCGGTGGCCCAGCGCTCAATGGCGCGGCCCTCGATCTCCTCGGCCCGGCCGCAGGTGCGGCACACCAGGTGATGGTGGTGCGCCTCGCCGGTGTCGCCACAGAAGCGGTAGGTGCTCTCGCCCTCGGGACTGTGAATGACGTCGACGACTCCGTCGTCGGCGAACGCCTGCAGGTGCCGGTAGATGGTCGACAGGCCTACCGGGTCGCCCTGGGCGCGCAGCGTCGCATAGACGTCCTGCGCGCTGCGGAAACCGCCCGCCTCGACGAGCGCGTTCTTGACCGCGCCGCTCTGACGGGTGTTCCGGTGCCGGATCGTTGCAGCCACGCCTTCGAGCTTACCGGTAATCGTTCCCGATGCCAGGTGCGCCGACACAGCCGCGAGCCGCGGGGGCCCAACAGCTAACGTCGAGGCATGACGCCACCCAACCAACAGACCGCCATCGTTACCGGGGCGACGGACGGCCTGGGCCGGGCGCTCGCCGAGCGGATCGCCGCCCGGGGCGACCGGGTGATCGTCCATGGCCGGGATCCGGGGCGCATCGAGCGGGCGGTCGAGGAGATCCGGGCCGCGACCGGCAACGATCAGGTGTATCCGGCCCGGGCCGATCTCGCCGACCTGGCCCAGGTGCGCGCGCTGGCCGAGTCGGTGCTGGCCGAGCACTCCCACCTGGACGTCCTGGTCAGCAACGCGGGTATCGGCACGAGCGGGCCCGGCGGCCGAACTCGCGAGGTGAGCGCCGACGGCTACGAGCTGCGCTTCGCGGTGAACTACCTGGCCGGCTACCTGCTCACCCGACTGCTGCTGCCGAGGCTGCGGGCGGCGCCGTCGGCGCGGATCGTGCAGGTGAGCTCCGCCGGCCAGGCGCCGATCGACTTCGACGACGTGATGCTCGAGCGGAACTACTCCGGCATACAGGCGTACTGCCAGAGCAAGCTCGCGCAGATCATGTTCACCTTCGATCTCGCCGACGAGCTGGCCGGCACGGACGTGACTGCGACCGCGCTACATCCGGCGACGTACATGCCGACGAAGATCGTCACCAACCCGATCAGCACGCTCGAGGAGGGGGTCGACGCGACGTACCGGTTGGTGGCTGCGCCCGAACTCGACGGAGTCAGTGGCCAGTACTTCGACGGCCAGCGCCCGGCCAAGGCCCATCCGCAGGCCTACGACCTCGGCAACCGCAAGCAACTGCGCGAGCTCTCCGACCAACTGGCCGGCCGCTAACCCCCAGGCAACCATGATCATCTCTGCTGAATGGGTCACCGGTAGTCCGTTCACCAGAGATCATCATCGCTGATCGGCCGCTAGCCTCCGCCTCCGAGCAGCCGACGAGCTAATCGACAAACGCACAGAATTCGTTGCCCTCGGGGTCGGCGAGGATGTGCCAGGCGATCTCGTCGTCGGCCGCGCGCAGCAACGTCGCGCCGGCGTCGATCAGCGGTTGTAGGTCGGTGACGCTGACGTCCCAGTGAATGCGGTTCTTGACCGTCTTCGGCTCGGGCACCGGGTTGAAGTCCATGGTCAGGATGGGCATGCCGGGGATCTTCTCGACGGTGGCCCAGCCCTCGGGGTGGACCTCCAGCGGGGCGTCGTAGACGTTGGCCCACCAGGTGGCGATCGCCTCCGGGTCGGCACTGTCGATCACCAGCCCGTGCAGGCGATCGGCCGGCAACTCGTCGCGCACGAACGCGCAGAACTGAGTGCCTTCCGGGTCGGTCATGACCGTCCACTTGGGGAACGACGCGACGATCCGTGCGCCCAGCTCTTCGAGCGAGGCGAGGCTCGTCGTGTAGATGTCGAGGTGCACCCGGTTCTTGACCGTGATCGCCTCGGGCACCTGGTTGAGCCAGATCGTGTGCTGTGGCGAAGCTCCGGAGAGCCATCCGTCGCCGTTGTCCTGCGCGTGCCACTGGAAGTCGAGAACCCGCGCCCAGAACGCGCCGAGCCGACTCGCGTCGACCGCGTCCAGGCAGACGTCCTTGAATCGTGCGATTGCCATGACCGGACCGTAGCGGGCAGCACTGTCACACCCCCGGTTTGACGGCCATGTCGAGCATGATCGCGATCAGAATGGCCAACTCGATCCACGAGACGACCAGGACCCGCCGAACGCCGGCGAGCACCCCGGGGTCGGCCGGGCCGTGCGAGGTGATCAGCGCCAGTACGCGTCTCGATGCCGGCCCGACGTATCCGCCGGAGATGACGGCGCACACGGCGAAGCCGACCATCCCGAGCACCAGCCAGGTCTCGGAGAAGTCCCACCCGGCGTCTCGGCCGAGCCAGATGCCGAACGCCAGGACCAGCGCCGCGGCCGGCGCCTGAAGGCGCCGGCCGAGCCACTCGACATCGGCCACGAAGTCCGCGGTGCGGGCCGGCCCGGCCGCCCGGGCCCGCAGCGCCAGCACGTGGGTGCCGATGCTGCTGCCGACCAGGGCGACGACGGACAGGATGTGCGCGAACAGCAGCAGCTTGTAGGAGGTCGTCACTACCGCGGGCTCCGGGGCCGGAGGAACGCGACGCGGGCGAGGCAGCAGAACGCGGCGGTGGTCACGATCGTCCGGACGATGTTCCAGGCGATCCACGGGTTCTCGAAGTTGTCGCGGGCCGCGGCCAGGTTGGACACCCGCGCCGGGTCGCCCGCCTTGTCCAGGGTGTTGTTCAACGGGATGTTGAAGGCGATGGTGATCAGCAGACCCAGCGCGTTCAGCGCGAACCCGACGGCGATCCAGCGCAGGTACGGGGTCGACCCGCCCCGCCGGGCCCGGATCAGCAACCAGAGCGACGCGATGGGCGCCCCGGCGAAGCTCAGGAAGAACACCGGGTTCTGGATCACGCGGTTGATCTCCCACATCGCCTCGACCATCGTGCGGTCGGAGGACCGGTGCAGCGCGGGCATGACCGAGACGGCGAAGCCGTAGTAGAGGCCGGCGAGCAGTCCGGTGAGTACGACGCCGACGCCGATCAGGACGTTGGTGGACACGCGCTGGCGAGCAGCCGGCGGGGCCGGATGGGTGGTGTGGTCAAGCGACATGAAGGGCTCCGATTTCGAGGGCCGCTGCGACGAGCGGCGCGATGGTGCGGACGGTGTTCCAGTTGGTCCATTCGATGAGGTAGCGCCGCCACTGGTCGGCGGAGCGCGAAGCGGTCGGCTCGGCCGCGGCCAGCGCGTCGTTCCGCGGCACGTTGGCGAGCATGGTCACGCCGATGACGCCAACCAGGTAGAGCCCGGCGCCGGCGAGCAGGTAAGGGGCGTAGGCACTACCCCAATTGACGGTCGTGACGACGATGGCGGCGACCGAGGTGCCGGCCGTTCCCAGGAACGCCGTCATGAACCAGGCGTTGATGACCTTGACGTTGATGCTTTGCATGGCCGCGATGCCCTGGGACGCCGGCAGCGCCCCCAACGCCGGCATGACGAACGTCGAGAAGGCGAAGAACATCCCGCCGACCAAGCCACTGCCCAGCGCGGTGGCCAGGGTGAGCGAGAAGATTCCGCTAGACATCCCACACCCCGGACGCTGCGGTGGTGCGGACGTAGTCGGAGAAGTCGCGGGCCGGGCGGCCGAGGGCCTGCTGCACGCCGTCGTTCA
>Ga0137412_10002451_pt1 | contig 14703 bp, 12 predicted proteins | sample CZODoug2_1_16fun_FD_122160 | JGI IMG/M metagenome (GOLD analysis project Ga0137412, IMG submission 122160) | Vadose zone soil fungal communities from Angelo Coast Range Reserve, California, USA - CZODoug2_1_16fungal (Hybrid Assembly) | ecosystem: Environmental > Terrestrial > Soil > Vadose zone... | reverse complement strand
GCAGGCGCTACGAGGGGTACCTGGTGTGTTGCGCCTGGGGCTGTCGAACGCCATATTGACGCGGCGGACCTCGGACCAACGGTCGCGGTCCGTTTGGGTGCGTACGCCAGCGGCCTTCCGGTCAAGATGACAATACCTCATAATGACGAAAAAGTGTTGACTCCGGGCCATCGTTTGGGTAACTGATAGGGGGTCAACGCGCTGGAGCCAATTGTGCGAATATATGGATAATGCGGCTGCAGTAAATTTTCGCACTCGGACCGGTCAAGTGCGTCGAGCGCGGACTCGCGCAAGGATATTGTCGACGGCCTTTGCTCTCTTCGACGAACGCAGTGTCGATCAAGTCACCGTCGAGGATGTTCGTGCGTCGGCCGGGCTAGCGCGTGGTTCCTTTTACAACTATTTCCTGACATATGAACACATGCTCAAGGAATTGGCTGCCTCAATCAGCCGGCAAATCAATATCGAGCAGTCGGCGCGTTTCGATGGAGTAGGGCACCCGGTTGAGCGCCTGTGGTGCAATGTGCGCTATTTCATTCTGCGTGCCGCTTCGGATCGCTCTTGCGGGGAAATTCTCATTCGAGTCACCCCCTTGTTTGGGCCGCTGAACGATACCATGCGAGATCATGCCGAGCGGAATCTGCGTCAGTGCATGAAACGCAAGCTCATCAATGTGCCTTCCGCGGGCGTCGCGCTCGATCTAGGCTACGGGCTCGGCACGGTAATGATCAGGCGCGCTCTACAAGGCGGGATTGATTTGAAGGAAATTGCCGCCGCCGGTCTTGTGTTCCTACGTGCCTTCGGTGTCCGGGAAATCGAGGCAAGGAGAATTGCGCGTTTGACGATGCCCGCGCTGCCGGAGCTTCCCTTGCGCGTAGGCGTGATCAATGATTTTGGAAGCGTATAACCTCGCGTCGATTGGCCCCAGGCCGCAACGCCTGCGACAAACCTCGTAATAGCCCTCGAATTAGCCCCCCGCGGCCGGCTTGGCTCACCGGGACGCGGGACCCCGATGACGGCGCGTTCACCACTCCCGCAGCCCAAGGATGTCGTCCGTTCACAGCAGACTTCATTTTCGTCAACTTGACGATCCGTCAAGTTGAGGATAAGTTGTACGCAATTCTTAGAAAAGCCCGCGACGGCTGGGTTAGTCAAACATGCCCGCAAAAAAGGATTGAAAAATGCGAAGTCCGGCGGACGCCGCCCTGATGGCGGCATTCATTGCCTTATCCGCGATGGTCGTGACGTCTTTACCCCGCACGGGCTTCGCGGCGCCCGCCGCGTTCGGCTCGGCTTCGGAATGCCCCAGCGCCAAAATCATGCATGGTCTGCTTCCGTTTCTGTTCTGGATAGGAATATTGCCAAAGCCGACAATGGCAACGACCATCGCTCCGAGCGACACGAGCACCAGTGTCGTTATCCGGCCCAATCCAGGCGTCCAAATCAGTTGCGGCAAGACGCAAATCACCTCCGTCAACGATGTCGTTTTCGCCAGGCCAACGGCTGCCAACGGAAAATCCATCGAGTTATCCATGGATGTACTAATTCCACAACCATCAAGGAGGAGGCCGCTCGTGATATTCGTCACCGGCGGCGGGTTCGTTCAGGCGTCGAAGGAAGCCGCCCTGAATCTTCGTACCTACGTTGCGGAAGCCGGATTTGTGGTCGCGAGTGTCGAGTACCGCACCGTGCGCAATGGCGCGAACTATCGCGACGGCGTCGCAGATGTGAAGTCTGCGATCCGGTACCTGCGAGCAAACGCCGCAAAGTACGATATTGATAAGGATCATGTTGCCGTGTGGGGCGAGTCGGCTGGCGGTTATTTGGCTGCCATGGTAGGCGTCACGAATGGGAACAAATCTTTCGAGGTTGGACAGAACCTCGATCAAACCAGTGACGTTCAAGCCGTCGTCGATAAATTCGGTGCATCGGACATTTCTAAAATGGCCGCCGACTTCGATTCACATGCGAAAGATGCCTTCAATGCACCGGATAACCCAATTGTGCAGTATATAGCGATTGCGCCCGGAACCCATCAATTGGACACCAAGGTCGCGGCGACGGTTGCCAACCCGATGACTTACATCAAATCGCCAATGCCCGCGTTCTTACTCTTTCACGGCAGCCAGGACACCTTGATTTCGCCGAGTCAGACGTTGGTCCTGCATAACGCGTTGGCCGCGGCGGGAGGAAATAGTACGCGATACGTGCTCGACGGCGCCGGACACGGCGACCTGGCCTTTCTCGGCGATGCAAAGTCTGGTTTGCCCTGGTCGTCGAAGGAGGCCATGGACATTCTCGTCGACTTTCTCAAGCGATCGCTCGGCAGTCGCTAACGCCTGCGCCTCGCACAAACGGCTGAGGCAGTATCTGCCCGGGAATAGGAATCAATGGTCATGGGCATCCGTTTGGGCAAGACCATGCCGCGTCTCTGTACCGTACCCGTTCGCGGCCGGAGGCGCGGAGGCTGAACTGTGCCAGCCGCCACCCAGCGCCTTGAAGACGGCGATTTGGTCCTGTATCAGCACCGAATCAGATGCGGCCACCGCTGCATCGGCGGCGACGAGTGCCTGTTCGGCGGTCAGAAGATCGAGATTGCTGAGCGAGCCGGCGACAAATTGATCGTGGGCCATGGTGAAAGCTGAGTGAGCAAGGGTTTGTGCATCGGCCAAAGCCTGTCTATTGTCCAGCGCTGCACTGTAGATGGCCAGCGATTGCTCAGTTTCCTTGAGTGCGTTCAGTACCGTGGAGTCGAATCCGGCAAGCGCGCCAGCCGCGTTGGCCTTGGCCTGACGTATTCGCGCCCGCGGCAGGGCCTGATTCGGGAAGCTCCAGCTGACGCTTGGCCCAACACCCCACGTGAGTCCCCGCTCCGCAGTGAGGTCAGATAGTTGCAACCCAGCGCCGCCATAAAAACCCGTAAGGTTGATCTTAGGGTATAGGTCGGCGGTCGCGACGCCTATGCGAGCGGTCGCAGCCGCCAGCAAGCGCTCGGCTTGGCGGACATCGGGTCGCCGCTTGAGCAGCGCCGCTCCGTCCCCTATCGGAATCAGTATGCTGAGAGCCGGAGGCGTCGTGCAGGCCTCCAGATCGGTCGGCGCATTCCTGGGCGTGCGGCCCAACAGCGCGGCGAGCTGGAACAGCGCGGAGCGCCGTTGGCCCTCGAGAGGCGCAATGGCGGAGCGAATTTGAGCAACCAAGCCTTGAGCCCTGACGACGTCGAACTCGGAATTGGCGCCGGCCTCATGGCGATGCACCGTGATCTCGGCTTCGCGACTCACAACTTCCAGCGAATGGCGCGCGACTCCGAGCTGTTCACCGAGGGCGCAAATTTGCGCATAGGCGCGTGCCGTTTCCGCTGCAACGATGACCTTCAGACTGTCGCGAGCGGCGCCTACGGCTTGCGCGTTGGCACGAGAGGCTTCTATGGATCGAGTTATGCGGCCAAAAAGATCCACCTCATAAGAGACTTCCAGAACGTCATCGAGAAGCCAAATCGTCTTCGGCGAATGTCCGCCGAATTCGAGAATCTCATCCGTGACGGCATCGCGGCCGCGTATGCCAGCTGCGGAGACCGCGGTCTGCGGGTAGCGCGCGGCACGTGCCGCGCTGAGAAATGCGCGGGCTGCGGAGAAATTCGCTTCGGCCGCGGCAAGATCCGCATTGGCGGCGAACGCTTCTTGCAGCACGCCGTCGAGGTGCGGATCGTTGTAAAGTTTCCACCAATCGTCCGGCGGCTGCGCCGTCGTCTCCGCAGTCAAGTCGAGCGAGACCAGGGGCGCCTCGGCGCCCGCCGGTTTTGCGGGCGGGCGGTATTCGGGTCCAACCCGGCAGCCTGCGACTATGCTCAGCATCAGCAACACGACGCCAAATGAGCCGCGCTCGATCACGGCGACGACCTATCCCGCGGCGCAAACAATGGCTGCGCGGAGGCAGGGCCCAGCGGCGCCGGCTTATGCGTGATGGCCATCAGCAGCGCCACGGCCGTGAGTGCGCCGACGGCAACGAACGAGTCGATCACCGCCTGGGTGGTTGCCATACTCCGTACGAGATTTCCGAGTACGCCCGCGGCCCGAGCGGGGCCGGAGGCGGGATCGGCCTTTGAGGTTGCGACTGCATAGCTCTGCAGTCTTTGGAGCACTTGTCCACTACCGGTCTGAACGTGCAGTCCGATGAGGTTCGAGGCGACTTGTTCGCGGATACGGGCGAATGTGACGATGAAGGCCAGACCGATTTCGCCTCCCAGGAGCCGGGCCACCTGAACCGAAGCGCCGAACGTCAGCGCGTCCTGCGGCCGCAAATGCAGTACCGCGAAAAACAGTACCCCCGATAGCGCGAAACTCTGGCCAACGGCCTGCAGGAGTTGCGACGGCAGAAACTCGTCGGAGCCCCAGGTGGGGGTGAGACCGTAGGCCACCATCAGGCAGGCGATGCTGACGAAAATGAAGCCGATCGAAGCTACCAGACGAGGGTCGGATCGCCGCAGCATCAAGGCGGCCAAGGGACAAAATATGAGCTGCGGCGCGGCGATCCAAATCAACGTGTGTCCAACCTGCAGCGCGCGGAAACTGCGCACTGCACCCAGATACAGAGGAATGAGGTAGGCGGTGGACAGAATCGTCAGCCGGAGCATCGCGATCAGCAGCAATAGCATCGGCAGCGGGCGGGCAAACGCTACCTTGAAATTGAGCAGCGGATAGGCGGTGCGCGCTTCATGGACAAGAAAGCCCGCCAGCAACACCGCCCCCGCGATCAAGAGGCCCCAGACGAGGCCCGAGTTCAGCCAATCCAGACGATTGCCTTGATCCAACGCTGCATAGATCAAGGCCAGTCCCAATCCTCCCGAAACGAGACCGAACACATCGCCGTGCGGTCGGTTGGGGGTGGAGGGTTTGGCGCGCACGCCGTAATGCAGACACAGCGCCATGACGGCCGCGAGCGGCACGTTCTGCCAAAAGATCCAACGCCAGGACAGTTGCTCCACGTACCAGCCCTCGAGCGAGGCGGAAATATTCAGCGAGAGTTCCAGATTCAGGGCGTAAATGGCGATGCCGTAGGCCCAGTACTTGGGAGGCGTATTCAGCAACACGAAACTCAAGGTCAGGGGTATGAAAAAACCCGAGGCCAAGCCTCCCGCAAATTGCAGAATCAGAAGCGTCGCGATATCGTTGGCCAGAGGTATCACGAGCGATATCAGGCCGAAGGCCAGCGCGGTAATGAGCAGAACGCGCCGCGGTCCAAAGACACTGCCCATCCACACCGCCGCGGGGGCAACCAGCATCTGCGCTGCGGCTTGCGCCGTGGTGATCCAGGCTCCCTCATCGAAACCGGCATGAACGGCGCCTCGAATGTCCGTGAGGCCGAAATTCGACAATCGCCCGTTGAGCGTGGAAATGAACGTGCCCATGAGCACCGCCAAGAGACCGAGCCAGGGAATGGAGGTCGGCGCGGGGGGAAGACCTGCGGGTGGCGCAGCGGACGCCGGGGCGGTTCCCGGTGGGACTTGAGGCGCGTCGCTCACCGCTTTCGACCCGTCCGCGTATCAATCCTCGCCACGACGGACAATCCCGGTATCAGTCGATCGCCGATATCATCGGTGTCGTCGATGGCAATTTTCACGGACACGCGCTGCACGACCTTCGTGAAGTTCCCGGTGGCATTGTCGGGCGGGAGGAGGGCAAACTGCGATCCAGACGCCGGAGCAAACGCGAGCAGGTGCCCGTGCAGTTTATGTCCGGGAAAGGTGTCGACGCTGATCTCGGCTTTCTGACCGACCGCCATGTGCGTCAATTGCGTTTCTTTGTAGTTCGCGATGACCCACACGTGCGGCAGCGGCGTCAGCGTGGTGATCTGGGTACCGATGCCGACGTACTGGCCGGGTTTGACTTGGCGCTGTCCGACGACCCCGTCTTGCGTTGCCAGGACGCGAGTGTAGGTCAGGTTCAACGAAGCGATCGACAGGCTGGCGCGTTGGGCGGCAATTGTTGCTTCGATTTGCGCCTGTTGCGCGGCCAGCACGCCGAGTTGACGAGCCGCCGCGTTGGCTTGCGCACGGTTTTGCGCTAGCTGAGCGGTCAATTGGGCATGAGTCGTGTCCAGTTTTTCTGCGGCTTCGGTGGAAGACGAGCCGGTGGTAAGGAGCCGATGCTGTCGTGCGAGATCGCGCGTGTTCTGTTCCAGTGCAGCCTCGGTCGCGCTCACCACGGCCTTTGCCGCCTGAACGTTGGCGGCTTGCAACTCTCGCTGCGCCATCAGCGCCTCGGATTGTGCCTGGGCAGAGGACACGTTGGCTTCCGCCTGCGCGACCGCCGCTCGATAATCGTCATCGACGATCTGGGTCAAGACCTGTCCGGCGTGCACACGGTCATAGTCCTGCATCGGCAGGTCGCGGATGTAACCGGAAACCTTCGTGGCGATGGGGGTCACGTCTGCCTGCAGATATGCGTCGTCCGTCGTCTGCCACTCGGCATTGCCCTCCCAATAGGTCCAGCGGCTCGCGACTATGATCAGGATGCCGATGGCAACGATGAAGACGAGGGCTCGCCAAACCATCTCGGGAACCGTGCGCCAGTCTATTTTGAATCTGCTGCTCAACGTGGAGCCTCAGTGTTAAAGGCCATCTGAGAGCGCTTTGTGAACTTGCTGCACACAGGCAGATCCTTCGCCGACCGCGGCGGCGACCCGTTTCACGCTGCCGCAGCGCACATCGCCAACCGCAAAGATTCCGGGAACGTTGGTTTCAAAGGATTCCGGCGCACGCCTATGGTGCCAACGCTCGCGCGGCAAGTCCTCGGGCGTCAGATCCATGCCTGTCCGGATGAAGGACTTCTCGTTGAGCGCCACACAGCAATCCAGCCATGGAGTAGCCGGCAAGGCGCCGGTCATCAAGAAGACGTGCTCGATCGGATGGGATTCGTCATTGCTCGAGCCGGGGGTTCTCCATGTCACGCTCTCGAGATGCGCTGCGCCGTCGAGCGACGCGATTTCCGTTCCCAAATGAAGGTGGATGTTGGGGGTGTCGGTGATGCGGCGTATCAAGTAATTCGACATGCTCTCAGCCAAACCCCGAGATCGAACCAACATATGAACGTTCGAACAGTTCGACGCCAGAAAGACGGCCGCTTGGCCCGCCGAGTTGCCGCCGCCGACCACAATGACTTCCTTGTCGCGGCAGAGGCGCGCTTCGGTTGCGGTCGCTGCATAGTAAATCCCTACGCCCATAAATTTTGCCGCAGCTCCCAGGGTCAGCTGCCGGTATTCGGCGCCGGTGGCAATGATGATGCACTTCGCCTGCACGGCTTTACCGTCGGCGAGCCGGATGGAGTAGGGGCGCGTGCCGCAGTCCAGGTGATAGGCGGTATAGGCGGTGCGAATTTCGGCGCCAAATTTTTGCGCCTGGACGAGCGCGCGAGATGCCAGCGCGAGTCCCGAGATTCCGGTGGGGAATCCTAGATAATTCTCGATTTTTGAGCTCGATCCCGCCTGTCCCCCGGGCGTGCCGGTTTCAAGGACTAGGACGTCCAATCCTTCTGAGGCGCCATAAACCGCTGCTGCCAGACCGCTGGGGCCGGCTCCCACAACGATCAAATCACGCACCCGGCTGTCGTCGATTTGCGGGTTCATCCCGAGACACGCAGCGACTTCCTCGTTACTGGGATTTTTAATGACGACCTCGCCGCGGCAGAGCACCACCGGTAAGTCGCTATCCGCGATCTGAAAGCGCTGCCGCAGCTCTTTAGCAGCGGAATCGCTGGCCACATCGAGACTGACAAACGGAAAGGTATTGCGCGTCAAAAACTGCTGCAGCCGCAAGGTGCTAGCGGAACTCGAGGAGCCAAGCAATATCACATCTCCAGAGGCGGATGTAATGAGCGCAACGCGCCGTAAAATGAAGGCGCGCATAAACAGCTCGCTCAATTCAGCGTCAGTCTGGATGACGTCGCGAAGAGCCGAGTCGGATATTGAAAGCGCCGTTCCCTCGGAACGGACCCGCATGCGCACGACGCTTCCCACGCCCCGGAGCGTACTCAGCTCGCCGCTAAAGCTGCCCGCTTCGTGGACCACGACGAGCTGCTCGCCCGCCAACCCCACTTGCGCGACTTCGATGCTGCCGGATAACACCACCAAGAGCGGCAGGTGACGGTCACCGGGCTGCGCGAGAATTTCGCCGGCCCGCAACTCGATGTGCTCCCCGTGGGGTTCCAAGCGGGTAATCTGCTTGGCCGTGAGCTTTGGGAACATCTGCTCACGGCGCGCGACCGGCGGCATCCCGCGAGGCGCACCCGACAAAATCGTGTCTTCTTCTTCAGGGTCGTCAGTTGCCACGGGAATACCTCCGGTCGCGATCGTACATCGAATCCATTGCTTCACGCATCGTGATCGCAAGCCGCCGCGAGCATTTGTGCAACCCCACCACGATAAGTCGCTCGCCGACCTTTTGAAAGTGCCCGATCTGGCCCCGCTTCAGTGTCGGCTGGATTGAGCCGTCAGTATTCGACCGTGCCGGAGGCGAGGGCGGGCGGCGGGGGGCGAGGGGCGGGGGAAGCTAACTTGCGATTTTACGCGGGCTGGGGGCGCTCACGAGATTTTTTGTTTAGACGGTGTCGATTCCTGGCCCACGCATTCGTCTTTAAGTTAGTCAATGATAGTTTAGCGAGATGAACGATGATTTCCTCAAGCGAATCCCCACCGACGTTCAATTCCAGGCTAGGACCTAACCGGGTCCCCTATGTGCGGTGCACGACGCCGAGAAAACTGAGCGCCTATGCGGCAGCCGTTATCGCGAAGCTACGGGATCTCGCGCCGTATGCGGCAATAGAACTCGTTTTGCCGGGAGGCTCGGTGATGGCGCTACTGTTGTGGCTTTATCGCTCGCATAAGGCTCGACACGCCTGCCGGATTATTCTCCATCGGGTTCTGCGGCGCCAGGAAACGGGTCCCCTGGCGGATTGCCGCGCCAGTTTAAATTGACGAGAACGGTTCGCGCGTGACGGACCGTTTAGCCTGTACCACTCGTTTCTTCTCGCGCAAGACGCGCCGCGGCAACCATATTTTCCAGAGCGCGCTGGACTTCTGGCCAGCTGCGCGTCTTCAGGCCGCAATCGGGATTGACCCAAAGTTGCTCGGGTGCAAGCACCTGGCGAGCCTTCGTGAGGAGCGCAACCATTTCCTCTACCGTCGGCACGCGAGGGGAATGAATGTCATAGATGCCAGGGCCGATGTCGGCAGGGTAGCGGTAGCTGACAAAAGCATTCAGCAATTCCATCTGGGAGCGGGAGGTTTCGATGGAAATGACGTCCGCATCCATGGCCGCAATGGAGGGCATGATATCGTTGAACTCTGAGTAGCACATGTGAGTGTGGATCTGTGTCCGATCTTCAACGGTGCAAGAAGCGATGCGAAAGTCCGTCACGGCGTTTTCCAGGTAGCTTTGCCAATCGGCGCGACGCAAGGGGAGCCCTTCACGTAGTGCCGCCTCGTCGATCTGGATCATCCTAATACCCGCTCGCTCGAGATCGTCGACTTCATCGCGGATGGCCAAGGCGATCTGTCGCTGGGTGATTGCGCGGGGCTGGTCATCTCGAACAAACGACCATTGAAGAATCGTGATCGGTCCGGTCAACATCCCTTTCACGACTTTGTCGGTGAGGCCCTGGGCGTAGACCGCCCACTGCACCGTCATTGGCGAGGGTCGCGACACATCTCCAAAAATGATGGGCGGCTTGACGCAACGCGATCCATAGGACTGTACCCAGCCATTTTGCGTAAAGGCAAAACCGCTCAACTGCTCGCCGAAATACTCGACCATATCGTTTCGCTCCGGTTCGCCGTGCACCAGCACGTCGAGACCGATTTGCAGTTGGTAGTCGACGACGGTTTTAATCTCCTTTTGCATGGCGTTGCGGTAATCAACGGCATCCATATCGCCCTTCTTGCGCAGTGCTCGTGCTTGACGAATTTCGTGAGTCTGAGGAAACGAGCCAATAGTGGTGGTAGGAAATTGGGGCAGTCCGAGTATTTCGCGCTGAAGCTTCCGGCGCTCTGAGAGCGACGAGCGTCGCGTCATCATGGCCGGCGTAATGGCCTCCAGCCGCAGTTTCACGGCCTGATTATGGATGCGTCTCGACGTGTTTCGGTCCAGATGCCGCGCGTCGCTTTCCTCGAGTGCGGCCCGAATGGATTCCTTACCGGCACTAGCCCCTGCGGCCAATGTGACGACTTCGCCAAGCTTTTGCGTGGCGAATGCCAGCCAGTTGCGGATCCCGGCATCAAGTTGCTGTTCAACGCCTAAATCGACGGGGACATGCAATAGAGAACAGCTCGGTGCAACGAAAACCCTATCCGCACCGAGTTTCGCCACGGCCTTGCCAACCCGTTGCAGCGATGCGTATAAGTCATTCCTCCAGATATTGCGGCCATCAACCACGCCCAAAGACAGATATTTATCGCCTGCTTTAGCGATGCACTCCTCGAGAATTCGGTCCGGATCGTTGGCGGTCGTATTGGCCTGTCCGGGGCTTCGGCACAGGTCGACATGAATACCCGCGACCGGCAGCGAAAATGCCAGTTCGGCATTATCTCTCAAGCCATCGAAATAGGTGGCCACCAGAATATTTACGCCCGGTGCGGCAGCCGCAATTTGCCGGTAGGCAACGCTGCAGGCGTTGCGGTAGGGCTCGCTTAGATCGAGAACCAACGCAGGCTCGTCTATTTGCACCCATTGCGCACCCAGGTTGCGTAGCTTCGTGAGAATTTCAATATATATGGGCACTAGTCTTGGGATTAACGCACTGCGATCGGTATCGGCGTCAGCACCGGCAGCGTACTTACCGATACTCACATACGTCAGCGGGCCTACGAGGACCGGTCGCGTCTCTACGCCGAGCGCTTTGGCCTCCAAGTATTCATCGAAGACTTTGGTGGACGAGAGTTTGAATGTTTGATGTGAAGCGAATTCCGGCACTAGGTAGTGGTAGTTGGTATCGAACCACTTCGACATTTCCATGGCGGTGACATCGTCCGCCACCGTTTGTCGGCCGCGTGCCATGGCAAAATACAAATCCATGTCGATTATCCCGCCTTTCCAGCCATAGCGTTGCGGAATACAGCCAAGAGTGCAGCTCATATCGAGAATCTGATCGTAGAAGGAAAAGTCGTTGGAAGGGACATGATCAAGGCCGGCATCTTGCTGCAGTTTCCAATGCCGAGCGCGCAGCTCAGCGCCGACGGAAAGCAGGGCCACTTTGGAGGATTGACCCTTCCAATAGCCTTCCAGCGCTTTTTTCAATTCGCGGTGTAAGCCGACGCGCGGAAAACCCAGAGATGTTGCACGAATAGACAAGACGACTCTCCCGAAACGATATCGCTCCGGAGCGCAAAAACACGACGCGTAGACCTGACGAAATTCGCCTGACTTTTCTGCATCGTGGCTTTCCGCTCCCGCGAGCAGGATCGAGCCACGACGCAAATTGAGACCGGAATGGGAGAACCGCGCACGCGCATGCGTCCGCAGATCATTCCGGTGCCCCACCCGCGAGAGCCCGACAGCCTTTCGCCACGCGCTACACGTGACGACCGCGGCAGGTCTTCGGGCTCTCGGGCAGGCGATCTCCGGTGAAGAAGACCGTGGTCTAGTAGGCGAAGCTTCCCAAACTCCAGAGAGCTCAGTGCAATTACGCCGGTCGTTCCCAATTACCGCTGCGGGGCAGCTCCGGAATGGGTCTTATGGACCGCACCGGATTCCCTTTTAAGCCTGTTTGTAAAAACAGGCACCGCTGGCCACCACGTTAGGGAACATTGGGGTTGGATGTCAAGAGAACCGTGAAAATCCTCTTTACCACCCCAGATCAAATCGGTAGCGAGCCGCGAGCTGCAATTGCGACGCCACTTGCTCGGCGGGTTCCCCCAATGCGAGACGAGGGGGAAAGCGGCTGATGACTCGTACCCACTCGGTCACTAGCTGCCAATGCTCGCCCCACTCGTGCGACCATGCGAATGTCCAGCTATGACCGGCCTCGCTGCTTGGTAGACCGTAGAATCCGCTCAGTTGGTGGGTGTGAAAGTCGTCGTAGCGAGCGGTGAGCCGCTCTCGTGCCCAGTCGACGCTCGCAAGGGCGAAGGCGGCGTGGAAGTTCAGGTAAAACTGATCGTCGCCGCTGGAGTCGGCGCCCACCGCAGTGTCGCCATTCAGGTACTGCGCGATGAAGGTCCAATGAGCTGAGGGCTCGAGTCGAGCGCCCAGGCTAGAGAAGCGCGTTCGCCATGCGCCGCCGCCGGCCTCGGTTGCCGCGCCGGGGTCACCGCGGTTGTCGTAGCGCAGCGCGCGGATCTCCAGCCGATCGTGATGTCTCCAAATGATCCCGCCGTAGTAGCCGGGCTTGCGGTCGATCTCGTAATAGAACTTGGTCGGCGGTTTCCCCAGGCCACCGAATAGGGTCGAAGGCCGGTCGGTCAAGCCGAATCCACGCTGTGCGATTAATACTCCGGCGGGGTCGTTCCAACCGTACACCGCCGCAACCAGCGCCACGTCGCCGAGATAGCCACTGCTCGCGCCCAGCCAGCGTGCTTCGACCTCGGCACCGATGGTCCGGAACTCCTCGCCGAGCCACGTATTCACCGCGGAGGGTGTGATCGAATACACGTCGGTCCAGCCAATGCCTCGGTTCTCGAGCGAGACCGGCATGAAGAAGGCTCCGACACGAGCGCGCCAACGGACCGAAGTCGTTGGAAACGGACGCACCTCCAAATAGAACTCGCTCACGTCGACTGGATTTCGATCGTGGTCGCCGTAGGCGTCCATGACCGCGTGCACGCTGACGGTGTCGGTCACACGCCAGTTCGGTGCGAGAAACACGCGGCCGAGCCGAATGCCTTCATGCTCGGCATCAAACCGCAACGTTCCAAGGCCGCCATTCAAATAAGAAGGGCTGCCCGTCGCATGCACCCACCGCAGGTCAACATCGCCATTTACGCCGAAGCGATCCTGGGCTTCCGCGGTGCACGGCCAAAGCGCGACAGTCCAGAGTAAAATCTGGTTTACCCAGCGCATCAGTACTCCCAGTCACGACGCCGTGGCCGGGGCTCCGGTCGGGTTCGCAATGCGAGGCTCAATTGCACGCGCAATGTTGCATCCTCGGTGTCATCGACATGGACCGTGCGGATCAGCGATGCGGGCACGTCGGCGATGAAGGGGCTCCAAATTGCCACTCGGTAGTCGCCCGCCGGTAATCCCTTGAGATGCAGACTGCCCCCCGCCTCCGTGCTTCCGAAATAAGGAGTGTCCGTGACGTAGATATAGCCGACCATTGCATCGTGAATGTTACAACCGAGTACCACGATACCGGGCCGCTCGAAGGTAATCGGCGGGTGAACTTTACCTTTATACAGGGGGAGCTGAAGTCGCTTGGCCGCCGAGAACGAATAGACCTGATGGCTCACCGAATCATTGTTCGGGAACTCGACGCTGGTGCCCGCTGCGACAACCAGCACGCGGGGCAGGAAGGCGAGATTTTTCTGGTCCATCACGGCCGGCCTAAGAGTGGGCGAAGATCCTAAATTGACTCCCGCTGCCGTGGCGGTCACCACCACCTCATCAACGCCACGCCCATCGCGACCGGCCACCATAATTGACAGATCGGCCGCCTCGACAGACAGCGAGCCTGCCAAGGCGGCCAGTGTGATGCAAGTTGCAATAGCGCGCCTACAGAGCGCGAAGTTGGTCGCAGATCGGCTCGGGCTTTCCCAGGAGGTACGGCATCTCGACTTAACATGACTCATGGGCATGTCTCTTACGGTCCTGCGCAGTTTTCGCATCCGCATACTAGCGTTAGTACTGGGGTTGGTCACTTTGGTTTTAACGGCGACGATCGGCGCGATCGCCGTCAAAGCGCACGCGGAAGTGAAACGCCAAGTGGGCGTTCAGTTGCGCACCGCCGCCGATACCACCCGAGAGGCGCTAAAATTTCGCGGCTCCCGACTCGCGAGCGCGGTTGACGTGCTCACGACGGATTTCGGCTTCAGGGAGGCCGTATCATCGATGGATGAGCCGACTATGCTATCCGCCATCGAAAATCAGCGCACACGGATCAACGCGGATCTTGTCATCGTCCTCAATCCGGACGGGCGCCCGCTTCCACCCGCTGTTTAATGAGGCGGATCTGAATCCGACCCTTGCCAAGCCTATTGCATCGCGCGTCGCGCGACTTAAGCTTGCACCATTCACACGCAGAGGGACGACACATGGCCTGGACTGTCACGGGGGTTACCGCCGATCTGGTGCAAAACCAAGCCACGGTGGCATTCAGCCAGTCGGGAGGGACCGAGAGCCTCTCCCGGACCGTCGACCTGACCTTTCAGCTCGGGCCCATCAATCAACCCGCGCCGAGCATCACGCGACAGGCCCTGGTTGCGCAGGCGAAGCAAATTCTGATCGACGCCGGAAACTCCATGGCGGCGAGGCCCTAGCGAGTTCGTGTCGGGCGGCCTCTGCTGGCGGCGGGTCGGCCGTCATAAGCCAGCCGGGTGGACGCCCCTTCCCATGCCATTGGCCCGCGTCGTGTTGGATTCTTCCGCTGTTTCAGCCGGTTGCGTGAAAAATCCAACCCTTTTTCTCGCATGAATTCGGCCGGCCGACGGGCAAGGATATGGCGATCGACGTGCCGCCGCCCCCGGCAGGCGATCCGCGTCCCGGGCCCGCTCACGGTC
>Ga0137412_10002450_pt1 | contig 14713 bp, 16 predicted proteins | sample CZODoug2_1_16fun_FD_122160 | JGI IMG/M metagenome (GOLD analysis project Ga0137412, IMG submission 122160) | Vadose zone soil fungal communities from Angelo Coast Range Reserve, California, USA - CZODoug2_1_16fungal (Hybrid Assembly) | ecosystem: Environmental > Terrestrial > Soil > Vadose zone... | reverse complement strand
GGGTACGCCGCCGGCTACCTGCCCTGGTTCCTGGACATCGACCGGCAGATGTACTACTTCTACGCCACCCCGATGGCTCCGTTCCTGGTGCTGGCGATCACCCTGTGCCTCGGCGAGATCCTCGGCCGGGCGCGCCTGGGTGCCGAGCGGCGAGCGACCGGGCTGCTGGTCGTCGCGCTGTACCTCGGTCTGGCGGTGGCCAACTTCGCCTGGCTGTGGCCGATCATGGTGGGCGATTCGATCACCATGGCACATTGGAACGCGGAGATGTGGCTGCCATCCTGGCGGTAGCGGCGGCCGGGAAGAAGGCGAGGGCCATGCGGTTCGATGAGGAAACCTCGCGTCGACTGGCGGCCGCCTACACCACGCCGGACGTCGTCGAGCAGCGCCGGGCGGTGCGCGCCGCGCTGCGGCTCGGGCCGGGTGAGCGGGTGCTCGACATCGGTTCCGGCCCGGGGTTCCTGGCCATGGAAATGGCCGAGCAGGTCGGGCCGAACGGGCTGGTGCACGGCGTCGACCCCAGCGACAGCATGCTGGCTATCGCCACCGCGAACGCACCGGTGCCCGGGTCCGCGCCGGTCGAGTTCGGCGCGGGTGAGGCGATCGCGCTGCCCTTCTCGGACGCCGCCTTCGACGTGGTCACCGCGACCCAGGTGTACGAATACCTGACGGACCTGCCCGCCGCCCTGGCCGAGGCCGGCCGGGTGCTGCGGCCAGGTGGCCGGCTGCTGGTGCTGGACACCGACTGGGACTCCATCGTCTGGCACTCGTCGGACCCGGACCGGATGCGCCGGGTACTCACCGCGTGGGACCAGCACCTGGCCGACCCCTACCTGCCGCGCCGGCTCACCGGGCTGCTCGCCACCGCGGGCTTTACGGTGACCCACCGCGGCGTGCTGCCACTGTTCAACGCCGGCTACCGACTGGACACCTACAGCGCCGGGCTGATCGGCTTCATCGCCGCGTTTGTGCCCGGGCGTGACGGGTTGACCGAGCAGGACATCACCGCCTGGGCCGAGGACCTGGTGGGGCTCGGCGCGGACTACTTCTTCAGCCTCAACCGCTACCTGTTCCTGGCCGCCAACTAGCGAAGGGCCCTCAGCCGACCGGGTGGCCGTACATCTCGCCGAGCGGGTCGGAGATCAGCTCCACCCTGGCCCCGTCCGGATCCCGCAGGTAGATCGATGTCTCGCTCTCCAGCTGGTAGGGCACCCCGGCGGCGTCCAGCCGCTCCCTGGCCGCCCGCCAGTTCTCCGGCGTCACCGAGATGGCCAGGTGGTGCAGGCCGCCGAGCACCTCGGCGTAGTCGCCGACGTCCACCCCGGGCAGGTCGAAGAAGGCCAGTGCGTTGCCGTGCCCGACGTCGAAGAAGAAGTGGGTGGACCCGGCCAGATCCCGGTTCTCGAACATCTCGGTCAGCGGGAAGCCCAGGATGTTCTGGTAGAACTCCACGGACCGCGCGACATCCCCGCTGATCAGCGCGGTGTGGTGGATCCCCCGCGCGGCGGTGGCCGGGCGCTGCTCGCGCGACGCGAGGTACTTGTCCCGGATCTGGTCTCGCTCGGCGGTCAACCGGGCTCGTTCCTCCGCCGTCACGGACATCGTCGGCTCCAGGGTCCAAAGGTGTGCGCTGGCCGGCTGGACTCAGCGGGTCCTAGTTTGCTCCGTCCGCAAGCTCCTTGCGATACGTCCGCCGGCCGTCCTGATCGCGGTCGCCGGGAATTCGCCGGTATCCCCTGATCTCGTAGAGCGCATGCGCACCGTGCTGCTCCGCGCCGACCTCGAGCACCGCGTAGCGATAGTCGTCGTCCTTGGCCAGCTCCTCCAGCTCAGCCAGCAACGCCCGCCCGAGACCCGAGCGACGCGCGCCGGGCCGGACATACATCCGGACGAACTCGGCCGTGTCCCCTGAGGGATCGCCAGGAAATAGTCGGTATCCGCCGGACGCGGCCGGTTGCCCGTTGAGGTAGGCGACCACGAACAGACCGCGCCGCTCCGGCTCGAGCTCCGGTCCCTCCGGTGGCGTCAGATCTGGATGTCCGGGCAGCTCAGCGTTGGCCAGCTCGGCCATGAAGACGAGCACGCTCTCGTGTGCATCGCGATAATCCAGGGCCCGGAACTTGATCTCCGGGCGCTCGGACGGTCCTGACACCCCTGATTACTATCAGAAACCGGCCGACCGCACCTCGTTAGGTTACACATCTGGCGGCCACCCACATCGGGCGGATTCGCCGCTGTGATCACACAGGTGGGGGCGGCGGAACGGGTCGTTTGGTGATCAGGATCGGCTCCTCGATCAGCTCAGCCTTCGGTTCCACCCCGTCGACCGGCAGGAACCAGCGCCGGTCCCCGTCCGGGCCGGGATCCGGGGCGAACCGCCAGCGCACCGCGCGCTCGATCTTGACCGGAAACACGGTGAGCGCGCCGTCGGCATCGATGCGCAGCCGCACGAAACACTTGTAGTCCTGGATGGCCTGGGCGGAGAACAGCTCGTCGGTGTTCACCCCCGGACCCACCCGGTCGGCCAGCAACAGGTAGATGGCCACCACGAGCGGTCCCAAGCCCACCCCGACCAGCGCCTCGCCCACCGGAATCGCCGCCGATGGCCACGGCCACGTCCAGCCGGCCGCCTCGGTGCCCAGCGCGACGCCCACCCAGGTGCCCACGATGAACACCGTGTGCCCCAGCGTGTGCGCTCCGCCGACAAGCCGTCGCCGGACCGGGTTCCGCCGCCCGTTGACCCCGGTGAACGCGTTCAGCCCCAGCCACACCGCGCCCAGCAGCACCAGGGTCAGCAGCAGCGGCGCCGTGTTGGCCACCCACCAGCGGTCGGTGCCCAGCAACGGGAACGCTCGGCTGACCGCCGTCCCGATCACCAGGTAGAGCAGCATCGGCACCAGGCAGAACTCCGGGTTGCGGTAGACCTGCCCGAGGACCCCGGCGCGCAGCCGCCGCGAGGTCGGTTTGCTCGGATAGCAGCGCTCCAGCCGGTACGGCACCGGGGGATGCTTGTTCGGGTCCTTCGATTCGACCGGCGGGAGGTTCAGCTTGTTCGGCAGGTGGTGCGTGCCGTAGAGGTACGCCCCGCCGCCCCCCGCGGTGATCTTCTGCTGGCCGGCCAGATCCAGGCCCTGGTAGCGGGCGTAGTGGTGCAGGTCCCCGGACAGGGACAGCCGCAACATGGCGCGGTCCGGGACGATCGTCCGTTCGAAGAACTCCAGCGGGGCGTAGCCCTCCGGGTTCTCCGGCCCGGATTCCACCCAGGACGGCATCGCCCAGCACAGGATGATCGAGTCGTCCGGGTCCAGCAGTTCGGCGATGGCCCGGAAGTAGTCCAGCTGTGGCTTGTCGATGTCATCGCCCAGCGCGATGTCGATCCCCCACAACCACCAGCCGCCGGGCAGCTTGATGGCGAAGTAGCTGCGGGACTGCACGGTCTTCCAGCCGCCGATCCATCGGCCCTGACAGAACTGGCGCAGAAAGCTGGCCAGGCCGTCGTACCAGTCGTGGTTGCCCGGCAGCGCGACCAACCAGCGGGGCCGCTCGGTCCACGGCAGCATCATCCGGTACGGCCCGACCAGCCGGTCGGTGTAGTTGGCTCGGGAGGCCAACGGGTAGCACTCGTCACCGCCGAACACCAGCAGCGAACCGGCCTGGGTCTGGTACCGGCGTGGGCCCAGCGGCAGCTCCAGCTGGTCCGCGGCCAGCTGGCTGGCCACCGTGGCGGCGGCGTCGAAGCCATCTCCGATGTCGGCCACGTAGTCCAGCCAGAACGCCCCGCTCTCCGGGGGTTCGGACAGGTCCAGCGGGGCGCCCGACTCGGTGCGCTGAAGCTCGCGCCGATCGGCGAAGGTACCGAAGACCTCGGAGATGGCCACCCCGACGCCGGTGCGGGCGAGCATCCCCGGCGCCAGCCAGCGCACCCGGGAGCGCGGGGTGAAGCTCAGCTCGGCGGGCTGATCCGAGCTGGGGCGGGGCGGCGGTCCGGCCCCGGGGGTGGGCAACTGCGGCATGACCCCATGATCTAGGCCCGGTCATACCGGTACACACACGGACCCCCGCTCGCCGTGAAGCGAGCGGGGGTCCGCCGGTGAGGGGGAACCGTCTACCGGGGGTTACTTCTTGAACGCGTCCTTCACGTTGCCGGCACTGTCCTTGACGTGCTCGCCGGCTTGCTTGAGGTTGGCCCTGGTCTGGTCGCCCTTGCCCTCGAACTCGAGCGACCTGTCGTGGTTGGCCTTGCCGGTGCCTTCCTTGGCCTTACCGACTGTCTCGTCGACCTTGTTCTTCATCTTGTCGATGAAGCCCATTTCGACTCTCCTCCTCGTCTAAGGCCCGAATGCATCGCACTCAAGCTGGACACTTAAGGGGTTGCCGGATGGGCGCTCAGCCAAACCGCGAGTGGGCTGGCGGGCCCCCGACGGCGCCCTTCCACGGACCAGCACCGCAGGTCAGACCCGGTCAGCATCAATCTTGTGACGGGCATCACAAACATGGCCAGGTGGCTCTGGCCTGCCCCACGGGACGCGGCTGGCCACATCCGCGGCCCGGATCGGGCCAGAATGGGGCGGTGCACCTTCTGGATCCTGACGACCGGCACTCGACCGTCGACGGAGAGCGGGTCTGCGAGGCGATCGCGCACCTGCCGGACACCGAGGTGCTGCATGAGTGGGTCACCCGGTTTGCCCTGCTGGCCGACCAGACCCGGCTGGCGCTGCTGCTGTGCATCCACCACGCCGGGGAGATCTGCGTGTCCGACCTGGCGGCGGCGACCGGGGTCAAGGACAGCACCGTGTCCCAGGCGCTGCGCCTGCTGCGCGCACACGGCGTGGTCACCACCCGCCGGGACGGGCGGACGATCTACTACCAGCTCACCGACGAGGTCCTGCCGGCGCTGCTCGCCCAGCTGCCCAGCGGCCCCGACGAGCCGCTACACGCGAGCGGGCAGCGGCACCGGCCGGCGTGACAGCCGTCAGGCGTTCGAGTCCTGGATGACCGGGGTCCGCCGATCGGCCGAGCCGAGCAGCCGTTCGGCCAGCGGCGCGAAAGCCACCCCGAGCACGCCCCAGAGCAGCGCCTGGGCGCACACCGAGTAGAGCCGGAACCGGTAGAGCAGGTCGGCGTCGAAGCCGGGCAGCACGATCGCACCGGACGGATCCCGCAGCGGCCGGGGCGTCTCGGTAGGCAGGCTGCCGTACTGCTCGACGTTGAGCCGCAGCTGGCCGAGCGGCGGAAGTAGCGCCATCAGCAGGCCAACCAACACCGCGAAGCACAGCACCCCGGCCAACGTGGCGTTCCAGGTACCGAGCCGGCCGGAGAGCCGCCGGCCGACCCACAGCGCGAGCAGCGCGGCCAGCACCGACCCGACCACCATCACCAGGTACAGCCCGCTGCGCTCGCCGATGGTGTCCGGGTTGCCCACCGCCGGCGGGTTGGCCGGGTATTTCAGGAACGGCACCAGATACAGGGTGACGAAGCCACCGAGGGCCACCAGCAGCGACAGCTGGCGTGGCCCCACCCGGCCGGTGCGGCCCAACGCAAGGCAGTAGACCACCGCGAACAGCGCGCCCATGCCGACGCCGAACAGGATCATGCCAACGCCGATACCCGCGTTGGCCTGCACGGCCCGGCTGAACACCTCCGCCTCGGGCGCCGCGACCGGCTGGCCGGCTGCCCTGGCGATCGCATCGCGCGCCTCGTCCCGGCTGCCCTCGTAGTCGATGGCGGCCTGGATCAGTGGCTCGGCGAAGATGCGGGCGACGATGAAGGCGACCAGCCCGGCGAGCGCGCCAACGCCGACACCCCGTAGTACGAGTGCCTTGATCACGATAGGGACCGGGGCTCAGTGGCAGGGGAAGCCGAGGAAGTGGCGCGCGTCGTGGACGAACTCGTGCACCACCATGGTGTTGCCGAAGACCGACGTGGCGCCTTCATCGATGCCGATGAAGTAGTAGAGCAGCAGGCCGAACAACACGACGCCGACCAGCCAGGGCAGTACTTCCGACACCGACACGGGAACCGGTCGGGACTGGCCGATCGCGGGTGCTGTCATCGCGTGATCCTCCTGCGGCCGGCCAACTGTTCAGACCACTGGCACGTTAGTTGGGCGAACCTCGGAGGGTCAATATCTGACAAGTCATACAGATATGCAGGTGAAGCTCAGCACTGTCGATCACGCAGCCGGCAGAATTGCCGCGAAGGGAGCGTGCATGCGAGTCGTCCTGCTCTGCCACGCGTCCACTTCCGCGATTCGTACCGCCGCGTTCGCCGGTGACGAACCGTTGGACGAGCTCGGGGTGCGCCAGGCCGCCGAGTTGGCCGGCGGAATGCCCCGGGCGGACCAGGTCGTCCGAGCGCCCTCGCTGCGCTGCCGGCAGACCGCGACGGCGGTCGGCCTGGACTCCGCCGTTCCGGATGCCGGACTGGCCGGCTGTGACTTCGGCGCCTGGCGGGGGCGCACCTTGGACGAGCTGGTTGCCACCATGCCGGACGCGGTCACCGCCTGGCTGACCGACCCGGCGGCCTGCCCACACGGTGGCGAGAGCCTGAGCGCGCTGCTGGAGCGGGTGGGACGGTGGCTGGACAGCGTCCCCAGTGGTCACACGCAGCGGGGTCAGCCGGTGCGGACGGTGCTCGCCGTGGCCGATCCGACGGTGATCCGGGCGGCGGTGGTGCACGCCATCGATGCGCGCCCCCGGTCGATCTGGCGGATCGATGTCACGCCGCTGAGCCAGACCGTGCTCACCGGCTCGGTGGGGCGGTGGTCACTGCGCTCGATCGGATCTCCGGCCGAGCAGCGTTAGTCAGGGCCTGCCGGCGCGCAGCGTGGCAACCCACTCGCTGGCGGCGTCCAGCGTCGCGGCCACCTGCGCCGGATCCGGTGTGGGGGAGTTCGCGGAGTCGACCAGGCGATCCGGCAGGTCAACCCCCAACCACTCTCGGCATCGCAGCGCCGCCTCGTGCACGTCGGCGATCGTGCCGAGGTAGAGCCGGTCCAGCGTGCCGTCGGTGGCCAACTCGGCGCGGGTGCGCGGCGGCAGCCCGTTGAGGCCGGCGATGGTGCGGCGACGGGCCGCCACGATCTCGGTGAGTTCGTCCGTGGCCGACGGGCGGGTGCAGTTCGGGCAGCTCAGCGCGATCACGGTCACCGAGGCGCCACCGGGGCTGGGGATCTCCACCCGGTGCTCCCACTCGGTGGGGCAGCCGAGCCCGGCCGAGTCAGCCTCGCCGGGCAGCTGGCCCGGAGCGGACCGTCGTGAACCCTGTGCCATTCCGTTCTCTCCCTGTCGCCGATCATCGGGCCCCGTCGTGCACATCGGACCGACGCGCGCGGCCGTGTCCCGATCCGGGTGGTTCCACCTGGACGAGTGATCGGGCCCGATGCTAGAGGCCCGACACTTCCGGGCACCATCCTCAACACGCCACGGGTGAAGTTTGACAGGGCCACCCCACCATGATCCACGGCGGCCCCGCTAATGGAGCAAGCGGGGCCGTCCGGGTGAGTGGTTACCGGGACGTTCCGGTGGCGCCGGAGCCTTGTTGAGTTCGTTATCACGGAGGTCGCCGCGGATTTCCGCGAATCTTGCTCGGTTGACTAGTCCTTTTGCGGAATGTGGTTGCTCCTGGGCTGTTCGAGTGGAGCGGGGAAAGAACGTGAAACGAAATCCTGATGCGCACTGATGATGCTGACAGCGGCCATCCCCGAGGCCGCGTACGTGAGACGGAAAGGAATCCCCATGAGCAGAGGCTTCGGCGGAATCGTGATTTTCGGCGGCCACGGCGGACGGGACGACGACTGCGACTTCCGCGGCAGGGGCCACCGGCGCGACGACGATGACGACTGCCGTCGTACCAAGCGCCACCGCCGCCGCCGCCACAGCAAGGGTCGCTGCGACTAGGGCCGCCTCCTAACACGTTGCCCGCCGGCCCCGACCAGATTGATCTGGCGGGGCCGGCGGCCCATCCAAGTGCAGGTTATGGCGACACATCGAAGGCAAAAGGGCAGGTCGGCGACGCGCGACTCGGTCGCGCCTCCGGCGGCCGACTCAACCACCACGCTGCTGCCCATCGTGTCGGGCGGCAGTTTGGTGGACACCGCCCCGACGGTGCGGATCCGCGAGATCATCCGGCGGTTCTGGCCGGACACCCGGGGCTTTCGGGTCCGACTGGTGTTCGGCCTTGCGCTGGTGGCGGTGCCGCCGGCACTGGCCGCTGTGGGGATCTGGCTGTTCAAGATCCTCGTCGACGACGTGCTGACCACGCGGGACGTAGAGCGTTTCCCGTTGATCGCGGTGGCCTTCCTGGCGGTGACCCTGCTGGAAGGGGTCGTCTCGTTCGTCGACGAGTACCTCACCGCGTGGGTCGGCGAGCGATTCGTACTGAATCTCCGCTCCCGGGTATTCCGGCACTTGTTGCGGCTATCCCTGACCTTCTTCCAGAAACATCAGCTCGGTGACATTCTTGCCCGGCTCACCGGGGACATCAGCGCGATCGAGCAATTGATCCTTTCTGGGCTCAACCAAGCGCTGACCTACGCGTTTCAGATTATTTTCTTCGCCGGCGCGCTGTTCATATTGGACTGGCGGCTGGCGGCCGCCGCGCTGGCCGCGGCTCCCGGTTTCCTGGTGCTGGCCCGGATCTTCTCCCGGCGGATCAAGACCGCCTCCCAGGAGCTGCGGCGCCGATCCGGTTCGATCACCTCGGTGGCCGAGGAGAGCCTGCACAACACCGCGCTGGTGCAGGCCTACCATCGGCAAACCCACGAATCGAACCGGTTCCACCGGGAGAACCTGGGCATCTTCACCGCCCAGATGGTGGCGACCAAGCTGGAAGCGCTGTTCGCCCCGTTCACCGACCTGCTGCAGACGATCGGCATCCTGGGGGTGGTCGGGTTCGGCCTGCACGAGTTGGCCTCCGGGCGGATCACCCTGGGCGGGTTGCTGGTGTTCATCGGATACCTGTCACAGCTCTACGGGCCGATCAGCGGATTCGGCAGCCTGACGAACTCGATCTTCGCGGCGAGCGCCGGCGCGGACCGGATCATCGAGTTGTTGGACACCCGTCCAGAGGTGACCGATCCGGACGACGCGGTGCCGCTCGGGGTGGCCCGGGGCGAGCTGCGACTGAGCCGGGTGACCTACCGCTACCCCGACGGCGGTCGGCCGGCCCTGGCCGAGGTGAGCTTCTCCGCCCAGCCCGGCGAGACGATTGCCGTGGTCGGGGCCAGCGGGGCCGGCAAATCCACCCTGCTGCGGATCCTGCTGCGGCTGCACGACCCGCACGGCGGCGGGGTCACCCTGGACGGCGTGGACATCCGCCGCTTCCGGCTCGGCGACCTGCGCGCCAACGTGGCCGTGGTGCTCCAGGAGACCCTGGTGTTCGACGGAACAGTGGCTGAGAACATCCGCTGGGGCCGGCCCGACGCTACCGAGGAGGACGTGGTCTCGGCGGCCCGCGCCGCCGACGCGCACCAGTTCATCCGCGGCTTGCCGCAGGGCTACCAGACCCGGGTCGGTCAGCGCGGAATGATGCTGTCCGGCGGGCAGCGGCAGCGGATTGCGCTGGCCAGGGCGATGATCCGGAACGCCCCGGTGCTGCTGCTGGACGAGCCGACGACGGGCCTGGACGCGATCTCCACGCACCGGGTGATGGAGCCGCTGCGGCGGGCGATGTCCGGCCGCACGACCATCGTGATCTCGCACAACCTGCTCACCGTGGCCGACGCCGACCGCATCGTCTACCTGGAGCGCGGCCGGGTCGCCGGCTACGGCACGCACCGGGAGCTGCTGGCCGATGCACCGGGCTACGCGGAGCTGTACCGCATGCACCACCCGAACTCCGGGCCGCCACCCCAAACCAGCCGACCACGGCCAACCAGCGCACCAGGGCCGACGATCGGCCCACGGCCAACCGCGCGGCCAACCGCGCGGCCGATCTCGGAGTCATCGAGGGTTACCGCAACGCAGCCGATCGGCCGGCCGGTGCCCGCGCAGCGCTCCGCCCCCTCCCCTCGGCCCCGACAGACCGTGGCGTCCCGGCCGACGCCCACCGCTCCTCCCAAGCCGACCGCCGGCCCCTCGCCGCGCCCCCGGCCACGCCCGTCCCCCACCCCGAGGCCGGACCGGGAGCCCGCATCCACGCCTGAGCCGATGCCGATAACCGGGTCGGCACCTCAGCCGGTGCCGGTAGCTGGGCCGACGCCGATTGAGCTGTCGGCCCCGACCCCGGTCAACAGACCGGTAGCGACGCCGGTCGGCCATCCGATCCCGAGGCCGCGCCCTATTCCGGTCACCCGGTCCATGCCGGCTCCCCAGCCGATTCCAAAGCCCCGCCCGGTGCCGGTTGCCGGCGAAAATATCGCACTCCGCTGGTCCGCCGAGGAACCCTTCAGCACTGCCGAACCGACCCAGCGCAGCGAAGCCGGTACCGACTGAGGCTCACTCCGGGGCGCCGAACTGATGCAGGCTGAGCCGACCGTCCGGCGGTCCGGTCCGGGCCCATTCGCCGGACTCGGCGGCCCAGGTGTTGCCGTCCACGGTGACCCGGTCAATGGCCAGCCGCGCGGAGTGCGCCACCAGCCAGTTGGCCAGCGCGCGGCCCCGGGCGGCGGATTGCGGGCCGCTCAGCGTCGCGGTGCCCAGCTCCCGTCTGGCGACGGTCACCACGCCGGCGCTCGGCGGGCCCAGCCGCAGGTCGTGGCAGCTGAGCGAGGCATCGGCGTCGCCGGTCAGCGCGGCGGCGGTGACCCGTGCCCTCGGCTCCCACTGCGCGTAGGCCGACGGTGCCGCGGACCGCTGGACCAGTTGGGCCGCTTCGGTCACCTCCAGCGCCATCCAGTTCGGCTGCTGGCGCAACCGCTGGTAGAACGCGGTGGCGGCGTACACCGGATCGGCGATCTCCGTGGCGGTTCCCCAGCCCTGACTGGGCCGCTGCTGGAACAGGCCGATCGAGTCCCGGTCGCCGAAGGCGAGGTTGCGCAGCCCGGACTCCTGTAGTGCGGTCGCGATGGCCACGGTGACCGCGTGGGCGGGCATGCCGAGCTTGAGCCCGACGCCGGCGATGGTGGCGGCGTTGTCGGCCTGCTCCGGTGTCATCTCATACGCCTGGACTTCGTCGGTGCCGATCCCGCTGCCGACGTGGGCGGCGGGATCGGCGGGCCCGGCCGCCGCCGCCGCGCCCGGGGTCAGCGTTGCGGTGCAGCCCGGTGGCGGGTGCGCCAGCGGGCCGGCCAGATAGAGCCAGGTGACTCCGCCGACCAACAACACCACGACCGTCGCCAGGACAATTCCGCGACGGACCCGGGACGGCGACGGGCTCACCTCGCCAGCTTAGGCAGGACCAGCTCGGCCGCCGCCAGTCAAGCCCGATCGCCACAACCACCCCGCTGCGTGATGATCTTTCTGAGAAAGCACTCAGCCGATCCGGCGGTTGTGGGCCCACATACATTGCCGCCGCTCAAGCGGCGCGCCTAGCCTCGAAATTGCTTGCACCATCTCGAACTCTGCGGGCCGGGTCGTCCTCGGGCGGGCTGACGCCGATGGGAGGCCTTTATGAAGGTGGAGTCGATCCTACGCACCAAGGGCCGCAAGGTCGCCACCATCCAGCCGTGGTCCACGGTGGAACAAGCGGTCAGCCAGCTCAACGGACCACCCAAGATCGGCGCGCTCGTGGTCACCGGGGTACCGCGCGGGTTCACCGGCATGCTCACCGAGCGGGACGTCATCCGCGGCATGAAGATGCACGGCGCGAAGCTGCTCGGAATGCGTGTCTCCGAGATCATGACGCACCACGTGCCGACCTGCACGCCGACCGACAGCATTGCCGAGGTCATGTCGACGATGACCCGCTCGCGCTACCGGTATATTCCGGTTCTCGACCAGGGTGAGCTGGTCGGCTTGGTCAGCATCGGCGACGTGGTGCGTGGCCGGGTCGACGAGATGGAGCTGGAGGCCGGCGTGCTCCGCGACCTCCACATGGCTCGGCACTAGAGCTCTAACCACGCGGGTCCCGGACGGCGCCGTTCGAGTCAGACCAGCAGCTCGCCTCGGCGGGTGATCAGCGCTTTGCCCCCCACCCGAACGCTGTCCGCGCCCACCATCAGGTTCAGCTGGCCGCCGCGCGCGGAGGCCTGCCACGCGGTGAGTTCGGTCCGCCCCAGCCAAACGGCCCACAACTGGCCGAGCACCGCGTGCGCCGACCCGGTGACCTGGTCCTCGTCCACCCCCAGCGCCGGAGCGAACACCCGGGAGGTGAAGTCGGCGGGCGGGGCACCGTCAACCGCACCGGCCGCGGTGAGGCACACCCGGGTCTCCGACAGCGCCAGCAGGGCGGCGAAGTCAGGCCGGGCTTCTCGCACCCGGGAGGGGTCGGCCAGCCGCACCACGTACTCGAAGCCGTTCCGCCCGACCCACACCACATCCCGCCCGCTCACCCCCGCCGCCGCCAGCAGGGCCTCCGGCGGGGACGCCTCGGCCAACACCGCGCCCGGCAGCTCCAGCCAGATCCGGCCACCCGCGCGCGCGGCGGTGACCGCGCCCGCCCTGGTCTGGAAGGTGAGCTGCTCATCCGCACCGGCCCGGTCGGTCTCGTACAGCACGTGCGCGGTCGCCATCGTGCCGTGCCCGCAGAGCGGCAACTCGGCGCTCGCGGTGAACCAGCGCAGTTGGTAACCGCGTGCGTCCCGCCAGAGGAAGGCGGTGGCCGGCTGGTTGAGCTCGGCGGCGACCTGCCGCATCCACCCGTCGTCCGGTTCGGTGCCGGCCTCGGTGTGCGTGTCCAGCAGACACACCGCCGCCGGGTTCCCGCCGAACGGCACGGCGCTGAATGCGTCCACGCCGAAGTAACTGATCGCCATACCTCGCAGCCTTTCCGGCTGGCCGCGGGCACGCAATCAGTTAACCCATCGAGTAGCGAAGAGAGACCCAGGTCATCACCCAGAAGGGTTGCCCAGCTCCGGCACTGCTGGTTACCGTTCCGGCGTGAGCGTTGGAAAATCCAACCGAGAGTCCTCGTTCGCCGTGGTGTTCGTGACCGTCACGGCGGCTGTGTTCATGTCGAACCTGGACCTCTGGGTGGCCAACGTCGCGCTGGACAGCATCGGCAAGGACTTCACCGGTAGCTCGCTGTCCGGACTGTCCTGGGTTCTCAACGCCTACGCGATCGTGCTGGCCGCGCTGCTCGTGGTGGCCGGCCGCACCGGGGACCGCCATGGGCACCGCCCGGTGTTTCTGGCCGGGGTGGCGCTGTTCACCCTGGGCTCCGCGCTCTGTGCGATCGCGCCCAACCTTCCGGTGCTGATCGCCGCCAGGGCCGCGCAGGCTGCCGGCGCGGCGGCTCAGCTGCCAGCCTCACTGGCCCTGCTGATCACCGCCGCCCCGGCGAACCGCCGGACCGAGGCCGCCCGGCACTGGTCGGCGGTAGGTGGGCTGGCCGCCGCGATGGGCCCGGTGTTGGGCGGGCTGCTGGTACAGGTGGACTGGCGCTGGGTGTTCCTGATCAACATCCCGGTCGGCATCGCCACCCTGATTGCCGGCGCCCGGGTGCTACCCCGCTCGACGGCGGTGACCACCGAGCGGCGGCCGGACCTGCTTGGCGCGGCGCTGCTCACCGTGTCGATCGCGGCGCTCACCGGCACCCTGGTACAGGCGCCACAGTGGGGCTGGGCGAACGGGCGGACGCTGGGCCTGCTCGGGCTCGCGGTGCTGGCCGGCGCGGTGTTCGCGCGCCGCTGCGCCACGCACCCGGCGCCGCTGCTGGAGCTGCCGCTGCTGCGGATCCGGCGCTTCGCGGTGGCGAACCTGGGTACGTTCGTGTTCAGCATCAGCTTCTCGATCATGCTGCTGTCCAATGCGCTGTGGTGCCAGAACGTCTGGGACTTCTCCCCGCTGCAGACCGGCCTGGCCATGACACCAGGCCCGGCGGTGGTGCCGCTGGTCACGATCGCCTCCGGGCGCGCGGTCCGCCGATTCGGTGGTGGGCCGGTCGCGGCGGTCGGCGCGGTGTGCTTCCTGGCCGCCATGCTCTGGCGGATCGGGTTCGCCGACCCGGAGCCGAACTACCTGCGCGACCTGCTGCCCAGCATGCTGCTCTCCGGGGTCGGCGTCGGCCTGGCGCTGTCCACATTGATCGGGGCAGCGGCCACCGCGCTGCCCGCCCGGCGGGTGGCCACCGGGTCCGCGGTGGTCAACGCCGGTCGCCAGGTCGCGGCCAACCTCGGCGTCGCCGTGCTGGTCACCCTGCTCGGCACAACCACCGATCCGCTGGAACTCGTGGACGACTTCATCCGCGCGTGGTGGGTCGGCGCCGGTCTCGCCGTGGTCGCCGTGGTGCTGAGCCTCACGCTCCCCCGGGCGACCGTCGAGCCGGCCGCGGCGCCGAGTTCGGTCCACCCGGCCACCAGGACGACGTAGACGGCAGCCGACCCGCGGCAGTCGCGGCCGGCCGCGACGGCGCCCGGAGGCGGTGTACGCCGACCGCGGCTACGACCACGACACCTACCGCCGCGTCGGGGAACACCAATTCCGCACCGACCTGTTGACCGGTGGTCAGATCCCACACCCGCACCGCCCGGTCGTCACCCAAGGCGACAGCAACGGGCTTACCGAAGCCACTGCAGGACGTGGTGTCGCCCCGCCTGAAGCGACTACGACCACCCGGGAGATCCAACTGCCCCTTGACAGTCGAGGATGGCGAACCGCCACGACCCGTCGGCCGA
>Ga0137412_10002449_pt1 | contig 14719 bp, 16 predicted proteins | sample CZODoug2_1_16fun_FD_122160 | JGI IMG/M metagenome (GOLD analysis project Ga0137412, IMG submission 122160) | Vadose zone soil fungal communities from Angelo Coast Range Reserve, California, USA - CZODoug2_1_16fungal (Hybrid Assembly) | ecosystem: Environmental > Terrestrial > Soil > Vadose zone... | reverse complement strand
GAGGAACCGGAAGAATGGAAATTCGGCTTAGCAGTGTTCTTCTAGCGGCGGCGCTGCTGTCCGGCTGCGGCTGGTTCCATCGCGGCGAGAAGGCCCCGACGCAGGTGGTTGCCGAGGAGCCCCAGGGGGAGCCGTCGATCATCGAGCCGCAGGTCAACCGCCGCGCCGTGAAGACGCCGAAGATCAAAGCCAAGGACTTCGAGTTGGGCGGCTACTTCGGTGCGCTCAGCATTCAAGATTTCGGCACCAATCCGATCTACGGCGTGCGCGCCGCGTACCACGTGTCGGAGGACATTTTCTTGGAGGGATTTCTGGCCCGCTCCAAGGCCGGCACCACCAGCATCGAGGATGTATTCCCGGCCATCACGGTCATCAGCGACTCTGGGAGACACTTCACGTATTACGACCTGGACGTGGGCTACAACGTACTCCCGGGCGAGATCTTTCTCGGGCGGGGACACGCGTTCAATTCGGCCCTGTATGTGACGGTCGGCATGGGCGATGTGAAATTTGCCGAGAAGGATCAGTTTGCGCTGAATTTTGGAGTGGGCGAGCGCCTGCTGATCACAGATTGGCTCGCGATGCACTTGGATGTGAGAGATCACGTGTTCGAAACGGACTTGACCGGCCGAACCAAGAACGTCCACAACCTGGAAGCCACCCTCGGCCTAACCGTTTTCTACTGATCGGGAGGACAGATCCATGAGATTCCCCACGGCAACTTTCTTCAGGCGCTGCACGATGGCCGCGATCGTCGTCGCGTCGGCGGCATTCGCCGCCAGCGGCGATGCCTCGGGACCCGCGCCCGCCTTCACTCTCACCGCAGTGACCGGACAACAGGCGGCCTTGAGCCAGTACAAGGGTCAGGTGGTCATGGTGAATTTCTGGGCGACCTGGTGCGGACCCTGCCAGCAGGAGATGCCCCTGCTGGATCAGATGTACAAGAAGTACAAGCCGGCGGGCTTTACCCTCATCGGGGTCAATGTCGACAAGGACGCGCCCCCGGTCAAGGAACTGCTGGCGCGCAAACCGGTCAGCTTCCCTGTGCTGCTCGACCCGGCGAACCAAGTGAGCAAGGCGTACCACGTGGACGAAATGCCGAGTTCCGTCATCATCGATCGCAAAGGCGAGATCCGCTACATCCACCGCGGCTATCGGCCCGGCGACGAGAATGAATACCAAGACCGCATCCGCCAGCTGATTCGCGAATGACCATGCGCACCTCATCGAAGCTCGCCGTGGCCGGCATCATCGGGCTCATCCTCGGGGGGTGCAGCATCCAGCCCTGGGTCAAGCCCTATGAACGCGACCGTTTGGCGGATCCGATCATGTCGTGGGATCGCGATGCCATCTCCGGCGCGTACGTGGATCATATCTATGAGTCCCGCGAAGGGTCGCGGGGCGCCACCGGCACGGCCGGCGGCGGCTGCGGCTGCAACTAGGAGCCCGGGCCATCGCCATCGATATGACGACTTTCCCGCGCCATTTGAGCCGCCTGGCCGCGCTCGCGGCCCTGTCGCTGATGTGCGTTGCCGGCGCCGCCGTGCTGCCCGACGACCGCGCCGACGTCTTCTACAGCAGTTACAGGGGCGGCGGAATGGACATCACCGGGGAGTCGGTGCTGGTGCGCAAGAAGTTCTCCGAACAGTTCGCAGTGCAGGCCAACTACTTCATCGACAAGGTCAGCGGCGCCTCGGTCGACGTCCTGAGCAACGCCAGCGTCATCAAGGACGAGCGCAAGCAGAAGAGCCTCTCGGTCGACTACATCCACGACAAGACTCAGTACAACCTCTCGTACACCAACAGCACCGAGCGCGACTACGTCTCCAACACGACGCATTTCTCCCTGAGCCAGGACATGTTCGGCGATTTGACCACGGTCACACTGGGTTTCACGGATAGCCGGGACAAAATCGGCGAAAACAACGGGAAGTCCTATGCCCCCATCATCGCGTGGCTGGGACACGCACAGAGCCGCAGCTACGAGGCCGGCCTGTCGCAGGTGGTCACCAAGAACCTGATCGCGGGCGCGACCCTGGAAGTCATCACGGACCAGGGACTCTTGAGCAACCCGTACCGCTCGATTCGCTTCCTCGACGCGGTGCCGCTCGGCTATTCGCTCGGTACCCAGGTGTATCCCAACACGCACACCAGCACGGCGGTTGAAGCGCGAGCGAAGTACTATCTGCCCTACCGGGCCGCGGCATCGGTGTCGTACCGCTATTTCAGCGACACTTGGGGCATTCGCGCGAACACCATCGAATTGGGCTACACGCAGCCCGTCTCCAACAAGTTCATTTTCGAAGGCCGGGTGCGGCATTACAGCCAGAATCACGCCACGTTCTACAGCGACCTGTTTCCCTTCGCAAACTCGCAGAATTTCGAGGCCCGCGATCAGAATCTCGCGGCGTCGACCAATAACACCATCGACGCGAAGATGACCTGGGCCTTCGCGCCCGAGGGCTTCCTGATCTTCAAGCGCGCAACCACCACTTTTGACGTGAGCCGCATCCAATTCAAGTACAGCGACTTTAGAAACATCAAGGCGTATTCCATCGCCAACGGCTTCGCAGCCGGCACCGAGCCGCTATACAGTTTCAACGCCATGGTCTATCAAGTTTACGTGTCGCTGTTCTTCTGACTCGAGCGCGCCAGCACGCGCCACTGCACCAGCAGCACGGGCGACAGAGCCGCCATCACGGCGAGGCTGTCCGCCACCCAATCCCAAAAGTCCCGATCCCTATGTACCATGGGTAGACCTTGGACGATTTCGATCAGCGCGCCGAACGCCGACAAGAGCGCGCCGATGACCCACAGCCGGCGCCCGGGAAACGCCGCCGCTCCCAGTCCGCTCAGGGCATAGAAGGCGATGAAGTGTTCGGCCTTGTCCCACGGGACCAATTGGACGGCGTGTTTGGGGGGTATCACAGCGCTGTAGCATGTAAAGATTACAGCCGCAAGAAACACGGCCTGCGCCAGGCGAATCAGCAGCGATATTCTAGGCACGGAGCTTCCAAAGGTTTTCAGCATAACAAATTGCGAATGGGCGCCAAATTGCGAATAGGGCGAATTCCAAGAGTGACTCCGTCCCGGTTTTTCTGCATATTAAGCAGATGAAAATGACGCGCCGCCAAGTAGTCGGAAATTTGAGTTTGGCCGCGGGGCTGTCGGCCGCTCTGTCCTGGGATCGGGCGCGTGGCGCGCAGCCGGCACGACTCGATGTGAAAGACCCGGCCGCGGTCGCGGTGGGCTACGTCGAAAACGCCGCCCAAGTCGACATCAAGAAATACCCGGCCTATGTGCAAGGATCGAATTGCGAGAACTGCCTGCAACTGCAGGGCAGCGCCGGCGATAACTACCGTCCTTGCGGCATCTTCCCCGGCAAGCTGGTCTCGGTCAGCGGCTGGTGCACGGCCTGGACCCCCGAGATTTGATAGGCGTCTCGCACGCGCACCCCGACCGCGGGAAAATCAACGAAGAAGCCATCGATGCCGCGGCTCAAAAAACGCCGAATTTCGGCGTCCAGATCGCCATGCGCCGCCGGCGAGGCGCCGGCTTTCAGTTCGTCGGGAAGAAACTCGTTCTCGGCGCGAAACGTCCACACGTGGACCTTGAGCTTCGCCGCATGCGCCGCGCGCACGCCGTCGGGCGTGGCCAGAGCTTTCGCAATGCCGATCGCATCGGCGTATGTTGCAATCTGACCCAGGTCGCCCAGGTCGTGTTCCAGCAGTTGCACCAGGGGCAACGAGGTCATGGCGCGCAGCTGCCGCAGGTTGCGCGGATCGAACGACTGGATGAACACCGGGCTGCCGTCCGCGCTATAGCCGTGTCGCTGCAGGCTATCGAGAACACCCTGTTCCAGGGGCAGGCCGATGCCGGCGAAATGCGCCGGATGCTTGGTTTCCGGATAGACGCCGATCTTTGCAGCGCCGCCGCGCTGCCGATTGGCATCGGTCGCCAACTTCATGATTTCATCGAAGGTGGGAACGGTGAATCGCCCGTCAAAGGCCGAGTTCAGCGGCCGCAATTCCGGCAGGCGTTCGCGCGCGCGCAAGGTCTTGATCTCGGCGATGGTGAAATCTTCCGTGAACCAACCGGTCATGGTTTCACCGTCGATGATTTGCGTGCGGCGCCGCGCCGCGAACTCCGGATGCCCTGCAACATCCGTGGTTCCGCCGATCTCGTTCTCGTGCCGCGCGATGAGCACTCCGTCGCGAGTCATCACCAGATCGGGTTCGATGTAGTCGGCGCCCTGCTCGATCGCCCGACGATAGGACTCGATCGTGTGCTCCGGCCGCTCTCCGCTGGCCCCGCGATGAGCAATGACGAGAATATCAGGCATGCGGCACCCGTTTGGTCATGGCGCCAAGCTTACCGCACGCGCGCCCGTGTGAGGCTCCGTTGTCGCGGAGCCTCACAAGGCGGCAGCGCCCGGGCGCCCTATCGCGGGGGCGACAACGCCGAAGCGATCGGCTCCTCGGCCGACATCAAGGCGTTCGTGCCAGGAACCCAGGGTATTCCCTGTTGGGGCATACGTTGACCCCAATCCGCCCGCAGGGATGTCGGTTGGGCTGCAAACGCGACGCCGATGGCGAACACCGCCGCGGCCGCCACCGTCACTTTTCGACGATACATACCTCAACCCTCCTTTCGACTAGATTTAGTGGGGCGGATTGGAGGGCGGCGAGTCCATCACGGCGGCATGCGGCGGGTTGGACGGCGGCGAATCCATCACGGCGACATGCGGCGGGTTGGACGGCGGCGAGTCCATCACGGCGACATGCGGCGGGTTGGACGGCGGCGAGTCCGTCAACGCAAATGCGGAACTGGCCACGGCGCAGCCTGCGACCAAAGCGATTACACTGACTTTCATTATGATTGCTCCAAATGGGTTGTTGAGTGCGGCGATGCGGGACACGGTGATACGGCTCCCTGCATAGGTAACAGCGACACCGGCACGGGAATCCCCTCACCATTCCGCGACAATGTATGCTTAGGGGAAAGCCTCATCCTGCGGGCGGGAGTTTTTTGTGGGGGTGACAAGACGATGCAGGTCCCGGCTAATTTCACGCAGCTTCTGACCGAGTGGCGATCGGGCCATCCGCAAGCGCTGGATCGTCTGACACCGCTGGTGTACGACGAGCTGCGTCGGCTGGCGCGCAACTACATGCGCGCGGAGCGAGGCAGCCACACTCTGCAAGCCACGGCGGTGGTGCACGAGGCCTTCCTGCGGTTGATTCAGGCCAACGTAGCGCTGCAGGATCGTGGACATTTTTTCGCGCTGGCATCGCGCCTCATGCGCCGCGTGCTGGTCGACCACGCAAAATCGCGCTCGCGGATCAAGCGCAACGTCGATGCCCGAGATCTCGTTGCCGAAGTTGCCGGCGAGGCTGTGCTGCCGATGGACTTCGACGTCGTCGCGCTCGATGATGCCCTCGAGGGCCTCCAGCAGCTCGAGCCGCGCTTGGCCCAGGTCATCGAGTTGCACTATTTCGGCGGCCTGACGTATGACCAAATCGCGGCAGCGGTCGGCGCGTCGGCCGCGACCGTGCATCGCGATATTCGGCTGGCGCGCGCCTGGCTGCTCAACGAAATCGGCGGCACTCGGCCGGCATGATTCCGCGCGCACGCTGGCTCGAGATCCAGTCGCTGTTCGAGCAACTGATAGACGAAGGCGCCGGCGATCGTACGGCGCGCTTGGCGAGCGTCTGCGGCGACGACGCGGAGCTGCGCTCTTCCGTCGAATCCCTGCTCAACTCCGATGCAAGGCGCGAGGATGCGCTGCTGCACGCGATCGGCGAAGCCGCAGAATCGCTGTTGGAGGATCACCGGGATCGGCTGATCGGCACGCGCGTCGGCCCGTATCGCGTCGTGTCCATTCTCGGGCACGGCGGCATGAGCACCGTGTACCGCGGCGAGCGCGACGACTCTCAATATCAACAAACCGTCGCCATCAAGGTCTTGCAGCACGCAACACTGCATCCACGACTGCGCAGCCGATTGCACAGTGAGCGGCACATCCTTGCGACCCTCGATCACCCATCGATCGCACGCCTGATCGACAGCGGCGATCTCGAGGACGGAACGCCCTACCTCGTGATGGAGCACGTCGACGGGGAGTCCATCGACACTTATTGCGACAGCCGCACGTTGTTCGTCCGCGAGCGCTTGGAACTGTTCGTGAAAGTGTGTGCGGCAGTGCAGTATGCGCACCGCAATCTGGTGGTGCACAGGGACATCAAGTCTTCCAATATTTTCGTCACGGTCGACGGCACGCCGAAGCTGCTTGACTTCGGCATCGCCAAGCTTCTCGCTCCGGAGAGCCTTTCGCATACCTTGCCGGTGACTCGGCTCCAGGAACGGATCCTGACGCCCGAAAACGCGGCGCCCGAGCAAGTGCTCGGCCGCCCGATTACCACGGCCACGGACATCTATTCGCTCGGCGTGCTGCTGTACCAGCTGCTCACCGGCCGTTCGCCCTATCGTCTGCTGAGCTACAGCCAGCTGCAGCTGGAGCGCGCCATTTGCATGGACGATCCGGCACGGCCGAGCCAAATGGTCATCGCCAAATTGAACGGCGAGAAGGATGCCGACCGCAGCCGGATCTCCGACCGCCGCGGACTCTCGCCGCAGCGCCTGCGCGCCCGCTTGAGCGGCGATCTGGACGCCATCGTCGCGATGGCGATGCGCAAGGAGCCGGACCGGCGCTACCCGTCGGTGGAGGCGTTGGCGGACGATCTGAATCGGCATCTGCTCGGCCAGCCGGTACGCGCGCGGCACGGTGATTGGCGCTACAACGCCGCCAAGTTCCTGCGCCGGCATTTGTTGCCGGTGGCCGCGGTCGCCGCCGCGTTTCTGGGCCTCGCGCTCTTCGCGGGCGTCATGTTCTGGCAGAATCATCGAATCGAAATGGCGCGACACGCCACCGCCCAAGAGCGCGACCGAGCGCAGCAGGTGTCTGCGTTCCTGGTGGATGTGTTCTCGCAGGCCGATCCTTTCAAGGCTCAGGGTAAAGAGCCCACTGCCAAGGATCTGCTCGATCGAGGCGCCGAGAAAATCTCGGGTAACGTGAGCCTGCACCCGGAGGTACGCGCGCAGCTGCTCGAGAGCATCGGCCTCGCCTATCGACGCCAAGGGTTGAGCGAGCGGGCGATCCCGTTGTTCGAGCAGGCGGTCGCAATTCGCCGCGAGGAACGCCCGCTCGACAATGGCCATATTGCCGTGGCCCTGGCGAATTTGGCGCGCGCGCTCACCGACGCCGGTCATTTGATTTCGGCGGAAGCGGATTTGCAGCAGGCCGTCGACTTGTCGGAACGCGGCGGAGAATCCCGGTCCATCGAGACGGCGGACATCTTGGTGCAATTCGGCAGCTTTGCGCTGGACGCCAAGAGCGATCCCGACCGCGCTTCTCAATTATTCAGTAAAGCCCTCAATATCTATCGAAGCGCGATCGGCGGTCAGAATCTACAGGTGGCCGCGACGTTGAACGGTCTCGCCGACGCGGCGGTTTGGAAGAGCGACTACTCTCTGGCCGAGCATTATGAGCGCGAAGCGCTGAGTATTTTCCAGGAGACCGTCAGCCGCAACCATCCCGACAATGCGGTCGCCCTGGCGACCCTGGGCTCCATACTCACCCAACGCGGGAAATACGTGGAAGCCGAGCAAGTGTTGAACGAAGCCTTGCAAATCGAACGCACGGTGTTCGGAGCCGACAACTCGCGCATCGTTGCGACCGAAGCCGACTTGGGCACTCTCTACGATCGCGAGGGGGACACCACGCGCGCCATTGGGGCGACTCAAACCGCATTGAAAATCACCCAGAACCGGCTCGGCCCGAACCACTACCTGAGCGGATACTACCTCGATGCGCTGGCTAATTTGTTCTTGAAGGCCAACGACCTGCCGACCGCCGAGGCCGACGCCCGTCAAGCCCTTGCCGTCTACGCGTCGTCGCTGCCCGCACGGCATCTGTACGTCGCCTCCACTCACCAGGTGCTCGGCGAAGTGCTGCTGCGGCGTGGGTCCTTGGCCGCCGCCGAAGTGGAACTGCGGGAGGCGTTGGATATGACCGTGGGGCTGGCGGGCGCTGAAAGCTGGCGTACCGCGCGCAGCGAGGCGAGCTTGGGCTGGGCGCTGATCCAACGCGACAAAGCCGTGGAGGGCGAGCCCATGCTGCTCGCGGCGCGCTCCAAACTCTTGACGACGGTGGGCCCACAGCACCCCGCAACACAGCAGGCGACCGCTCGGTTGGTCGAATACTACCGCGCGCATCACCGCGATGCCGATGCGTCGCGGGTTCTCGCCGCGCCTGACAAGCGGTAAGCTTGAGGAACTATACGATCGGCACGGGGTCCGCCCCGCTATGATGGCGCGATACGCCAACCCTTAGGAGTCTTGATGTCAATCAGAAAAGAAATCGCTTCTACGCTGTTCCTCTCTTCAATCCTCGCCGTCGCGGCAATCACTGCGGTACATGCGGGCGCCCGCGAGGAGGGACGGCTGCTCACTGCAACCGAAGTGCTGGCAGAGGTGCAGGCCATGCCGGATCAGCAGATACCCGATGCGCTGCTCTCCCGTGCCTATGGAATTGCCGTGATACCCGACGTCACCAAAGTGGCCTTTATCTTCGGCGGCCGCCACGGCAGGGGGGTGCTGGTGGTGCGCGACAAACTGAATGCCCCATGGAGCAATCCGACATTCGTCTCGCTGACCGGCGGCAGCTGGGGCTTTCAAGCCGGCGCGCAGTCCTCTGATATCGTTCTCGTGTTCACCACCAAGGCCGGCATCGAAGGTGTTGCCGGGGGCAAGCTCACCTTGGGCGCGGACGCGTCGGTTGCCACGGGACCGGTGGGCCGGCAAGGCTCGGCGGCCACCGACATGAGTTTCCATGCGGAGATCTATTCCTATGCGCGGACACGCGGATTGTTCGGCGGAATCGCGCTGGACGGTAGCGTCATCTCGATCGACCGGCCGGCGAACGCCGCGCTGTACGGCAAAAGCGGTGTGACGGCCACCGAGATATTCTCGGGACAGTCGCCGGCCGCGCCGGCCACGGCGCAGCGTTTCCTGGAACGTTTGGCGCAGGCGACTCACACGGCGGTGCGCGGTTCGCCGGCACCCCAGGCCGACATGCCGGCGGCGGCCGCGCAGTCGCCGAACGGTGCCCCACCCGGCACGGATCCTCCGCGCACCTACCCGCTGGAACAGCAGAAATAGGCGATGCGCCTCGGGATCTTAGGCTTGGGAAGCATGGGACAGCCGATGGCGCGGCGTCTCGCACAAGCCGGATTCCGCGTGATCGGTTTCAATCGGACCCGCAGCCGTGCCGAGGCTCTGCGCCATGAGGGCGTGGAAGTCGCCGACACGCCGGAACAGGCCTGCGACGTCGATTTGCTCATCAGCATGGTTTCCGACGACGAGGCCATCGAACAGCTGTTTTGGCCGGATGGGCGGTTTCTCACCATGGGCCGCGCCGGACTCATGCATGCCGGCATGAGCACGATCAGCGACACCCTGGCGGGGCGCCTGGCCGCTGCTCATCGCGAATGCGGACAAAGCTATCTCTCCGCTCCGGTATTTGGGCCGCCGGAAGCCGCGCAATCGGGAAAACTCTACATAGCCGCGGCGGGCGATGACGCCGTGATCGAGCGGTGCCGCTCCGCCCTCGAGGTGCTCGGCCGCGTCGACGTGGTTGGCACCGACCCGGCCACCGCCAATGTGGTGAAGGCGGCCGCCAGTTTTTTGATGGCCTGCGTGGTCGAAAGTCTGCGTGATGCACTCACGGTGGTCCAAGCCGCGGGAGCCGATCCCAGGCAATTTGCGGGCCTGGTGACGCAAGCCCTGTTCCCGACCCCGGTGTACCGATACCTGAGCGGCGCGCTCGCGAAACAGCTCCTGAGCGGCGGTCAAGCCGTCGTCAACCCGTTCATCAAGAGTGCGCTCATGTCGGCCGCAACGGCGGATCGTCTGGGAGTCGCCGCGCCGCTCGCGCATCAGATCGCGGGGCTGGAGATGCCACTGTCGCTGCCGCCGCGATAGCCAAGCCATTGCCGCCGCCGCGATAGCCGCTGCAAGAGTCGCCGCGAGCAAGGACTGATTGCGCTTCAGTCGGTTTCCTCGACGCTCACCAGGCTGGCGCCGAAAACGTTGGAGCATACCCGCGCCACTCCGAGATCGCGCTTGCCGCCGGCGCCGCCAAGTCTTGCCCGAGGAGATCAAGAACCACAGAAGACCTTACCGGTGGCGGGATAAGTGTGCACGGTGATCTGCTGAACGCTGACCGAGCCGGCGGCACGCTCGAGGCCCTTGGCGAGCGCATCGGCACGGCTCCCGTCGGCGGCAAAGGGCTGCACGCCGTTCAGGTCGACGAAAAAGTCGGGCAAGCGCTCGAATGCCAATACCGCCACCTGATCGGAACCGAACGGCGCCGTGACCAGGATGTGCTGCTTCGGGTCGGCGCCGGGAATCGCCCGCGGCGCTCCGCCAGGTACGATCTGCCGCTCCGAGGCTCGCGTGGGATAGAGCACCGTCAAATTGCCCGCGCTGTCCAGATCGAGCAGCATGATGTAGGCCGGCTTTTGCAATCGAACTTCGAAGACGAAGCTTTCGCATTGCACGTAGGTATTGCCACGGCTGCCGGGATCTGTTTCGGCGCGCAGCCCGAGGCTGCCGCCGCCCGCCGGCAACACCCGATTGAGCCACGCCTGCGCGGCAATGCGCTTGATCAGCATCGGATCGTCAGCGGGCGCGGTGACGATGGGGTCGCCCGCCGGCCCAAGGAGCTGTACCTGGTCGCCGCGTTGCCGCAATGTGAGGTCACCTTCCCGCTCGACGATCGCAATCCCCGTCAGGCCGGCGATCTTGGTTTTGAGTGCCGCCGAGACCGACTCGAACTTGAGATGCAGTGCCGCATCATGCGCGGCCGGCACGGCGGTAATCGGGCTGGAGGCGGCCGATGGGGTCATTCCGAGAAAGGGACGGGACCCGACGTCTTGCGGATCTTCGGCAATCCCGGGCAGCAACTGCGGGTGCTGAGCGAAGTTGCGGTGCTCCAGGAAGGAGTTCAAAGCCTCTCGGCCCTGTGCATAGTTGAATGCCCCGGGCAGCAACTGCCCGTCCAGCAGCCGCAGAAACGCATCGGTGAAGGCACCGTGAAACTTGCCGTCCAAAGTCGGCGCCTGCTGCAAGGCCTGCAGTGTGGAAATGTCCGCCCCCGTCTCGCTGTCGCTGGCGCCGGAGAGCAGCACCACATGCTGATAGGGATAGGGAGGCGGTTGGGGACGCGCGCTCACGACGGCGTCGACGTGAGCCCCTCCCAAATCACGCATGTTCATCGGCAGAAAGCGCGAGCGGCTGAAGGCTTGACCGAATGAGCGTACGACCTGGCCCGAATAGCAGCTGTCGGAGACGACCACCACCCAGCGCCCGCCCTGGTCGAGACGCTTGAGCCGCGGCACGAGATCTCGCCGGCCCACGATCAGGGTGCGCGCGGCGGCGGCGGTCGAGCTGTAATCCAAGTCGTAGGGCACCCAGGCGCCCGTCGCATAGGGTAAATCGTAGTTATTGTTGTTGTCATTGGCGCTCGTCCCGTGCCCACTGAAATAAATGAGTACGGTGTCGCCCGGCGCGCTGCGCTGCTCCAGGGCGGCGATTTGCTCCAGAATATGCTCGCGGGTGGCCTCTTGATCGCGCAAGGCAACCACGTCGCCGGGCTGGAAACCCCAGCGTTGGGTGAGCGCCCGTTGCATCGAATCGATATCGATCGCCGGCCCCAGGAGTTGGGCAGTCTTCAATTGCGGGTCGCCGAACTGCCCCACCGCGACCAGCAGAGCCACATTTCGCGCGGATACGGGATGACAGATCGACGCGCATAGCAGCAGCGCTGCCGGCGAAAGCATACGACCGCAATAACCCACGCTACATCCCCAACGGTGATGGCTCACTCTCTTTCGATTGTACACCCGGCATCCGCACGCGAAGCCGGATTGAAGACCTGGGGCAACGCCCCGGGGCGATGGCGCCTACGGTATTGCCGGCGAGCAGACCGTCAAATCTTGGGGTAGAGTCCAAAGTCTTACGTACGCACCCGATGCGAACACGCGTTGCATTACGGCGAAGAACTAATGATTGAGCTTGAAATCGTCCGGGTGCTCACGCTGCCCGAGCGCCGGCACGTGGCGTTCCGCTGGATGAAGACGCTCGCCTGCGCCCTCGCGCTGACGGTTCCGGCGATGGTCCTCGCTCAATCGGCCGGCCTGCTGCGGGCCTATCAGAATTTCGAAACCGCCAAAAACGCCAACAAAGTGCCCGAGGCGTTCAAGTACGGCAACGAGGCGGTGAAGCTCACCGAGGACGGCGGCGACAAGCAAAGTGTCATCGAACTGCTGCGTGATTTGGGCGATTTCGCGGCGCAAGCGGGCGAGGATGGGCCGGCCGCCGAATACTACGCGCGCGCCCTGGCGGCGCAGGAGTCCGTGCTCGGTCCCGATCACCCGGACCTCGTGCCGGCGCTCACCGCCCTCGCGGATTTGAAATTGAAGGACAAGCGCTATGCGGAAGCCGCCGCGCTCGAGCAGCGAATCCTCGATATCGAGCGGCACGCGTACGGCGAGCACCATGAAAATGTGTTGGCGACGCTGAATAAACTCCGGGAAATCTACCGCGCCGGAGGCGACGGCGCCGGCGCCACACGCACGGAGGCGGAAGTTCGGGCATGGTCGCCGCCGTCCGCTCTGCCTCCTCCGCCTCCGGCCAGCGACCGAGGATTACCGGGAATTCCGGGCGGAATCGCCGGAACCGATCGTCGCTACCAGCAAAACCAGCAGGGCTTCGCGACCGTTCGGGTCTTTTACGGCACCAATCGGGCGCCCACCGGAGACGTCAAACCCGCGCTGTTCTACGGCAAGGGACGCGGCGAACTTCAATACGGTTATCTGAGTGTCACCATCCCGCGGCTCCACAAGGAAGCGGAGCTCGAGACCCAGCCGCGTTGGGCCGAGTACACGTTTGCCATGAACGAGGCGTCCATGAGGCGCGAGTACGTGCTGCTCGATCAAATCACGCCGCTGGCGAAAGAGGACTTCACGCGCGCTCTTCGCCAACAAATCAAGGACTCGCCCTCCAAGGATCTGTTCATCTTCGTGCACGGATTCAACAATACCTTCGAGGACGCGGCCCGCCGCGCCGCCCAGATGGTCTACGACTTGGATTTCGACGGTACGCCGGTCCTCTACAGCTGGCCGTCGCAGGGCAGTATGGTCGCTTATGCCGCCGACGAAGCCGCGGTGGGCATCAGCGGCCGGAAGATGGCCGACTTCCTCGAAACCGTGGTGGCGCAATCCGGTGCGCAACGCATCCACGTGCTTGCCCACAGCATGGGCAACCGCGCTTTGATCGAAGCGCTGCAAACCTATCTGGCCAAACGAGCACCCGACAAGCGCCAACACATCTTCGGCCAGATCGTGTTCACCGCGCCGGATGTAGATCGCGATTACTTCATCGACGCGATCGACTCGCTGCGCGGCTCCGCTGAACGCGTCACTCTGTACGCCTCCGGCAACGATCACGCGCTTCATTATTCGCAATTCGTGCATGGCGCGCCGCGCGCCGGCACCGCCGGCGACGTCATCGTCAAGCTGGCCGGTCTCGACACCATCGACATGTCGGCCGTTCCGGCCGACATCCTCGGTCACAGCTATTTTGCCGCCAATTCGGGCGCCATCAACGATATCTTTCGTATTTTATGGCGCGGCGAAGCGCCGCCGCAGCGATGCGGAATGAAAGACCGCAAGGGTGCCGGGGCCCTCACCGTTTGGTGGTTCAACGCAGATGCGTGCATGGGCGACGACGTGCTGGAAGCCGGAGTCATGCTGAAGAGATTCGGAGATCTGGCGCGCGACCGGGTGGTCGCCAATATCTCGGCCCTGACCGATCCGTCGCAGAAGCGAGAGTGGCAGCTCATCTTGAACCGGCTCAATGGGTTGGTGACGACCGCGGCCGCCGCACCGGCTGGAACGGCCAAATGAATGTAGACCCTGATGAAAGACAAGTACAACGAAGCCCGCCACGTGCAAGGCCTGGAGCCGATCAAATGTTGCCGAACTGCCGCGTTTTCCTGGCCGCGCTCGCGTTGGCCTGTGCACCCATTCTCGCCCAGGCGACCGATCCGTCGCCGGCCGAGCCGCCGGCCGTTCTGTCGGGTCAACAGATCGAACAGGCGCTGCAGCAACCGAGGACCCGCAGCTTCGCGACGCGCGGCTTGACGCGGCGCGATGCGCCCGACGCCGGGCAGTCCGTCAATTTGAATATTCCATTCGACCACAACTCCAGCGCCCTTCTGCCGCAGGCCACAACCCAGCTCAAACAGCTGGAATTGGCGCTCACCTCGGCGTCCCTCGGCAAGGATCGATTTGTCGTCGCCGGCCACACTGATGCCAAAGGGAGTGCGCAGTACAACAAACAGCTGTCGTTGCGGCGGGCTGAAGCCGTGAAGCGCTTCTTGGTATCCAAAGGGATGGAGGCCCATCGCTTCGAGACGGTGGGATATGGATCCGAGCGGTTGCTGGCGCCCGACCGGCCAGAGGACCCGAGCAATCGGCGCGTCGAAATCCGCGACGTGGGCAGCTCGTCCTCTTAGCCGGCCGCCGTTCCCTTCACATGTATTGGACACCCCCCAACACCGCGCTGCTCGATGCGGCCTGCGAGCCCTACCGCAACGCCG
>Ga0137412_10002448_pt1 | contig 14723 bp, 9 predicted proteins | sample CZODoug2_1_16fun_FD_122160 | JGI IMG/M metagenome (GOLD analysis project Ga0137412, IMG submission 122160) | Vadose zone soil fungal communities from Angelo Coast Range Reserve, California, USA - CZODoug2_1_16fungal (Hybrid Assembly) | ecosystem: Environmental > Terrestrial > Soil > Vadose zone... | reverse complement strand
TCCCAAACTTGAGACCGTGGGGCCGTGTCAAACCCTGGCCTGGTTTTCTAAATGCACGACCCCCAGGGCGCGCATCGATTTCACAACCAGATAGTTAAACTCGTTGGTGTCGGTGCAGCCGCCGATGAAGGCGAGCGATTCCAGGCGGTTGACCGTGTGCCCCGCCGCATCCTTCTCGATGAAAGTGTCGTCGCGGGTCTTCTTGATCCGAGCAGCGATCTCGTTGAGGGCGTCGTCCCAAGAGATGTCCTGCCAGTCCGTGGCGCCCGGCCGGCGCACCTGCGGCTTCAGCAAACGCCGGTCGTTCATGATCTCTTGCTGCAGCGAAGAACCCTTTGGACAAAGCGTGCCGCGGTTCGTGGGATGATCGGGGTCGCCCTCGACGTGGACCACTTGCGCAGTGACGTTTTTCGCGCGGTCGCCAATCGTGTAGATGATCGTTCCGCAGCCCACAGCGCAGTACGGACAGGTTGATCGCGTCTCGGAAGCTCGGCCAATCTTCAGAGTGCGAAGTTCGGCGTAGGCGGGCTTCAAATCGAAGCCGAAAACGGCTGCTGCTGTTCCGCCAAGTGTCGCGATTTTCAGGAAGTCACGGCGTGAAGCGTCCATTAGGACCCTCCGTAGAATGTGAGGAGAAGTTACGCGGTCCCCTCTTAATATTTCTTCCCAAGGCTTCTGTCAAGTCCTAAACACTCGACCGCCAGAAGAAGCAACGTGCCTTCGATGTTATGGCGTCCTGAAATGTTTCAAGAATCTTTGCAAACAGGACCAGTTAGGTCCGATAGAGCTTCCGCTGAAGTTCTGCGTCAAGTTCTGGTACGGAGAGCGATGTGTCCGGCGGGTTACTGCTTAACCTTCGCCACACAATGGCCAAGAATTCTGGCCGCATTTGCCGGAAGTGTAAAAAAATAGAGAAGGCGGTATTCAGACGGGCCAGGTTGCCCATCGTGCCGTTATCGGCTTGCCTGCGGGTACCGGAACCAGGTTGCACCCTCGAAATTCGTGTGTCCGTCGAGTGATTATGAAAATTGGCCACAACTCGCCGTTTGCCCCAGCCGATAAACGCCGGCATTCGAACCGGCCCCTGCTGTTTGGCTACTCCCTTATGGCAGGCGCCGTTCTCCTGTCATTCATCGCGTCGCAGGCTCTTCCCAAAGGTTTTCAGCTTAGTCTGCTCGGCGACCTCTTGGAAGTCGGCCTGGTCGCAGTGTTAACGCTTCTCACTTTTCAGAACATGATTCGAAGCCGTGCCCAGGTGCGCGCTTTCTGGCTCCTTCTGTTTGTCGCGGCTGTAATGTCGCTGTCCAGCTTGCTGATCTGGTCTACCGATGAACTGTGGTTTCACCTGCCAGTCCCTGATGTGCCAGTCGCCGACATTCTTTTGTTCGTGGGACTGGTTCCCCTGGTGGCGGCCGCTGCCGTGCAGCCGCAAAAAATGCACGATGCCCGGTTCCGCTCTTTTGGGCTGCTGGATCTCTCCATCCTGATCCTCTACTCGCTCTACCTTTTTGCCTTCTTCGTTTACGCCTACCGGCTGCTGCCGGGTGACCTGGGGGATTACAACCATAACTTCAACATCGCGGACGCGATTGGAAATCAGTTGTTCGCCATTGCCACGGGCGTTGCGTTTCTCCGGGAACGCGGTGCCTGGCGTCCGGTGTACCGCATCTTCTTTCTCTCTGCCGCAACTTACGCTGTGGCCTCCAACCTTATCAATGTGGCGATCGACCTCGGCGAGTACTATACGGGCTCTCTTTATGATGTGCCGCTGATCGCCGCAATGGGTGGCTATATCTGTCTCTGTCTGGCGGGTCGCCCACTTCTCGAACCCGCGATTGCAGCCGGAAAGCGCGAAGGGGAAGAGCAGAAATCTTACCGGCCGTTCGCATTTCTTTCCTCGCATCTGGCCATGATTGTCACGCTTTCAACCCCGGCGCTTGGATTGTGGCTTCTGACAACTTACGCTCCCCACGACAAGCTTTTTACGTTCCGACTCGACATTACCTTGCTCACAATCTTTATGCTGACGCTGCTGCTTTCGATCAAGCAGGATATTCTCAGCGCCAATCTATTTGGCTCTCTTCGGCATCTTTCCGATACTTACTCCAGCATCGACCGCTTCAAGGATCACCTGGTGCAGGGCGACAAGTTGGCTTCTCTTGGCGAATCGGTGGCCAGAGTAGCGGACCAGATTCGGAAGGCGATGGGAATCATCCGGGAGCAGGCCTCTCGCATCACCACGCGTTCTCATGGTGAATCCCGGAGCCGTGCCCTTGCCGGAAAGATTGGTCAGTATGCGGAACGCACCGATGCGCTCGTTGAGGACATGCAACGTTTCGCACAGGAAACTCCGCTGCAACTCGCGCCCGTGGAAGTAAAGCCGCTGCTCGAAGGCGCCCTCCATCTAAGCCGCCTGGACAAGCTGCACAATCTGCGCGTTCACCTGGAGGCGGAGACGGCATGCCCGCCGGTGCTGGCCGATTCCAGCCAACTGCTTCACGTTTTTCTTCAGATCATTTCGAATGCGATGGACGCGATGGAAGAGGTTGGCGGCGGCGAGCTTTCAATCTCCGTACGTGCCTGCGAACCGCAAGTGTGCATTCAGTTCTCCGATACCGGTCCGGGTTTCCGGCATCCGGAACACGCATTCGAACCCTTTTATACGACCAAACCGGTCGGGAAGGGAACGGGACTTGGACTGAGCACCTGCTACGGCATTATTCGCCAGCATGATGGAGACATCACTTGCGGGAACCGCCTTGAAGGCGGCGCCTACTTCACGATTTTTCTCCCCGCGGCCGGACTGCAAACATCGGATTCCGGCATACCCGCGCCCGTCGTTACGGAGAGTGCGGGATGACTCTTCAACCACGACACAAAGTTCTTCTTGGCTTTGCGTTTGCAATTTTTTTGTTTCACATGGGCGTGGCGACGTTCGCCCGACCCTCGTTCCGGTTGACCATTTTGGGCGATGCGCTTCCCTGTCTATTGCTAATTGTCACAATCCTGGCGGTGCGCGAGAATTTTCGCTTCGGCCGCGGCATCCTGCCACTCTTTTGGAAATTGATGGCCGCTGGCTTGTTTCAGATGCTGCTTTCGCAGGCCTACTGGTTCTACTATGATTCGCTGAAAGTCTATTCCTCTCCCAGCCCGGTCATCGGCGACACACTTTTCCTGCTGGCCCACGTTTTCTTTCTTTCCGCCTTTGTTTTGAGGCCGCATTCAGCCGCCGCGGGCCGTGACATGCGGCTTCGTCATCTTGATTTCGCGCTGCTCACTTTCTGGTGGCTGGCCCTGTACGCCTACTTCGCCCTGCCCTGGCAACTGGTCACCCAAGATTTCACCAAATATAATCCCGCTTTTTATGTCCTCGCGCTGATTCAGCATCTGATGATCATCATCGGACTGGCTGTCGTGTGGAACCGCAGCACGGGCCTGTGGCGCACTTTTTATGGCAGCCTTATCTGTCTGTTTATCCTGATCGCCGCGGCGAATCTGCTGCAAAGCTTAGCCATCGATCACGGTGTTTATTATTCCGGCGGGTTTCTCGATACACCATTCCTGCTGTCGCTGATCCTGATGACTGTTGTTGCTTCGTACGGTCCGTCCCTGCAGCCCGGCGAAGACAAAACTCCAAATCGCGAAATTAACCAGAGCCTGTGGACCGCGCGCATTGCGATGGTCGCCATCCTTTCTTTGCCGGTCGTAGCCCTTCTTGGATCGTTCGAAAAGAAAGTGCCCGAGGATGTGGCTGCATTTCGGCTTCGCCTTGTGTTTGGAGCGATGTTGCTGCTGAGCGGCCTGGTTTTCTGGAAGCTGACTCTTCTTGCCAGGGAACTTCGCCGTCTGGTGCGCCTCTCCCAGGCTTCGCTGGAGAATCTGAAAACCGTGCAGGCGCGCATTGCCCACTCGCAGAAACTGGCCGCGCTTGGGCGCCTGGCAGCCGGCGCTACCCACGAGATCAGCAATCCACTCACCGCCATTCTTGGCTACTCTGAACTGCTGACAGACATCCCGTCGCTTTCTCCGCCCGACCGCGAGAGCGCCCAGATTATTCAGAAACAGGTACACTGCGCCCAGGCAGCGGTGAACAGTTTGCGCAATTCGCTGCGAAATCCGGATTCCCTGCATCCAACCCCTGTGGGCGAACAAGGAGATTCCTGAGCTTGCCGCCCGGTATTTGACCCATGATGCGTTTACTTTTTCTCGCCATCGAGTTCACCGTCATTTTTGTGGTTGTTCCTCTGCTCATTTATTACCGGCGCATCCCGAATTTGCCTATTCCGTATCTCCTTATTACCGCGTTCGGAGCCTTTCTCCTTCTACGGCGTGACGCAACGTTCAGCCTTTCCCAACTCACTCACTGGGGAAACGTCCAGCCGTTCCTCGCCACCATCCTGATTCGCGATGCCGTCTGCCTTGTGGGCCTCGGAATCGCGGTTTACTTGATGGCGCCGCAACTCCTCTTTTCCCTGATCCGGCGCTCACCCGGGCTATGGGCGCTGATTTTTCTTCTCTACCCCCTTGTCTCGGTGTACCCACAGGAACTTCTCTACCGGGCGTTTTTCCTGCATCGCTACCAGCCGCTTTTCGGCCGCGGTTGGGGCATGCTGCTCGCCAGCGCGATGGCGTTCGGGTTCGTCCATATCATTTTCCGGAATTCGCTGGCCGTGGCTCTCTGCGTGATCGGCGGATTTCTCTTCTCGCTCACTTACCAGGCTTCCGGCTCTCTGTTGCTCGCCTGCCTGGATCACGCCATTTTCGGCAATTTCATCTTCGCCATCGGTCTTGGCCAGTTTTTCTATCACGGCGCCCGGCCCTGACTCCCGCCCCTTCATTCCTCTCCCCAAATTGGCCGCCAGCCAGTAAAATAAAAGCGAAACAATTCCTGCTTCCTCTCGCTGAAATATATGAGCTACCGGGTGCGTATCCTCTCTTCAGGACCACGCCCAACCCAAGGAGATGCCGCCGCATGGCGACGACACCCAAATCGCTGAAGCCCGACCTGGGCTCTCTGCGCATCAGCGATACGAAGCGCAACGCCACCAGGTCCAGCAGGCGCTGGCTCTGGCTGATTCTCGGCGCGCTGGCGCTGATTTTGCTCGCCGTCGCCGCCTCAGCCTTCCGGGACCGCAAGGCTGAAGTGGAGGTCGCAACCGTTCGCAAACCGGTGAATGGGCCCGCTGGGGTCTTGAACGCGAGCGGCTACATCACGCCGCGCCGCCGCGCCACGATTGCCGCGAAAATCACGGGCCGCGTCACCAGTGTCATGTTTGATGAAGGAACTCGTGTGACCGAGGGGCAGCTTCTCGCTACGCTTGATGATTCCGACACCCGCCGTGCCCTGGACTCCGCCAAAGCTGACCGTGACTCCTCACAGGCGGCGATTGCCGATTACGAGGTCCAGCTTCGCAATGCGGAAATCGAACTCCGCCGCGCGCAACAGCTCGTGAAAGAAGGGGTGCAGACGCAACAGGCCCTCGACTCGGCGACTATGGCGGCCGACAGCTTGCGCGCCAAAATCAACTTGGCGAAGCAACAAGTGGCGGCTTCCGAGGCGCGTATTCGCGAGCAACAGCAGGCCGTGGATAACTGCACCATCCGCGCGCCGTACGCCGGCATTGTGGTTTCAAAGGATGCCCAGGTCGGCGAAATGGTCTCGCCTGTTTCGGCAGGAGGCGGCTTCACGCGCACGGGCATCGCCACGATTGTGGATCTCCACTCCAATGAAATTGAAGTTGACGTCAGCGAGTCCTACATCGCCAAAGTGCAAGCAAACCAGCCAGTCACCGCGATTCTGGACGCTTATCCGGATTGGAGCATTCCCGCGAAGGTGCGGACCGTGATTCCCACGGCCGACCGCCAGAAGGCCACCGTGAAAGTTCGCATTTCTTTCACGGATGACGGCCATGTCCGGCTGATCGATCCCGCCACACAGCCGCGGATCCTTCCGGATATGGGAGTGAAAGTGACATTCCTCGAGGACGAAAAACCCAAAGCGGCGGCGGATAAATCGCCTGCCGCAGCGCCCGCGGTTGCGCTGGTGCCGCAAGTCGCCATCCATCAGGACAATTCTTCCAAATTCGTTTTCGTGGTGAAGGGCGATACTCTCGAACGCCGCGCGGTTTCGCTGGGTTCCAATCGCGGCACGGACGTCGAAATTCTTGCCGGGCTTCAGCCGGACGCTGTCGTCGTTGTAAAAGGTCCGGAATCGCTGCGTGATGGTCAGTCGGTGCAGATTAAAACACAATAGGAGCGCTCCCCATGGTGAAAGTTGACGGAAGTGGCGGTAACTCCAGCCTCATTCAGGTTCGCGACCTCGACAAAACATATCGTCGGGGTGGTGAAGAGATTCACGTGCTCCAGGGGCTGAATCTGGATGTGGAGAAAGGCGAGTTCATCGCCTTCATGGGCCCAAGCGGCTCGGGCAAGACCACGCTGCTGAATTTGCTTGGCGGCCTGGACGTTCCCACCCGCGGCAGCATCACCGTGGCTGGCGACGAAATCACGAATATGTCGGCTGGTCGGCTTACGGAATGGCGCGCGCGTCACGTTGGCTTCATCTTCCAGATGTATAACCTGATTCCCGTGCTCACCGCGTTTCAGAACGTGGAGCTTCCGCTGCTGCTCACCAAGCTTTCGAAAGCCGAGCGCCGCGAACACGTGGAGACCGCGCTCTCCGTCGTTGGCCTTTCCGACCGCATGAATCATTATCCCCGGCAGCTTTCCGGCGGGCAGGAGCAGCGCGTCACGATCGCTCGCGCCGTTGTCTCTGACCCAACCTTCTTGCTCTGCGACGAGCCGACTGGCGACCTCGACCGCAAGAGCGCCGATGAAATCATGGCGCTCATCGAAGAACTCGTCGCCAAGCACTCCAAGACCGTGCTGATGGTGACTCACGACCCGGTTGTCGCTTCCCGCGCCAACACCACGCTGCACCTTGAAAAGGGCGTGCTCGTTGAAGGACGCAAGCAGCCGCAGATGACCACGGTGGGAGGTGTCGCATGAAATTTGCCAACATCATTTTCGCCAACCTGTTCCGCAAAAAGGTTCGCCTGCTGTTGACGATCGGCTCGTTCGCCGTCGCTCTGTTCCTCTTCGTGTTCCTTGCCGTTGTGCGCGACGCTTTCAACCGCGGCGCCGACGTTGCCGGCGCGGATCGCCTGGTGGTGATCAACCGAACGTCCATCATTAACCTGATGCCGCTCTCCCACCGCGACAAAATCCTGCGCATCCCTGGGGTGAAAGTCATCACGCACAACAACTGGTTCGGCGGCACGTACATCGACGAAAAGAATTTTTTCCCGCAATTCGTGATCGATCCGCAAGCCCAGCGCGAAGTGTTTCCAGAAATGATTGTTCCGGATGACCAGTGGTCTAACTTTCTGAAGGACCGCCAGGGCGCCATCGCCGGTGCCAAAACGGCCGAGCGATTCGGCTGGAAAATTGGCGATCGCATTCCCATCAAGACCACGCTCTACGGCGGCGGCTCCTGGGAATTCAACCTGGCCGGCATATACCACGGCAAGCGCCCCCAGGATGACGAAACGCAATTCTGGTTCCAGTGGGACTATTTCGAGGAAAAAGTTCCGGATCGCGTGAAGGGGCAGATCGGCTGGTACGTCCTGCGCGTGGACAATCCCGATGATTCGCCTCGCATCGCCAAAGCGATTGACGCGGAATTCGCCAATTCTCCCTTCGAAACCACGACGCAGACCGAGTCCGCCTTCGCCGCCAACTGGGTCAAGCAGTTCGGCAACATCCAGTTCCTGATTGTTTCCATCGGCTCGGTGGTCTTCTTCACTCTCCTTCTCGTCACGGGCAACACGATGGCCATCTCCGTTCGCGAGCGCACTTCGGAACTCGCCGTCTTCAAGGCCATCGGCTTTTCGGACCGCGCGATTTTGTTTTTTGTTCTCGCGGAAGCGCTGGCAATTGCGCTCTTTGGCGGCCTGCTCGGCATCCTTGGCGCCATGATCCTCGTTCCGGCTTTGGGCAATGCGCTGGCTGGCCTGCTGCCCAGCATCGTTCTCGCTCCGTCGATGCTGCTGTTTGGGCTAGGACTCGCCATAGTCGTGGGAATTGCCAGCGGAGTGATACCCGGCGTAAGTGCAATGCGCCTTCGCGTCGTCAACGCCCTTAGGAGGGTCTAGGAATGCTGCCCAAACTTTTCTTCGGGTTTGTGATTACGCTGGCCGCGGTGTTTGTATTTCTACTCGGTCTCACCATCCTCGTCGGGCTGGTCGCTCCGCTTTTTAACACCGTTCCCGTGTCTTACAATTTTCGCAGTATCCGCGCGCGGTGGACTTCCACCATCGTTGCGGTTCTCGGAATCGCGGGCACTGTCGGAGTTTTCGTCGCCATGCTCTCGCTCGCCAAGGGTTTCAAGTCCACGTTGGTCGCTTCGGGCTCCGCCGGAAATGTCTTGGTGATGCGCGCGGGCTCTGCTTCCGAAATGCTGGGAGGCATCACGCTCGATTCGATTCGCATCGTGCAGGATGCGCCGGGGGTTGCGCACGACTCGTCCGGCCCGCTCGTCACCCAAGAAGTTGTGGGAGTGGTGCCGATTCCCTTGATCAGCACCGGCACCGACGCCAACGTGCAGGTCCGCGGTGTTTCGCCGAACGTCCTGCAGATTCGCACCTTCGTTAAGATGGCGCAGGGCCGGACGTTTCAACCGGGCCTCTCGGAATTGATCGTTGGAAAGAACGCCACAAATACCTACTCAGGCCTTAAAATTGGCGACTCGGTCAATATGGGCGGCGGCCATTGGAAAGTTGTCGGCGTTTTCGATGCCGGCGGCTCGTCGTTCGATTCGGAAGTCTGGTGCGACGCAAAAATCCTGAGCCAGGTTCTGCAACGTCCGGCCAATATTTTTCAGTCGGCGACCGTTCACCTCACATCGCCTGCGGCTTTCCAGCAATTCAAGGATTCCGTCACGTCCGACCCGCGGTTAACCGTCGACGCGGTCCGTGAAGTGGACTACTACGCGAAACAATCCACGGTTATGACGCGCCTGATCACCGTGCTTGGCGGTATCGTCGCTCTCATCATGGCTGTGGGCGCCGTGTTTGGCGCGCTGAACACCATGTACTCCGCCGTTGCCGAGCGCGGCCGCGAAATTGCCACCATGCGCGCTCTTGGGTTCTCCACGTTGAACGTCCTACTCTCTTTTCTCTTCGAAGCGCTGCTCATTTCACTCGTCGGCGGGATTTTGGGCTGCATCGTCGTCCTTCCACTGAACGGTTTAACCACCAGCACCATGAACTTTCAGACCTTTTCGAACTTGGCGTTCGCTTTCAAAATCACTTTTGACCTGCTGCTGATGGGCATCGTTTTCGCCCTGGTCATGGGTGCGCTGGGTGGCCTGCTTCCGGCAATTCGCGCGTCGATCCGTCCAGTAGCCGTGGCCCTGCGCGAACTCTAGCTCGTCGTGTCGCGGCGGCCCGGAATTTGTGGCCGTGGTCAGCACGCCGAGTCTTTCGCAATCCATAAACCGGTATACTTCCTGAAGATTCATTTTTTCTCCTCGGCCAGGTCTCCGGCATCCCGCGCATGTTACACTCGCTTTTTCTCTGGAGACACCGTCTTGACCTCAGCCACCGCTCGTTTCTTTCACAGTGCCTGCAAGTTTTCGATTTTTCTTGGCGTTATTCTTTCATTTTTGATGGGTTCGTGCGTTCCTGCCCAGGAACTCTCCGCCGACCAGATGAAGGGCCTCTCCTGGCGTCTGATCGGGCCATTTCGCGGCGGGCGCGTCACTGCCGTCGCTGGAATCTCCGGCGATCCCAAAACGTATTACATGGGAACGCCGGGTGGTGGCGTCTGGAAGACCACCAACGGCGGCGTTACCTGGCTACCGATTTTCGACGACGCCCGCGTTGCTTCGATCGGTGACCTGGTCGTCGCCCCATCGAATCCCAAAGTGATTTACGTCGCCACTGGCGAGCAATCGCCCGGGAACGGCCTTTGGAGATCCACCGATGCCGGCGCCACGTGGACGAACATCGGCATTCGCGAATCCCGTACCATTCCCAGCATCCTTGTCGATCCCAAGGATGCGAACCTTGTTTACGTCGCCGCTGTCGGCGACATCACGCCAAGCGATTATCGCGGCATCTACAAAACTGCGGATGGCGGAAAATCCTGGCGCAAAGTCTTCTATAAGGATGACCGCCACAGTCCCACCGAACTGTGCTTTGATCCCAACGATTCGCGGGTGATCTATGCGGTCATCCGGCGAATTCCCAAGCCTCCGTCGGAAAAACCCGCCGAAGAGAAACCGCCCCAAGAACAAGAGGTAGACACCGTCATTATCAAATCTTCCGACGCGGGTGAGACCTGGACTCCCACTGGCGAAAAAGGTTTGCCGCCCGCCCGTCGCGGACGCATCGGTCTCGCCGTTGCTCCCGGCCTTTCCGGCAAGCGCGTTTTCTCCCTGATGCGCCAGGGACTTTTTCGCTCCGACGATGCCGGTGAAACCTGGCAGCAAATCACGCAGGATCCCCGAGTGCTCGGCGACGATTATTTTGGCCGCGTTTTCTCCGATCCAAAAAATCCGGAAGTCGTTTACGTGATGCAGACCTCGACGTACAAATCCACCGACGGTGGCCGCAACTTCGTGGCATGGAAAGGCACGCCGAGCGGGGAAGACGATCACGTCCTGTGGATCGCGCCGGAAGACACCAGCCGCATCATCATGGGCACGGACCAGGGGGCGGTCATCACGCTCGACGGTGGAAAAATCTGGAACACCTGGTACAACCAGCCGACGGGGCAGTTTTACAGAGTCTCAACGGATCGCTTCTTTCCGTACCGTCTCTACGCATCGCAGCAGGATTCTGGCTCCGTCTCGGTCCCCAATCGCGCCGACTACGGCCTGATCACTTATCGCGACTGGTTTCCCACCGGTTCGTTCGAAAGCGCCTTCATCGCTCCCGATCCCATCGACGCCAACTCCGTTTATTCCATTGGCTGGTACGGCGTGGTGCTGCGCCTAAACCGCGCCACGGGCCAGGTGGCCACGATCTATCTTCCGCCCGCCGGATACCGCGTCACGTGGGAGACTCCGCTGATCTTTTCTCCGCGCGATCCTCACGCACTCTATTACGGCACGCAATTTCTTCTGAAGACCACCGACGGCGGCACCTCGTGGAAAGAAATCAGCGGAGACCTCACCAGCAAGACGCCCGAGCCACCCGGCGCTGCAAAACCAATGGAGAATGGCCACGCGCTCACGAAAGACGCCAACGAATTTTCGTTGTGGGGAGAGGCGGACGACGATGACGACGATGATGCTCAAGCCGCTCCGCGCGGCGCGATCCAGACGATTACCCCCTCGCCTCTCGACGCCAACCTGATCTGGGTCGGCTCAACTACGGGACTAATCCACCTCACCCGCGACGGTTCCACCTGGGCCGATGTCACACCCGCCAATCTTCCCGAACGCGCCTACATCAATTGCATCGAAGCGTCTCCGCACGATGCCAACACCGCCTATGCCGCTGTGTTTGCCAAGCACGATACGTTTTCGCTGCTTTATGCGCCGCGCGACGTCCATCCCTATTTCTACCGCACGCGCGATGCTGGGAAAACCTGGGAGAAAATCGTCACCGGCCTCCCCGAGGACGGCATGGCTCGCACGATCCGCGAAGATACCGGCCGCAAGGGACTCTTGTTTGCCGGCACCACCAACGCGGTTTATGTCTCTTTTGATTCCGGCGATCACTGGCAGCCGTTGCAGCTTAATCTGCCCACCGCCAATGTCACCGATCTCGCCGTCCACGGCGCGGATCTGGTCGCCTCCACGTTTGGCCGCGGACTCTGGATCCTCGACGACATCTCCGCTCTGCGTCAGTTGTCCGCGAAACTCGCCGATTCTCCCGCGCAGTTTTTTCAGCCCGAGCCGGCAATCCGCGTTCGCTGGGACAACTATCCGGATACGCCGCTGCAAACGGAAACACCCGCGGGACGCAATCCCGCCGACGGTGCCGCGCTGCAATATTTTCAAAAAACACCGTCGAAGAGCGAACTCGCTCTCGACATATACGACCAGCTGGGAAATCTAGTGCGCCACTATTCGAGTCACGCAATCCAGGAAACCATTCCCCCGCCGAACGTCCCCGAATATTGGTTTTACCCTCCGGACGCGCTGCCGAATCAGGCGGGCATCAACCGCTTTGTCTGGGACCTTCACTACGCGCATCCGACCGCGCTGCCTTACGGATATTTTGGCGCTCGATTGAAATATACCGAATACACGCTGCCCGATCACGCCGTTCCCGGCGAAACGCCGCGCGTTCAACCTCCGGGGCCGCTGGCTGCGCCGGGCATGTACGATCTGGTTTTCACCCGGGAAGGGAAGTCGTACAAGCAGAAGTTGCAAGTGTTGCCCGACCCGCGCGTTCACATCGGCCCGGAAGATTACGCCGCGCAACTCGCGCTCTCTCGCAAAATCTCGGCGTTTATGGAAGACACCGCCCGTTCATTCCAGACTGTTCTGGCGCTGCATGCCGAATTCGACGCCCGCAAGAAATCCCTGGCCGCAAATCCGGCGAAAGAGCTTGCTGATGCGCTGGCGGACCTCGAAAAACAGTTTCACGCGCTCGAGGACGGCAATGCGGAAGCTCCGGGCTTCGGCATCCTGAATCGCGATTTCGGACACGACCTCGTGATGGTTCAAAGCGCCGACATGAAGCCCGCGGATTCGGCCTATAACGCCGTCAAAAGTGGTTGCGAATCCATCGCAAAAAACATCTCTGCGTGGAACAAGCTGAACGCGGAAACATTGCCTGCCCTGAACAAACTGTTGAAGGATCAGAAAGTGGAGACTATTCCAGCGGCGCCTGCAATGCCGGCTCCGGCAACTTGCGGGAAGTGAAGTAGTTTCTTTCCTGGAGGGATTTGCCGCTCAGTCGCTGGCTGCGGCGGATTTGGTGGCGGCAACGCCGGCTTCGGTGATGCCCGTCGCCACGGCGCGGTATCGAACCACTAGAATGGTCAAGTCGTCCGCCTGGCGTGCGCCGCGCGCGAAGTTTTCCACGGATTCCAGGACGGTCTTCTGAATTTCATCCAACGGCAGTTCGGTTTTGCCCTGCAGCACGGCACGCAATCTTGATACGCCGTAAAGTTCTTCTTCCGGGTCCATCGCTTCCGTCACGCCATCGCTGAAAAGAACCAGCGTATCGTCCGGCTCCAGTTGCAGAGAAGCAGTAGTGAACTCGGCTTCCGGCACCAACCCAACCGGAAAGGAACCCTCGGTAAAGGCTTCCTGCGTCGTTTCTTTGCGCAACAAAATCGGCGAAGGATGCCCGGCATTGATGTATTCGAGCTTTCCGCTGTCTTCCAGAATGCCGAAAAACATCGTCGCATACCGCCCTACCTCGGCGTGGTCGCACAGGAAGCGATTGACGTGATTGAACGTCCGCGCCGGGTCGGTGCCCAACGTCATGCCGGAAAGCGCGCCCTGCAGCATGGTGGTCAGCAGCGCCGCTCCCAATCCTTTGCCGCTTACGTCGGCCAGCAGGAACGCCGTGCGCCGGTCGTCAAGCGGGAAGACGTCGTAGTAGTCTCCTCCCACCGACAAGCACGGAAAATTCACACCGGAAACCGCCAGGTGAGGATACTCGCGCAAATTCTTCGGCAGGAGCGCCTGCTGGATGTCCCGAGCGATGCCGATCTCCTGCTCCAGGCGCTGCCGTTCGCGTTCGCGCTCCACCAGCCGCGCGTTGTCCAGGATGCTAGCCGCGTCGGCCGCCAGCGCGTCCAGAATTTGCCGGTCCAGCTTTGAAAAGGCCGTCGGCCGCTTGGAATCCATGTACAGCACGCCGAGAAAATCGCCGCGCCGCACATCCGTGGCGGAGGCGTCCGTGCTCGCCCGCGCGCTCGCATACAAAGGAATCACCACCACCGCGCGCAATCCCTGCGCAACGATGCTTGCCGCCGCCGCCAGATTCATCTCCGCTTGCGCCAGATCTTCGGTGATTACCGGTGACTGCTGCTTCATCGCCAACTGAATGGCAGTCTGGCTGGCGGTCATGCTTTCAGGGGGAAGGCGCTGACCGCCGCAGCGGCGCGCCAGCCGCACCCGCATGTTCTCCACTTTCCCGTCCACTGCCTCTTGTAGCAACCCGCGGTCGGCATCCGTCACGGCAATCGCATGATCAATCATCTTCGCCAGCACGGAATCGAGAGGCAATTGCGAATGCAGCAGAGAGGTCGCTTCCAGCAGCATGTTCAACTTCCGCAGGCCGCCGCCGGTGGACTCGGAACTCGTCATGTGGTCAATGCGCGTAAGCAGCTGGGGAATCGCTTCCTCGGCGGTGCCCGAGGCGGAACGGAATATCAATTGGTAGGAATCTTCCAGCCCGAAGGTGACCGCGTCGCCGTCATTCAGCATCCGGCTTTCCACTTTTTCGCCGTTCACGAACATCCCGCGGCGCTGCCCGCGATCTTCGAGGTAATAGCGGTTCGCTTCCATCACAATCGCCGCGCAATTCCGCGAGATACGGCGGTCTGTCAGCTGCAAATGATTGCCGGTTTCCGCGCCGCGGCCAATCAGAAAGGGCACCGCGGTCACGCGAACGTACTTCCGCGCGCCATCGGGAGAAATCACCTCGAGAACCGCTTCGCTTTGCACCAGGGGTTCCGTCATGCCCTCCGTCCCTGCTTCCCCACTCAGGCGCGAATTGTAACACGCGCTTACGCGCTTCGCCGTTGTTCTT
>Ga0137412_10002447_pt1 | contig 14724 bp, 12 predicted proteins | sample CZODoug2_1_16fun_FD_122160 | JGI IMG/M metagenome (GOLD analysis project Ga0137412, IMG submission 122160) | Vadose zone soil fungal communities from Angelo Coast Range Reserve, California, USA - CZODoug2_1_16fungal (Hybrid Assembly) | ecosystem: Environmental > Terrestrial > Soil > Vadose zone... | reverse complement strand
AGGGCAGTCGCTAAAGGAAAGGGCGTCTCCCCCGCCCCCTCCGATAACTCCTTGTCTTTTCAGAACCCCTCTCCTGTAGCAACAGCCCTCTCCTTGCAACAGCCCTTTCCTATTTGTCATCCCGAGCGAAGCCGAGGGATCTGCAGTTTCACTTCACCTCTCACTGATGTTTTGGTTCAGCATTCCTGACGTTCCTGTTGCGGAAGACCATATACAGCGGTACACCACCCAGAATAATCACCGTTCCCAGCAATGAACTACGAACATTGCTGACAAACGAGTAGTAAAGCAAAACACCCGCAGCCACAATAAAAAGCACCGGCAGCACCGGATATCCCCAACTACGAAACGGCCGTTCCGCAGCCGGAATCCGCCGTCGATAAAAAAATATCGTAGTGGTCGTAAGCAGATAAAAAAGCCACTCGGCGAAGATGGCAAGCTCAAACAACTGCTGAAAACGTCCCACCAGCAGCAGCAAAACTGTGCTCAACAATCCCTGCGCCACCAGTGCAGTCGAAGGACTTTGAAAACGCGGATGGATATGGGCCATCCATGCCGGAAAAAGCTGGTCACGCGCCGCGGCAAACGGCACTCGGGCGCCGGACATGGTAGTGCCATTCAGCCCCACGAGAATGCTGAGCGCCATAGCGACGGAAACCAGAGAGGCTCCCCAATGGCCGGATACGACCGACATAGCAACCGCCGCCGGCCGGGCCGAACCGGCAATGCTCGCCGCCGGCAGAATGTACTGAACAGCCGCGTTGGTCGCCATGTACAGCACCCCGACCACGCCCACTCCAGCGATCAACGCGATCGGAAGGCTCCGCTCCGGGCGCCTCACTTCGCCGGCCACCATAGTCAGGTCATTCCAGCCGTCATACGCCCATAAAGACGCGATGAGAGCCACCATGAACCCACCAAACCCACCTTGCGCGCCGGGAAAAGTAGTAAAAAAATTGCCCAGGCTCCCGTGAGGACTGGCAAAACAAAACCCGGTGATCACCACAACCAGCGCCACCTTGAGCCAGGTGAAGAACAGCTGGAAGTCGCCCGCCTTCTTGATTCCCAGGTAGTTGAGCCCGGTAATAAGCCAGCAAGCGAAGATGGCGAAAATCTGCGACCACGTGATCAACAGCGGAGCTCGCAATGCCACGCCGTCGAGCCACGCAAACGCGGGGAAGACCCCCATCACACGAGCCAGGCCGGTCGTGACGCTGGCAATGGACGCCGGCTTGGCGACCGCGAACCAGGTCCACATATAGAGAAATGCCGGCAAATCGCCATACGCGTTACGAAGAAAAACATACTCCCCGCCGGCCCGCGGCATCATCGCGCCCAGCTCCGCATAGGTCATCGCGCCGGATAACGTGAGCAGACCACCCACCATCCATGCCAGGTAAACCATCCGCGCCGAACCGACGGCGCTCATCATCTCCTGGGGCACAAGGAAAATGCCGCTGCCGATGATCGTGCCCACCACGATGGCAGTGGCATGCCACACACCCAGCACGCGGGGAAGGTCCGGCGCCGAGGTCGAGTTCGCTAGGAGGTGGGTCTGTTCCTGCACGGGGCTGACAAATTGTAATGCCTGCCGCTATAGCATTTTTCTTAATGGTGTAGACCGGATTAAACCGGAGGCGTCGCAACCTTGTCCGCGGGATGGAAGTATTCATAGATGGCCGCAGCCAGGTGAGGGGCAACGACCGAGGCGAGCGCCTGCAGGCTGGCATCCTGCACGCCACGCAGGCTGCCGAAGTGCGCCACCAGCCGGTTCCGCGTCTGCGGGCCTACGCCGGGAATGGTCAGCAGGTTAGCCTCGCGATCCCGGATCTCTCTTCGCTTGCGATGGTAAGAAACCGCGAAGCGGTGGGACTCATCGCGAATCCTTTGCACCAGGTGCAACACCGGCGATCGCCGGTCAAGCACGATCGGCTCATCCTCCTGCCCGTAGACGTAGATGATTTCCTCTCGCTTGGCAATCGACGCCAGGGGTTGCGTGGTGATGCCCAGCAGCTCCAAAGCTTCCGCCGCCGCATGCAACTGTCCCAATCCTCCATCGATCAGGATCAGGCTGGGCATCGCTTTCTGCTCCGCCTGCACTCGCGTATAGCGGCGTCCCACAACTTCGCGCATGGAGGCAAAATCATCCACGCCTTCGACCGTCTTGATCTGAAATTTGCGGTAGTCGGACTTCTTCATCGCTCCATCTTCCCAAACCACCATGGAAGCGACTGTCTCCGCGCCCTGGATGTGAGAGATATCGAAGCACTCAATGCGCCGGGGGAGATCGGGCAGCGTGAGCAAGTCCTGCAGCGATTCCTCGATCACCTTGCGGGAAGGCTGCAAAACCCGGAATCGTTGATCAAAACTCTGTTTGGCATTCTGTCCGGCGAGGTCCACCAGGGATCGCTTCTCTCCCCGGCGGGGCACGCTCAACTCCACCTTGTGCTGGGCACGTTCACTCAGCAGTTCCTCGAGAGAATCGCGATCGGCAAAATCGACCGGGATATAAACCGTGCGCGGCACATACTGCTGGTCGATATAAACCTGCTTGAGCAGGGCGGAGAAGAAGAGCGAGGCATCAAACGCCTCTCCGAAAGACTGCGATCCCGAGTCGGGCTTTGGTTCGGAGGTGGCTTCAGGAGAGTCGGGCTCTGGCGGAAGCTCAGGCAACTCCTCCCAGAAAAACTCCCGCCGGTCGACGATCTTGCCACCGCGCATATGGAAAAGATTGACCGCCAGCATGCCATTCTCGTGATGGTAACCATAGACGTCCGCATCATCGTTATCCGTGGTCGCCATTCGTTGTCTTTCCTGTACCTGGCTCATGGTGATGAGCAAATCCCGGTACTTGGCCGCGAGCTCGAACTGCTCTGAAGCTGCGGCCAACTCCATGCGTTGCTCGAGTGAGTTGCTCAGCTCCGTCTGGCGACCTTCCAGAAACATCTGCGTATCGCGGACCGCTTCCCGGTATGCCTCGGGAGTAGTGAGAGCCTCGACGCAGGGGCCAAGGCAGCGCTTGATGTAGTACTGCAGACAAGGCCGGGGATGGTAGCGCGACAGATCGACCTTGCAGCTAGGCAGCAGAAAGCTGCGATGGATCAAATCGACCACCCGATGAGCAAGATTCCCCGGGAAGAACGGACCGTAGTAGGCGCTGCCGTCCTTGCGCAGCCGGCGCGTCACAAACACCTTGGGATAGCGATCGGCCAGGGTCAGCTTGACGTAGGGGTAGGTCTTGTCATCGCGCAGCAGGATGTTGAACCGTGGCTTACGCTGCTTGATCAGGTTGTTTTCGAGCGCCAAGGCCTCGTGCTCGTTCTCTACCAGGATGTAGTCCACATCCACGGCTTCGCGCATGAGCGAACCCGTCTTGGCATTGGCCTGGGCCCCGTCGAGGATGTAGGAGCGTACCCGGGAGCGAAGATTTTTGGCTTTGCCGACGTAAATCACCTCTCCGTCAGCATTGCGGTACAGATACACCCCCGGCCGGGCGGGCAGGGTGCGTATCTTCTCGTGCAGATCCATGAAAAGTCCCTAAAACTAAAGTTTAGCCGGTACCGGGATTGGGCGGAAGTTTGCCCACCGGAAGGTAAAAGCTTCCTTTTTCGGCATTTCTGCATCGCACCTAGTTGCACACTTTGCAGCCTAAGTGATTGCAGGGAAACTGGTAATGGGAATGAGACATTTTGGCAATCTTCGTGCTACATACGTACAGATGGGCAAAAAAGCAGCAAGGACGGGGGCACAGTCTATATATGAATCGATTCGGTAAGGCGTCGCAACACACAGCTATCCTCTTGGGGGCTGTATCACTGCTGTTCACAGCCGGCTGCTCCAGCAAAAACTACGTGCGCTCGCAGACCGCTCCGCTGGTCACCAAGACCAACGAGCTTGATGACGCGGTCGCGACCAACAACCGGTCGATCCAAAGCACCAACGACCGTGCCCAGGCAGGCATCCAGCAAGCGCAGCAGTCGGCGAACACGGCCACCCAAAACGCGACTTCCGCCACCCAAGCCGCCACCCAGGCGCAGGGCAGCGCAAAGGAAGCCGTCAACCGCGCGGACTCCCTGGCAAGCGTGGTGGCCAACCTGGACAACTACAAGCAGGTCGGCACCGTTTCGGTGACCTTCGGCTTTGACAAGAGCGACCTCACCAAGGACGACAAGGCACAGTTAGACACCCTCGGGACTCAGCTCGGTTCGACCAAGAGCTTCATCCTCGAAGTGACCGGCGGAACGGATTCAGTAGGGAACGCCGATTACAACTACCAGTTGAGCCAGCGCCGGGCAGAAGCAGTGGTCCAGTATCTGGCAGCCAAGTTCAACGTACCGGCGCACAAGTTCTACCTGATCGGCATCGGCAAGGATCAGGAAGTCGCCACCAACAAGACCGCTGCAGGGCGCGCCCAAAACCGGAGAGTCGAAGTGCAGGTTCTCTCCAACGCAGCACAAGCCGGAACCCCCGCAGTCTCAGAAGTCCGCTAGACACCCAGGGCCCCATCTCTCACCTGTGAGGTGGGGCACATCTTCGTTTACCCCAAAGCCTTTCGGCGCGACGTCCTCGCTTTCCAGGTTATGAACGGAGTCAGACGAAGGGCACGGCTTCAACCGTGCCGTAAGTCGCCTGGGTTAGCGAGGGCAGCACAGGCTGCGGAAAAATTCGGGGCCGGGTAGGGAAGACGTACCTCAGGGGCTGAAGCCCAACGTATTCTCAATCATTTACGGCCCGACTAAAGTCGTGCCCTGATACAAAGCCGAGTTTTCCGCAACCTGTTCAGCCCCAGAGGTACGGTTTTGTTCACGTCTCATGCGGAACGACCTTGGATAACCGTGTCTTGGCCACGGACTTTCCTGAAATGCGTGAGCTTTCTGTGAGTCACCACTCTGATGCTTTGTATCAGGGCACGACTTTAGTCGGGCCGTAATGCTCAACAAAAATTTTGGGCTTTAGCCCCTCTGCTTACTTGTCGTCAGGAAAGCATTTTCGTGCGGGATGGTAAGCGCTCGCGCACCACTACAACGCCAAATGGCTTACGTGCTCAGCGCGCACATCGTTGGCGCTGAACAACCGGTAAAACGGAGCCCCGTGCGCCGCAGCTTCCACTGCAGGCCGGCCTTTAGCTTCCTCCCGCTCCACCAGGCAAACAACCCCGATCACCCGCATCCCCGCCTCGCGTGCGGCCTCAATAGCCGTTACCGTAGAAGCCCCAGTGGTACACACGTCATCCACAATGACCACCGGCGCCTCCCGCTGCTGAAAACCCTCAATCCGCCGCCCTGTGCCATGAGCCTTTTCCACCTTCCGCACCAGAAAACCATCCAGCACCGGTGACCCCGGAGCTTCCAGGGCATGCCACGCGCTCGCTGCCGCCACGTTGCACACCACCGGATCAGCGCCCAGCGTAAGACCGCCCACCGCCCGTGGCCGTAACTCATGCTGCCGAATCAGATCGAGCACCGCCAAACCGGTCAGCCGCCCACCCTCACCCGTGAGCGTAGTCGTCCGGCAATCGATGTAGTAATCGCTGGACGCGCCTGAAGACAGTTTGAAGTCACCCAGGCGGAACGAGATGCGCGCCAGCATCTTCAGCAAAGCTTCACGGTGAGCAAGAGTCATTAGGTGATTTTATCCAGATGGCGAAACCCGCCGGTGGCGAAAAACAGGATGGTGAAGATCGTCCCGTTGTACGTAGCGTGAATGAACGTGCTGGCCGCGAGGGACTGGGTCCACAGCCGCACGCCGCACAGCACCAGGCTCACCGTGAACAGCACTGCCAAAGGCGCCCACGCGTGCGCCAGCTGATCAGCGTGAACCAACGCGAACGCGATGCTGGTTATCGTGCAGGACGCCACCAAAGCCGGAATGCTCCACCGCGGATCTCCCTCTAGACTCGCGCCATCCGCCGGCTCCGGGCCCTGGACGCGGAGCCAATCCCAGGTAGAAGCGATCGATGGCAGCAGGAAGCCACGAAAGGCCAACTCTTCAAACACCGGCGCCATGAAGGTTCCGAATACCGCGACCATCCAGACATCCGCCGGCGTGCGAAAGAAATCGTCAATCGGCAGCGTCTTGGGAATGGGAAGGAAATTCGACAGCAACTGCACCACCAGGCTTAAAGCAATGCCGCCCCCCAGCAATCGCACCCAGCGCCGGCGAACGGCGGCGAAGTTCCAATGCAAGGCCTGGGCGAACGATCGTTGCCACAGGTAAGTAAAGACTGCCCACACGATAGCGCCCGCGATCAGATACCCAACGGCCATCGTAGGGATCAGCAGCCGTGGCTCGCGGAGCAGTTGCTCCGGCGTCTCCCTGCCCAGCGGATGCATGCTCATCGCCAGCGCAAAAACAGAAAAACTCGTGAGCAGCAATACGATGACTGCGACCGTGAAGAACAGAACCGTGTGACCAAAGTTTGGGATCCGGCGGGGCGGCGTGGGCGGTGGCAGCCCATCGGGTAGTTCGGGAGTGGACAGGATCTCCAAATCGTTCGACAAGGGCAGATTCCTATTTTGCCGCACGCCTGCGCGGACCGTGATTGCCGTTGGCGCCGGAGGCGGTAGCCGTAAAAGGCTTTAACTCCTGCGGGGGAAAATAACGCCGGAGAAATTCTCCCGTATACGAGCCGAGTGTAGCAGCTACCTCGGTGGGGGTGCCCTTGGCGACCAGGTTACCGCCTCCCTCACCGCCTTCCATGCCCAGGTCGAGGATCCAGTCCGCGCTCCGGATCACATCAAGATTGTGTTCGATGATGATCACCGTGTTGCCCAGGTCCGTCAGACGGTGCAGCACTTCCAGCAGCCGGCGCACGTCGTCGAAATGCAGCCCCGTCGTCGGTTCATCAAGCAGGTAAAGCGTCTTGCCGGTCTGCCGCTTTGAGAGTTCCCGGGCCAGCTTCATGCGCTGCGCCTCTCCTCCTGAGAGCGTCGTAGCGGCCTGGCCCAGGTGGATATAACCCAAACCCACATCCACCAGCGTCTCCAGCTTCTGCCGTACCTGGGGAATATCGATCAGCACCGGCAGCGCATCTTCGATGGCCAACTCCAGTAAGTCGGCGATGGAGTAGCCGTTGAATTTAACCGCCAGGGTTTCCTGATTGTAACGGCGGCCATTACACACTTCGCACAGCACATAAACATCGGGCAGGAAGTTCATCTCGATGCGGCGCTGGCCCTCGCCCTGGCACGCTTCGCAGCGGCCCCCGGAGACGTTAAACGAAAACCGCCCTGGTTTGTATCCACGCTCCCGCGACTCCGGCAGGCGCGCAAACAGATCGCGGATGGCCGTGAACACGCCCGTATAGGTAGCCGGGTTGGAACGCGGAGTGCGGCCGATCGGGGACTGATCGATGCGTACCGCCTTATCGAGATTCTCGAAACCCTTGATGGCCTTGTAAGGCTCGGGCAATTCGCGCGAACCGTAAAGCTCCCGCGCCAGGGCGCGATAGAGCGTGTCGTTGACCAGGGTGCTCTTACCGGAACCGGAGACACCCGTTACTACGGTCATTACGTTTAGAGGAAATTGCACCGTCAGATTTTTTAAATTGTGGCCGCTGGCCCCTTCGACCGTAATCCAGTTGCCCTTGAGCGCGCGCGGCGCCTCACGGCTGATGGTTTGCAGGTCGCCCGAGAGATACCGCCCGGTCAGCGAAATATCCGTCTCCATGATCTCCTGCGGGGTACCGGCAGCAACCACATGTCCACCGAGTTTTCCCGCCCCGGGCCCGAGATCCACCACGTAATCGGCATGACGAATGGTGTCTTCGTCGTGTTCCACCACCAGCACCGTATTACCGAGGTCACGCAGCGATTTGAGCGCTTCGATGAGACGTTGGTTGTCACGTTGGTGCAAACCGATCGAAGGTTCATCGAGCACATAGAGGACTCCGCGCAGCCGCGAACCAATTTGCGTGGCCAGCCGAATACGTTGTCCTTCGCCGCCCGAAAGGGAAGCGGCATTGCGGTCCAGCGAGAGATAGCTGAGCCCGACAGAGTCCAGAAATTCCAGCCGCTCCACCACCTCGCGCCGAAGCCGCTCCGCGATCAATCCCTCGCGGCGCGAAAACTCGATCGCCCGCGCCGCCGCGAGCGCCTTACGCAGCGGAAGAGCGGTGAAATCGGCAATAGACAACGCGCCCACTTTGACCGCAAGTGATTCACGCCGCAGGCGTTTACCCTGACATGCCGGGCAGACCGTGGCGGACATGTAATTCATCAGCCAATCGCGATAGCTCTCTGACTTTGACTCATCGAGCGAGTCCCGCAAGTACGCCAGGATGCCGTGGAATCCGGTGCGCGGCGCTTCCTCACGCCCCGGCCCGTACAGCAACAGCTTCTGTTGCTTCTCTGTGAGATCCTCAAACGGCTTGCTCAGATCGATCTTGTACCGCTTCGCCGCCAACTGCAGCAGGCGGTTCAGGTACTGCGATCCACCCCCAGGCCCCAGCGCACCGTCGGTCAGCGGCTTCGACCAGTCGGTAATCACCTTCGCTGCGTCGAAGTCATAAATGCTCCCCAGCCCGTGGCACTCGGGGCATGCGCCATAAGTGCTATTGAACGAAAAGCTTCGAGGCTCCAACTTGGGGATGTCGAGTCCGCAATCCGGGCAAGCCATAGAGGACGAATAAAGCTGCTCATCCTGACCCACAACAGCGGTCAGAACGAGACCGTTGGCCATCTGCAGAGCTTTGGCCACCGAAGTTTCCAGGCGCTTCTCTATCCCCGGTTTGAGGACGACACGATCGATAACGGCTTCAATGGTGTGCTTCTTGTGACGTTCGAGTTGAATGGAGTCGGCGAGATCACGCATCTCGCCGTCGATGCGGGCGCGAAAGCCCTGCTGGTCCAGTTCGTCGAGTAGGTCCTTGAACTCACCTTTGCGGCCGCGCACGATCGGCGCATAGATGATGACGCGCTCTCCGGGAGTAAGCGAAAGAATACGCTCCACGATTTGCTCCGCGGATTGGCGCGAAATCGGCTTGCCGCATTTAGGGCAGTGGGGCACTCCGATCGATGCGTACAGAAGACGAAGGTAGTCGTAGATTTCGGTGATCGTGCCGACAGTGGATCGGGGACTGCGGCTGGTGGTTTTTTGTTCGATGGAAATTGCGGGACTGAGTCCTTCAATGGAATCGACATCGGGGCGCTCGATCTGGTCCAGGAACTGGCGAGCGTAGGCTGACAGAGTTTCCACGTAGCGGCGTTGGCCTTCGGCATAAATGGTGTCGAACGCCAGCGAAGACTTGCCTGATCCCGAGAGGCCGGTGACCACGGTAAGCGTGTTACGGGGAATTCGAATATTGATATCGCGGAGATTGTGCTGACGCGCTCCCCGCACGGTGATATGAGTAATGGGCATGAAGGCTTAGGGCTACAGAGCGAATGGCGCGAGTAACACTACATGTATCTTATTCGGCAATAGAAACGAGGGTCAACGCAACGCTGCTGTCTGTCACAATGACACACTGGTCATACGAGCCGTAAAAGTGCGCAAACGACGCACGATGGGTGAGCGAAAAACTTTAGATTGAAGGGCCAATATGGGAATCGACGTAAGTATGTTGATGGTGTTCTGTGCGGCGATCGCCGCTCTCGCGCTGGGTGTGATGCTGGGCTACATGTGCTGCAAGACCCTGTTCGATGTTCTGCGTTTCCATGCTCGACTGTCTCCGGCGGACGGCGCAAAAGCCAAGGCGCAGGTGGTACAGGTTTAACCCGGAGGTCGACCCCGCGGCCTGTCGGTTCTAAATCTTTTCCCTCCCCCCTTTCTCCCCGTCGCTGATTGCCCTCGCTCGAGCGCAGCCTCTAGGCCCTGAGGTATGCTTTCGGCCTTTCTGTGTCGAGCTCATCGTCCCAAACCGACTTCCCACTGGAAACGCGAAGGGTGCCCCGGCGTGCCGTGGTGTCTTGCGTTTGAGATGACGAGAGCTTGAAAGCCTCGTGACATTCTGTCCCCGCAGACTAGCTCTGGGTGCCCCATATCTCGCTCGTTTTTCGCGAGATGTGGGATACCACGAATCTCAATGGGTCGCCTCCAGAGGATGAATCGAAAGCTCAGGGGGTCTAGAGCGTTAAAAGTTACGAATATAGGCCTTCGGTATCCCACATCTCGCGAAAAACGAGCGAGATGTGGGGCACCCCGGATCTGTGATCAGGACAGAGAATCGTTTGGAAATGCGGTTCTCTCGTAGCCCCTACATTCCTACTGCATCGGCGAGTCCTGCTGCACAGGTTGTTGTTGCTGCTGCCCACGCTGCTGGGCCGCGCGCATCTGCTGCAATTGTTCGAACAACTGTTGCGGCGTTCTCACCCCCGCAGGCTGCTGCTGATTCGATCCCGCCGGCGCTTCAGGTGGTGGCGGTGGCGGAGGAGTATCGACCGCCTCCGCTTCGTTCCCGTCGTCGGCGTTCACATTGGCCTGAGTCGCAGGCGAGGGAGCCGGAGCTGGAGCACCGCCCCGCGTAGTGGGACTAAGAATCAGTTCTCGTGGCGCGCCGTTGCTAAGGTCTCCAAGCAAAACCTGATTGTAGGCAGTGCCAACCAGCAGATCGGCGAGCACATCGCGAGGAACCCCCGGCCCGAAGTTGCCGAATACTCGCTCGTCACCGCCCAGGCCCTCGATCTTCATGCCACTGTTGCTGGCGACCTGGTGCAGAATGGCGGCGAGGCTGGAATTATCCGCGTGAATCGACAGATTGCCGTCGGCGAAGACGATTTGCGCATCCTTCGCCGGCTGCTGCAGCATCGAGGGCGCAACCTCCGTCGACGGTGCCGGTGCAGGTTGCGGAGCCACCGCCGGTTGAGCCGTTGGCGCTGGAGTCGTAGGAGCCGCAGCCGAGGGCGCCTGGGCCGGGGCTGGGGGTGGGCCACCCCGACCGCGCAGACCTCGCTGAGCCTCTACGGTCGACCCATACATCGTCGATAGGAGCAGGAGTGTCCATCCGCCGTTCCTGATCGCTCGACTCATCCTCTACCACCCTCTGTGTACTAGACTAACAGTGGTCGCATCTGAGAGCGGGGCTCTCTGTAAACTTCGACCAAACGGTTTAACTCCCATGCCTCGGTCCGGAAAATTATTTGAGCTCGTGATTACTGTAGTTACGCTGTTGGCGCCTGCCCGGATCTTCGCCGTCTCTTGCACCAACCAGTCGCAGATGACCGAAAGCGACCGCGCTACCCTGGTGCAGGTCGCCAAAACCATCGCCTCAGGCGTACAGGCCGGGAATATCTCAGCGGTGCAGGCTCTGACCATTCCGAAAGTAAAAGCTCAGTTTGACCCCATCGCAAACACCATCGAGCAGATCGCACCCCTCATGGCCGGCGCCACCATAACCATAGACGCGCTGTATGGCCTCGACGCTTCCGACTTGAAGGCCCCGGTGGAAGACACCGTGTTCTATTGCGGGGTTGCGAATTCACCGGTCCATGTGGACGTCACCATTCCCCAGCTTCCTCAGGGCAAATATGCCCTAACCCTGGTGCACGCCACAGGGGTGAAGCAACCCCAGCAAATGGCGTTCCTGTTGCAAAAAAATGGTGATTGGCAGCTCGCCGGCTTGTTCGTCAAACCACTCCTGGTGGATGGCCACGACAGCGTATGGTACTGGACCAAGGCGCGTGCCTATAACCAGAAAGGGCAGAAATGGAATGCCTACTTCTACTACACCACTGCTGCCTATCTGGCCACCCCAGCGGATTTCATGACCAGCGCGAACCTCGATAAATTGAATCAGGAGGCCGCCGCCTCCCGGCCCGACGGCCTGCCTGGAGCTCAGCCCATGGAAATCAAGGGCGGCAACCAGGCATACTCGGTGAGCGACGTACACACCGATGGTTCCCTGGGCGGCCTGGATCTGGTCTTACGCTATTCCGCGGCCGATACTGCCGACCCCGTCGCCGCCCGCGCGCGGAACCTGGAACTCATGAAGGCTACGCTCGCAGCCCATCCCGAGCTTAAGGACGGTTTCCATGGCTTGTGGGTCTTCGCCGAAGCTCCTGGCCAACGTCCCTATGGCAACGAGCTGGCCATGAGCGAGATTCACTGATGTCCTACGAAACCGAGAAGACGCTATCCCGGGCAATTGCCGAGAGAAGGGCATCCCCCAGTTTCGATGAAACCCCAATCCCAGACGCCGATTTGCAGAAAATTCTGCAGGCTGGCTTGCAGGCCCCCAGTGGCTACAACCTGCAGCCGTGGCGCTTCATCGTGGTGCGCAGTCCGGAGCAGAAAAAGAAACTGCGTGCAGCCAGCTTCAACCAAGCCAAGGTAGAAGAGGCCTCGGTCATGATTGTGGCTTGCGGCGATGCCGATGGATGGCGCAGCGGAGATCTGGACGAAATGCTCCGCCTGGGCCGCTCGGGCGGTATGCCGGAAAACTACGCCGAGCAGGCTAAATCCACCATCCCCAACTACCTCTCCAACCATCCCAATATGCCTCTTTGGCTCAATCGACACGTCATGCTGGCCTTTACCCATATGTTGCTGATGGCCGAGGTCATGGGCTATGACACGGCGCCCATGGAGGGCTTTGAAGAGGAGAAGGTCCACGAGGTGCTCAAGCTGCCTCTCAGCTACTCCGTGGTGGCTCTCCTGGGCATCGGGCACTTGAAAGGCCCGGATAAGTTCTACGGCGAACGCTTCAATATGGCGCGTACAGTTTTTGCCGAAGAATATGGCAAGCCGATCAAGTTTTCGGAGTAATATTAATCGGGCTGTAACAAATCCCCTCTGCCAGCTTAAAAGGACCAGCCTTAGGGCGTAAGCCCTTAGCAGGAGCGCTTCCGTGCGTCGAGAGTATCCAGAGGCGCCCATTGTTGGCGTAGGCGCCGTGGTAATCGACGGTACGAAAGTACTGCTGGTGCGTCGCGGACAGGAACCGCTGAAGGGCGAGTGGTCGCTCCCCGGGGGCGCCCTCGAGCTGGGGGAAACGTTGCAGCAGGGCGTAGTTCGCGAGGTGCTGGAAGAGACCGGCCTGATCGTTGCTCCGGGCGGCATTATCGAGATCCTCGACCGGATCATCTTGGATCGCATCACCCAGGACGAGGCCTCGGGGCGAGTTCGCTACCACTACGTCCTGATCGATTTTGTTTGCCACGTCACCGGCGGCGCCCTGGGTCCTGCCACTGACGCGGAAGAAGTGCGATGGGTCGAACGAGACCAATTGCAGAACGGATTTCGGTTGGCCCCGGTGACCGTGGCGGTGATCGAGAAAGCATTTCGCCTGGGCTGATGAGGTGAGGAGCGCATGAGGGTTGGAGAGAAGGCAAGCGGGGGCTCTACCCGCAGAGTCGGCCTGGTTTTCGGATTTGTTCTGCTGCTGGCCGGGCTCGGGTTCGGCGTTCTGGCTTGGCGAAATCCGCTATGGCTGGTCGACCAGCAGGTCGACGCCAGGCTGCGCCTGCACGGCGTGCACAGCGAATTTGTCACCGTCAATGATTACAAAATGCATTACCTGGTGGGTGGCACGGGCCGGCCCTTGGTGCTGGTCCACGGGTTGGGCAGCCGGGCGGCCGACTGGGCCAACCTGATACCTCGGCTCATCGCCGGCGGCCATCGCGTATATGCCCTGGATTTGCTGGGATACGGGCGTTCTGCGCAGCCCAGGGATGTCGATTATTCCATCTCCCAGCAGGCTGCGCTGGTCGAGGGCTTTCTCGATAGCCAGCACCTGCAGCAGGTGGACCTGGCAGGCTGGTCCATGGGTGGATGGATCTCCATGCACGTCGCCTTGCAACAACCACAGCGCGTCCGGCGGCTGGTGCTGCTGGATAGTGCGGGCCTGCGCTTTACGCTGGGCTTCGATCCCGCTCTGTTTCAACCCGAGTCGCCGAATGACTTGGCCCAGTTGCAGGAGTTGCTCGTCCCCCATCCGCACCCTTTGCCGGAATTTCTGGCCATGGCCATGCTGCGCCGTGGCGATGACATCGGGTGGGTCGTCCGTCGCAGCGTCGATTCCATGATGACCGGAAAAGATCTGGTGGACGGCAAATTAGGTGCGCTCACCATGCCGGTACTAATTGGTTGGGGCGACCAGGACAGGTTGATTCCGCTTTCTGTCGGCTACCGGCTGCACGCGGAGATCCTGCAGTCGGAACTCGACGTTTACGCCAACTGCGGGCATCTGGCCCCCGGGCAGTGCGTCGCCCAGGTTGCGCCCAGCGTGCTCGATTTCCTCAAAGCTCAGCCGGCGCGGATGGCGATCGTGCGCCAGATTCCGGCTACCGAAGCCAACGACAGCGTGTTTCCCGGTCAGTGATCCGCCCCGGTACCGGGCACCGTTTCACCCTTCCAGATAAACGCATCCGCCTGTGGTAACCCAATGTGTGCCAGCACCCGGCAGACGAACTGTTCCGCCATCTCGGCTGCATCCATCGGACGGTTGTAGAACGCAGGAATGACGGGAAAAATCACCGCCCCGGCGTCCGCAGCCAGGCTCATGTTGCGCAGATGGATTTTGTTGAAGGGCGTTTCACGAACACAGAGAATCAGGGGGCGCCCCTCCTTCAGGCTCACATCGGCGGCGCGCTCGATCAGGTTCGAAGCCAGCCCATTGGCAATGCCGGCGAGGGTGCCCATGCTGCAGGGCAGGACGATCATCCCCGTCGAAGGATAGCTCCCGCTCGCCGGCCCGGCCCCAATATCGGTCTCACTCAGTTGCCGCACCTTGGCGGACGGCTTGCCGAGCAGTTTTGTTATCAGTTCGCTGCGGCCGCTTAGCTGCAG
>Ga0137412_10002446_pt1 | contig 14724 bp, 13 predicted proteins | sample CZODoug2_1_16fun_FD_122160 | JGI IMG/M metagenome (GOLD analysis project Ga0137412, IMG submission 122160) | Vadose zone soil fungal communities from Angelo Coast Range Reserve, California, USA - CZODoug2_1_16fungal (Hybrid Assembly) | ecosystem: Environmental > Terrestrial > Soil > Vadose zone... | reverse complement strand
GGACCAAGCATGTAGCTGTGCGTGAGCAGCCCTGAGCGTCCGAAGGTGGTGGTGCCGTCGACGGGGGTCATGCGCAATGCGGCGACGCCATGAAACAGTCTTTCGCGCGGCTTCAGTTCGTAGGTCGCCGGCGGCGTCGCACCGACCATCGGCTCCTGGACGTGCTCGGGATCGTCCTTCAGGTTGCCCATGCCGGAATGTGCTTCGAGGCTCAGCCCGCTCGGCAGATAAACCGCGCGCGCGGAGAGGTCGTAGACGGCGGTCTGCCGGTCATAGCCGAGCGCGGCGAGATCCGGCCCCTGGCTGAGCAGCCCGCTGTCCGGCGTCAGCGATGCGAGGCGGACCCGGCCCGGCAGCAGGTCGCCGAGCTTCTGCAGCAGCGAGCGATCGTCCGTTCGCGGCGCATTGTCGGCCTGCGCCGTACCGGCGGGCAGATTGGCCGCGGCCGGACGCGGCCTCGGCATCGGAATGCCGGATTGTGACGGCGGCGTCGCCTCGGTCATCTGGGCAGGCCCATAGGCCATCGAGGAGCGCCACTCGCTGCCGTTCAGTTGCCGGCCAAGCTGGCTCCTGGCGTCCTGCAAACGAAGCTCAAGCGTAGCAGAGGCGAAACGATCGATGGCAGCAACAGCCGGCACGGACGCGTCGCCGCGCGGCGCGGCAGGCGTTGCGAGCGGCGAAAAACGATCATCGAACGAATTGAACGAAGCATTCGCGGGAAGTGCTGCCGCCGCAAACGACCCCTGCCCGGTATCCGCAATCCAGGCCGCGGCCCCGAGCGCCATGGCAACGGAGGCAAGACCAAGCGCAATGGCTTCGGGCCGCTTGAAGCGGCCACGTGCCAACAGCGCCTCAACCCTTGCTGCGTCGGAAGCCATCAGGTGCTGAAAATCCCCGGTACCAGCCCAAGTCAAAAAATGGGTCCCCTACCCCCCGGTAGGATTCGGCCCACAACTCTCAAATGAGAGGGAAGACTGAGGCATAATCGAGACAAACGCTAGCCCCCCGTGTTCACAACTTCTCGGAAAGTTCTGATTTTTCATCCGATCCGGCCCGAGCCCCCTTCCGGCCTCCGCCATGCAACCTCACCGGCAACCCTCGCCGGCTAAAAAATACCACAATTGCTTTTGGAATTCGGGCCCCTTTATCCGAGAAGGAGACCTCAAGATGCGGATCGCACACGTGATCTTCGTTGGCTCGGTCGCCGCCCTGGCTGTTTTCGCGGCGCCTGGGCTGGCGAAAGGCCCCACGACTCAGAAGACCGACGAGAAATCGACCTCATCGTCCTGCCATGCCTACCAGCAGGCCGCCGATGGTTCATGGAGCGAACTTTCCTGTCAGGAGACCGGCGCAACCGGGCAGCCGCAGCCAAAGACGCAGCCCAACCCACAGCCCCGGTCGGCCGCGAAGAGCCCGGAAGACTAGCCGCGCTCAAGCGCGAGCTTCCAGCCGCAAGTGCGTAAAACTACGTCCTCCGATCGGGGGATCTGCCCACGCAAAGTTCACTCATCCGGCCTAGCTTTCGCGCCGCCATCGGCTGCGCCACGGAATCATCGCCGCTCCGCCACCGGAACGGCCAAGGCATAAACCTGAGATTAATCCCGTTAATCTACGGTTTGCGATGTTTCGCCCAACCCTCGTGAATGGCTCGCAAAACATGAAAATCGGGACTCTGCTGACCACCGCGATCGTGTCGTTGTCCGCGATCGGCGGGGGAATTGCGGCCTATGTTGCCGTCACGAAGTACGACACGATGAACAGTGTTTCGCTCGCCCAGAACCGGCTCGCGGCGGTCCGCGCCGTCGGCGACATCCCACGCTATCTCAATTCCGAGCGCGGCTTTGCCACCAACATGCTGTTCGGGCCCGCGACGATCGATCCGAAACTGCGCGCCGAACTCAACGACAAATATCGCAAGAACACCGACGGCGCCCGCGCCCGGATGAACGAAATCAGCAAGACCGCTCCGGATACGCTCAACGACGGCGCCGAACTCGGCGCCGGCATCGATGCGATCAATGTCAAATTCGCAGCGCTGCGCGACAGCATGGACAAGGCCCTCGACGGCCCGGTCGACGCGCGCAAGGATGCCGCCAAGAAGATCGTCGCCGAGAACGCGGTCCTGAACCGCTCGGTCACCACGCTGTTGGACGAGCAGGTCCGCAAGATGGCGAAGCTTCACGGCGACGCCTACCGGCAGACCAGCAATGCCAACATCGCCTGGACGCTGCGCGACGTCGGCGGCTACAACGCAAGCCTGCACAAGAGCCTCATCGCCGCCGGGCGCGTGCCGACCGAAGCGGAGAAGAACGAGCTGTACCGCGCACAGGGCCGGACCGACCAGGTGTTGCTGTCGCTGCAGGAATTGAAGGGCAATCCGGCGACGCCGGCCAATGTGGCGGCGGCGCTGACGCGGATGGACAAGGATTTCGTCCATATCCTCGGGCAGGAACTGAAGCTCGTGAAAGACGGCGCCGTCACCGGAAAATACCTGCACGATGTCGATACCTTCTATGACGCATCCCAGATCGGCCTCAACGCCGCCATCGGCGTGCGCGACGCCTTCTACGAGACCGCCGAGCAGGTGCTCGATGCCGCCTATTCGTCCGCGCGCCTGAGCTTTGTGATCGCGCTCGCGGGGCTCATCGCGTTCGCGGCGTCGAGCGCCGTCCTCGTCATGACCGTCCGCCGCCGCATCTGCCAGCCGATCGTCGACCTCACCTCGACGATGTCGCAACTCGCCAGCGGCGACGTTACCGGAGAGATATTCGGCACCGAACGCAACGACGAGATCGGCGCGATGGCGCAGGCCGTCGGCGTCTTCAAGGACAACATGATCAAGGCCGAGCGCCTGGCCACGGAGAAGGAGGCGGACAACGACGTCAAGGTGCGGCGCGCCCAGATGCTCGACGACCTCGCCCGCACCTTCGAGGCCAAGGTCAGCGAACTGGTCGGCGGGTTGTCGTCGGCCTCCAGCACGATGGAAAACACCGCGCAGTCGATGTCCTCGACGGCATCGGCCACCAACCGACAGGCCGCCGTCGTCGCCGCGGCCTCGGAACAGACGTCGAGCAATGTGCAGACGGTCGCCACCGCCACCGAAGAACTGACCTCCTCGATCGCCGAGATCGGCCGGCAGGTCGCGCAATCCACCGAGATCGCCTCGCGCGCGGTCGAGAACGCCCGACGCACCGGCGACACCGCCCGCTCGCTCGCCGATGGCGCGCAGAAGATCGGCGACGTCGTCACTTTGATCCAGAGCATCGCGGCGCAGACCAATCTGCTCGCCTTGAACGCGACCATCGAGGCCGCGCGGGCCGGCGATGCCGGCCGCGGCTTCGCCGTCGTGGCCTCCGAAGTCAAATCGCTGGCCGGCCAGACCGCGAAGGCAACGACCGAGATCTCCGAGCAGATCGCGGCGATCCAGTCGGCGAGCGACCAGACCGTGACGGCGATCAAGAACGTGGTCGACGTCATCACCGAGATCGATCAGATCGGCACCGCGATCGCTTCCGCCATCGAGGAACAGGGCTCGGCGACCAAGGAGATTTCCCGCAGTGTTCAGGAAGCCGCGCGCGGCACCCAGGAAGTCAATTCCAACATCTCGGGCGTGCAGCAGGCCGCCGACGATACCGGGGCTGCCGCCAGCCAGGTGCTGGGCGCGGCCGAGCAGCTCTCGGCGCAATCGCGCGATCTCGCAGGCCAGGTGACGAGCTTCCTCGCGGAAGTCCGCGCCGCCTGAAGTCGACGGCGAAGCCTGCTTGCTTCGCTCAATTCGCCAGCCGCTCGATCACGAGATCGAGCAGCGCGCGCAAGCGCGCCAGCCGCTTCAGATCGCGGTGGTAGCCGACATAGGTGTCGCGCCCGGGCGGCGGCTCGCCGAGATCGATCAGGCGCAGGCCGGCCAAGGCATCGCCAAGCGGACGCGGCAGCACCGCGATGCCGACGCCTTGCGCGCACATCCGCGCCTGGACGTCGCGGTTGTTGCTTCGCGACACCATCTGCGCGTTCGGCAGCATCTCCTTCAGCCACACGGCGTCCGGCATGCCCCCGAATGCGGTATCCATGGTGATCAGCGGCGTTCCCGCACCATCGCCCGGCGTCGGCGCGAAATCGCTGTCGCTGCTGGCATAGACGCCGTAGGCGACATGCATCAGCCGCCGCGAGACGACCTCCGCCTCGTCAAATGGACGGATGCGAAAGACGATGTCGGCCTCGCGGCGCGTCAGGCTGTAAAGCCGCGCGTCGGTCAGAAGCTCCACCACCACGCGCGGCTGCAGCTTGGCGAAGTCGGACAGCACCGGCGCCAGCAGATAGGCGCCGAACCAGTCCGACGAGGAGACGCGCAACAGGCCATCGAGTTTCTGATCCTGGCCCGCGAGCTCGCGGCCAAGCGCGGTGACTTCCTCCTCGATGCGCTCGGCGTGCGCGAGCACCGTCGAGCCTTCATCGGTCAGGACAAAGCCGTCATTGCTGCGCTGGAACAGCGTCTGGCCCAGCGCCTCCTCCAATTCCCGCAGCCGGCGCCCCATCGTCGGCTGGCTCTGGCCTAGCTTGCGCGCGGCAGCGCCGAGCGTGCCCTCGCGCGCGACGGCCAGAAAGACCCGTAGATCGCCCCATTCCATGCCTGCGCCATTCATTTTTGAATGAATATCTTACAAACACGTCTATTTCCAAACAATAATGATTGCACCAGTTTCGGGGGCGACAACAATGGAAGGTCACCCCCATGCCCACCGCAAATCAGATGCACGCCGCCGTCCTCGACGCCCCGAATGCCTCGCTCAAGCTCGTGAAAATTGCAAGACCAATCCCACGCCCGGATGACGTGTTAGTTCGTATCAAAGCCAGCGGAGTCAACCCGCTCGATCTCAAGATTCAGGCCGGACAGGCGCCGCACGCGCGGCAACCGCTGCCGGCCGTGCTCGGAATCGATCTTGCCGGAGTCGTTGAGGCCGTTGGCTCCGACGTACGCGCGTTCAGACGTGGCGACGAGGTCTTCGGCATGACCGGCGGCGTCGGCGGCGTGCAGGGATCGCTCGCCGAATACGCCGCGGTCGATGCCGCTCTGCTGGCGAAGATGCCCGCCAATCTCTCGATGCGCGAAGCCGCGGCGCTGCCCTTGATCTTCATTACCGCCTGGGAAGGACTGGTCGATCGCGCCCATGTCGGTGCCGGCCAGAAGGTCCTGATCCAAGGCGGCGCGGGCGGCGTCGGCCATGTCGCGATCCAGATCGCACGCGCATTTGGCGCGGACGTGTTTGCAACCGGATCAGTGGACAGTCTCGCCTTCATCGCGAGGCTCGGCGCCACGCCGATCGATTACACGACGCAGACGGTGGCAGACTGTGTCGCGCAGCACACCCAAGGCCGCGGTTTCGACCTCGTGTTCGATACCGTGGGCGGCGCGACGCTGGACGCATCCTTCAATGCGGTGCGCCGTTTCGGCCATGTCGTCAGCGCGCTCGGCTGGGGCACCCATGCGCTCGCTCCGCTGTCATTCCGCGCTGCAACCTATTCCGGTGTCTTCACACTGTTGCCGCTGTTATCAGGGGAAGGCCGCGCGCATCACGGCGAAATCCTGCGCGAGGCCACCAAGCTGGTTGAAGCCGGCCGGCTCGTTCCACGTCTCGACCCGCGACGATTCACGCTGAGCAGCATTGGCGAGGCTTATGCTGCACAACGGGATCGCGCCGCCGGCAAGGTTGTGATCGACGTCGATGCCACCTCCGCTGCAGCGCAATAAACATCACAATTCGCGGCGTCGGGAACGATCCGTGTCTATCCGGATTGCCAGAGGTGGCGTCCTTGGTGTTTACACGTAACTCGGGAACGCATCGACGGCGCGAAGAAATTGGGGCGAAGAAAATTGGGGAACGACGTCACCAAGATCACAAACCAAAGATGAAGTTTCGGAGAAGATCGGGCGCGGTGTCGAACCGGCACCCGAACGGTTGACACCGAGCTGCCACAACGCAGGCTGCCACAACGGGAGGCAATCATGCCCGAACGAAGCGTCGCTCAGAGCGTACACGCAGCCCTGGTGCTCCTGGGCTGGGCTGGCCTGATCACCGCGGGCGTGTGCTTTCCCGTGATGACAATCCTCGCGCATTTCTATACCGGCGGCGACGAAACCGCGCTCTATTGGCTCGGGCCCGCCGGATTGTTCGTCGGCTGCCTGTCGTCCGTGATCTCGATCTTCTTTGCGCAAAGCGCGCTCGGCCTGCCGCTGCCGACCGGTTCGGCGCGCCTCGAGCGATGGATCGTCCCGCTGTGGATCGCGATGGTTACGCTGGTCGCGTTGCGCTGGACCGTGCTGTCAGGCACTCCGGCGCTGCTCGCCGAAGTCCTCTATTCGACCTATCCGTTCCTGATCGCGCTCGGCCTTGCGCCGGCCCTGGCAAATGTCTCTCCCGATATTCACCAAACCGCCCCTCAAGCCGCGATCACTCAGCAAAGCCGACATAGCGAACGAAGTCGCCGTTCGGCTGGCGCTCGGACCTGACGCCGTTGGCGGGAAATGAGCCGTCGGGATATCCCATCGCGACGCAGGTCATGATGACCTGATCTTCCGGAATATGGGCAACCTCGCGCACGATATCGGAACGCGTGATGCCCTGCCCGTTGACGACGGTGCCAAGCCCGCGGTCCCACGCGGCCAGCACGATGCCGTAGCAGAGCGCGCCGAGATCGAAGTGGCAGGTCGCGCCGGGATCGAGCACGCGGTCATAGGCCAGGACTAGCGAGACCGGCGCGTCGAATTGCCGGAATCCGCGCAGCACCCAATCCTGCCGCATCGGCTTGTCGTCGCGCGCGATCCCCATCGCGCCGAACAGCTGCTTGGCGATATCGACCTGGCGCTGCCGATGCACACCCTGATATTCGCCATGGCTGACGATGTCGCGCTTGGGTTTCGCGCCCGCGATCATCTCCTCCATGTTGCGCCGGCGCACGCGCTCCAACGGTTCGCCGGACAGCACATGGATGGGCCAGGGCTGGGTGTTCATCGAGGACGGCGCGCGCTTGGCTGTGTCGATGACAGCCTCGATCACCGCGCGCGGCACCGGTTGTTGCTTGAAGCCGCGCACGCTGCGGCGCGTCTGGACCAACTCCTCGAAATCCATCCCGTTTCTTCCCCTGGCATCCGCTGTGCGATGGCGTTGTTTGCGGTGCTCTTGCCAAAAGATTGTTGCCAAGACACCTCGCGGTCAAGCGCTGATGATGGGCGGTCCATCGCGCCCGGTTGCCGGCGCGGGAAGCGGAATCTATGCTGGCGTCTCCCGCCTCGAGGAAACGCCAAGAAATGCCAAAACCGCTCGATCCCGTCATCGCCCAGATCATTCCATTGCTGCCGTTGCGCGATCCGAAAGCCATGACGCCGCAAAGCGCCCGCGATGCGCTGCGCGCGCTCGCGGCCTCCCGCGCCGGTGTTCCGCCGCCACCGGTCGCAAGCGTTGAGGATATCGAGGTCAAGGGCGGCGCCGGGCCGCTCGCGGCGCGGGTCTATCGTATGGGGTCGGCGCCATCGCCGACCGTCGTGTTCTTTCATGGCGGCGGCTGGGTCGCCGGCGATCTCGAAACCCATGACCGGCAGGCGCGCTGGCTTGCGATCGAGACTGGCGCGGTGGTCGTCTCGGTCGACTATCGACGGCCGCCGGAGGTGCGCTTTCCCGGCGCCTTCGAGGACGCCTTTGCCGCGGTGCGGGATATCGCCGCCCGCATCGCCACGTTCGGTGGCGATGCCAAGCGTCTCGGCGTGGCCGGTGACAGCGCGGGCGGCAATCTGGCCGCGAGCGTAGCGATCGCCTGCCGCGACGCCGGGATCAGGCTTGCCGCGCAGCTCCTGGTCTATCCGGTGACCGACGTGGCCGGCGGCTATGCGGACGCGAACGAGAACGCGCGGTTTCCGTCGCGCGACGAAAACGCCGAAGGCTATTTCCTGTCGCGCGCGGTGATGGAATGGTTCTGCGGCCATTATCTCGCGGGCAAAGAAGACGGTGCGGATTGGCGCGTCTCGCCGCTGCGGGCAAAGGACCATGCCGGACTGGCGCCGGCTATCGTTTGCACCGCATGGTTCGATCCCCTGCGCGACGAGGGCGCGGGCTATGTTGCGGTGCTTCAACGCGCCGACGTGCAGGTCACGCACTATCCCGGTGAAAGTCTGATCCACGGCTATTTCGGTCTTGGCGAAGCCTCCGACGCAGCCCGCGCGGAAGCCCAACGCGCCCGTGCCGATTTCAAGACTTTGCTGGAACGAGGGTCGTAAGCGGGATCGGTAAATCGGTATTCGCGGAACGAAATCGCGCGTCCGAGCTTGATCTGGTCAAGATTCCAAGCTCCATTGCGGACCCATTTTAGTTTAGGGAGACAACGAACATGAAGCGGATATTTCTGGCTGCCATCATCGCTACCTTTGCCGCGGGCTCGGCGTTCGCGCAGGACACCTGCGAGTCCAAGGCCATGGGCAAGGACGGCAAGCCGCTCGCGGGCGCGGCGAAGACCTCCTACATGAAAAAGTGCATGGCTGATTCCTGCGAAGCCAAGGCGGTCGGATCGGACGGCAAGAAACTGGCCGGCGCCGCCAAGAACAGCTTCATGAAGAAGTGCGAGAGCGGCGCGTAAGCCCCCGGCACCTTTTGAGATAACCACAAGAGGCGGCTGCGAGGCCGCCTTTTGCTCGTGCGCGAATAGCTTTAGACTTTTAATTGAGCATGATCTTTTCGGAAAACCGCTACACACTTTTCCGGATCATGCTCAGCCCCTGCCCGCATGGCCCCAGGTCTCGTCCCAGTCCTGGCCCGCGGCATCGACGACGCGGCCGTCAGCCTCGAAGAACTTGTTGGGCACCTGGAAGATCGCAAGGACCAGCGCGCCGTCGGGACACCAGGCAACATGGCGGCTGCCCGCCTCGCGCCAGATGAACTCGCCGGCCTTGCATTCCATGTCCTTTGCCGGACCTTCCTTGTCGACGAGACTGCCCTCGATCACATAGCTCTGCTCGATATTGACGTGCTCATGGTCGGGCAGCACCGCACCCGGCGCGAACCGCATCAGGGCAGTCATCAAGCCCGTGGTGCGATCGAACAGCAGCGTCTTGGCTTCGCAGCCGGGAAAGCGGGTCTGCTGCCATTCCATCTCTTGCGGACGTACCAGGTGGGAATGCTCGTCCGCGGTCTTGTCCGCAGTCTCCTGGCCTTTCGGCGTCACGGCATCCATTACGGCCTCCATGGCGATGCTCCCTTGCGCTTTTCGCGATCATAGCAGTTTCGCCGGCGCACGTAAGCGGGTCCCGGACGAACATGGCCGCGCCTCACGCTTCGTGAAAATCCAGCGACGCGACCAGTTGCAACGACGCGCGCAGCGCCGCCGATTGCCGGGCGCCGAATGAGGTCTCGAAGCGTTGCTGCGCGCGCTGCCAAGCCTGCGTGGATTCCCTGAGTTTCACTTCTCCCAGTTTCGACAACAGGATCCGCCGGCTGCGCCGATCATCCTGGTCGACCACGACGCGAAGCAGGCCGTCGCGTTCGAGCGGCTTCAGATTGTGATTGAGCGCCGAGCGGTCGAGCACCAGCGCCGCGGCCAGTTCGCTCATGGTCGGCGAGCCGTAACGTGCGACATAAACCAGAATGGCGCGTTGCGTCGAACGCAGACCCGTCGGCGCCAGCATCGCATCATAGAGCTGCGAAATGCGCCGCGTCGCCTTGCGCAAGGCTGTGACATTGCAAAGGTTTTCGACCGGCAGCGATGCCGCGACACCCTCACTTTCCCTGCCCTTCCGCATCGCATCCTCCTCCGTCGGGCCAATCGGCTTGACCGATACTAGCATATGCACCTATTAATGATAGGTGCATATGCATTCAATTCGAACCTCGGAGGCCGTGATGGCGGAAACTGGTGCGGAAGCTATCGTTCTGCCGGCAAGTGCCGAAACACCTGCCGAAACGCGCGATGCATCCAAGGCTTCGCCAAATTCGAAGGCTTCGCCCAATCAGGTGCTCGGGATCGTCTGCGTCGGCATCTGCCTCGCCAATCTCGACCTCTTCATCGTCAATGTCGGCCTTCCCAGCATCGGACGGGATTTCGCCGACGCCTCATTGGAGGATCTGTCATGGATCCTGAACGGCTACGCGATCGCTTATGCCGCACTTCTGGTGTTCTTCGGCCGCCTTGCCGAGCGGCATCGGCGCGACCTCAGTTTTCTGCTCGGCGTCGGCCTCTTCACGGCGGCATCGGCCGCCTGCGCCGTCTCCAGCGGAATCGAAAGCCTGATTGCGTTCCGCGTCGTGCAGGCGGCAGGCGCCGCGCTGATGACGCCGACCTCGCTCGGCCTGCTGCTGGCGTCTTTTCCGCCGGAGCATCGTGGCGGCGCGGTGCGGACCTGGACCGCTGTCGGCGGCGTTGCCGCAGCGCTCGGGCCGCTGGTCGGCGGCGTCCTGGTCACGGCCAACTGGCGCTGGATCTTTCTGGTCAACGTTCCCATCGGATTGGTCGCCATGCTGATCGGCTGGCGCAAGCTTCCCGAAGTCAGGGGTCATGACGTGCCGCGTCCGAGCCCGTGGGCGGCGTTTCTCGTCACCTGCGGGATTGGCGCGCTGACCTTTACCATCGTCAAGGTCAACGACTGGGGCTGGTTCTCGCGCGGCATCGTCTGGACGACCCTCGCCTCGATCGTGCTGCTGGCGCTGTTCGTCCGGCATTGCCTGCGTTCCAGCAACCCGTTCGTCGATCCCGCGTTATTCCGCATCCGGCCGTTTGCCGGCGCGGCGCTGGTGATGGCGCCCTATTCCGCCGCCTTCGGCGCCATGCTGCTCTCCATTCCCTTGTGGCAGCAGACCGCGTGGGGCTGGTCGGCCTTGAAGACCGGACTTGCGATCGCGCCGGGGCCGCTGCTGGTGCCGATTACGTCGCTGCTGTTCGCCGGACGGCTGATCGCGCGGTTCGGCGCGGCGTCGGTCGTCACCGCAGGCATCGCGTTTTTCAGCGCCGGACTGATGCTCTGGGCAAGCATCATCGGCAGCGAACCGAATATGCTCGCAGTCGTGATGGGTATGGTGCCGATCGGCATCGGCGTCGGATTGACGTTTCCGACCCTGATGGGCGTCAGCGCGGCCTCGCTGCCGCCCTCGTCGTTCGCGACGGGGTCCGGCGTGATCAACATGATCCGTCAGGCTTCGCTCGCGGTCGGCGTCGCGCTGTTTGTCGCCATCGTCGATTCGCCCGCAACCCTCGGCGCGCGCGTCAGCGCCTATCACCGCGGCTGGTGGATCATGGCAGCCGTCACCCTGCTCGGGCTTATCCCGACGTTCCGGTTGATCCGCAACGCGCGACCTCGCCCCGCGGCGGTCGAAGGGAGATGACACCGTCAGTTCCGCAGGCCCCGCGTTCAAGCCGAGCCGCACGCGGCGTCATTCGGCCTCAACATTCCAGCGCGTTTTTCCGCCGCCGCAAATTGACCCAAAATGCTGCCTAGCAGGACGCCTCTCACAGCGGGAATAAGAGGTTGGGCCGAAAACTGAAATACGCCGCGGCGGCCATCGCGGCGGCGGCTTTGGGCCTCACCATCAACAACACCAATTGGTTGGCGGCGCATCGTGATGCAAAGCCCGTGCTGCTCGCACATCGCGGCATCGCGCAGCGATTCGACGAACGCAACGTGAAGAACGACACCTGCACGGCGGCGCTGATGCTGCCGCCCACGCATGCCTATATGGAGAACACGCTTCCCTCGATGCGCGCGGGCTTTGACGCCGGCGCCGATATCGTCGAGATCGACGTCCATCCCACCACCGATGGCGAATTCGCCGTATTCCACGACTGGACGCTGGACTGCCGCACCGACGGGCACGGGGTCACCCGCGAACATGCCATGGCCGAGCTCAAGCGGCTCGACATCGGCTATGGCTATACGTCCGACGGCGGCAAGAGCTTTCCGTTTCGCGGCAAGGGCACAGGCCTGATGCCGACGCTGGCCGAGGTGTTGGCGGCCTTTCCGGACAAGCGGCTTCTGATCAACGTGAAGAGCCGCGATCCGTCCGAAGGCGAGAAGCTCGCGACCGTGTTGAACGGCCTTGCCGCCGCGCGCCGCCGGCAGATCATGGTCTATGGCGGCGACGAGCCGATCGAGATCGTCAGCAGGCTCTCGCCCGAGATCAGGACAATGTCGCGCGCAAGCATCAAGAGCTGCTTGATCCGCTACATCGGCTATGGCTGGATCGGCATCGTGCCGCGCGCCTGCAGGAATTCGATGGTGCTGGTGCCGATCAATGTCGGCCCATGGCTGTGGGGCTGGCCGGACCGCTTCCTCGATCGCATGGAAGCTGCGAACAGCGAGGTCTTTGTCCTCGGCCCCTACCACGGCGGCGAATTTTCGACGGGGATCGACACGGCGGAGTTGTACGAGAGATTGCCCACGAATTATTCCGGCGGCATCTGGACCAATGAGATCGAGGCGATCGCCAGACTTGTCGGCGAACGCAGATGATCCATCAGCTCCGCAGGCCCGGCGCCTCCTGTCCGGTGCGGGCGACATATTCGGTGTAGCCGCCGCCAAATTGATGCGGGCCTTCCGGCGTCAATTCCAGTACGCGGTTGGACAGCGCCGCCAGAAAATGCCGGTCATGAGAGACGAACAGCATGGTGCCCTCGTACTCAGAGAGAGCCGTGATCAGCATCTCCTTGGTGGCGAGGTCGAGATGGTTGGTCGGCTCATCCAGCACCAGGAAATTCGGCGGATCGAACAGCATGATCGCCATCACCAGTCGCGCCTTCTCGCCGCCCGACAGCACCCGGCACCTCTTCTCGACATCGTCGCCGGAGAAACCGAAGCAGCCGGCCAGCGCGCGCAGCGAGCCCTGCCCCGCCTGCGGGAACGTATCCTCCAGCTGCTGGAAGATGGTGCGCTCGCCATTGAGCAGATCCATCGCGTGCTGGGCGAAATAGCCCATTTTGACGCTGCCGCCGATCGCCACCGAGCCGTCATCGGGCTCGGTCGAGCCCGCGACGAGCTTGAGCAGCGTCGACTTGCCGGCGCCGTTGATGCCCATCACGCACCAGCGCTCGCGGCGGCGGATCGAGAAATCGAGCCCATCATAGATCCGCTTGCTGCCATAGCCCTTGTGCACCTTCTTCAGGCTGACGACATCCTCGCCCGAGCGGGGTGCGGGGAGGAAATCGAACGCCACGGTCTGGCGCCGCCGCGGTGGCTCGACGCGCTCGATCTTGTCGAGCTTCTTGACCCGGCTCTGCACCTGCGCAGCATGCGAAGCGCGCGCCTTGAAGCGCTCGATGAACTTGATTTCCTTGGCCAGCATCGCCTGCTGGCGCTCGAACTGGGCCTGCTGCTGCTTCTCGTTCAGCGCGCGCTGCTGCTCGTAGAATTCATAATCGCCGGAAAAGGTCGTCAGCGTGCCGCCGTCGATCTCCACCACCTTGTTGATGATGCGGTTGATGAACTCGCGGTCATGCGAGGTCATCAGCAGCGCGCCTTCATAGCCTTTGAGGAACTGCTCGAGCCAGATCAGGCTTTCCAGATCGAGATGGTTGCTAGGCTCGTCCAGCAGCATGACGTCGGGCCGCATCAACAAGATGCGCGCCAGCGCCACGCGCATCTTCCAGCCGCCCGAGAGCGCGCCGACATCGCCGTCCATCACCTCCTGGCTGAAACCCAGGCCCGATAGCGCCTCACGCGCCCGTCCCTCCAGCGCGTAGCCGTCGAGTTCCTCGAAACGCCCCTGCACCTCGCCATAGCGGGCGATGATCTCATCCATGTCGTCGGCGCGGGCCGGATCGGCCATCGCGGCCTCCAGCTCCTTCAATTCGGCCGCGACCTCGCTGACGGGGCCCGCGCCATTCATCACCTCGGCCACCGCGCTGTGGCCGGACATTTCGCCGACTTCCTGGCTGAAATAGCCGATGGAAATGCCGCGATCGAGCGAGACCTGCCCTTCATCGGGCAGTTCCTGGCCCGCAATCATCCGGAACAGCGTGGTCTTGCCGGCGCCGTTCGGACCGACCAGGCCGATCTTTTCGCCCTTCTGCAGGGCCGCGGAGGCTTCGATGAAGAGGATCTGGTGGCCGACTTGCTTGGAGACGTTATCGAGACGGATCATTGGGGCCTGAACGTTGAAATCGTTGCAGGCGCTCTTATTCGATGTTGCGCGCGGGGGAAAGCCCGGGCTAGGCCGGACGCATCAATTTGAGGGTAGCGGGCGGCCTGTGGCGATCCTCCGACGCAACAATCAATTCGGTGCTGCCTTGTTGCAGGCGTTAATATATCCGCGGGTTCAGTTCACCTCTCCCCGACGAGGAGAGGTCGATTTGCTCAGCAAATCGGGTGCTAGGATCACCCCGCTTGTCCGCCCACAGCGGCTGAATAGCGGACGTCGCCGGAGGTCGCAGAAGGGTCAAAAGGCGATATGCTCACGCAGCGTGCGAGCGGCCAGGCGCGTGGCAAGCGAACGTGCGCCGACCATCCTTAATTTACAGGTTTAGGCTTTGGCAAAACAGGACGGCTCCAGCGCAGGCGGCGTAACTGGAGCCGCCAAGGCAGCGAGGAATGGGCATTGCGGATAATCGTGGATTGGGATGGCCAACCGCGTGTTGACCGCGAAATCGCGTCCAGTCTTGATCGCGGCTCGGATCGAGGACGACCCATGCGTATGCTTTCGATATCGCTTTTGGTGTTTACGAGTTCTGCGTCTGCGCAATCCCTACCTTCCGTCGACT
>Ga0137412_10002445_pt1 | contig 14728 bp, 17 predicted proteins | sample CZODoug2_1_16fun_FD_122160 | JGI IMG/M metagenome (GOLD analysis project Ga0137412, IMG submission 122160) | Vadose zone soil fungal communities from Angelo Coast Range Reserve, California, USA - CZODoug2_1_16fungal (Hybrid Assembly) | ecosystem: Environmental > Terrestrial > Soil > Vadose zone... | reverse complement strand
GCGTGGGACGAGAACGCCGACCCGTTCACCAACGCCGTGCGCATCACCGTCTCGGCCCTGCGCAAACGCCTCGGTGAACCCGGGATCATCGCCACCGTGGCCGGCGTCGGGTACCGCATCGAGATCGAGTCCGCACCCGGCAGCGGACGCGAGGCAGGAGACCGTGGCTAGAGCGCCCGGTTTGAGCGTTCGCCTCAAACTCACCCTCAGCTACGCCGGATTCCTCGTGCTTGCCGGTGCCGTGCTGCTCGCCCTGTGGGCGCTCCTGCTGCACTACTTCCCGCACGCTCCGATGATCCGAGACGCGAAGCTCGGCATCGGCGGGGCGTTCGCTCCGGGTCGCTCCCCGACCCAGCGAGCCTTCGGCCGGGCGGGGATCGCAGTGCTGGTGTTCCTGCTGGTGTTCGGTCTGCTGGGTGGATGGATCCTCGCCGGCCGCATGCTCGCCCCCCTGACCCGCATCACCGACGCCACCCGCACGGCCGCGGACGGATCACTGTCCCACCGGATCCGGTTACCGGGCCGTCGAGACGAGTTCCGCGAACTCGCCGACGCCTTCGACACCATGCTCGAACGGCTCGAAGCACATGTCGCCGAACAGCAGAGATTCGCCGCCAATGCCTCCCACGAACTGCGCACCCCGCTGGCGATCACCCAGACCCTGCTCGACGTGGCCCGCAACGATCGCAACGGCGACACCGGCGAGCTCGTCGAACGCCTCCACTTCGTCAACACTCGAGCGATCGAGCTCACTGAAGCGTTGCTCCTGCTCAGCCGCGCCGATCAGCGATCCTTCACCCGAGAGCACCTCGACCTGTCCCTGATAGCGGAAGAAGCCTCGGAGACGCTCCTGCCGCTCGCCGAGAAACGCGGCCTCACCATCGAGACCTCGGGCGAGCTGACCCCCACCGTCGGCTCACACGCGTTGCTGCTGCAGCTGACGACGAACCTCGTGCACAACGCGATCGTCCACAACCTGCCTGGATGCGGCACGGTGTCCGTCACGACCAGCCTTCACCCCGAGAGCGTGGTGCTCACTGTGGAGAACACCGGCGAGAAGCTCACCCCGCGGTTGGTATCCACTCTCGTCGAGCCGTTTCAGCGCGGCACCCAACGCATGCGCACCGACCACGCAGGTGTCGGTCTCGGCCTGGCAATCGTCAACAGCATCGCCGAAGCACACGACGGAACCGTCACCCTGGCCGCCCGCCCCGCCGGGGGGCTCTGCATCACGGTGCAACTACCCGCCGCGCCGCCGCATACCGGCCGATGACGGTCAGCGGATTCGGCCGCACGACGGGTCCAGACTCAGCGCAGAGCTGCATGCACTGCCCAGACCGCCACGGTGGCGGTGAGCAGTACGAAGACGAGCACGCTGAACAGAATGACGAGCGTTGACCCGTCTCGCTCATCGCGATACGGGTTGGGCCAGAGCTTCACCGCGCGCCACACCTGCGTCGCTCGGCGACTGCGGTGAGGACGTGCCGGGCCAGGACGATGTCCGCGCCAGGTGCACCGGCCGCCGACGCGTGGGCCGACATCGCCGCGATCCGCTCGGGATCGGTGAGCACCGGGATCACGGTGGTCTGGATCCAGGCCGGGTCGAGGTCGGCGTTGTCGACGAGCAGTGCCCCGCCGGCCGCGACGACCGACTCGGCATTGCGCCGCTGCTCACCGCCGCGCAGTGGCAGCGGGACGTACGCGGCCGGCAGGCCGACTGCGGCCAGTTCGGCGCACGTCATCGCCCCCGAGCGGCAGATCACGAAGTCGGCCGCGGCGTACGCGTACTGCATCTCCTCGACGTAGGGGAGGACGACGTAGGGCGGGTCGGCCGGGTCGCCGTCCGGTACCTCGGCCACGTGCTGCGGTCCGGTGATGTGCAGCACCTGCACGCCGGTCGCCCGCAACGCCGCGGCCGCGCCGAACACCGCGGTGTTGATCGCCCGGGCGCCCTGGGACCCACCGGTGACCATCAGTACTGGCCCCTCGGGTCGCAGGCCGAACCGCTGCCGGGCGGCGGCGCGCAGCGCGAGTCGGTCGAGCCCGGTGATCGCCGGTCGCAGCGGGATCCCGATGGCGGTGGCGTGAGCCAGCCGGACACTCGGCCCGGCGGTGAAGACGTGGGTCGTCATCCGGGCCGCCAGTCGGTTGGCCACTCCGGGTCGGGCGTTCGCCTCGTGCACGACGATCGGCAGGCCTTGACGGCGGGCGGCGAGATAGGCCGGCAGGGCGACGTAGCCGCCGAAGCCCACGACGACCTCGGCCCGCACGCGGTCGAGAATCGCTCCGACCGCCCGCACCGAGTCGTGCAGCCGGCCCGGCACTTGCAGCAGGGCCCGGTTCAGCTTGCGCGGCAACGGAACCGGCGGGATGAGCTCGAGCGGGTAGCCGCGGGCCGGGATGAGCGCGGTGTCCAAGCCGCGGATGGTGCCGAGGGCGGTGATCTCGGCGGCGGGCTCCAGGCGGCGCAGCGCGTCGGCGAAGTTCATCGTGGGCTCGATGTGCCCCGCCGAATGGCCGCCGGCGACCACGACCCGCGGTGCCGTCACACCTGCCTCCGACGCGGAGCCATCCCGCTGGTGTCATCGAGATCGCGGAGAAACCGAGATGACCTTCCGGCCTGATCGATGTAACCGCGGCCTCGATAGAACTCGTGTGCGTCGTGGCGGCGGTCCGCGCTGGTGACCTCCATGCGTACGCATCCGCGACTTGCCGCGAACGATTCCGCGGCTATGACAAGTTGGCCGCCGACGCCCTGGCGGCGCGCTTGATCAGACACGACCAGGGCCACGATCCGACCCCAGGAACCGGTGCGTTCGAAGAACGGCCGCGCCTGCACCGCGACCAGGCCGCGAAGGTCGCCGTCGGCATCGGCCACGTAGGCAGCGCCGGAGGGATCGTCACCCCACAACTGGATTCGGGCTGCCGTTGCCGCGGTGCCATCTTGGGGATAGCCCAGCTGGTGAAGCAGCTCGTTGACGGCCGCGGCGTCGACGGCGTGTGCCGGTCGTATCTGATGCATTCCCTCGACTCATCACGTGATGGGGAAATCGAAATAGTTGGTCGGATACGGTTCGCCCTTTAGGGTGTAATGCCACCACTCGCGACCGTATGCGCTAAAATCACTGGCCTCCATGATGGAACGAAGGCATTTACGGTTTTGCGCTTCAACTTGAGTGACGCCGGTCGCTCCGTGATGTGAGATTGAATCCATCAGGTCATGATTGCCGCCCATTGGGGCCAGTTCACCGGTGGCCAAGTCGTAAAGCGTCAAGTCAACCGTACTGCCCCGACTGTGGCCCGACTTGGTGGCCACATATCCCTTTTCAAACATCTCGGCCCGGGCGATATTCGGGTAGTGCCGTAGCTTCGTACGACCATCTTCTGCCTGTTTTGCCCAGCGCAGAAAACAGTCCACGGCGCGTTGCGGGCGGTAGCCGTCCCAAAGAAGCAAGCCGAAGCCGAGGGATGCGGCCCATTCTTGCGCTCTTTCTAAGGCTCCGCACACAGCGGTCGTACCCACAATGCGATTTGCTTGATATCCGTCCACTGGCTTGCCGGTAAAGTTGTCCCAGGTGGCGTACTTGGCGTCCCAGCGTATTCCGGGTACGAGGTCGTCTACAAAAACGAAGTCGTTGTTCATCGTTTCTTTCCGTACAGTGTCAGTGAGATGAGCCGGTCGATCACCTCCGCGAGCGGCAGGCCTGCGGCTGCCATCATTCTGGGATAGCGGCTGTACGAGGTCAGGCCAGGGAGGGTGTTGACCTCGTTGAGCACGACTGTCTCGTGTTCCGTCAGGAACATGTCCACCCGCGCCAGTCCCTTACATCCGAGGGCGCGGTACAGGGTCTTTGCGGTCTCCTGGACGAGCGAGCGAGCGACGACCGAAATATCGGCGGGAACGATTACCTTTGAGTTTTCCGAACCTCTCTCGGGATCGCTCTCTTGATGGATCTTGAAGAAGCCGTGCGACAGAACAATCTGGTCTACTTCGCCGGCAACCAATCCGAATCGTTCTCCTAATATCGCGCAGCCCACCTCGCTGCCGACGACTCCCTCCTCGATCAACACCTTCGAGTCGTACTGTCTCGCGGCTTCCATCGCACTCGGGAGTTCTTCTTCTCGAGATACCTGGCTGACGCCGAAAGATGAACCCGAGCGGGCCGGCTTCACAAAGACGGGATAAGGGAGCTCGCCGGGATCGATCTTCTCGTCCGCCGTGACAACCCAGTAGTTCGGAGTGGCAAGTCCGGCGTTCTTGGCGACGAGGTAAGCAAGCGACTTGTCCATGCACAGGGCAGAACTTTGGATATCGCAGCCTACGTAGGGGATGCCGGACAGTTCCAGCAACCCCTGTATCGCGCCATCCTCGCCGAGCTTGCCGTGAAGAACCGGAAAGACCACATCCAAGTGGATCCTGGTGTACTTCTCGCCGTCCAGAACTAGTAGTCCGTGGACGCCCCGGTCGGGTGACAGCACGGCCGGGCGGCAACCTCCGCCTTCCCAGTGCGCGTCAGGAGCATCACACAGCTTCCAAGCGCCGCTCATGGTGATCCCGATGTAGAACGGCTCATACTTTTCGAGATCAAGGTTCTTTGCAACCTCTTGCGCGGATTTGATGGAGACGGGGTGCTCCTCGGAACACCCACCGAATAGAATTCCGACCTTCAACCTGTCCATAGCTGCTTTCTGCTTTCAAATCCCAGGCAATTGCGAATGGTGTTCTCCACCGTGTCGCGCAATGCATGGTCTGTGTAGTAGGCGGTGTGCGGACTGATAATCACGTTGGGTAGCTGCTGTAACCGCAGCAGCGACTGGCTTTCAATGGGCTTGTCTCTGCAGTCGGCGTAAAATATTCCCTCCTCGCCTTCCAGGACGTCCAGGGCCGCCCCACCCAATTTTCCACCTTCCAATGCCGGAATAAGGGCATCGGTGTCGAGGAGCGAACCGCGTCCAGTATTGATGATGAAGGCGCCGCGCTTCATCTGCTCGATACGCTGACGATCCAGGAGATGGTGTGTGTCCGCGTTGAGCGGAGTATGAAGCGTGACAATGTCGCTCCGTTGTAACAATTCATCGAGAGAAACGTAGTAGGAGGCTGCCTTTGGACGATTGTCGTAGGCCAGTATTCGACTGCCAAAGCCGCGCAGCCTGTCGACTACTGCTGCGCCGATACGCCCCGTTCCCACTACTCCGACGGTCAGGTCGCGTAGTTCCTTTCCGCGTCCATCATTAAGTCTGTAGTCATGAGTATCCGTACGGCGAATGATGGATTTTGTATTTCGGACGGCCATCAGCATCAGCATCAGCGTGTAGTCAGCCACGCTGTCGGGCGAATAGGCCACACCCTGAACCGAAATGCCGACAAACTCCGCGTATTTTCGGCTGAGATGGTTGTACCCGATGCTCCTTGTGGAGATGTACATTACGCCGGCTTGGCTCAGGGCGCGAAGAGTGGAGTTCGTGATTCGAGATTTGTGGCCGACACTGATGCATCGGTGGCCGAGTGCCAGTTCACTATTTGCCTCGGATGGGGCTGCGTCTGTGACGATCGGCGTGACGCCAAAGCGAGGTGCCATCTCGCGGAACAAGGCGGCCTCGTCCTGCTCGCATCCATAAATTGCAATTCCCGTTGCTGGGACGGCGGAGGAGCGCGGGAGCGTCAGTGATCGGGGGCGGCGGGCCGCGGTTCGTCCCGGCTCGCTGTCGGTCATACCTCCAGTCAAGGCAGCGTCGCGTTGCCGGCACGTATGTGATTTTCGATATTCCGACGATATGCCCCGGCCGGTAGTTAGAGGTCTCGGATTCTGGGGCCGGTGCTGGTGCCGGACTGACGCACCGTGTTGGCTAGTTGCGGCCCGGCCGGGGGAGTCCTTGGGCCGTCCGGACCAGTCCGGCACGGGGGGCATGGGCCTGGTCGGCCGGCCAGGCCAGCACGAGGTGGGTGATCGGGTAGTCGACGACGGGGACGGCTGTGACGGCGGCGCCCAGGCGATCGGCCACGCCTTCTCCGACCACCACCACCAGCTGGCCGTGGGCCACCCGGTCGACGATGGCATCGAGCGGCTCGTTCGGCAGTGGAACGCTGAACTCTGGCAGGCGGTGCAGGTCGGCCATGGCCAGCGAGGACCGGGCGGCCAGGCGGTGTCCGGCGGGGAGCGCGGCCACGGGTCGTTCGTCACCCAGTTCCAACAACTCCAGGCCGTTGATGGTGCTGGTCGCGCACATCAGGGCGACGTCCGCGGCGCCGGTGTGCAGGGCGGCGACCTCGTCGTAGCAGTAGAGGAGCTCGACCGGCCCGGATCCTGACCGCTCGGCGTAGGAGCGGAGCAGCTCGGTGAGCACGCGCTGACCGGCGCCGGGCCGGGCGGCGAGCGTGAGCGAAGCAGACTTCCCGACCCGCTGGGCCCGGCGGATCGCCCCGTCCATGTCCGCGAGCAGCCGCCGGCAGTCGGCCAGGAACACATCGCCCGCCGGCGTGAGGGAGATCCGCCGGGCGGTGCGGTGGAACAGCGTGAAGCCCAGCCGCCGCTCCAGGCGGGCGATGCTGCGCGACAGCGGGGGTTGACTGATGCCCAGGCTCGATGCGGCGGCGCCGAAGTGCAAGGCGTCGGCCACGGTGGTGAAGTGCACCAGCTCCCGCACCTCGATCGTATTCATACCTCCCAGGGTATGAGTCGATGCCGAGGCCGTCATTGTTGCGCGGCCTGATCCGGCGTGAGATTGAGCCATGAGAGCCGCCGTCTACTACCGCTTCGGCGGTCCGGAGGTCCTCGACGTCGTCGAGGTACCGGAGCCGAAGATGTTCGCTGACCAGGTCCGGATCCGCATCAAGGCCGCCGCTCTCAACCCCGCTGATCTGGGTTTCCAGGCCGGCGCGGTCGACGCGCTGGTGGACTCCTGGTTCCCCGTCATCCCGGGCTGGGACGTGGCCGGGGTCGTGGCGGAGGCTGGTAGTGCCACGACCGGGTTCAAGCCCGGGGACGAGGTCATCGGCTTCGTCCGCGGGACCATCCAGCACTACGGCACCTACGCCGAACAGATCGTCGCCGAGCCTCGCCAGCTCGTACGCAAACCCGCGCACCTCGACTGGAGCCAGGCGGCGGGGCTGCCGCTGGTGGGATTGACGGCCTACCGGGCCGTGGTCGACGCGCTCGACGTGCGCGAAGGTGAGACGGTGCTGGTGCACGGCGCGGCCGGCGGCGTCGGGCATCTGGCGGTGCAGATCGCCGCGGCTCGTGGCGCCTCGGTCATCGGTACCGCGTCCGGGTCGAACCACGACTACCTGCGGTCGCTTGGCGTCGCGCCGGTGGCCTACGGCGACGGCCTCGCGGACCGGGTACGGGCGTTGGCCCCCGGGGGAGTCGATGCCGTCCTCGACACCGCCGGCCGAGGCGCCCTCGCGATCACCCAGCTCATCGGCACCGCCGACGTCCGCGCCGCCTCGGTCGCCAACTCGAACGAACACCCGGGGACCATCCAGGTCTTCGCCGGCCTGGACCAAGCCGACCTGCAAGCCCTCGTCGAGCTGGCCGAAGCCGGAAAGCTGTCGGTCCGCGTAGCGCGGTCCTTCCCCCTGGACCAGGCGGCCGACGCCCAGCGGCTACTCGCCGAGGGACACAGTGGCGGCAAGATCGTGCTCACGGTCGACTGAGCCGTCACCGTGTCCTCGTCCCTCTCGGTGTCCGTACAGACCCGCGTCAACGCTCCCGTGAGAAAGGCCTGGCAGGTGCTGATCGACTTCGGTAACTACCGCACCTGGCATCCGATCCTGACCCTGGAACCGCCCGCCGGCCCCGTCGCCGTCGGCACCCTGCTCACGGGCCTGTCCTCCGGCGCGCAGCCGGTAGCACTCACCATCGCGCTGATCCAGGAGCCGAACCAGCTGGCCTGGACCGGCGGCGACCCCGACGTGGTGGCCGGTCGCCATTCCTTCCAGCTCGAACAGCTCGCCGATGGAACCACCGAGCTCACCGAGTCCGAGGTGTTCACCGGCCCGGCGGTCCCCGAGGTCATCGGCGCACAGTTGCCCGAGTTGCACGCCGCGTACGAGACGTTCGCCGCGGCATTCAAGAAGCGCGTCGAAGGCCAGCCGGTCGACCGCCGCTAATTGAGTTGGTGCACGACCAGCACGCTCGATGAGAAGTGGGCCAGGACGGCTGGGGTCACATGCCCGAGTAGACGTCCGACCGGGCCGTGGCGGTGCGCGCCCAGCACAATCAGGCTCGCCCCTTCGTCCTGCGCCGCGGTGATGATCCCCTGCCAGATCGGGGATGCCTCGACCGCCCGGCTACGCGCGGAGAAGCCTGCCTTCGCAGCCAACTCCGCTCCGTGGGCCGCAGTCTCTTCGGCGGCGTCGCGGACTTCTGTCGCCCGGTCGGCGTCGAAGTGCTGGCCCCCGACAGGTGTGAACCCGACATCGGCCGGCTGCCAGACGCAGACGACCAGCGCATCGCGCGGCGTCGCGAGCTGGGTTGCCGCGTGCTTGATCGCGAACGCCGCGAGCTCAGAACCGTCGTATCCGAAAACCACAGTCGCGCTCATGTCAGCCCACAGATTCAAGGACGGGCGGACTCTCGACGACTGCCTTCGGTCGGAGTTTGGCGAGCAGCGGTGGTGATGGCCAGGCCGAGTCCGGACCCGCTAGGAAGCCCTCGATGTCCGGTGCCTGCGGTCGCGCCCCGGAGAGCGCGTACACGGCCACTCCCAGCCCAGCCCCGACGATCGCGATGCCTAGCCCGACCCAGAGCGCGTTGCCGGTTCCCGCGTCCAGGCCGCCTGAAGCGCCTGCCGCGAAGTGGACGAAGATCGGCGCGATCATGAAGGCGGCTACCGCCCGCAGGAGTTCGACGATGGCGAAGACGCGCTGCAGGCTGGCGGCGGGCAGCGAGAAGCCGGCAACGAAGAGCGCAGGGGCGACGGTCGCGCCGAGCCCGAGACCGGTGACGGCCGAGCCGACCAGGGCGAGCGGCTGACTGGCGGGCACCTCGATGCGGAAGAGCACGATGCCCACGGCGAGGAGGAACATGCCTGCCAACGGCAAGTAGTGCAGCTCTCGCCGGGTGATCACTGCACCGAACGCGATCGCCGAGATCACCGCCCCGGCCAGCTCGGGCAGGAACAGCAGGCCGACATGCACAGCGCTGTAGCGCTCCGAGAGTGTGGCCGCGGTGAGCACGGTGACGGAGACCGACGCCGCCGCGGCAAAGAGCGCCACGATGATGCCAGCAATCGGAATCGAGCTGGTGAGCATCGACCGCACCTGGAGCAGCGGTTCTGAGGCCCGGAATTGGTAGACGATCAACGCAACGATGACAGCCAGACCACCGAGCAGCGGGGCGAGCACTCCGACGCTGAGAAAGCGGTGACTCGTCAGCTCCGCGGCGCCGACGAAGGCTGCCACGCACCCGATCGCAGCCAAGGCAATCGCGGGCAGGTCACGCGGTGAATCCGGGTTGACGGGCGGAGCGTCGTCGAAGGTCAGCACGGCGAAGAGCAGGGCCAGGGCTGAGATTCCGGCGACGATCCAGAACAGCGGGCGCCACGAGTCGGACCCGGCCTGCACCCCTCCGATGAACGGGCCGAGTGCCACTGCGCCGAAGATGCACATGTTCATGATCACGGCCGTGGTGCGGAGCTTGTCCTGCGGGAAACCGATCGCCAGCGGCGGCACCGCGGCGATCAGCAGCATGCTCGTCGCAATGCCCTGCAAGATGTGGCCGGTGAAGTACATGCCCGCGTCCTGCGCGGACGCAGTCAGGACCGAGCCGATCACGAGCACCACCGCGTAGGCGAGCAGCATGCGCCGCTGCGGCAGGTGCTGCGCGAACTGCACCGCGAGCACGGTGCCCAAGGCATACGCGGCGTTGCCCAGCCCCGAACTCAGGCTGAACGCCTGCGCGCTCATGTGCAGCTGTGCGGAGATGATCGGGGTGAGCGGCTGGAGCGCCGCCGACAAAGCCAGGAAAGGGATCAAGGCCAGCAACACCATGGCCGCAACAGCGGGATAGCGGCCGGCCAATGGACCCTTGAAGGTCAGTGGGTGCATCGTTTCCTCTACGCGTGGTCGGTCTGGACGTGCCGCTGCAGGAGCTCGACCGCGACGGCGGGACCGGCTTTTACGCTAACCTAAAAACGGAGTCTGCCTCCGGTTACCTTGATCACGTCGAACGTGGGAATACCCCAGCTCTTACCGCAGCCTCAGACACAAGGCACTCGGGTTCGCTCCGCCTTCTGCGAAGATCGATTCATGGAGAGCGGAGGTTTCGAACTCGGCACCGACGGCCCCACCCGCATCCTTGTCGGCGTAGACGGTTCGGACACTTCGATGCGTGCCGGCGCGTACGCGGCCGGCCTCGCGCGGCGGCAGGGCGCCAAGCTGATCGTGCTGTACGCCAAGCCCACGCCAGCTACGCCGATCAATGCACCCGAGACGGCCGCCGTCGTGAATCAGAACCACGACGAGATCGCGGCGGACCTACTCAAGCAGATCGAGGCGAACGCGCCGCGGATAGGCATCGACGTCGAGTTCGTTGTCCGCGACGGCAGCCCCTACACCGCTCTGTTACGCCTCGCCGAGGAGCGCAAGGTGGACGCCATCGTCATCGGCGCCTCGATGCAGGCAGGTCACAAACTGGTCGGGTCGCTCGCGTCAAAGCTCGTGCACCGCGCCACGTGGCCGGTCACCGTCGTGCCTTAAGTGAGGGTCAGGCTGGTCAGGGTTGGTCCGGGAGACCGTGCAGTATCGGTAGCTGCGGGCGGGCCGGGCTCGCGCTGTCGAATGGCACTCCCGGGCGGGGCCGACGCCACGGTGTTCCGAAGCCGAAGCCGAAGTCGGCGAGTGGTGCGCTCAGCGTCGTGCTGATGCCAGCGCGGCGCGGATCTCGGCGGCGGAGGCGGGGGCGGCCGGTTGGTTCAGGTAGTGGTCGTCCTTGGTCACCGCGTAGGGCGCGCAGAAGGCTGGAGTGCCTACTTGTGAGCGCCAGCTTTCGGCGAGTGGTCCCAGGTCTACGGAGTCGTAGCCGAGCCATGAGAGCAACTCGGCGGCGTGCTTGTTTGCGCCCGGGTCGTTGCCGGCGATCGGCAGGGTGGTGCGGTCGGCCGCGTCCACGGGCCGCGGCAGGGCCGCGAGGTGTTTGTAGTTGATGTTGTTGAACGCCTTCACGATGTGCGCCTTGGCCAGGTGCCGCTGGAGTATGTCGCTGTCGGTGAGCTTCTTCGTTTCGAGTTCCGGGATGGTGCCGTCACGCGGGGCCCAGTAGTTGCCGGTGTCGATGACTGTCTTGCCGATGAGGGGCTCCTGGGGAACCGTGCCGATAGCGCCGACCGGGATCGTCACGACGACCCAATCCCCGGCTGCCGCCGCCTGTGCGGGAGTGGCGGCACGGGCGTGCGGACCCAGTTCGTCCACGAGGTCGGAAAGCGTCTGCGGCCCCCGCGAGTTGCTGAGCACGACGTCCAAGCCGGCGTCGACCGCCAGCCGGGCAAGCGTGCCACCGATGTGTCCACTGCCGATGAGTCCAAGTGTCGCCATGCCTGGGACAACCTCCCGATTGAGTGCCAATCCGCGCGATCAGCGGTGACTGCTGAAGTGCATGAAGGACCGCGGCGCCGCAGGAGCGGGCCGCAGGGTGATCAGGAGACGTAGGGGATGTCGTGTATGACGTCCTGGTGGCGGATGCGCCATGCTCCTTCGGTCCGACGGAAGGCGAAGCGGTAGTACCCGGACTCGATGGGCTTGATGGTGCCCTGGGCGCCGAAGGTGCCGGCGGGCCACCCGCCCTCGGGCTTCCTGGCTCCGACGACGTCGAAGGTGATGAACTGGGTCTCGATGCTGGCCTCGTCGCCGTCGACGGTAACCAGGTGGTCGTAAGTGGTGTGGTGGCTCCAGCCGAGGGGCGGGTGCGCCGCCATGGACCCGTGTGGCGGCGGGGACATGGCCGCTTCGATCTGCTCTGCCCCGGAGAGGGTTCCCAGCAACTCCATCCGGCTGCCCGGGCCCGCCCCGCCGTGGTAGTGGACCTCGACGACTGCATCGGCCTCGTAGAGCTTCGCCAGCGCCGCGCCGTCGCGCTGGTCTGCGGCCCGGGTGTATCGGGACACGATCTCTCTGATCTCGTTCTCAACGCTCATGACATTCTCCGGTCGTCCATCGCCTTGCTCCGTCCGTTGTTGTGGAAGACCAGCATCGGGGGCGATGTGCCGGTAGCGCGATGACGCGGTCGGCAATGATCGTTACCCTGTGGGTATGGATCGGCTTGAGGTTCGACAGCTCGAATACGTCGTGACCGTGGCGGAGGAGCTGCACTTCGCCCGTGCTGCGCAGCGTCTCGGCATCGCGTCGCCGCCGCTGTCGCGTGCCATCAGCCGGCTGGAGCGGCAGTTGGGGGTGACGCTCTTCGAGCGCACCAGCCGTCGCGTCGAGCTCACGGCCGCCGGCGCGCGGTTCCTCCCGGACGCCTACGCCGCGCTGCGAGCGGTCGACCGGGCGGTGGAGCGGGTGCGCGCAGGGCAGGAGGTCTTGCGGGTGGCGGCTGCCCCGGGCACGGGGTCCGGGCTGCTGCGCGAGTTGCATCGTCGCTACGAGGCCCGCCACGGCCGGGGGAGCATCGACGTCGTGTTCACCCGTCGCCAGGCGGGGGCCGTGCGGGCGGGCAAGGCCGATGTCGCGCTGCTGTGCGCGAGCGACGGTGTCGGCCAGCTGGATTCGGCCGACGTCGGGGTGGAGAATCCCGTCGCGCTGCTACCCGAGTCGCACCGATGGGCCACACGCAGCCGGCTCACCACTCAATTGCTCCGCCGCGATCCCGCCTACCGGCCGCAGTGCCCTCGCGTCGGCGTGGACGAGCTGGTCGAGCGGGTGGCGCTCGGCAAGCTCGTCGTGGTGGCCGGTGACAGTGTCGTCGAACGGTTGGGTTCCGCGGTCCGCGCGGTGCCGGTCACCGGCGTCCCTCCGTCGGAGCTCCTGCTGGCGTGGTCGGCGGACTCCCACGACCCGCGGATAGCCGACCTGCTCGATCTGGCGCGCCGGCCCGGCGTCGAGCCGGCCCAGGTGTCCCCGCTGGCGATGCGTCGCGCTGCCACCGGCTGAGATTCGTCGAGGGTGTAGCTGGGATCAACCCCGCACGGAGTGTCGGGTCGGCCGATAGGTCAGCACCTGCGTGTGGCTGTCGAAGGTCCGGGCCTCGAGCAGCTCGAGGTCGAAGTCGTCCGCACCGTCGAAGATCCGGTCCAGGCCGGTCGTCCCGGAGATCACCGGGAAGACCGTCACCTCGATGGTGTCGATGAGGCCGGCGTTCAGCAGCGCCCGGTTGAGCATCAAGCTCCCGTGGGAGCGCAGCGGCACGTCGGATTCGGCCTTGAGCCGCATGATCACCTCGACCGGATCGCCGGACTCGATGGTCGTGTCCGGCCAGTCGAGCGGCTCGGTCAGCCGGCTGGAGAGCACCGTGACCGGGGAGTCGAACATGCGCGTGATCCACCCGTCGAACCGGCTGCGGTCGAAGCCTGGGGCGAGGAACGGCGCGTTGGACGTGTAGGTGTTGGCCCCGAGCACCATGCGCAGTGGGTCGCGGTAGGCAGCGGCGCGATGCGCGAGGAATTCCGGGCCCTGCTTGCCCCAGTAGCCGCCCCAGTCGCCGTTGTGGTTGGCGAAGCCGTCGAGCGTGGAGAAGATGTCGAAGGTGTACGTGGCAGTCATTGAAGCTCCTTGCCGGAACTTGGTCGCGCCGCGCCATGTGGCGGCCTCACCCCTGCTACGAACACCACTGCCCCGATCCGACACGCCTCCCGGATTCTCTCAAGAACTCTCCGGGCTCATCTGATCTGAGTGTGTAGTTGTGGTCTGAACCGGCCAGCCTCGAGTAGTGATCTTGCGATTTTCGATGCGCTCGACGGTTGGATCTGAGCGATCGACGCTGCACTTGTCGGAGGCGTAGGGCCATTCCGCGTCGATGGCGCAGCGGACCGCGGTCGGCGAGCCGACCGACAGATCTACAGCAGTTTGTCCTGGGTGATGGGGAGATCTCGGATGCGGCGACCGGTGGCGTGGTAGATCGCGTTGCCGATCGCCGCGGGGACACCGGTCATGGGGCATTCGCCGAATCCGCGCGCGCCGAGGGCGGTGCTGACCGGGTCGGGCTTGTCGACGAACATGACCTCGAGTTCTGGGACGTCGGCGTTGACGGCCAGCAGGTAGGTGGACAGGTTCGGGTTGGTCACCCGCGCGGTGTGGTGGTCGTAGGTGGTGTGTTCCATCAGGGCGGTGCCGATGCCCCAGGTCATGCCGCCGATGACCTGGCTGCGTGCGGTCTGCCGGTTGAGCACGCGACCGCAGTCGTAGGCGCCGACCACTCGCGTGACCCTGACCCGGCCGTACCGCGCGTCGACCCGGACTTCGACGAACACCGCGCCGCAGCTGTTACCGGATTCGTTCGTGCTGGTGGCGGTGTTCTCGACGGGGGAGCCGTGCTTGGTGACGACCTCGCGGTAGCTGATCCGGCGGGACGGGTCGCCGGTGGCGTACAGGTAGCCGTTCTCGGTGCCGATGTCCTCGGCGCGCAGGCCGTGCAGCGGTGAGGCGGGGTCGGCGATGGCGAGCTCGATCACGGCCCCGCGCACGTTCTGGCCCGCTCGGTTCACCGCTCCGGTCACGGTCGGCACAGTCGAGGACGATGCCGAGATTCCGGCCTCCGGATAGGTCGAGTCGCCGAGCAGGAACGTGACCTGC
>Ga0137412_10002444_pt1 | contig 14732 bp, 13 predicted proteins | sample CZODoug2_1_16fun_FD_122160 | JGI IMG/M metagenome (GOLD analysis project Ga0137412, IMG submission 122160) | Vadose zone soil fungal communities from Angelo Coast Range Reserve, California, USA - CZODoug2_1_16fungal (Hybrid Assembly) | ecosystem: Environmental > Terrestrial > Soil > Vadose zone... | reverse complement strand
TTGCCGGCGCGATCGCCGGCCGCGCGCTCTATGACGGCCGGCTCGATCCGTCCGCGGCGCTGGCGCTGATCCGCGACGCGCGCGCCGCTGCTTAAAGGAACCAGCGCTCTGCGCTGTTTTGTTTTGACGCGTTTTCTTCACGCGAACCGGTACCCACTTCGCTTGAAAACGCTATGGGAGAATTTCGATGTTCAAGGTCCGCGTGATTCCCTGCCTCGACGTCAAGGACGGCCGGGTGGTGAAAGGCGTCAACTTCGTCGACCTGCGCGATGCCGGCGATCCCGTCGAAGCCGCGATCGCCTATGACGCGGCCGGCGCCGACGAGCTCTGCTTTCTCGACATCACCGCGACCCATGAGAACCGCGGCACCATGCTGGACGTGGTCCGGCGCACCGCCGAAGCGTGCTTCATGCCGCTGACCGTCGGCGGCGGGGTGCGGACGGTGGACGACATCCGCACACTGCTGCGCTCCGGCGCCGACAAGGTCTCGATCAACTCGGCCGCGGTTTCCCGCCGGGAGTTCGTCAAGGAGGCGGCGGAAAAGTTCGGCGAGCAATGCGTCGTGGTCGCGATCGATGCCAAGAAGGTGAAGCGTGGCGACGGTTCGACCCGCTGGGAGATCTTCACCCATGGCGGCCGCAATTCCACGGGGATCGACGCGCTGGAATATGCCCAGGAGGTGGTCGCGCTCGGCGCGGGCGAAATCCTCTTGACCTCGATGGACCGCGATGGAACCCGCCAGGGATTCGATCTGCCGCTGACCCGGGCGATCGCCGATAGTATTCCCGTGCCGGTCGTGGCCTCGGGCGGTGTCGGCAATCTGGACCACCTGGTGGACGGCATCCGCGAGGGTCACGCCACCGCCGTGCTCGCCGCCTCGATCTTCCATTTCGGGGAATTTACCATTCGCCAGGCCAAGGACCATATGACCCGCGCCGGGCTGCCGATGCGGCTCGATCCCTGACGGCTTTGACCCGTAAAGGCCGTCGTAAAGACTCTCGGTCATAAAAGTGCTACAGCGGCCCGAGGAGTGGCGCTCCTCCTGATGGGCGCGTGTATTGAGTATTTTTGATGCCGCGTTTCACGGTCTACGATCTGGCCGCTACCATCGATGCCCGCGCGGCGTCCGGCGGTGAGGGGTCCTACACGAGGAAGCTGCTCGACAAGGGCGCGGAGCATTGCGCCAAGAAGCTGGGCGAGGAGGCGGTCGAAACCGTGATCGCCGCGGTCGAGAACAATCGCGATCACCTGATCGCCGAAAGCGCCGACCTGCTGTTCCACCTCCTGGTGGTCTTGAAGTCGCGTGGCGTCACCTTTGAAGAGGTCGAGGCCGCGCTCGCGAAACGGACGGTCGTGTCCGGACTGGAAGAGAAAGCGTCCCGCAAAAAAGACTAGTCGATCCTCAGAGAACAATCAGAGGCGCAGCCATGGATGTCCGGGCACCAGACCAGCAGTACAATCCCTACCGGCTGTTTACGCGCGAGCAATGGGCGAAGCTGCGCGACGATACGCCGATGACCCTGGAGCCCGGCGAGTTCTCCCGGCTGCGTTCGATGCACGACCGCCTCGACCTCAAGGAGGTCGAGGACATCTACCTGCCGCTGTCCCGGCTGCTCTCGATCTATGTCGATGCCATGCAGCGGCTCTATTTCGCGCAGCGTCAGTTCCTCGGCATCCAGGATCGCAAGGTGCCCTACATCATCGGCGTGGCGGGCTCGGTCGCGGTCGGCAAATCGACCACCGCGCGCGTGCTGCAGGCGCTGCTGGCCCGCTGGTCGCCGCGGCCCAAGGTCGAGCTGGTGACGACCGACGGCTTCCTGTTTCCCAATGCCGTACTGGAACGGCAGGGCATGATGCAGAAAAAGGGTTTTCCGGAGAGCTACGACCTGCCGACGCTCCTGGGGTTTCTGAGTGACGTCAAGGCCGGGCGCCAGCGGGTGCGGGCGCCGGCCTATTCGCATCTCACCTATGACATCGTGCCGAACCAGTGGACCGAGATCGACCGGCCGGACATCCTGATCGTCGAAGGCGTCAACGTGCTGCAGACCGGCCGGCTGCCGCGCGACGGCAAGGCGGTGCCCGTGGTGTCGGACTTCTTCGACTTCTCGGTCTATATCGACGCCGACGAGCCGGTGCTGCGCGAATGGTATGTGAAGCGGTTTCTGGCGCTGCGCGACACCGCGTTCCACGACCCCAAGTCCTATTTCCATCGCTACGCGCCGCTCTCGGACGAGGAGGCGACCGCCACCGCGATCGCGATCTGGGAGCGCACCAACCTCGCCAATCTCGAGGACAACATCCTGCCGACCCGGCCCCGTGCCACCCTGATCCTGCGCAAGGGCGCCGACCACCTGGTCGAGACCGTCGCGCTGCGGCGGCTGTAGCTGCTGGCTGGTCGCGTCAAAAGATCCGGTTCGGCACTAGACGATCGGTTGCCGGCTCAGTTCCCGGCCTGGGCGATCCAGTCCGCGGCCTTGACGCGCGCGACAAATATCGCGGGACCCGCGCTGCTGGCTTTGTAGACGAACGCCTCGCCTTCCTGCACGTCGCTCGCCTCCCTGCCGAAGGCATCGGTGATGTTTGTCTTGTGCGTCACGAGCATGTTGTTCGTGCCGCCCTTGGGTGGCGCATCCACCAGCTCGCGCAGCCCGCGTCCGGCTTTCGCGTTTCCGCCGGCCGGGTTCGCCATGCCGGAAGCAATGCCGGCGCTGCTGTCCGTCAGCGCGTCCACCGGTTTCACGTCCCGGTCGAACAGCAGCTTGCCGGTCTCGACCGCGCGGTTGAGGCGGCTTGTGTAGACTTCACCGACGGGAACGCCGAGCTTCCGGATCGCAGCTCCGACCTGGCGAGCTATCGCCCGGCCCTGGTCGCTAAGCTGGCGCTGGGCTTTCATGTCGTCGAAATTGAATGGATAGACATCCTTCTGGCTGTCATCGGTCGCGACATGCCGGAAGACGACGACATAGCCTCCCTGCTTCAGCGGAGCCAGAAGCGCCGGCAAGTCCGTCGCGTTTGCCGAGCTGCAGCCAGACAGAATCAGGAGTGCCGCACAGACAAAACGGAGCATTTTCATCTTGCTCTCCTCGTTTGCGGAAAGGTGCGTCGATCGGTGGCCGTCCCATCCTATCGGCCGATTGTGTCAATGAGCGCGCGACGACGACCGCGATCGCCGGTTCTTCGAGCCGGGTTGGAACCGCCCGCAGGCAGGCCTCAGGCCGCCAGGTGCCGCGCGGCGGCCAGTCCCGCGAGGGCCTCTTCGAGCTTTTCCTGGTCCAGCGGCTTGATCAGGAAACCGTCCATGCCGGCTTCGAAGCAGGCATAGCGATCTTCAACCAGCGCGTTGGCGGTCAGCGCAAGGATCGGCGTACGGCGGCCCGGTTGGCCGGCTTCATCGGCGCGGATGCGCTTGGTGACCTCGATGCCGTCGAGCCGCGGCATCTGGACGTCCATCAGGACGAGGTCATAGGGGGTGCCGGCCGACTTGGCCGCGAGCCAGGATTCCAGCGTCGCTTCGCCGTGGATCGCGATCACGGCGTGGTGGCCGAGCCGGGTCAGCAGCGAGCGCATCAACAGCGCGTTGATCTCGTTGTCCTCGGCGACCAGGATCGACAGACCCGGCGCCGACTTTTCGATCTTGGGCACGGCCGGTTCGATGATCGCGAGGGAGAGATGGCCCGCAAGATGCGGGGCGGTCACTTCCGGCGCCGCCGCCAGGCGCGCCGCGAGCGAGGCCGCGCGGAGCGGCTTGACCAGATAGCCGGTGAAGATGGCGGACGGCGTCAGCTCGTGGCGCGTCGCCGGCGTGAACATGACAATTCGCTGGGTCGCGTGGGCGCGGGCGGCCTCGCCCAGTCGCTCGACGGCGTCGACCCCGAGCGCGCGATCGATCAGCACGGCCTGCCAGGAGCGCTCCGGCAACAGTGCGTGTGCGACATCGGCGTCCGAGATCAGGCAGGTCTGCCCGCCCCAGCGCTGCAGCCGCCGGGCGATCAGGGAGGTCTCGATGGTTTGCGGGGCGACCAGCATGACCGACTGGCCGGCGAGGTCGGGGGTGTCAAAGGAGGGGTGGACAACCTGGGACGCACGTAGCGGAACCGACACCTCGAAGGTGGCGCCCGCACCGAGCTGGCTCTCCAGGGTGATCCGGCCGCCCATCCGCTTGACGATGCGTTCGGAGATGCTGAGCCCAAGCCCGGTGCCGCCATAGCTTCGGGCGATGCGGTCGTCGGCCTGTTCGAACTCGCGGAAGATCCTCTCCTGCGCCTCGGGCGCGATGCCGATGCCGGTGTCGCGGACCAGGAAGCTGATCTCGTTCGGCCAGATGCCGGGCTCGACGATCAGCGCGACGCCGCCGGTCGCGGTGAACTTGATGGCATTGCCGGCCAGATTGAGCAGCACCTGGCGCAGCCGCGCGGCGTCGCCGACCACCTCCGACGGCAGGCGGTCGTCGACATAGGCGGCGATCTCGAGGCTCTTGGCCTGGGCCCGTGGCGCCAGTAACTCGGTGATGTCCTCGATCAGCGACACCAGTGCGAAGGGGCGCTGCTCGAGGTCGATCTTGCCGGCTTCGATCTTGGAATAGTCGAGCAGTTCCTCGATCAGCGACTGCAGCGCGTCACCCGAGGTCTTTACCGCCTTCACATAAGTCGTCTGCTCCGGCGTCAGCGGCGTGTCCAGCAACAGCGAACTCATGCCGATGATGCCGTTGAGGGGGGTGCGGATCTCATGGCTCGCCATTGCCAGGAACCGCGACTTGGCACGGTTGGCGGCGTTCGCCTGGTCGCGCGCTTCGGAGAGCGCACGCTCGGTCTCGGTGCGGTCGGTGACGTCGCGACCGACGCATTGCAGTTCGGCGGGCTGGCCGGCGTCCGCCCGGATCAGGCCCTCGCGCCAGGCGATCCATTTCGGACCGAGCCGCGTGGCGATCTGCTGGTCGTGAATCCGTGTGCCGTTCGGATCGAGCGCGCTGTCGCCTTGTTCGAGCACCTCAAAGACGAAGCGGCTGCCGATCAGCGCTTCGCGCGGACGTTCCGCCACCTGGCAATAGGTATCGTTGACGAAGGTGATGCGGCCTTCCGCGTCCCGCATCACGATCAGATCGCTCTGGGATTCGAACAGGCTGCGGGCGCGCTGCTCGGCTTCCTGCAGTTCCCAATTGCGATCGGCCAGCGCTTCGTTGTGCAAGGCGAGCTTGCGCATCTTCTTGCGCACGAAGCGCAGCCGCATGCTCACGGTGGCGAGTGCGAGGCAGGCGAGCGCGAACAGAAAGCTCGCGCCGATCGCAAACGAATTGGGGTCGTAGCCGGAATTTTCTGCCCGGCTTCCGACGATGAAGCCATAGGCCCCGCCGAACGCCGCGGAGAAAATCATCAGTGAGCGGATCGAATTGATCAGCCAGCGATGGCGTCGTGCGAAGCGGCGTAGATGCAATTTGATCCGGAAGAACCGTCCCATGCCGTTCCTCAAATTCTTGCGGTTCATGTCTTGTGAGCGATTCGTTCGGCGACGATGCGGCGGCGACGTTGCAAAGTGTTTGAAAGCACGTTGCGTCGCACCGCGCGATGCGAACATGGTTAAGGAAGGGTTAGCGGGCGCGGGGCGCGCGATCTGCGAGGACGGCGACCCGTCTTCCGATCCGCGCCGGCTCAGAGCGAAGCGGCGAGATGCGGAGGTTGGCCGCGCGCGCCGACCACGAGCGCGGCGGCGTCGCGTTCGGTAAATCGTTTCGAGTGGACGAAGATGCGATAATCCGACGCGCCGTCATCATGCGAGAGGTAGATGACAGGCCCGGAACCGGAAGCCTGTGCGGAGATCGCGACGAACTGCGTCGCGGGCGTCTCGCCGCAGGCGGTGTCTTCCACGCCGTCGACGTCGTCGACCACCGCGAAGTCGGCGGTCTCGGCATCGTCCGAGATCGCGACCCGGACCGTCGCAAGGGACGGGTCCTCGGTAAAGCTGACATGAAGATCGGCGTGCCAGGGGACAGTCGCGATCTGCAGCGCATTCGCACCGATCGCAAGACAGGGACTGGTGCCGGGAAAGAACTCGGCGCGGGCCAGCAACGCGACCGCGATCACCGGAACCGCCGAGACCAGAAGCTTCAAACGCAACATGATACGCACTCGCTCAAAGCCCCAGCCTGGGCTTATGGTTGGCAGAGCGTAAAGAAAACTCGTTACCGCAAGGTTGACGTGATCCGGATTGCCTCGCCCGCGTGACGCGATCCGGTGGCACGATCCGGATCACGCCGCGTGGCGGACGTCCTCGGCGAGCGCGCGGTAGGACAGGGCTTCGGCCAGATGCAGCCGGCCGATCTTGTTGGCGCCGTCGAGATCGGCGAGCGTTCGAGCCACCCGCAGCACGCGGTGATAGCCGCGCGCGGAAAGGCGCATCGTCTCGGCGGCGTCGCGCAGCAGCTTCTGGCCTTGCGCGTCGGTCTGCGCGACATCCTCAAGCACCGAGGCCGGCGCCCCGGCATTGGTGCGGACATGCGGCAGGCCGGCCGCCGCGTAACGCGCAAGCTGGATGTCGCGGGCCGCAGCCACACGGGCCGCGACCTCGGCCGAACCCTCCGCCGCCGGCGGCAGGATCAGGTCGGCGGCCGTCACCGCCGGCACCTCGATCCGGAGATCGATGCGGTCCATCAAGGGGCCCGAGATGCGCATCTGGTAGTCGGCGGTGCAACGGTCGATCCGGCCGCGCTTGCAGGAATAGCCGGGCTCGAAGGCGTGGCCGCAGCGGCAGGGGTTCATCGCCGCGACCAGCATGAAGCGGGCGGGGTAGGTGACGCGGTGATTGGCGCGGGAGACCGAGACCTCGCCGTTCTCGAGCGGCTGCCGCAGCGAGTCCAGCACGCGCGGATCGAACTCCGGCAGTTCGTCGAGGAACAGCACGCCCTGATGCGCCAGCGAAATCTCACCGGGCTTGGCGCGGACGCCGCCGCCGGTCAGCGCCGCCATGCTGGCGGAATGATGCGGGCTGCGGAACGGCCGCCGCGCCGTGAGCGCGCCGCCCTGGATCTCGCCGGCGACGGAGGCGATCATCGAGACTTCCAGAAGCTCGGAGGGCGACAGCGGCGGCAGGATCGAGGGCAACCGCGCCGCCAGCATCGACTTGCCGGCGCCGGGCGAGCCCATCATCAACAGGTGGTGACCGCCGGCCGCGGCGATTTCGAGCGCGCGCTTGGCGCTTTCCTGGCCCTTGATGTCGCGCAGGTCGAGGCCGTTTCCCTTCGTCTCGTGCACCTTCGGCTGCGGGCGTGACAGCACCTGCGTGCCTTTGAAATGGTTGGCGATCTGGATCAGCGAATGGGCGGCAATGATCTGGATATCGGGGCTCGCCCAGGCCGCTTCCGAGCCGCAGGCCGCCGGGCAGATCAGGCCCTCGTCGCGCGAATTGGCGCCGATCGCCGCCGGCAGCGCGCCGGCGACGGGGGCGATCGATCCGTCGAGCCCGAGCTCGCCGAGCACGGTGAAGCCGGACAGCGCATCCGGCGGGATCGCGCCGATCGCCGCCATCAGTCCGAGCGCGATCGGCAGATCATAGTGGCTGCCTTCCTTCGGCAGATCGGCGGGCGCGAGGTTGACCGTGATTCGCCTCGCCGGCAGCGCGAGACCCGAGGCGATCAGCGCCGACCGCACCCGCTCGCGCGCCTCCGATACCGCCTTGTCGGGCAGGCCGACAATGGCGAAAGCCGGCAGGCCTGGGGCGACCTGCACCTGCACGTCGACCGCGCGCGCCTCGATCCCCTCAAACGCCACCGTGGAAACGCGCTGGACCATGCTGCCCTCTTACCCGACCAAACGGTAATTGAAGAGGGGCGCATACGCAAGAACATTAAGGGAACAATTACGAGCGGACGGCCTCCACCGCGGGCGCCGGAATATCGCCGGTCGGGGCCGGCCGCTCTGGCACGACGGTATATTGCTCGGGAATATTCGGCGGCTGATAGCCCGGCACGAGCCGGATGCGTTCGAACACCGATTCGTGGATCTTCGCACCATTATTGACATGCCGGTGTCGCCCGGCATGGAGCATCCAGCGCGTCGCGAAATTCGCGGCCGGGTCCTTGTAGCGCTTCGGCAGATATTCGGCCACCCACCACCATCCGGTGAGGGATTCGTGGGCCGGACCACCCGCGAAAGGCGCGACATAGGCTGCGCCCGGGGTGTTCTGTTGGGGCAGCACGGTCGCCTTCATCTGCTGATCGATGATGAGGCCGTTAGCCTCGGCCTTGCCAACCATCCATTTGAGCGCGATCGCGGACAGTCCGGATTCATTCTCGGGATATCCGCCGCCGACGTCGCAATGGACGCCGGAAAACCAGACCTGCTCGATATCGGTCGGGCCTTGATTGCCCCAGAGATTCTGCACGAAGTAGGCCCGGCGCTCGTCGAGCGACACCGCATGGCGCACGATGCCGACGCCCGGATTGTTTTGGGTGTACTGGAAATGTTTGGGCGCCCACGCCCAGCCGACCGAACTAACCGTGTCCCACAGCCCAAGGAAGTGCACCGGAACGGGGCGGCAGAAGGTCTTCTTGAAGCCCTCGGCGAGGTCCTTGTTGTCATCGCGCTTGAACATGTCCCAGGCGAACTCGATCAGTTCCTCATTGCCCTGGGTGAGCAGGCCGACCTTGTAGATCATCGCGGCGACCGCCCGCGCGGTGTAGGCGCCGCGGCTGAAGCCAAAGATGAAAATCGAATCCCCTTCCTGATAGTAACGCATCAGGAAACGGTACGCGTCGGTCACATGGGTCGACAGCAGGTACGCGATGGCGAGGTCGAGCCGGGTTGCGAACCCGCGCTTGAAGCGGCCCCAGACGCCCGGTGGCGGAAACGTTCCGATGCCGGTCTGGTAGTAGGACAACTGGTCAATCCGCCTGCGGTCGAGCATGGCGTAGAGCTTGATCACATTGGTGTTGGTTGCCGAATATTGATTGCTGGTGCCGTCGAGGCAGAGAACAATGTTTCGGGGCATGACAATACGCTTTCTCGCTGCGGTCCCCCCGCTGCCAAATTGTTCGACTGATTTGTGCGTCAAAAACGTAGGTGCTGAGATCGGGGGCGGTTGGCCGGGAAGTCCAAAGAAGCGAAGCTTATCGGCGCATCCCAGGATACACAAGAAGACCGCGACACAACCCACCGCGTTTTCGGTATCTTGTGATGACGGGCGTCAACGGGCACGCGGTGGCGTGACCGGGGGTCTCAACTCGCGTCGCAGATATGGGGCAACCGGTGCCTGCCGCCCCCGAGCATGATTGGTCGCTCCGAGCACCATCTGCATCGGCCGCGGGATTGGCGGCAGCTCAGGCCTTGGCCCGCTTCGCCTCGATCGTATCCCAGATTTTCGCGGCCACATCCGGTCCACCGAGCCGCGCGATGGCGCGAATGCCCGTCGGCGAGGTGACGTTGATCTCGGTGAGGTTGCCGTCGATCACATCGATGCCGACGAATAGCAATCCGCGCTCGCGCAGTGCCGGGCCGAGGGTCGCGCAGATCTCCCGCTCGCGGTCGCTGAGGTCGGTCGCCTGCGCCGCGCCGCCGCGCACCATGTTGGAGCGCAGATCGTCCGGCGCCGGCACGCGGTTGACGGCGCCGGCGAACTCGCCGTCGACCAGGATGATCCGCTTGTCGCCATGCTTGACCGCGGGGAGGAAGCGCTGGATCACCCAGGGCTCCTTGAATGTCACGGAGAACATGTCGAACAGCGAGCCGAAATTCATGTCCTGCGGCATGACGCGGAACACCGCGGCGCCGCCATGGCCGTGCAACGGTTTCATGACCACGGCGCCATGGGTGTCGCGGAAGGCGTTGATCTCGTCGAGGTCGCGCGAGATCAAGGTCGGCGGCATCAGCTGCGGGAAGTTCATCACGAATAATTTTTCCGGCGCGTTGCGCACGCTGGCTGGATTGTTCACGACCAGGGTCTTGGGATGGATGCGCTCCAGGAAATGCGTCGAGGTGATGTAGGCCAGATCGAACGGCGGATCCTGCCGGAGCAGCACCACGTCGAAAGCGCCGATCGGCTCGCGCCGGGGTTCGCCGAGGGTGAAATGATCGCCGGGTTCGTCGCGCACGTTAAGCACCTGGACCGGGGCGACGAGTTCCTCGCCAGACAGCGAGAGCTTGTCCGGCGTGTAATAGGACAGCCCATGGCCGCGCTTCTGCGCCTCCAATAACAGCGCGAAGGTCGAATCGCCGCGAATGTTGATGCGTGCGATGGGGTCCATCTGGACGGCGACGTTCAGTTTCATATTGGGGGTCCGCAAATCTGGAGGATCAGGTCTGGGTGATAAGGGATTACGGGCTCGCGTCGAATGCCGCTAACAGATGGCGCGGCAAATGCCGCGGCGCAATCAGGATGGCGTCAAAACGCAACTCAAATTCGGCATGTTCAGGGTGTGCCACCAGCCAGGCCTGCGCGGCATTGATGATGCGGGCCTGCTGGCGCGGCGTCACCGCGAAGGCGGCCTCGTCGAGGCTGGCACGGGCCTTGACCTCGACAAAGGCGATCAGATTACGCCGCCTGGCCACGACATCGATCTCGCCATGCGGAGTGCGGAAGCGCCTTGCGAGGATGCGATAACCCTTGGCCATGAGGTAGGCGGCGGCGCGCGCCTCGGCAGAAAGCCCGGTACGAAATGCCGCGACCCGTTCGGGCGAGGCGCCGTCAGTCTTTGCCATGGCCGTCCTTCGGGATGATTTCCTTGGCGCTGACTTCCCTGGCAAGCTCCAGCGCACGGGCATAAACGGTGCGGCGTGGCCGGCCGGACAGTTCGACCACGTGGGCCACCGCGTCCTTGACGCTGTGATGTGCGAGCGTATTGCGCAGCAGATCGTCCAGTGCGTCCGCCGTCATGGTTTGCGCATCTGCGGCGGGCGGCCCGATCACCAGGACAAACTCGCCGCGGGTCTCGAGCGCACCGGCGTCGCGGGCTAATTCGGTGAGCGTTGCGCGCCTGACCTCCTCATGCAGCTTGGTCAATTCGCGGCAGATCGAAGCCTCGCGCGAGCCCATGAGGTCGGCGAGATCACGAAGCGTGTTCTGCACGCGGTTGCCGGATTCGAACATCACCAGCGTCGCGTCGATCCGGGCGAGCTCGGTCAATCGGGCGCGGCGCGCGGTCTCCTTCGGCGGCAGAAAGCCCTCGAAGAAAAACCGGTCGGTCGGAAGGGCTGCGACCGAAAGCGCCGTCAGCACCGACGAAGGGCCGGGCAGCGCGATCACGGCATGACCGGCGGCACAGGCCTCGCGCACCAGCTTGAAGCCCGGATCGGAAATCAACGGCGTGCCGGCATCCGATACCAGCGCGATGGAGCCGCCTTGTGCCAGCCGCTGCAGGATCTTCGGCCGCGCGATTGCCGCGTTGTGCTCGTGGTAAGGCTTGAGCTCAGCCGCGATGCCGTAGCGTTCGGTCAACCGGCGGGTGATCCTGGTATCCTCGCAGGCGGTGACGTCGACGCCGGCCAGCGTCTGCAGCGCACGCAGCGTGATATCGCCGAGATTGCCGATCGGCGTGGCCACCAGATAGAGGCCGGCCGGCGCTTTCGGCGCGGTCACCAGATGGCCGTCCACCACAAACGTCCTGGCGCCGGGTTCCACCGCAGCTTCACTCTTTATTGGGGCAGCTTTTGCGCTCATTGTGCTAGCTTAGAGCGGAGATAGCCCTGGCGCCACAATTGCTGCCATCCGGGCGCGCCGTTGTTCATGCGGCGTTCAACGGTGAAGAGGCTATTCTCTGTCACTTTTCGTGACGACTTTCGCCCCGCTCGGCGCGGCCAGTATCCTTTTGTTTTGGTTAACTATTCGCCGACAATATGCCTGAATCCCCTCCCTGATCTCTCCTAAGGAGGGCGTTCTGGCCGAAATTCGTCGGTTAAGCCCAAGAGACATGATGGCGGGCCCGCTCAAATTGAGAACTGACGCTTCGGCGGCGCAAACCCGGGGTGCAACGCGGCGGGCGGCAATCGGCTTTTTGCTGAGCGCACCCGTGCTTTCGGCCTGCGGAAGCATGCAGCAATTTTCTAGCCCGTTCGCGAGCTCCGAGAGCCCCGCGCCGGCCGGGCCGCCCAAGGACCCGGCGGTGGCGGGCAACGGTCAGGTCAAGGTCGGGTTGATCCTGCCGCTGTCGGCGTCGGGCAATGCCGGCGTCGCCGCGCAATCCATGAAAAATGCCGGCGAGATGGCGCTGGCCGAATTCCAGAATCCCAACATCCAGCTGCTCATCAAGGATGATGGCGGCAGCCCGCAAGGTGCCCAGCAGGGCGCGCAGCAGGCGCTCGATGAAGGCGCCGAGATCATCCTCGGTCCGCTGTTCGCCGCATCCGTTCCGTCAACGGCGCAGGTCGCGCGCGGGCGGAGCGTATCGTGCATCGCCTTCTCGACCGATTCGAGCGTCGCCGGCCGGGGCGTCTTTCTCCTGAGCTTCCTTCCCGAATCCGACGTCAACCGGATTGTCGAATATTCGGCCAGCGTCGGCAAAAAGTCGTTCGCCGCGCTGTTGCCGGAAAATGCCTATGGCAATGTCGTGGAGGCGGCGTTCAAGCAGGCGGTCGGCCGCAAGGGCGGACGCATCGTCGCCTTCGAAAAATATGGCGCCGACCGCGCGACGGCGGTGCGCACGGTGGCACAGGCGCTGGGGCAGGCCGACGCACTGTTGATCGCCGACGACGGCGAATCGGTCGTAGCGACAGCCGATGCGCTGACCGCGGCCGGCGCCAATCTGCGCAACATCCAGTTGCTCGGCACCGGGCTGTGGGACAATCCGCGCGTCCTCGCCAGCGCGGCGCTGCAGGGCGGCGTCTATGCGGCTCCGGACCCTAGCGGCTTCCGCGCCTTCGCCGGCCGCTACCGCACGAGGTTCGGCTCGGAGCCGGTGCGAACCGCGACGCTGACCTATGATGCGGTCGCGCTGGTCGCGGCGCTGGCGAAAGCGCAAGGAGGGCAGCGCTATTCACCCGATGTGATGACCAATCCGTCCGGATTCGCCGGTATCGACGGACTGTTCCGATTCCGCGCCGACGGCGCCAATGAACGCGGCCTGGCGGTCATGCGCGTGGCGACGGGGGGCAGCGTGCCGGTTGCCGGTTCGCCCAAAAGTTTCGGCGCGTAGCGGATTTTACGCCGCGAGATCGGCCACCACCGCATCGAGCACCGGAAAACCCGCCTGCGTGACGCGCAGCCGGCCGTCGGCTTCGACCGCGATCGCGCCTTCTTCGCGCAAGACTGCGATGCGGCGCGGATCGAGCGTGCGGCCGGCGAGCGCCGCGTACCGCTTGGGATCGATCCCTTCGGCGAGCCGCAGACCCATCAGCAGGAATTCGTCGGCCCGCTCGACGCTGTTGAGCCGATCGTCGGTGATGACGCCGTGGCCGTTGGCCTCGACCCGCATCAGCCAGGCTTCGGGCCGCCTGTCGGTCGCGGTCGCCTGCCGCATGCCGTTGATATCGAGCCGGCCATGCGCGCCGGGGCCGATGCCGGCATATTCCCCGCCGCGCCAGTACACGAGATTATGTCGGCACTCCGCGCCCGGCCGCGCGTGGTTGGAGATCTCGTAGGCCGGTAGGCCATGCAGGGCACAGACCTCCTGCGTCACGTCATAGAGCGCGCGCGCGGTGGCTTCGTCCGGTGTCTTCAGCTTTCCCGCGGCGTGGAGGCCGAAGAACGGCGTGTCTTCCTCGATGGTCAGTTGGTAGAGCGACAGATGCTCGGCGGCTTCCGCGATCGCAAGCTTAAGTTCGTCGGCCCACATCGCGGGCGTCTGGTCAGGCCGGGCATCGATCAGGTCGAACGAATAGCGGTCGAAGGCACGGCGCGCGATCGCGACTGCATCGCGCGCCTCGCGCGCGGAATGCAGGCGTCCCAACATTTTCAGCGCGACGTCATCCAGCGCCTGAACGCCGAGCGAGACGCGGTTGACGCCAGCCGCACGGTAACCGGCAAACCGGGTCGCCTCGACGCTGGTCGGATTGGCCTCCAGCGTGACCTCCACGTCCGGCGCGACGCGCCAATGCCGGCTGATCGCATCCAGGATCGCGCCGACGGTTCGCGGCGCCATCAGCGACGGCGTGCCGCCGCCGAGGAAGATCGAGCTGACCTCCCGGCCCGGAACGCGGGCTGCGGTGGTTTCGATCTCGCGGGCGAACGCCCGGGCAAACCGCTCTTCGTCGACCGCGGCATGCCGGACATGGCTGTTGAAGTCGCAATAGGGGCACTTCGACAGGCAGAACGGCCAGTGCACATAGACGCCGAAGGCGCTTTTGTCAGCGCTGGTCAAGACAGAGCTCCGCAAGCTTGACGAAGGCACGGGCGCGGTGCGACAGGCCAAGCCCGAGCGGCGGCAGCCCGTGCTTTTCGATGCCGGTCATCTCCCCAAAAGTCCGATCGAAACCATCCGGCATGAACATCGGATCATAGCCGAAGCCCGCCGTGCCGCGCGGCGGCCAGACCAGCGTGCCGTTGGCGCGCGCCTCCACTTCCTCGATATGATTGTCGGGCCAGGCCACGCACAGCGCGGAGACGAAGTGCGCCCGGCGCTGGCTCGCCTCGCGCGCGCCTTGTGCCGTCAGCTTGTCCTCGATCATTTGCATCGCGCGGCCGAAATCCTTGTCGGGCCCGGCCCAGCGTGCGGAATAGACGCCGGGCGCGCCGTCGAGCGCATCGACTGCGAGGCCGGAATCATCCGCGAACGCCGGCAGCCCCGATCTCTCGGCGGCAGCCGTCGCCTTGAT
>Ga0137412_10002443_pt1 | contig 14738 bp, 15 predicted proteins | sample CZODoug2_1_16fun_FD_122160 | JGI IMG/M metagenome (GOLD analysis project Ga0137412, IMG submission 122160) | Vadose zone soil fungal communities from Angelo Coast Range Reserve, California, USA - CZODoug2_1_16fungal (Hybrid Assembly) | ecosystem: Environmental > Terrestrial > Soil > Vadose zone... | reverse complement strand
GACATCCTGGACGCGGAGGTGGATTCGGCCGGCTCGGGATACGGGGCCGCGGCCCGGTTGCCGCACGTGGCCCAGCTACGCGCGAAGCTGCGCGGCCGGGTCGCACATGGCGACGACTGGCACGCGCAGCTCGCGGCATTACTGGATTGAGTTACTCCTCGACGGCGTCGTCCTCGACGTCACCGAGATCTGGACCTTCGGCGCGCAGCTTGTCCACTTCGGACATCGCCGTGCGCAGGCTGGCCAGCCACTCGTCGGTGTTCTCGCCGACGAGCTTGACGCACCAGGCCAGTGCCTCGGACCGGGAGCGGGCCACGCCCGCGTCGACGAGGGTGTCGAGCACCCGGCGTTCGTTCTGACGCAGTCGGGTCATGACCGGCACCGAGAGATGGGTGAACAGCACCCGGGTCTCGCCGATCGAGGCGCCCCAGGCGACCTTGCGTCCGTACCGGGACTCGGCCTCGTCCGCGATCTGCATGCGCTTCTCGCGGGTGTCCTCGCGGAACCGGCTGATGCGCCCGGCCGCGGCCTCGCTCTCGTCGCCCTCGGGCGGTGGCAGTTCGCCGGTGACGGTGATCTCTTCGCGATCGACGGTGACCGTCGGGGTCGCGGTGAACCAGTCGTCGGGCAGTCGGCCGCGCAGCCACGCCTCGGCCCCGTCGGCCGGGGGAAGGTCGGCCTGCTGCCAGCCGCCAGGCCGGCCGAAGCCGCGCCCGCGGCGACGCCCGCCGTGGCCGAAGCCACCGTGGTGCGCCCGGCGCTCGCGGTGCTCGTCGCCTTCGCGGTGTCCGCGGTGGCCTCGGCGCTCGCGGGGCTCGCCCTGCTCGTGCTGCTCGTGGTGTGAATGGCGTTGATGAACGTTCTCGTACATCGTCTCGCCTCCTTTCATTACACGATTACATCATTACACGGCTGTCAAGCGACGCCGATAGATAGTGGTGGGTTAACCCGCGCAGCGCGGGCAAACCCACCACGATTCGATCCGGGTCGGCTCAGGAGACGACGGCGAGCCAGATGACGACGTAGTGGCAGGTCGCGGCAATGAGCGTGCAGGCATGGAACACCTCGTGGAACCCGAACACGTGTGGCGCCGGGTTGGGACGCTTCAGGCCGTACACGAGCGCGCCGAGCGTGTAGAAGACCCCGCCCGCGAGGAGCAGCAGGAACGCGGCGACCCCGCCGTTGCGCAGTAGCTCCGGCATGACGAAGACGGCGACCCATCCGAGGCCGACGTAGCACGGCACCGACAACCAGCGCGGCGCCGCCGGCCAGGCCGACTTCAGCATGACCCCGAACAGCGCGCCGCACCACACGACGGTGAGCACGGCGACGGCGGACGTTCGGGGCAGCGTCAGGACCGCGATCGGCGTGTACGTCCCGGCGATGAACACGAAGATCATCGAGTGATCGAGCCGCATCATCACCGCGTGGCCGCGCGGACCCCACTGCCGCCGGTGGTACAGCGCGGAGGTGCCGAACAGCAGCGTGACGGTCGCCGCGTAGACCGCGGTGGACACGCCGGCCCGGTGCCCGCGCAGGGCCGCCGCCACGGCGATGAGCGACACCCCGGACCCGACCGAGATCGCGGCGGCATAGGTGTGGAGCCAGCCTCGCAGCCGAGGCTTGAGCTCGGCGACGGCCGTGACGAGCGGGCTGGCGGCCGCCGGCGCGAGCGGTCCGAGCGTGGTCATTGGCCCCTAAGTTACCCGACCGTAGGTTCGGGCCGTAGACGCGCGCCGGAATGGAGTGGTTATCAGGGCTTTACCTAGCCTCTACTCTTGAGAGCCGTGGGATTGCGTTCGGCTGTCTACTCGGTCTATGAGCGACGCCTACGCGCGCAGGCGGCGGGTTATCCGGTTCCGCGCCACGTCGCGGTGATGCTGGACGGCAACCGTCGCTGGGCCCGCGCGGCCGGGTTCGAGGACGTCAACGAGGGCCACCTCGCCGGCGCGGCCCACATCGCGCACCTGCTCGACTGGTGCGCCGAGGCCGGCGTCGCTCACGTCACCCTGTGGCTGCTCTCCACCGACAACCTCACCCGTCCGTCCGACGAGCTTGGGCCGCTGCTGCGGATCATCGAGAGTGTCGTCGACGAGCTGTCGGCCGATGCCAAGCCGTGGCGGGTCAGCGTGGTCGGCGCCCTGGACCTGCTGCCCCACCAGACCGCCGCCGCCCTGAAGGCCGCCGAGGAACGCACCGCGGATCGGGGCGGACTGGCCGTGAACGTCGCCGTGGGCTACGGCGGCCGCCGCGAGATCGCCGACGCCGTGCGCTCGCTGCTGCACGAGCACGCCGCGGCCGGCACCTCGATCGAGGAGCTGGCCGAGATCATCGACGTCGACCACATCGCCGATCACCTGTACACGAAGGGCCAGCCCGATCCGGACCTGGTCATCCGCACCTCGGGCGAGCAGCGCCTGTCCGGGTTCTTGCTGTGGCAGTCGGTCCACTCGGAGTTCTACTTCTGCGACGCGATGTGGCCCGAGTTCCGCAAGGTCGACTTCCTGCGTGCGCTGCGCGACTACGGCAGCCGCGAACGCCGCTACGGGAACTAGCGCGACGCAACCAGCGCGACGCAACCAGAGCAAGCCGACCTAGAACACGATGAGCGCTCGCGCGAAGAGCCCGCCGGCCGCGACGCGGCCGCGACGAAGTCGCGTACGGATTTCCGGATCCACCCCGAGCTTGCGAGTGGGTGGTCCGGGGATCCGCCTCCGGCGGATAGAACAGTGTTATCCGACTCGTTTCATTCCCGTAACCGCGTGGCTTCCGATGTAACGAAGATTGACGCCGTACCGTCCGCAATGGCCCAATAGGTTTGGCACACGCTTCAACAGCCAGCCGCCCGGGAGGTCCCGCACGGTGGTGACGAACAGCAAGAGGGAGCAACAGGGGCCCTCGTCAGGCGCAAGCTTCGACGTTGCTGTCGCAGTCACTGCCGAAGACGGGGCTCCACGACAAGGCCTGCCCGCACAGACGCGGCACGCCTTCTGTACCGGTGTTATGAGCGCCGTTCCGTCTGCCGTTGCCCGCATCGTGGCATGCCCGTCGGCAGAATCCGTCTACCACTCCGGAGGGTCCCATGAGCCCTGCCCGAAAGCCGCAGAACAGCACGTCAGCGGTCCGCACATTCGTGATCGATACGTCGGTCCTGCTCTCCGATCCGGGAGCACTGGGACGCTTCGCCGAGCACGAGGTGGTACTGCCGTTGGTCGTGATCAGCGAGCTGGAGGGCAAACGGCACCATCCGGAGCTGGGGTGGTTCGCCCGGCAGACGTTGCGGTCGCTCGACGAGCTGCGGATCCGGCACGGACGCCTCGACGCACCGGTCCCGGTCGGTGACGCCGGAGGCACCCTGCACGTCGAGCTGAACCACGCGGACCTGGCGAGCCTGCCGGCGGGCTTTCGGGTCGACAGCAACGACTCGCGCATCCTCGCCGTGGCGCTCAACCTGGCCGGAGAGGGCCGAGACGTCACGCTCGTCACCAAGGACATGCCGCTGCGCGTCAAGGCGGCGTCCGTCGGGCTGACCGCGGACGAGTACAACACGCACGCTCCGGTCGATTCGGGCTGGACGGGCATGGCCGAACTGGACGTGGGCGCCGCGACGATCGATGCCCTGTACAGCGGCGATCGGCTCGCGCTCGCCGGCGACGACACGCTCGTCGATGCCACCGACCTGCCGTGTCACACCGGGCTGGTGCTGCACTCCGAGCGCGGCTCGGCGCTGGCCCGCGTTACGCCGGACAAGTCGATCCGGCTGGTCCGGGGCGATCGCGAGGCGTTCGGTATCCACGGCCGCTCCGCCGAGCAGCGGGTCGCCCTCGATCTGTTGCTGGACCCGGATATCGGCATCGTCTCCCTCGGTGGACGCGCCGGCACGGGCAAGTCGGCGCTCGCCCTGTGCGCCGGGCTCGAGGCCGTCCTCGAACGGCAGGCGCACAAGCGCGTCGTCGTGTTCCGGCCGCTGTACGCCGTGGGCGGCCAGGACCTCGGCTACCTGCCGGGCAGCGAGAACGAGAAGATGGCGCCTTGGGCGCAGGCGGTGTTCGACACGCTCGGCGCGCTGGTCAGCCGCGACGTCGTCGACGAGGTGCTCGACCGCGACATGCTTGAGGTGTTGCCGCTCACCCACATTCGCGGACGCTCGCTGCACGACTCCTTCGTGATCGTGGACGAGGCGCAGTCACTCGAGCGCAACGTGCTGCTGACCGTGCTCTCACGGATCGGCACCGGTTCGCGGGTCGTGCTCACCCATGACGTCGCGCAGCGGGACAACCTGCGGGTGGGCCGCCACGACGGCGTCGCGGCGGTGATCGAGGCGCTGCGCGGGCACCCCCTGTTCGCGCACGTCACGCTGACCCGTTCGGAGCGTTCACCGATCGCCGCCCTGGTGACCGAAATGCTCGAAGGCCTGCCGTTGTAGACGAGTTCTGTGTCGAACGCAGCACAGCCGAGCGGGGCAGCGGCTGACGGTCGGGCAGACTGTTCCGGTGCCGCACACCCCGCGTTCCGCCGAGCTGATCAGCCGTGACCTGGAAGCCGTCTGGCATCCGTTCACCCAGCACGCGCTCTGGCCGGCCGACGAGCCACTGGTCATCGACCGAGCCTCGGGCGTCTACCTGTACGACTCGGACGGACGCCGCTACCTGGACGGGGTCTCGTCGCTGTGGGTCACCGTCCACGGCCACGGCGAGCCGGCGATCAACGACGCGATCACGTCGCAGCTGTCCCGGCTGGACCACTCGACCTTCCTCGGGCTGACCCACGAGCCGGGCATCGTCACCGCCGAGGAGCTGCTGCGAGTCGCGCCTGCGCCCTTGAGTCGGGTGTTCTTCGCCGGTGACGGGTCCTCCGCCGCCGAGGCCGCGATCAAGATCGCCTACCAGGCGGCGGCGCAGCGAGGCGAGGACCGCCCGCTCTACGTCCACCTCGCCGAGGGCTACCACGGCGACACGCTCGGGGCGGTGTCCCTGGGTGGCGTCGAGCTGTTCCACGCGACGTATCGGCCGTTGCTGATCGAGACCCGCATGATCTCCTCGCCGGGCGTGCTGAAACCGGGTCAGTCGCGGGTCGAGCGGGCGTCCGAGGTGCTCGACGAGCTGTCGTCCCTGCTGGCCCGCGAAGGGTCTCGGGTGTGCGCCGTCGTCGTCGAGCCGATGATGCAGGCCGCGGGCGGCATGCTCACCCACGACGCCTCATTCCTGCGCGGCGTGCGTTCGTTGTGCGACGGGCACGGAGCGGCGATGCTGGTCGACGAGGTGGCTACCGGCATCGGCGCCACCGGGCGATGGTTCGCCGTCGAACACGCCGACGTCGCCCCCGACCTGATGGTGGTCGGCAAGCGACTGACCGGCGGCGTGCTGCCGCTCTCGGCGGTGCTGGCCCGTGAGTCGATCTACGAGGCGTTCCTGGGGGCGGCCGACAACACGTTCTTCCACGGCCACACCTACACGGCCAACCCCTTGGCGTGCGCGGCGGCGGTGGCCAACCTACGGCTGATGCACGAGCGCGACACCGTGGGCTGGGCCGCGTCCGTCGGATCGCAGCTCGAGACTTTGCTCTCGCCGCTCACTGACTACGACGGTGTCGCCGAGGTGCGCCGCGTCGGGACGATGACCGGAGTCGAGGTGCACTCGGTGGGCGAGCGGACCGGGTTCGAGGTGTGTCGGGCCGCGCGGCGGCGCGGGGTTCTGGTCCGTCCGCTCGGCGATGTCGTCGTGTTGATGCCGCCGCTGGGCATCACGTCGCCCGAGCTCGCCGAGCTGGTGGACGCGGTCGACGCGAGCGTGCGCGAGGTGGTGCAGTGAAGCGGGTTCGCGACGCCCTGGCCGCGCGAAAAGAGGCCGGGCTGCACCGGGTGCTGCGCCCGCGTCCGTCCGACGAGGACGTCGTCGATCTGGCCGGCAACGACTACCTCGGCCTGGCGCACGATCCGCGGGTGACCGAGGCAGCCGCGTCGGCCGCCCGAGTGTGGGGCGCGGGCAGCACCGGCTCGCGTCTGGTGACCGGGACGACGGAGCTGCACGCCACGCTCGAGGCTTCCCTGGCCGCCTTCGCCGGGGCGCCAGCCGCGCTGGTCTTCTCGTCGGGGTACCTGGCCAACGTCGGGGTGCTGACCGTGCTCGGCGGCCCGTCGGTGACCATCGTCTCGGACGCTGCCAACCACGCATCGATCATCGACGGGTGCCGGCTCGCGCGGTCCCCGATCGTGGTCGTACCGCACCGCGACCTCGACAAGATCGACGCGGCACTGTCCACTGTGGACACTCCGCACGCGCTGGTCGTCACCGACGGCGTGTTCTCGGTGGACGGCGACCTGGCCCCGATGCGCGCCCTGCACGACATCGTGGTGCGGCACGGCGCAATGCTCGTCGTCGACGAGGCGCACGCATTCGGGGTGATAGGTGCCGGCGGGGTCGGCTCGGTGGCCGCCGCCGGCCTGGCCGAGGCGCCGGAGATCGTCCGCACCGTCACGTTGTCCAAGGCGCTCGGGGCGCAGGGTGGCGCGGTGCTGGGTTCGCCGGACCTCATCGACCTGCTCATCGATACCGCGCGGACGTTCATCTTCGACACCGGCCTGGCCCCGGCATCGGCCGGCGCCGCGCTCGCGGCGCTGGACGTGTTGCGGGCCGAGCCGGAACGGGCGGATGCCGTTCGGGCCCACGCGGCGACGTTGGCCGGCGTCATCCGCTCGCTCGGCGTCGAGACGGTGGATCCGGCCGCGGCGGTCGTGCCCGCGTACCTGGGCGATCCGGGCCGCGCGGTGGCGGCCGCGGCCGCCTGCCTGTCCGCCGGGGTTCGGGTCGGCTGCTTCCGTCCGCCGTCGGTGCCGCCGGGACGGTCGTGCCTGCGGCTCACCGCCCGCGCCGACCTGACCGAATCCGACCTTGGCCGGGCCGCGGCCGCCCTCGGCGAGGCCCTGCGATGACGATCCTCGTCGTCACCGGGACCGGCACCGGCGTAGGCAAGACGATGGTTACCGCTGCTTTGGCGGCCCTGGCGTCGGGCTCGGTTGCGGTGGTCAAGCTGGCCCAGACCGGGGTGGCGCCGGGAGAGCCGGGCGACCTCGCCGAGGTCGCCCGGCTGTCGGGCGTCACGTCGCTGCACGAGTTCGCCCGCTACCCGGATCCGCTCTCGCCGCACCACGCCGCGATCCTGAGCGGCCGGCCCGAGCTCGATGTCTCCGACGCCGTAGCGCGTATCGGCAAGCTCGACGGCACGCACGACGTCGTCCTTGTCGAGGGCGCCGGCGGCCTGCTCGTGCCGTTCGATCACGCCGGGACGACGCTGCTCGACATCGCCCGCGAGCTCACCGCCACCGTGGTGCTCGTGACCGCGGCCGGCCTGGGCACGCTGAACCACACCGCGCTGACCTTGCGCGCGCTGGCCGGCGTCGACGTCGCCGGGGTGGTGATCGGCAGCTGGCCGGCAGCGCCCGGCCTGGCCGAGCGGTGCAACGTCGCCGACCTCGCGTGTCACGGCCTGGCGGGCGCGTTGCCGGAGGGCATGGCGACGGTGGAAGACTTCGAGTCGGCCGCACGGGCGGCGCTGGCGCCGCGATTCGGCGGGACGTTCGACACGGCGGAGTTCGTCGCGGAACAGGGGGCGGAATGACAGACATTCTCGAAGCGGCTCGGGCGCAGGTGCTCGACCAGGGCATCGGCCTTTCCGAGCCACAGGCGCTCGAGGTGCTGCAGCTGCCCGACGATCGGGTCGACGACCTGCTCGACCTCGCCCACGAGGTGCGCCTGAAGTGGTGCGGTGACGCCGTCGAGGTCGAGGGCATCGTCTCGCTCAAGACGGGCGGCTGCCCCGAGGACTGCCACTTCTGCTCGCAGTCCGGCGTCTTCGATTCGCCGGTTCGTTCGGCCTGGCTGGACGTCCCGTCGTTGGTGCGCGCCGCGCGCGAGACCGCGGCGACGGGGGCCACCGAGTTCTGCATCGTGGCGGCGGTGCGTGGCCCCGACGAGCGGCTGATGAGCCAGGTCCGCGACGGCGTGGCCGCGATCAACGCCGAGGTCGAGATCAACATCGCGTGCTCGCTCGGCATGCTCACCCAGGACCAGGTGGACGAGCTCGCCGGCCTGGGCGTCCATCGCTACAACCACAACCTCGAAACCGCGCGCTCCCACTTCGATTCCGTCGTGACCACGCACAGCTACGAAGAGCGTTGGGACACCTGCGAGATGGTGCGCAAGGCCGGTATGGAGCTGTGCTGCGGCGGCATCATCGGCATGGGCGAGTCGGTCGAGCAGCGGGCCGAGTTCGCCACCCAGTTGGCCGCGCTGCAGCCCGACGAGGTGCCGCTCAACTTCCTCAACCCGCGTCCCGGCACGCCGTTCGGCGAGCAGGAGCCGATGTCGGCGGTGGACGCGCTGCGGGCCGTCGGCGCGTTCCGGCTGGCTATGCCGCGCACCATCCTGCGCTTCGCCGGCGGCCGCGAGATAACCCTGGGCGATCTCGCCGAGCGGGGCGTGCGGGGCGGCGTCAACGCCGTCATCGTCGGCAACTACCTCACCACACTCGGACGTCCCGCCAGCGAGGACCTGGCGATGCTCGCCGACCTCAAGATGCCGATCAAGGCGCTGGCCCGCGACCTATGACCGTCTATTGCGACCGCTGCGGCGAGCCCGGCGTGCACCCGGGCTGCGTGCAGGCCCGGGAACTCGAGCCGCCGCGCTACTGCCCGCAGTGTCGCCGGCGCTTAGTCGTGCAGGTGACGCCGACGGCCTGGACCGCCCGCTGCGTCGAACACGGTGAGCGCTCTTTGCGCTGAGGGGCGGCTACCGTGCGTCACGCAAGGCGGCTCGCGCCTTCTCCAGCCGCTGCTCCAGCTGCTGGGTGGGGTCGTACTCGCCCTGGGCGACGGCGGCGATGTCGATGCCGCCGGTGTCCTTGGTCGAGTAGATCTCGCGGATGCTGACCGCGGCCGCGCGCTGGCCATCCTGCGCCGCCTCGACGATGCTCGCGGCCAGGTCCTCCGACGCCATCCGCATGGCTCGTGGGTCGAGTTCAATCTTCCTCAGCACGCCGGAGGGCCCCACGCATACCTTCACGTGACCGTTCGCCGCCTCGCCCCACCCCTCGATGGCCGAGAGCGCGGCGGCGCTCTCCTTGGCCTTGGCAACCTGCGCCTCGATCTGGTCGAGGAGCCGTCGCGGGTCGTAGGTGTCCGAGTTCATCTATGGCCTCTCTGAGCGCTTCTGTGCGCTACTCGTGGGTCCAGGTGATAGCGGGCAGTTCCTTGAAGTCCGGAAGCTTCTGCTGGCCGGGCTTGGACATCTCGAAACTACCGGCGGTCGCGGGCAGTCCCTTCAGGGCATCGAACAGGTCCTTGCAGATGCCGGCGATGATGACCACAGTCGAGCCGGTCTCGATGCTGAGAGTGACGCCGAGGATCTCCTTGGCCGTCTCGGCGCCGATGTTGACGAAGGGGACGGCGTCCAGCGCGGTGAGCACGAGAATCGCGGCCAGCGTGCCCGCGGCCAGGATGAAGAAGTCCGTCTGAACCTCGTTAACCGCTTCGACCGCCCCACCCAGGGCATCGCCGACCGTGCCGGGAGCCTCCTTCAGATCGTCGAAGTCCTTGTCGAACGGGATCTTCCACTTGTCGAAGTCCTGGCGGGAGGTGTCCTCGCCGGGCCACCCGTCGTCGAGGGGACTGAGCGCGAGATCCAGGTAGCGCGACGCGGAGTCGAGGTCACTGCTCGCAGACATCCATGCGCTGATCGCCTGGCTGAGTGACGCGTCGTCGGGCTCGACCAGCGCCCAGGCCACGATCGCGCCGATGGCGGCCGGCGCGAGGATCCCGCAGGTGGTCAGGACGCCGCCGGTCGCCACCCACTCGATCATCAGCGAGACTTCCACGCCGAGCGCGACGGCCTCGCCGCCGGCTGAATCGGAGCCGTCGGACCGGATGTCGGTCTTGGGCAACTGGGGCTTGGACGGGCCGATCGTGCTCGCCTGATCGGCACCGCCCATCGCGTGGGCGACGTTCGCGAAGCCGATGGCCATGGACTTGAACGCTTCCCCGCCATCGCCAGTCGCCTTAGCCACGGCGGCCCGGGCGTCCTCGTACGGGCCGGACAGCGCGATGCTCGGTGCGATGCCGAACGCCATGGAGGGCAGCTGGCACGGCCCGTCCATCGTGGACTTCGCCCGCTCGACGTAGGCGTAGGGCTCAGCAAGCACGCCCTTCGCGACCTTGATTATGACGTCCGGGTCGCCCTTGATGGTCATCGGCTGCGTTCCCCCTCGAGGCCGTTATCTTTGGCAGGTGCCTAATGGTCGTGAAGAATCTAGCCGAAGCTACGCAGTCAGTGCGAACTACCAGGAGTCGTGGGTTCGCAAGGCCAGGATCTGCCTGCTGATCGCCGCCGTACTGATCGTTCTCGGCGTGGTCGGCGTCGCGGCGGGTGCTGTCGGGGCCGGACTGGTCGCGCTGCTCGTCGGTGTCGTCGTGGGCGGTATGGGCCTGCTGATCCGGCGCGGCATCGCCAGCACCCGCCGGTACGGGTACGCGCTCGCGGTCGCGTCCGACCAGCTCACCGTGACCTGGCGCGACCAGGTGACCGAACTGCCGTGGGCCGATCTCGACCGTGGCCTCGTCGTAACGAACGGCCCGCTCATGCGCACGCTCGAGGTGACGCCCCGCCCGGGTGTTCGGTACGTGCTGCCGCGCAACGCCCGGCCCCGCCGGAGCAAGCAGCGCCCGGACAACCTCGACGTGTTCATCCTGTCGATACTCGACGAGAAGCAGGCTGAGTGTCTCGCGGACATCTCCGAACACCTGCCTGTGCAGTAGTTAGTGGGTCGGCAGGCCGTCGATGCTGGCGGCGTTCGTCACGTCCCAGTACTCGTCGTAGTAGGACGCGGGCTTCTTGAGGTGGTGCAGGTCGAGAATGTCGCGGTCGGCGACATAGTCCAGGCGCGGTACCGAGTAGCCGCAGGAGTCGGCGATCCGGTCGAGATCGACCACGATGATCGAGCGCTGCGCGTGGGTGCGCTCCTTGCCGAACTCCGCCCGCAGCGACGCGAACTCGGGTCCCGGTGGCAGCACGACGCGCCCTCGCCCGTGCAATCGGACGATCTTGGGCGGCCCTTCGAACGCGCAGAACATGATGACGATGCGGCCGTTCTCGCGCAGGTGGGCGACCGTCTCGGCGCCGCTGCCGAAGTAGTCGAGGTAGGCGACGCGATGCGGGCCGAGCACCGCGAACGTCCCGCCCATGCCCTTGGGGGAGACGTTGAGGTGGCCGTCGGTGCCCAGCGGCGCCGTGCCGACGAAGAACATCGGTTGCTTCGAGATCCACGTGCGCAGCTTGTCGTCGATCGCCTCATAGACCGTCCCCATGTCTCAAGGGTCGCACGTCGGACAGACCGAGCGCTGTTACACCCGAATTTCTTGACGCTGTGCAGTAATTAGGTTTAGCGTTCGGCGGCGACAACCCGTTCGACACCCGGGCCCCCGCCCGCCGAAAGGGGAACTTGTGCGTCCGAGCCGAATCGCTCTCGCTGCCGCGGCCATCGTCTCCGTCGCGCTGGTCACGCCGACGAGCGCGTCCGCCACCCGCAGCATCTACCACGACCCGAGCCCGAGCGCGGTGGCCAGCTACATCGCGCACAACGCCAACCAGCCCTACATGGGCTGGAGCAGCTGGAGCATGCAGTCCTCGCACTACCCGGGGCTGAACACCCAGGGCGACTACAGCTGGCTCACCGAGCAGCACGTGCTCGAACAGGCCGACGCGATGGCCAAGACCCTGAAGCCGCACGGCTACACCTACGTCAACATCGACGCCGGCTGGTGGCGCAAGTGGGACTGGACGCCCGAGTACGACGCGTACGGACGCCCTGCCATCGACACCGCGCGCTTCCCCAACGGCATCGCCTACGTCGCCAACCAGGTGCACCGCGAGGGGCTCAAGCTCGGCATCTACATGCCGGTGGGACTGGAGAAAGGCGCCTACGACAACGGCGACTTCCCGATCTACGGCGCCCCAGGCTGCTCGACGCACGACATCGTCTACCCCGACCTGCGCACGACCAACGGTTGGGACAGCTCCTACAAGATGGACTTCTCCAACCCGTGCAGCCAGTACTACCTCGACTCGATCGCCCAGGAGTTCGCCGGATGGGGCGTCGACTTCCTGAAGCTGGACGGCGTAGGCCCCGGCTCTTTCAAGTCGCCCGCGCCGCAGTACGACAACCGCGCGGACGTGCAGGGCTGGGCCACCGCGCTCGCCGGCACGCATCGCAAGATCGTGTTCCAGCTGTCCTGGGCGCTGGATCACTCCGCTGTGGCCGACTGGCAGAAGTGGTCGAACAGTTGGCGCATCGACACCGATGTCGAGTGCTACTGCAACACGCTCGTGCAGTGGGACAACTCGATCAAGCAGCGGTTCACCGACGTTCTGCCCTGGCTGTCCGACGCCGGTCGCGGGGGCTGGAACAACCTGGACTCGCTCGACGTGGGCAACGGCGCGATGGACGGCATCACCGAGGCCGAGCGACAGACGTACATGACGTTCTGGGCGATCGAGTCCGCGCCGCTCTACACCGGCGACGACATCACCTCGTTGGACGCCTACGGACGCTCGCTGCTGACCAACGACGAGGTCATCGCTCTTGATCAGTCCGGCGTGGTCGCCCGGCCGGTCAGCACGGCCACTCCGCAGCAGGTGTGGTCATCCAAGAACCGCGACGGGTCATATACAGTCGCGCTGTTCAATCTGGACTCGGCGCCGGCATCAGTCACGGCAACGCTGTCGGACCTCGGCGTGCACGGATCCGTCTCGGTGCGCGACGTGTGGTCGCACAAGTCGCTCGGTTCGGCCCACGGGTCGATCACCGCGCAGCTGCCGGTCCACGGCTCGGCGTTGTATCGGATCACCCCGAGGAACCACTGACCCCCCGGGTACCCGGCGAGCCCCTCCTCGCGGGGGGCTCGCCGTCCTCGGCGAAGGTCTTCACCGCTCTGCTCACCCGGGGCGCGATGACGCGGGCGGCGATCGGTGACGTCACCGGCTTCTCGCCGGCCGCCGTGACCAAAGCGGTGCGGCCGCTGCTCGCTGCCGGGTTGCTCCGCGAGTTGCCCGAGCAGTGGACGCCCAGTGGCGCGGGTCGTCCGGCCGTGCCGATCCGGGTGGAGGCCGACCGCGCGTTCCTCATCGGCATCAAGATCACGTCCGACGAGCTGGTCGGCGTGGTGACCGACCTGCGGGCCGACGTGCTGGAGTCCCGGCACGTGCCGCTACCGGCGCTTGTTCGGCCCGGGCATCATGCGCACACCGTCGATCCGGACGACGTGATCGAGACGATCGGTGCGCTCGTGGCCGACGTCTCGCGGTCGCGCGTCGCCGGCGTGGGGATCGCGGTATCGGGTGACGTCGACGCCGCGGGCGGTGTCGTGCGATTCTCGCCGCTGCTCGGCTGGCGGGGCGTGCCGCTGGCGTCGCGGGTGAGCTCGCTGATCGGCCTGCCCGTCAGCATCGCGAACGACGTCCGGGCGCTGACCGTCGCCGAGCAATGGTTCGGGGTCGGCATCGACTGCGCGTCGTTCGCGGTGATCACCGTCGGCACCGGCGTCGGCTGCGGACTTGTCGTTGCCGGCGACATCGTCGAAGGTGCACACGGCGTGGCCGGCGAGCTGGGCCACCTGCCGGTCGATCCCAGCGGGCCGTTGTGTCATTGCGGGGCGACCGGATGCGTCGAGGCGCTGATCGGCGAGCCGGTGTTGCTGGACCGGATCTCGGAGGTCACGTCGTCCCCGGTGCCCACCCTGGCCGACGCGCTGGCGTTGGCCGATTCTCCTCGGGTGCGCGCGATCTTCGCCGACGCCGGCGCGGTACTCGGACGGGCCGTGGCCAGCGTCGCCAACTTGCTCGGACCGCAGCGCATCGTGATCTCCGGTGAACTGCTCGCCGCGTACGACCTGTTCGACGACGCGATGCAGGCGGCGTTCGACTTGCAATGCTTCGGCGCGGCGCGTGAGTGCGAGCTCGTCGTTCGACCGTTGGAGTTCGAACACTGGGCCCGGGGTGCTGCCTCGGTGGCGATTTCGCAGCTGCTGGCGCGGGGCTGACGCTTTCGGGGGCTCGCTTCGATTCTTCTTTCGGCGCCTGTTTGGTTCGCTGCGCGGGGTCTTTCGTCGTCGTCTTCCTCCGTCGGGTTCTTCCTCCGTGTCCTGTTCTGGTCCCGCGTCTTGCTTTGGTTGCTCGGCGTCTGCGAGGCCGTTGGCGGCTTGCGTTCCAGCGACTTTGAAGAGCGCGCCGACGGAGGGGCTTTTCGGCTGGTCGATTTCCGCGGCCGGCTCGCGCTGCTGCTCTCTCCTCTTTAGGTCTCCCGCTCAGGTCTCCCGTCCTCGCTCTTCGGGGCCCTTCCGGCCATGCCCCGGCCTCCGGTTCCTGAGATTCTCCTTATATTGCGGGGCATTAGGGCTAGACAGCCGTACTGCCGATCCAGTAAAATCATACGCATGTTCGATCCATCGACTCGGCCGCCGACGGTGCTCGACGCGCTGAGCGCGCCGGGTGATGTCGCGGCCTGGGCGGCCACTGTCGCGCCGGGTGCTGACGTGGTCGCGCCCTTGGCGGTGATCGACCCGGCCAAGGTTGACGACGCCGGGCGGGTCGATCTGCTCGTTGCCTTCGAGCGTCAGATCGCCTGGTTGGCCGCTGCGCAGCAGCGGGTGCTGGCCGAGTTGGACGGTTCGGCGTTGAACTGGAACGGGAAGC
>Ga0137412_10002442_pt1 | contig 14738 bp, 12 predicted proteins | sample CZODoug2_1_16fun_FD_122160 | JGI IMG/M metagenome (GOLD analysis project Ga0137412, IMG submission 122160) | Vadose zone soil fungal communities from Angelo Coast Range Reserve, California, USA - CZODoug2_1_16fungal (Hybrid Assembly) | ecosystem: Environmental > Terrestrial > Soil > Vadose zone... | reverse complement strand
GCCATCGACGGCACGTTCGAGTGGAACCAGTCGCTGTTCGGCTACACCTTCGGCGACGAGGACAGCCGCAACGACGAGGACTCCGCGGCGAGCATGCCGAAGTCCGTGGTGATCAACCCGTTCTTCGACTGGGGCGTCGACCGCCCGCCGCAGCACGAGTACGCCGACTCCGTCATCTACGAGGCCCACGTCAAGGGGCTGACCGAGACGCACCCCGACATCCCCGAGCAGATCCGCGGGACGTACGCGGCCGTCGCGCACCCAGTCATCATCGAGCACCTCACCAACCTCGGCGTCACCGCCATCGAGCTAATGCCCGTGCACCACTTCGCCAACGACTCCACGTTGATCGACAAGGGATTGTCGAACTACTGGGGCTACAACACGATCGGCTTCCTGGCGCCCGATCCGAAGTACAGCAGCAGCACTACCCCTGGCGGGCAGGTGCAGGAGTTCAAGGCGATGGTTCGCGCGCTGCACGACGCCGACATCGAGGTGATCCTCGACGTGGTCTACAACCACACCGCCGAGGGCAACCACAGGGGTCCGACGCTGTCGATGCGCGGGATCGACAACGCCGCCTACTACCGACTCGTCGAGGACGACAAGCGGTACTACATGGACTACACCGGGACGGGCAACAGCCTCAACGTCAGCCATCCGCACTCGCTGCAGCTGATCATGGACTCGCTGCGGTACTGGGTGACCGAGATGCACGTCGACGGCTTCCGCTTCGACCTGGCGTCCACCCTGGCCAGGGAGTTCTACGACGTCGACCGACTGAGCGCGTTCTTCGACCTGGTGCAACAGGATCCGACGGTCAGCCAGGTCAAGCTGATCGCCGAGCCGTGGGATCTTGGCCCCGGCGGCTATCAGGTCGGCAACTTCCCGCCGCAGTGGACGGAGTGGAACGGCAAGTACCGCGACACCGTCCGCGACTTCTGGCGCAGTGAGCCCGCGACCCTGGACGAGTTCGCCTACCGCCTGACCGGGTCGGCCGATCTCTACGAGCACACCGCCCGCCGCCCGGTGGCGTCCATCAACTTCGTCACCGCGCACGACGGGTTCACGCTGCGCGACCTGGTGTCCTACAACGACAAGCACAACGAGGCCAACGGCGAGGACAACAACGACGGCGAGAGCCACAACAGGTCGTGGAACTGCGGCGCGGAAGGGCCGTCCGACGATCCCGAGATCACTGCCCTGCGGGCCCGTCAGCAGCGCAACTTCCTGACGACTCTGCTTCTGTCGCAAGGAGTTCCGATGATCTCGCACGGCGACGAGCTCGGCCGCACGCAGGGCGGCAACAACAACGGCTACTGCCAGGACAACGAGATCACCTGGATCGACTGGGCCGACGCCGACGAAGACCTGCTGGAGTTCACCCGTACGGTGTCGGCGTTGCGTGCCGCCCATCCGGTGTTCCGGCGGCGGCGGTTCTTCAGCGGCAAGCCCGTCGGGCGGCGCGGCGACGGCGGTCTGTCCGACATCGCCTGGTTCGCTCCCGACGGTGACGAGATGACCGGTGAGGACTGGGGCGCCGGCTTCGCGAAGTCGGTCGCGGTGTTCTTGAACGGCCAGGGCATCCCCGACCGCGACGTGCGCGGCCAACCCGTCACCGACGACTCGTTCCTGCTGTGCTTCAACGCCCACGACGAGGCCATCGAGTTCACCTTGCCGCCCAAGGAGTTCGGCGCCGCATGGCGACCGGTGATCGACACCGAAGCCGGTATCGCCGACGCGCACGAGCGGATCGCCGCGGCGGGCACGGTGTCGGTTGGCGCACGCGCGGTGATCGTGCTGGAACCCGCGCCCGATCAGGGCTGAGCACTACCCGACGGGCCGGGTTCACTCGAGGCGTCGGGGCTTGCAGCCGAGCTCTTCTGTCCACCGTTGACGAGGTTGGTGGCCAGGCCGCCGAGCACCGAGCTGATGCCGCCGAAGACCTGAGCAACGGGATTGGTTGGCTGGGCTCCACTCGCGGGCCCGGGACTCGCGGTGTTCGAACCCGGTTTCACCATGTTGCCTCCGGTCATGTCGATCGTTCCGGTAGGCGGGGTCGACTTGGCCAACGCCGCTGGCCTCGCATTCGCGCCCGTGTTGAGCGGGCTCGTCAAACCCTGCTCCACCGCGGCAGGCAACTGTTGGGCCGCGGCGACGGCGTGCGCCGGGGGCGGGAGAAGACCTACGGGTTGAGTCACGCCAGGGTCGCTCGGAATCGGGCTGTTGTCCTTGTATCCCGCGTCGACGAGGACGGTCAGCGGCGGTTCCACGACGTTGGCCGCCATGTTGCCAACCACGGGCACGGATCGGAGCGGCTTGACTAGCGGCAGCCCGTCGCTTTGGAATGTCACGTAGGTGATGTTGCCGTCCACCGCCGTCTTCTCGACCACCGTTCCGTCGGGCGCGACGACGTAGTGGTAGTGCGTAGCGCCCGGCGCGACTGGCAGGAGTGCCTCGTCGGGCATCGGCGCGGTCGCCTGCGCGCCGTAGCCGTAGACGTAGGCGACGAGGCTGTTCGCGTCGGTGAGGAGGTCGATCGGGTACGTGGGGGCATCGGAGTTGATGTTGTACTCGTAGGCGGTGTCCACGATCGGGGCCGTGGTGTCACTTGGCGTCGGGGCCGCCGACGTCAACAACAGCGGAGCGAACATCCAGTAGGTGGTCCAGAAACCGCCGCCGGCCCGGTTGGTGTTGTTGTCCAGCAGTACCAGTTTCAAGTTCTTCATGGCGGGGTCGTTGGCGGCCTGCATCGCCCCGATCGCGGTGCCGGTCTGGCCGGCGCCCCACCCGGATGACAGCACGACGATGTTCGGATCGCTCGCATTGCGATCGATGGCGGCGACGATGCCCTGTGGCCCGGCCAAGAACGGAACGACCTGCTGCGGACCGTACTGCGTGGCGTAGTCGACGCCGTAGTACGTGGTCCCCGCGAAGATCTGGGCCGTCGAGTTGGCAGGCGTCACCAGCGCCGCAGGCGTCACGTCCCTCTCCGCAAGGGTCGCCGTCGATCCCGTCACCAGGGCCGTCGATACACCGGTAGCCCCAACGGCCACCGCCGTGAGACCGGGAGCCAGCGCCCTCAGTTTGGCAGACCGACGCCATGCGGCCTTGCGATGCCTACCCGCCATTTGTGCATCCCTTCGTCGACTCTAGGTTTGCCAGAGCATGATTATGCAACGGGAAGGACAGTTGTCAGCAAGTAGACATCGATCCACCGGTTGACCTCCCCGCTGCTGCACAGCCTGGCTCGAGTTCACCAAACGCCACATATATGAAGAGTTTGGCAAACGCGCACATCCGGAGGCTACATGGCCTTATTCCATACAAGCAAAGAAATCGCTGCGTACCATCGAGCAATCGATGTGCCGAAAGCGTCAGGCAACTAGGAGTCGGCGTCGCAAAGTTTAGAGTCTGTCATTGGTACGAGTTCGATGGTTTGCGGCGAGCGCAGCAGTAGGTAGGGCGCCCATCCGAATCATCCAGCTCGTTTAATTAGCTCTGTAACAGAGGTATTGTCATCGGGTGAACACGCAGACGGATCTCGCCGTCGACCTCATGGCCACCGTGGGCCGGCTCCGGCGCCAGGTGCGACGGTCTGGCGATGGCCTCCCGATCGGCACCGGCCTGCCCGAATCGCAGGCCGAGCTGCTGCGGCTGGTCGGTAGACAGCCAGGCATCTCCGTCCGGCACGCTGCCACCGAACTCGGGCTCGCGGCGAACACCGCATCGACGCTGGTCTCCCGGTTGTCGGCCGACGGCCTGCTGGTGCGCACCGTCGACCCCGACGACCGCCGCGTCGGCAGGCTGCGACTGACCGAGTCGGCACAGCGCATCGCCGACGAATCACGCGCCTCCCGCCGGGCCGCCCTCGGCGCGGTGCTCGAGCGTCTCGACGCCGACCAGATCGAACGACTGACCGACGGGCTGGCGGTACTCGCCGACGTCACCCGGCTACTGCGCGAGGAGGAAGAATGACCAGTGCACCGGCCATCGACTGCCGGCACCTGACTCATCGGTACGGCCAGTTCACCGCGGTGGACGGCCTGACCCTGGAGGTCGAGGCCGGCGAGACCATGGGATTGCTCGGACCCAACGGCGCAGGCAAGACCACGGTCGTGCGGGTGCTCACCACGCTCACCCCCGTCCAGGACGGCGAGGTACGGATCTTCGGATTCGACTCCCGGCGCGACACCTTGGACATCCGCCAGAACATCGGCTATGTGCCACAACAACTCTCGATCGAATCGGCGCTCACCGGGCGGCAGAACGTCGACCTGTTCGCCAGGTTGTACGACGTGCCGCGCAAGCAGCGCCGCGCACGGGTCGACGAGGCGCTGGAGGCCATGCAACTGCTCGACGTCGCGGGCAACCTCGCAGGGACCTACTCGGGCGGCATGGTGCGACGGCTCGAACTGGCCCAAGCGCTGGTGAACCGTCCATCGCTGCTGATTCTCGACGAGCCCACCGTGGGCCTGGATCCCATTGCGCGCGACGGTGTCTGGATGCAGGTGGCGCGGATGCAGGACGAGTTCGGCATGACCGTGCTGCTGACCACCCACTACATGGAGGAGGCGGACGCGCTGTGCGACCGAGTGGCCCTCATGCACCACGGCGTGCTGCAGACGGTGGGCACGCCGACCGACCTGAAGGCCGGGTTGGTCTCGCAGGCGTCCCCCACCCCCAGCCTCGAAGACGTGTTCCGGCACCATGCAGGCGAGGACCTCTCGGAGGACGCCGCCAAGCAGGGCCTGCGTGAAATCCGTTCCAGCAGAAGGGCGGCCCGCCGTGTCAGTTGATCGCCCCGACGTACACCTCGAACTCCTCCGCGCTCCCCGCGGCCTACACCGCGTCACCGGACTGCTGCGCCGCATGGGCGCCTTCGCGCTCGTCGAGCTGCAGAAACTCTCGCACGACCGCAGTGAACTGATCACCCGCATGGTGCAACCCGCGCTGTGGCTGCTGATCTTCGGCCAGACGTTCTCCCGCTTGCACGTCATCAACACCGGCGACGTGCCGTACCTCGCCTTCCTCGCGCCGGGCATCATCGCGCAGTCGGCGCTGTTCATCTCGATCTTCTACGGCATCCAGATCGTCTGGGACCGCGACGCGGGCATCCTGGCCAAGCTGATGGTGACGCCCGCACCCGCGTCGGCGCTCATCACCGGCAAGGCCTTCGCGGCGGGCGTGCGGTCGGTCGCGCAGGTGATCGGCGTGCTGGTGATCGCGTACCTGATGGGCATCCACCTCACCGCCAATCCATTGCGCATCATCGCGGCGATGGGCGTCGTCGTGCTCGGGTCGGCGTTCTTCGCCTGCCTGTCCATGACTTTGGCGGGACTGGTGCGCAATCGGGACCGGCTGATGGGCATCGGCCAGGCCATCACGATGCCGCTGTTCTTCGCGTCCAACGCGCTGTACCCGGTCGACGTCATGCCGCAGTGGCTGCGCTGGATGTCGGCGATCAACCCGCTGAGCTACGAGGTCAACGCGTTGCGTGCGCTGCTGCTCGGCACTCCCGGCAACACCTGGCTGGACATCGGCATCCTGTTGATCGCGGCAATCCTCGGCGTCGCCGCGGCGTCGGCCCTGTTGCGCAGGCTGGTTCAGTAGCCCCGCAAGCTATTTCGGCGTCGACAGGTCGTACACCGTCGCGCTGCCCACCTGCACCGCGTCGAAGGTGCTTGCCACCCAGGTGGCGATGTCGGTGTGACCATGCCCTCCCCACATCGGACCGTGGCCGTGGTTGTTCGTGGCGATGTAGAACGCGACCCGGTGGTGCGCGACGTCGTCCTGGAACTGCTTCAAGGTCGGCGTCGGGTCGGAGCCCGAGAAACCGCCGATCGCCATTACGGCAGTGTTGGTGGACAATTCGAGCCCAGCGGCACTCGACGACCGGTCGATGGCGGCCGACCACGGCGTGCTGGTCTCCTCCAGCATCGCGTCCAGTTCCGGGGTGTCGACGCCCCTCCCTGGCCCGCCCCACATGCCCATCCCACGTCCGCCAGCCCGAGCCGGACCGACCGACGGTCCGCCGCCCTGGTGCGCGGCCCCGACGGTCGCGACGGCGTATGCGGCGGGCCCGGCCAGCGCGCCCGCCACCGCAACGCCAAGCAACGCCACCACGACACCGCGACGCGGCTGGATCGCCAGCACGGCGATCAGCGCAAGCGAAGCCACCACCGTCAGCACCAGAACCGCCCACTTCAGGGCGGGCAGCCAGTCGGCGTTGCCCTCGAGCGTCCACCAGCTCCACAGGCCCGTCGTCAACAGCGTCACGGCGAGACCGATTCGGCACCACCATGATTCGCGCCTCGCCCACATCTGACCGACGCCGATCGCGAACATCGCCGCCACGGCGGGTGCGATGGACAGGCTGTAGTACGGGTGGATCATGCCCTGCATGTAGCTCAGCACCAGGCCGTCGACCAGGATCCACCCGCCGAACAGGATCGCGGCCGCCCGCACCCGGTCGGTGCGCGGGGCGCGGCCACGCGCGATCATCACCAGGACGGTCGCCAGCACCGCGGCGGGGATCAGCCAGCCGATCTCGAAGCCGAACTCACCGGAGAACAGCCGCGTCAGGCCCTGCGACTGGCTGCCCCACCCGCCAACTCCGAGCGCACCGCCGCCCCGCCCGGTCGCGACGTGCACCTGGGCGCCTGCCAACGTGCCCACCTCCGCGGTCGAGGGGGTGAACGCCGGATGGTTGTGGCCGAGTACCCGGGCGAAGCCGTTGTAGCCGAGCACCAGGTTCATGAAGTTGTTGTCCGTCGAGCCCGCGATGTAGGGCCGCGACGACGCCGGCCACAGCAGCGTGAGCACGACGAACCAGCCGGACGCGGCCAGGAATCCGGCCGCCGCCCCGAGCATGTGCAGCAGCCTGGTCCGCAGCGGCACCGGTGCGGCGACGAGGTAGGCGGCGGCCAGCGCGGGGGCCACCATGACGCCTTCGAGCATCTTGGCGAGGAACGCCAGGCCCAGCGCGGCGCCCGCCAGCGCGAACCACCTGCCACCGTGGCTCTTTCCGCCTTGCTCCCCGCCGTCCAGCGCGCGCGCCGTGCAGTACGCCGCGGCCGTCATCAGCAGCACCATCGCCGCGTCGGGGTTGTTGAACCGGAACATCAGCACGGCCACCGGCGTCAGCGCCAGCGCGGTGCCTGCCAGCAGCCCGGTCCGTGGGCCGCTGATCCGCGCCACCGCGGCGTACAGCAGCGCGACCGAGCCGACCGCCATCAACGCCTCGGGCACCAGCATGCTCGCGCTACTGAACCCGAACAGTTGGCCGGAGAGCCCCATCACCCACTGCGAGAGCGGTGGCTTGTCGACGGTGATGAAGTTCCTGGTGTCCAGCGAGCCGAAGAGCAGCGCTTCCCAGTTCGTCGCACCTGCCTGGGCGGCCGCCGCGTAGAACTGGTTGCCCATCCCGTTGATGGTGATGTTCCACAGGTACAGGACGGCGGTGCCGACCAGCAGGACGCCGAGACCGATCCGATTCCACGTGCTCGAGGAGATCCGGCGGGGCGGCGTCGGGGTGGGTTCCGAATCGGTCGGCGTCGTCTGCAGCGCGTTGAACGTCGTTGTCACATAGCCCAGTGACTCATTGCTACCCTGCGCCTCCCTGTGAACTGGCCGAGAGACGGCTGGGGGTTGCTCGCAGCGCGTCGAACAGCGTCCACACGGCAACGCCGAACAGTGCCACGTCCTTGATCAGGAACTCGCCCGTGATCGACAGGGCGGGGAACCCACCTGCGGTCGCCTCGGTGACGCCGGGCGTGGTGAACAGGAAGCTGATGGTGCCGGTGAACAGGACGATGGCCAGCAGGCTGCCCAGCGCCGAAACCCGTGGCCACCAGGGCTTTACGGCAATCAGCACGGCCGCAGCGAGTTCGAAGACACCGAGCAGGGACGAGAACGTGGTGACCGAGAACACACCGTACAGCCAGCTCATCAGCGGGCTCTCCGACACCAGCGGCTCGATGCCCTGCGCCTCGTACGCCATGAACTTCAGCAGCCCGAACCACGCGAGCACCACGACCAGCCCGTATCGCGCGAGTGTGCTCCCGACGGCGTCGATGGGACGGCTCATGACAGTTGGCTCCTTTGCTCGGAATCGAACGCGTACTTCTCTTCCGTGGAGCTCGGGCGCCGAACCGTTACAGGGTCAGCCGACGAGTCTGACGATCGCCCCCATCGGGATGGGCAGCCAGCCCGGCCGGTGCCTGGCCTCGTAGCCCACCTCGTAGACCGCCTTGTCGAGTTCGTAGGCGGCGAGCAGATCGGGTTGGCCGTCGGGGTCGGCCCCGCCTGCCGCCGCGTACCCCTCGCAGAACGAGGTGCTGTTGCGTTCGACCCATTCGCGGGCCCGTGCGGCGAGCTGTTTGTCCTGCCGGGGGTCACCGCCGCGTTCGACGAGCCGCTGGTAGGCGGCGTACTCGTAGGACCGCAGCACGCCCGCGACGTCGCGCAGCGGAGAGTCGGGTCGCCTTCGGTCGGCCAGCGGTTGCCCTGGCTCGCCCTCGAAGTCGATCAGCAGCCACCTTTCGGGGGTGCGCAGCACCTGGCCGAGGTGCAGGTCGCCGTGCATCCGCTGGACGGTGATCGTCTCGTCGGCCAGCTTTCGGTACCGCTCCTCGATCGTCGTGACGTACTGCTGCAGGTCCGGCACTGCCGCCGCAACGGCGTGCAGCCGGTCCAGAAGGGCGTCCGTCGGGAACGGCACCTGCGACGTGCCGAGCTCCTCGGCCAGCGTCCGATGCACCGAGGCGACGGCCTCTCCGAGGCGGTAGGACTCGCCTGCGAAGTCACCGCCGACCTCGTCGGCGTAGAGATCGCCCTCGGCGAACAGGTCGCGCGTGCTCGCCATCGCCATGTCCCAGCCCTCGGCCGCGTTGGCCGCGAACTCGGTCACCATGCCGAGTGCGTAGGACTCGCCGTCGAGCACCGCTTCGTACGAGCCGAGCAGCCGGGCCACGTGTGGATTGCCCGCACGGGCCAGCACCCGGTTGAGCTCGATGTCGGGGTTCACCCCGGGGTTGACCCGGCGGAACACCTTGAGGACGGCCGCGTCCTCGAACACCACGCTGGTGTTGCTCTGTTCGGCGCTCGACACTCGCGGCGCCTTGTCCACCGGAAGCTCGACATCGGGTTCCCTGATGAACCGAAGCGGCCCAACCGATGCGGACCCGTCGACCAGTGCCAGCAGTTCACGGGCGGCACCAGGGTCGTACAACGCGTCGTACGCAGTGCGTCCGCCATGCTCCTCACCGACGGTGCCGATGGTCGCGACGTCGCTGTACTCGTCGATGGGAGCGATGCCCCAGCGGACCAGTAGCTGGTAGCGCTCGGAGGTGCCGTCGGTGTAGCCCACGTCCAACAGCACCAGGTCGATGTCGGCGCGCAGCGCCACCACCTGGCCGGGCCGCACCTCGGCGAAGTCCCTGCCGCGTCCGGCGTACCAGCGTTGCGACGGCAACCATTCGGTCCACGGCAAGGTACCCGGCGCGCTCATCGAATGTCCTCCGATTCTCGTAGGGGCTCCCGGAGTTGAAACCAGTAGAACCCATGCCCAGGGAGCGTGAGCATGTACGGCAGGTGACCGATCGCGGGAAACTCGACGTGCCCGGTCAGCTCGACCGGCGAATAGCCGCTCCACTGCTGCAGATTCAGCTCGATCGGCTGCGGGAACCGGGACAGGTTGTTGACGCACACCACGGCGTCCACCTCACCGTCGCGGTCCAGCTCGCGCACGTACGCCAGCACGGACGGGTTGGAGCCGCCCAACTCGCGGAAGGTGCCGACGGCGAACGCGTCGTGTCTGCGCCGCACCGCCAGCATGGTGCGCGTCCAGTTCAACAACGAGGTGGAGGCGTCGCGCTGCGCCTCGACGTTGACCGACTGATAGCCGTAGATCGGGTCCTGATTCGGCGGCAGGTACAGCCTGCCGGGGTTCGCCGTCGAGAAGCCCGCGTTGCGGTCGGGTGTCCACTGCATCGGGGTGCGGACACCGTCACGGTCGCCGAGCCAGATGATGTCGCCCATGCCGATCTCGTCGCCGTAGTACAGCACCGGGGAGCCCGGCAGCGAGAGCAGCAGCGCAGTGAACAGTTCGATCTGATTGCGGTCGTTCTCCAGAAGCGGCGCGAGCCGCCTGCGGATGCCGACGTTGGCCTTCATCCGCGGATCCTTGGCGTATTCCGCGTACATGTAGTCGCGCTCTTCGTCGGAGACCATCTCGAGGGTCAGCTCGTCGTGGTTGCGCAGGAAGATGCCCCACTGCGCCAGGTCGGGGATCTCAGGCGTCTGGGCGAGGATCTCCGAGATCGGGAACCGCGACTCACGACGCACCGCCATGAAGATGCGCGGCATCAACGGGAAGTGGAACGCCATGTGGCACTCGTCGCCGCCGGTCGCCGGATCGCCGAAGTACTCCACGACGTCGGCGGGCCACTGGTTGGCCTCGGCCAACAACACCCGGCCGGGGAACTCGTCGTCGATCACCTTGCGGCAATGCTTCAGGAAGGCGTGCGTCTCCGGCAGGTTCTCGCAGTTGGTGCCCTCGCGCTCGAACAGGTACGGCACGGCGTCGAGCCGGAAGCCGTCGATGCCGAGGTCGAGCCAGAACCTCAGCGCGTCGAGCATCGCCTCCTGGACAGCCGGGTTGTCGTAGTTCAGGTCGGGCTGATGGGAGAAGAACCGGTGCCAGTAGAACTGCTTGCGCACCGGATCGAACGTCCAGTTGGACTCCTCGGTGTCGACGAAGATGATCCGGGCGTCCTGGTAGAGCTGGCTGGTGTCACTCCACACGTAGAAGTCGCCGTAGGGGCCGTCCGGGTCACGGCGCGACTCCTGAAACCAGGCGTGGGAGTCCGAGGTGTGGTTCATCACCAGGTCGGTGATGACCCGGATCCCCCGGCGGTGTGCGGAATCCAGCAGGGTGACGAAGTCGTCGACGGTGCCGAACTCCGGCAGCACCTTGTAGAAGTCGCGGATGTCGTAGCCACCGTCGCGCAGCGGTGAATCGTAGAAGGGCGGCAGCCAAAGACAGTCGACGCCAAGCCATTTCAGGTAGTCGAGCCGGTCGGTCAAGCCACGAAGGTCACCGGAGCCATCGGAGTTCGAGTCGTTGAACGCACGGACGAGCACCTCGTAGAACACGGCGTGCTTGAACCAGGTGCGATCTTCCGGGAGCGTCCGCGCGTGGCTGTAGTCGTCCGCGTTCGGGTGCTCCACCATCCCGTCGGTTCCAGTGGTTTGATCCATCAAGGTTCAAACCTACCCATCTTCTACGGTGTTGAATCCGGCTCGGTTGCCGCGTCCTTCTGCGGCAACACGATTGGCATCACGACGAGTTCGGCGGCGAGTTCGATCAGCGACACCGCGATGAACAGCAGCGCCCCCACCGAATACAGCAAGACCTTGCCGATGCCCACCACGGCCCACACGATGAAGGCCACGGCGATCAGGATCGCCTTCAGCAGGAAGTTCCGCGGCAGACTGGAGTCCGACGGCTCGCCTTCGGTGTGGTTTCCGCCGCCTCGGCGGGCTCGTCCGGCGAACTGTTCCATGCCTCGATCAGTGACGCTCTCCGGCGCCAGGGATACCACTGGCGCCGCACGCGCCAGCGAACGCCCGCCGGATCTACGACTTCGCCCGCTGCCACGCCGCTGATCTTCCCTCAGAACGCGTCGTCGGCGCTCCACCCGCGCTCGGCGACAGGTGCCGCTGTTTCGGTCAGCACCAGCCATCCCAGTGTCACGACGCCGACCAGCACGCAGACGTCGGCCGCGTTGAACGTCGGCGACCATCCGAAGGAGACGAAATCCACCACCGCACCGCGCAACGGCCCCGGCGCCCGGAAGACGCGGTCGGCCAGGTTGCCGACGGAGCCACCGAGTACGAGACCGAGCCCGACGGCCGCCACGGGTGACACCACGCTGCTGCCCCGCCACGCGACGGCGCAGACGACGGCACAGACCAGCAGTGTCAACAACGCAGGCTGACTCTCACCCCAGGCCAGCGCCGCACCCGAGTTCCTGATGAGGAGGCACGACACCGATTCGCCGAACAGCCACACCCGTTCGCCAGGAGTCAGCACGCCCACCGCAACGGATTTGGTGACGACGTCGACGACGAGCACCACGGCCGCGGTCGTCACGAACAGCGCAGTCCGAGACCTACTCCGTCGTCGCGCGCTCACTCGCCCATCATGTTCGGCGACGGCCACGCGGCCCTATCTCGAGGTGATGCGCGGATGAACGGCAAACGGCGAAGTCACGGGGCGAGCGAACAGTCACTGCAGGAAGCGACTGGCCTCTGAACGGAGGTAGCGCCCCGAGTTGGCCTGCCGGAAGCCGATTGCGCCACCGCTCGCGGTGATCGCCAGCAGCCCAGCGACACCGGGCAGCGCGACGATGGCCAGCTCGCCAACCCGCGCAGTGCGGAGGTACTGCGGGAAGCCCTGCCGGTAGGCGGTGTTGCCCATCGGCGCGGTGCTGCTGCCTGGGACGGCCTCGCCTGCCTGCACCGAGCCTTGCGCGACGGAACGTCCCTCCGGGGCACGCACGCCTGCGGTTCCGACGCCGAGCACCGGCGCCCCCGCACCGGTAGGCACCAGTTCGGCCAGCGGGCGCGGCGGGCCGAGTTTGATGGCGGGAAACGCCGTCGGTGCTTGCAGCACAGGCAGATCGGGCGAACCATCCGGCTTCGGGGCAAGGCCGGTGCCACCGCCCGCGGAGTCGACGACGGGCTCCTCCTCCATGATCTTGAGGGTCGGCTTCGGCCGCGGGTTGTACGGCGCGTAGGCCTCCGACGCCAAGGCGTTGAGGTTGGAGAACGTGTCCTGGACGGACGAGTAGGCGGATTGCGGGTCGGTCAGATTGATCGACCACTGCGTGTCGGACGTGCCGGGGACCGTCGGCACCGGAACGGAGATGGGTGGCGCACCGGGAAGCGCGATGTCGGCGCTGCTGCCAACCAACTTCTTCTCTGGGGCTTGCTGGTCGGGATCGGCCTTGGGCAGGCTAGGGATCTTGAAGGTGGGCTTGGGCAGTTGGCCAGGCGGCCTGCCGTTGCCGAAGATGCTGCGCGGCCGCTGCAGGGCATCACGCAGCTGACCAAGCGGACCCCGTGGCGCCGACGGCGGCCCTGGCTCGGGCTCGCTGGTCTGGCCCGGATCGGGAGAGGTGCCCGTGTCGTCCGGATCGGCACCCGCGATGCCGGCACCCAAACCACCGAGCACGACCGTCGCGCAGAGCACTCCCACACATCGTGCAAAGCGGTTGACGGAGGTCGGCACAACCCTCTCGCTTCCCATCGAACGGATCCCAGCTGACTGAGCGACGTTTAGCTGATTCTTTCACGTTCCGCTGGTCCAGCGCCAAAAAAGTGGTTGCCAAGGGTCCGCCCTGTAGGGTCGCCGGCGTGGCCTCCCGTGACCATGGTGACCCGGGCGATGCCCCGTCCGTCCCACCTCCGCTGAACCCCGTCGTCAATTCCGTGCGCCCGTCGGCAGCGGAGGAGGCCCGCACCATCGCGGCGTCGACCAACACCGCAACGCTGGCATCGTTGACCGCCGCAGGCGATCCGTGGGCGTCGTTCGTCACGTACGGCCTGCACGGCGGCGCGCCGGTGCTCTGCCTGTCCAACATGGCCGAACACGGCCGCAACCTCGCAGGCGATCAGCGGGCCAGCCTGTCGATCGTCGCGCCCGCAACCGAAGGCGATCCGCTCGCCAACGGGCGCATCACGCTGGCCGGTGTGGTCGAGCGGCCATCGGGCGACGAGCAGGCCGCCGCGCGGCAGGCACACCTCGATGCCGTGCCCGCCGCCAAGTACTACGTCGACTACGGCGACTTCACCCTGTGGGTGCTGCGCGTGCACCGGGTCCGCTGGGTGGGCGGCTACGGCCGGATGGACTCCGCCACGGCCGAGGACTACGCCGCAGCCCAGCCCGATCCGGTCAAGCCCACCGCGAAGGGCGCCATCGAGCACCTCAACGCCGACCACGCGGCGGCCCTGTTGGCGATGGCACGCACGCTCGGCGGCTACCCCGACACCACCGACGCCACGTGCACCGGCGCCGACCGCTACGGGCTCGACCTGCGGGTGACCACCGAGCGCGGCGTGGCCTACACCAGGGTCGGCTACGCTGCACCGATTGACTCGATGAACGAATTGCGTGCTGCCACAGTCGAGTTGGCGCAACGGGCCCGAGAGGGCTGACCGCTTCGAATTCTTTCGGTGCGGGCCGATACGATCGCCGTATGCCCGACCGCCCGGATTCCTGGCAAGCCGCCTTCGACCTGGTCCGCACCCGTGGGCACGAGCGTCGCGATGAGCCGTTCAAGTTGGCCAGCGGCCAGCTCAGCCACGATTACATCGACGGCAAGTTCGCCGTCAACACCGGGGACCGGCTGGCGACCGTCAGCCGAGCCATCGCCGACCTCGCCGCCAAGAGCGGCATCGAATTCGACGCCGTCGGTGGCCTCACCATGGGCGCCGACCCGCTGGCGATCGGGATCGCACTGGTGACCGGCAAGGCCTGGTTCTCGGTCCGCAAGGAGCAGAAGCAGCGCGGCCACGAGCAGTGGGTCGAGGGCACCCGACTCGAACCGGGCACCCGCGTCCTGTTGGTCGACGACGTGATCAGCACCGGCGGCTCCACCGAGAAGGCCCTCGAGCGGATCCTCCCGCTCGGGGTCGTCGTGACGGGTGTGATCCCGATGGTCGACCGCGGC
>Ga0137412_10002440_pt1 | contig 14743 bp, 17 predicted proteins | sample CZODoug2_1_16fun_FD_122160 | JGI IMG/M metagenome (GOLD analysis project Ga0137412, IMG submission 122160) | Vadose zone soil fungal communities from Angelo Coast Range Reserve, California, USA - CZODoug2_1_16fungal (Hybrid Assembly) | ecosystem: Environmental > Terrestrial > Soil > Vadose zone... | reverse complement strand
AACCAGATCGTGAGTCGCCACAGTCCTTCCGTCTCATTTTTCTTGGTTAGAATCGGCTTCCCAAAGAGTTCCGATTCCTGTGGCAATTCGAACCAGGTAACGATGTCTCTAGCTGCTGCGACCGCAATTGGACTCGTCTTCGACACATAAAGCGTGAAATGGAACGGACTGTACTTCATGAACAGAATCACAGCAAGCTTGGCAATGGTACTCTTGCTGTGATCTCTCGGAATCGCAAAGAGTTTCTGCAGATGGCCGACCAAATAGCCGGGTTGATTCACACGGTCCAGATACCCCAGGAGTTCATTCCAAATCTCTTCATGAACCTCCGGGATATCTAGAGTCAGATCCGAGCCGATATAGAACGCGAAGAACGTCTGACAGTCGAACCGCATGGCTGCCTTTAGTTCCTCACGATCTAGTTCGACGGAGATCAGGTCATCCATTTGATTCAGGCTCTACGGCCGGCTGCGTATGGCACATGTTGAGTCGCCAGGTGATTCCATTCGAGAATTCGATTTCGGTTAGCTCTTCCTCCGCCTCTCTGTACCATGCCTGACTCATTTTCAACCATTGACTATCTGAGCCAAGCCTATACCTTGTGATTCGTGCCCCATGCACTGTCATGAAATCAACCACATCATACACGTTCTTCTCTATGTCCGAGGGGATTCGCATGACCTTTGCCTTAGATATTCTGGGGGCGTTCTCCGTTGCACGATCGATTCCAGTCGTGTCAGGTGAGGTCTGATCCTGGTTGCTCTCCGTTGCACGTGTCATTTTTCATCTCCATTATTCGATTCATTACCAATAGTCTGAATGTCCTTGATACCAAGCATCTCAATTGAGTCAAGCATCCGGCTATCCGTCGGTTCCCGTGTAGCCTGCCCTTCAATCTGCTTGAAGACTCTTGGAGTCAAACTCAATGTGATCTTCCCAAGGTTTGCAGCTGGCAAGACTCCATCAGCCGGTGAGGCGGGTAAGAATACGTTGGTTTGATTCCCTATCTGTGTGTGCTGACCTTGCAGCAGTGCCGGTTTCATTGACCAAAATTCCCGATCCCCTACAATCTCCTGCAAAGCCTCGACCATTGGCTCGTCCTGTTCGACAAAGGCGTACTGGGTGCCGGTTCGAATTTCCTCGTCGAACTTTTCGTTGTCGAGATCGAAATTTCGACAAATGGCCAAAAATAATGCGTGGATTGGTCGGTTTCCGGGGTCGTAAAGTGGCAGTTCTTCGTTTCCAGACCTAACTTGCATGATGTGTCAAATTGACATACATGTCAATGCGAGATTTGCATTGGAATCATGTTACCGATCAGCGCAGACGGTTGCAGTTGCGCTATCCTTAGCTGCGAATTCGTACGTGCACACTAATTAGCCTCGGGTTTTCAGTAGGATGCGCGCCGATTATGACCGTTGGAGCAACAATAAAAGGGTCGAAGCCCAATGCCCGGCGGGCTCAAATCGGCAGGGCGAAACGCGCGCGAACACGGAAAGAACTCGTGACCGCGGCGTTCCACGTCTTTGCTGAGAAGGGCTTCGATGTACCCGTCGTCGCTGACTTCATCGCGGCCAGCGGCGTGTCACGAGGAACTTTTTATAACTACTTTCAGACTCGAGAAGAGATTCTGGCTGCCGTTGCTGACGAACTGGCAAGGGAGATCAACGCGCTGATCCTGCCGGTCTTGTCGGACCTGCGGGATCCTGCTGAGCGGGTCGCGGCGTCAGCACGGTGCTTTATTGGTATGGCCGCTCGAGATCCCGTCCGCGGCGCGATCTTGGTTCGTATGATTCCGATTGCCGGCGGGCCCCTTAACGAGCAAATGCGCCGACATGCGGTGGCCCTGTTCAGGGAGGGCGTTTCGAGTGGGCGATTTAAGATTGAGTCGATACAGGCCGCGCATGATATCGGTCTGGGGATGGTCGCAATGGTGGTGCGGACCATTTTAGGCAAGAAACACGTGCCGGCCAATTACACGCAGGTCACCGTGGCCATGTACTTGCGCAGCTTGGGAATTCAGGCTCGGGAGGCAACTCGTATTGCAACTATGGCTCTAAAAATCCCAATTGATCCGGTCGGCGCCGTCCTGTCCGCCATTAGGCGAAAGCAAAGACCCGTCGGGTGAAAATGTTGCTCAAATGAAAATAGCGGCAAACATCAGTATGATGTTCAAGGAACTGCCTTTTTTGCAGCGTTTTTCCGAGGCCAAGCGGTCCGGTTTCGATGGCATCGAGCTGCAGTTTCCGTATGCCGAATCGGCGGACGCCTTGCATCGCGCGGCGACGGATGCGGGACTACCGGTCGTGTTGATGAATGCACCAATTATTCCGAAGCTCTACCCCTCAGGGACGGCGGGGCGCCCGGAGATGCGGGCTGAGTTCCGGTCTCAGCTTCCTAAGGTTTCGGAATATGCCGATGCGCTCGGTGTGAGGTTTGTGCATATTTTGGCAGGCTCGTGTGCGCCGGCGGAGCGGGGCATCTGCCGCGACACGTTTGTCGATAACTTGATGCTCGCCGCGGATGCGATGCCGACGCGCCGGATCTTGATCGAGTTTCTCAACCCCCACGATGTGCCCGGCTATCTGGTCGGCAGCTTGCCAGACTCGCTGCAGATTCTTGCGCGCTGTGAAAATCGCGTGCGATTGCAGTTCGATCTGTATCACGCAGCGCGTTGTGAACTTAGTCTGCCGGCGGAAATATTGCGGTGTCTAGCGATGATAGGTCACGTGCAGTTCGCCGATGTTCCGGGTAGGCATGAACCCGGTACCGGCATGATTCGATTTGGTGATGTCATTCCCGCGTTGCTTAGCTCCGGATATGACGGCTGGTTCGGCGCAGAGTATCACCCGACGGGTCGCACGGAGGCGGGATTGGAATGGTTGGATCAATGGCGCCAGCAAGCTTCAGAACGATGGACTACGTAGCAGTCAAAGTGTGGCTCAAAGAGGGATGATCAATGCGTGTTGTTGCGCTTGAAGAGCATTTCGCAATCCCGGCCCTGATTCGGCAGATAGACTCGGATGCCATAGCGAGCCGCGGGTTTCCAGTGGGCCGCTGGAAGGGGCCAGACGCGCAGCTAGCGGACCTTGGCGCCGATCGACTCCGTGACATGGATCGAACGGGCATTACCGTGCAGGTGCTCTCGGCGTCAGGACCAGGCGCCGATTTGGTCGATGGCGCGGACGGCGTCTCCTTGGCGCGAGCGATGAACGACGTGTTAGCCAGGGCGATCGCCGAGCATCCCGACCGGTTTGCGGGTTTTGCGCACTTGCCGATGCGGAGTCCACAGGCGGCGGCCGACGAGCTTGAACGGGCAACGCGCGAACTCGGCTTTTGCGCCGTCATGATAAACGGAATGACCGGGGACTGCTTTCTCGACGATGCGCGCTTCGAGCCCGTCCTTTCGCGGGCTGAGCAGTTGGACGTCCCGATCTATTTACATCCGAACTTGCCGCCGGAGTCGGTGCGCAAAGCCTATTTTACTGGATTGCCAGGAATCACAGACTTCTTGCTTGCCGGGCCGGGTTGGGGCTGGCACTCCGAACTTGCGCTCCATGTCCTGCGGTTGGTGCTTTCGGGTGCCTTCGACAGGCATCCAACATTGAAGCTAATTATTGGGCACATGGGTGAAGGATTGCCAGCGATGATGGCGCGCTGTGACCAGATTTTCGGTCCGCACATCGACCATCTCGCGAGGTCGGTCAGTCAGACCATCCTTGATCACGTGTCGATAACCACCAGCGGGCTTTTTACGATGCCGCCCTTTCAGGTAGCGCTCGACGTATTCGGCGTCGATCGGATTCTATTTTCTGTGGACTACCCATATAGCAGCAATTCGCACGGCGAAGAGTTTCTACAAGGCTTATCCCTATCGGCGGTGGATCTTGAAAAAGTCGCCCATGGAAATGCCGATCGGATCCTCAAGCTGTATGAGCAGCGAGGAGACTAGGATCGGCTGAACGGGGCTGGGGATCGGCTATCGGCGTATCGCGTCATGAAGCGAGGTGCCATTTCCCGCAGGCGCTCATCGTCGATACGTCCGGAGCGGGTGATATAACTATGTGCGAAGTCGAGGGGTGATAGGCGCATGTGGTTGGCGAAGTCCCGGTACCAGGCGGCGCTAGTCTTCGACGCCTTGAAGAACTTCTCAACGATGGGCCGCCGCTCGGCCTCATAATATTGGAGCGCACTGTCCAACGACTCTGGATACTTGTCCAATGCCTTCGCGAGCGCGATGACATCCTCCATCGCAAGCCTGGTTCCAGACCCGATTGAGTAGTGCGCGGTGTGCAGCGCATCTCCAACCAGGACCATGTTGTGCATCGACCAGCGGTCATTCCACAACCAAGGGAAGTTGCGCCAGGTCGACTTGTTAGAGACCAAAGGGTGCCCGTCGAGCGTCTTTGCGAATGCCCGTTGGCAGAGCGCCTTGCTTTCGTCGGGCGGCAAATGGTCGAGGCTAGCCTGCAACCAGGTTGAACGATCGCATTCCACGATGAAGGTGCTCATGGTCGGGGAGTAACGATAATGGTGAGCATTGAATGCGCCGTACTCTGTTTCAACGAATGTCTGCGTCAGAGTCTCGAAACGCTTGCTCGTACCAAACCACGCAAATTTCGTATCGAGGTACGATGACGACGCGCCGAAATCGCCTTCAAAGGACCGGCGGACGAGAGAATTGACGCCGTCCGCTCCGACGATCAAGTCGTAGTTGCCCAACTGATCGATGCTCGCGACGCGCGTGTCAAAATGCAAGTTGACCCCGACGCCCCTTGCGCGTTGCTGCAGCAATCGTAGCAACTCCAAACGGCCGATCGAGGAAAACACGACGCCGTCGATGGCGACTGCTTCTCCGCGATGTACTAACGTGAGGTCGGACCAGGTTTCCATCCGTGCCGTGATAGCGGCCGCCGTTTCGGGATCGTCGTCGCCGATGAAATCCATCGCGCGGTCAGAGAAGACCACGCCGAACCCCCAGGTCGCATCGGCTGGATTTTGCTCAAATACTGCAACATCGGCATCGGGATGCCGCCGTTTCCACAGATAGGAAAAATACAGGCCCGCCGGGCCGCCACCTAGAACAGCGATGCGCATTGTTGCCTCAGTTCTTCATGCCCGATTTGCGCCCTGTACAAGGCATTGCACGAGATGCAATAGTCTACCCGATTGAGCGGTGACTTTCGGAGATCCGGCATGTTCAGAACCGAGTTCATCTGAGTGGGGCGACTGTGATGAGGCCGGAGTTGTATTCTATCCGAACTATTTCTACTGGCTGGATTGTACATTCCAACGACTCTTGCGGGATCGCGGACTGAGCCAACGCGAGTTGATGCGTCGCTTCGGGGTCGTCACGCCATTGGTGGATGCGGGGGCGAAGTTTCGTGGTCCGGCTAAGTACGATGACGTGTTGCGTGTCGAGGCCTTTGTGGAAACTTGGGAGACGAGACGCTTTCGCATAGTCTACAAACTATCGGTTGCCGACAGGCCCGTGGCGGAGGGATTTGAAGTGAGGGCGTCGCAAGGCCGCGACGTTCTGCTGTCAGCGGTTTTGACTGAGTCGGCGAGCTATTCGATCTCAGCGCTGTCAGCGTTCAAGGACGCCTGTTCGCTGCCCGCGAGAACCCGCGCATAGAAGTCAGAAGTGACGACCATGTGACGGCCGAGAAGCGCGGCCGCGCGGTCGGCGTCGCGCGCCAGTGCGGCGTCTGCAATATCCGTATGCTCATCGATGAGCAGCTGGCGCGGCAGATTGTCTCCCATGAATATGCGGCGGTAGCGGTTGTGATGTTCGGCAAGCCGGTGCTGCGTCTCGAAGACGCGCGGCGAACCACACGCCGCAATCAACGCCTCGTGGAAGCGATCGTGCGCGTCGTTCCAGGCATCCAAGCTCGCCCGATCGGTCGCCGTGTCGCGCGTCAAGGTGACGAGCCTATGCAGGGCACCGACGATTCCAGTCTCCCATTCCACACCACCGCGCTCGATGGCCGTGCGGATTGCAAAAGTCTCTACGGCAGTGCGCATATAGGCGATGTCAGCCAGATCCTCGCGTGACAGGCCGCGTACCCGAAAACCCTTGTTTCCCTCAAAAGTGACAAGACCTTCGCCGACCAAGCGCGAGAGGGCCTCGCGAAGAGGACTCGAACCCATTTCATAACGGGTCTTCAGTTCGGCCAGCCGAAGCTTTTCCCGCGGTGCCAGCCTTCCCGAGACAATATCTTCCCGCAGGCGCTGCTGAACCGCCTCGATATACGTCCCCGGGACCGCACTCAATTCCATATCCAAGTCCATACACCCGTGCTACGCCCAGTATATCCGCTCTGTCGCTACTTGGAACCTTGCCCGTTATGTGCAAAGTCCATCCATGTTTTCAGGTCACGATGCGCCACCAGTTCCGCCTTCAACTCGTAGTCGGCCGTAATCGGCGGATTTGCGCAGAACTCTATGTTGAGTCCATTGGGGTCGTTGACGTACAGCGAATGATAGACGATGTAATCGACGTAGTGATTGGGGATCTTTGCCTCGTCGAGGCGCCTTTTATAGTAGTTCAGGTCCTCATCACTCTCCACATACAGCGCGACGTGATGGTCAAATCCGGTGCCAGGTTCGTAGTCGCGTGTTACGAGCGATCCCGTGCAATCAAAGAACGCAAGCGCGCTACCATCGGCAAGCTCGAAGAAAATGTGGCAAAAGTTATTGTCTTGATGCGAGCCAAAATCACGATTCTGGATCACCGCTTGAATGAGCGGAAAGCCCAATACATCTTCATAGAAGTGCCGCGTTTCTTCCGCGTTTCGACAACGAAATGCGTGGTGATGAAGGCGCTTCGTATGATTGTTTGCGCGCCGCTCGGCGATTTCCCGCTCGAGGCCCTGTGGAACTTCTACGCCATCAAATCCACCGTATACTTTGTTGTGGGCGTTCTCTGCCGCGAAACTCAAATCACTCGAGGTTTTCATCGCGATACTCCTTCAGGAAATCGGCCACGCTAGCGCCGGTGTTGATACAGATTGACAAAGCTTCTCGCGGGCGTTCATCGACGTCCTCATCGATCGAATGTGTGTAACGTCAGAATTTGGCACTGACTGTCGCTCCGTAGGTTAAAGGGGGCGCGTAGCTGACGATGCTGTTGAAACTACCGGCTGCCAGAGTCTGAGCGATCTTGGCATTGGTGAGATTGCGTCCCCACACGCTCAAGAGAACGCCGTTTTTGAGTTCAAACCGCAAGGAAGCCGCCAACGTGCTGTAACTCGGCTGACGCAGAATATTGTCCGGCTGACTATAATATCCGCTGTTATAGCCGTAGCTAAGGTCGAGGCCGGTGCCGCCAAAGCTGGTCGGGAGATGATAATCTGCGTTGACCGTCGCGGTGAAATCGGCGGTTTGGGGCAGGCGGTTTCCGGCAGCGGAGCGGATTTCCGTGTCTAGGCCACCCGGTATCTGCAGGGCGAAGACCGCGTCGGGAAAGTTGGTGAAGCGGTCGTTCAGGAGTGTGAATCCTCCGCTCACAGTTAGATTCGTAATCGGTCGAATTTCGAAATCGGTGTCCAGTCCGTAAATGCGGGCGGCCGCGCCGTTGTAGTAGGTGGTTTGGGATCCGGTGAACTTTGCTACTTGTAGGTTTGTATAGTCATAGTAGAAGGCGGCCGCATCGAGGCGTAAACGGCGATTGAACAGATCGCTCTTGATGCCGATTTCATATGCATCCAGCTTTTCAGGGTCATAGGCAGGATCGGTGGGCACTTGAGGATTGAAGCCGCCGCTCTTAAATCCGCGATTTTCGGAGACGTAGACCATCAATTCTGGCGAAAAACGATGATCAAGCGAGACTCGCCAGGTAGGATCGGCGAAACTTCTGGTTTGCTCCGCGAAAGGTGTCTCGAGGCCGCTCGGACCACCGGCAATATCAATCGTCTGGTACCCATCAAGAATGTGTCTCTCGGACGAGTACCGGAGTCCGACCGTTAAGTTAGTCTCCTTCGCGACCGGTGCTGTTGCCTGTGCATAGCCGGCATAGGACTCCGTGCGCTCACGGCCGAAGTTATTCAAAGCCGCAATCGGTCCGAAGGGCGTGGAGGGCTGTAAGAAGCCAAAAAACGCGGCCTGGCTTGGATCGTAGCTGGAGGAGGCGCCGAAATAATAGAGTCCCGCAACCCATTTAATCAATGATGATTGGTCAGAGGTGAGGTTGATCTCCTCGCTTATTTGCTTGTCGCGCTGTGCCTCGATGAGGTCGAGCAACGGGGTGGGAGTGGCGTCCGCGTCGACCCCGATCACATTCTGCGATTCGCGGTAGGCGGAAATGCTCGTGAGCTTCCCGAACCCCAGACTCTGCTCCATTCGAGCCGTGACGCCACCGCCCTTGTACTGGTTGTAGGGCTGATCGTCTGAGTCAACATCCCATGCGCTCTGAATGGGTCCCTGTGGAAAAAAAGTGCTCGTTCCGGGCGCGAGCCGAACTGCGCCGTAGTTCGATCCCCTATTCTGCTCGTAATCGAAGGTGAGCCGGATCTTGGTATCGTCGCTGGGCGTGACGAGGAGCGAAGAGCGCAGTGCGGTGTCATTGTCCATACGATTGACGTCGCGACCGTTGAAACGGTTGATGCCATAGCCCTGGCCCTGGGTGCTTATATGACCGGCGAAGTCTGCCGCGACGGCGCTACCAAGCCCAGCCGTCAGGTAGAAGTTGGTGGTCGCCGTCTGATAGTCGCCGTAGCTGAGTTCTACGGTGCCGCCGAGCGTCGATGACGGCTCGCGCGTAATGACCGAGACCAGGCCGCCCGTGGCGTTTCTGCCAAACAGGGTGCCCTGCGGTCCTTTCAGCACCTCGATCTGTTCGATGTTGTTGAGTGAGAGCAAGCCTGCGGGGGCGGCCGCCAGATAGACGCCATCAATATAGGTCGCAACGCCGCTTTCGTATCCGGCGCCGACGACGCTGTTGCCCACGCCGCGGATGCGCGGAAGCACATAACCGAAGGTTTGAGTGACGATCAGGCTCGGGACGGCGCGACCGATATCGAGAGTGCTGGTGATGCCCTGCATCTCCAACTGCGCCGCGCTCACGGTCGAGACCGCAAGTGGAACGTCCTGCAAGTTCTCGTTGCGGCGTTGCGCCGTTACGATGATTTCAGGGATGTCAGAGGCGTCGGTACTCTGACGGGCGAACGATGGCAGGTTCTCCGCCTCTGCGCTCCCCGAGCAACATAGAATGCCCAAGCTACATCCCGCTGCTAGCCGAACGTGAATCCCGAGATCAGACCTTTGAATTAACTTCATTTATCTTCCCCGCGCCTTTTAAAGCCAAGTCCGGTTTTCTTGCCGTGGGCCAATATTTTTATCGACAAGAATAGATTTTAGCGCTAAAATTAATTGTTGTCGATATCTGGACGAGAGATTCTCAATGGAGAACGTACCGTTTGCGGGGAGGGGCCTGCCCACAAAGCCAGCTTGGGGTCCGGCTGGCAAGAAGGGTGCGGTTAGCTTTACCTTTGATAATTTGGGCGAAGCTTCCGACATCGAATTTGGGAAGTGGCCGAAAGACCAGCCCGTTGGCTCCCATATGTCAGTCACGGAGGTTGTGCCCGAACTCCTAAAGCGGCTGCACGGATTCCAGGCGACTTTCTTCGTGGAGGCGTGGAACGCGACCGTGTATCCGGATGCGTTGCGGTCCATGGTGGAGGCTGGCCATCAAGTCGGTTTGCACGGATTGCGGCACGAAATCTGGGCGACGCTCGACGCCCAGCGCCAGGTCGAGGTGCTGGAGCGATCGCTGGATGCCATGGCTTCGGCGGGACTGCGCCCCACCGGGTTTCGTCCGCCCGGCGGCTACGGGTCGGACAATTTGGCCGACTTGATGAGCCGGTATGAGTTCTCCCACTTCTCTTGCATCGGCGAGGGAACCCGGGTGGTCTTGGGCGGCGTGGTGAGCATGCCGTTCAGCTGGCCCTTCGTCGATGGTAATCAGCTCGACGAGCGAATGGGCGCGCGTTTCAACATCCGAGCGCCCGATGGGCAATTTGGTCCGTCTTTGCTCGAGCAAGCATTCATCAATGAGATCGATCGAGCGGCGCACTTCGGCGCGCATGCCGTCTTCGATTTCCACCCTTGGATCATCGGACAGACTCGAGAGCGCATGGAAGCCCTGTTCAGCATCGTCGCCTATGCTCAGCATCGCCCGGACATTTGGGTAGCGTCCTGTGGCGAAGTTGCCGAATGGATGCTCGCCGGACAAGCCACACCGGGCGGCCTCGATTTGCCTCATTGAATTCGATATTGGAGAGAGACATGAAACTTGCAACGTATCGGCACGGTAACGGCGAGGAGCGGCTTGGCGTCATCGACAACGATGAAGTCATCGACGTGGTGTCGCTTGATCCCCGGCTGCCGGCAACAATGATTGATCTCTTGCGCGCCGGTGCGAATGGAATGGACGGAGTGCGCCGGGCCCTCGCCGGCAAGGGCCGGCGCACTCAGCTCGCTGAGGTGACGCTGTCGGCGCCGGTGCCGAAGCCTAGTAAATATCTGGCGCTCGGCGCCAACTACACCAAGCACCTCGAAGAGTTCGCGAAATCGCATCCACGCGCCGTGATCCCATCGACCCAGCATCAACATTGGTTCAACAAGCAAGTGAGCTGCATAATTGGTCCTCATGATCCGATGCACTTGCCGCGCTGCTCCGCCGCTCTAGACTATGAGGGCGAACTGGGCATCGTGATTGGCACGCGTTGCCGCCACGTAACGCCCGAGCGCGCGTATCAGATGATCGCGGGCTATGTTGTGTGCAACGACGTGAGCGTGCGCGACTGGCAGAGCCTGTCGCCGACCGCGACGATGGGAAAATCATTCGACACCCATGGCCCCATGGGTCCTTGGCTGACTACTGCGGACGAGATCGCGGACCCCAACTCGCTTCGCGTCCGCACATGGATCGACGAAGAGCTGCGCCAGGACGGCAACACCGCGGAATTCATCCACCAGATTCCTCAGATGATCGCATTTTTGACCACCGCCTTTACGCTCGAGCCCGGCGACATATTGTCGACGGGCACGCCGGCGGGGGTCGGCGGGGCACAAGTGCCGCCGCGCTACATGAAGGCGGGGCAGCGATGTCGGATCGAGATTGAGGGGTTGGGTGAAATCAACAACCTGGTCATCGACGAACCGGAGTCCACGACACTCCCTTAAGGGGGGGGGCGAGTCCGGCGCAAGAGTTTTCCGCCGGGGAGTTCTGGCTCGAGAGTACAAGCTACTACAAGATGAGGTGAAGAAATAATGAATATCATCACTGAAAGACCCAGCGCCAAGCGACGCCTCGCCGACGAATACCCGGATCGCGTGCGGCCGAGCAAGCTGGCCCATGCCGTGTTGACGACGCCAAACCTGCCGAGGGCGCGGGGTTGGTATTTGAATGCGCTCGCTGCGAAAGTTGCTTTCGAAAATGACAAAGTATGCTTCATGACCTACGACAACGAGCACCACCGGATAGGTCTCATCGCTTTGCCCAAGCTGGTCGAACGGCCGCCCAACAGTTGGGGACTCGAGCACTTGGCATTCTCATATCCGACTTTGGGCGCGTTGCTATCGCAGTTCCGCTACTTAAGTTCTCAAGGCATCACGCCCTACTGGGCCATCAATCACGGTCCGACCATTTCATTTTATTACCGCGATCCGGACGGCAATAAAATCGAGATGGACTACGACGTGTTCCCAACCGTTTCAGAGGTCGATGCCTTCTTTGCCGCGGGCAATTACGAAGAGAATTTCATGGGCATCATCGTCGATCCCGAAGAGTTGATCGCGAAGTACGAAGCCGGGGTTCCGCTCAGCGAACTGGTGCATCGCCCGAAGCTGCCGCCCGGCATGACGCCCTGGGACATGAACCGGTCCTAGATGCTCGCCAAGCCGCGGGGCTCGGCGCCCCGCTCGACAAAAACGCGAATCGGGTCCACTCAATTCGCATCGATGCCTCAAAGGCCGGCAACGGCCCCGCCGCCGTCGATCACGAAATCGGCCCCTGTGACCCAGCGCGCCTCGTCAGATGCCAAATACAGCGCACAATAGGCAACGTCTTCGACCTCGCCCCACCGTCCCAGGGGGATCGACGCTCTAATTCTCTCCTTCGGCTCGGGTGGGATTACTGCCGTCGCCGGCGTTCGAATCGGGCCGGGAGAGACGGTATTTGCTCGGATTTTATGCTTAGCGCCTTCGGCCGCAAGCTGTCGGGTGAATGCCACTATCGCGCCCTTCGACGCAGCGTGCGCTGCAAAGCCCATGTTGGGATTGCCGCGCACTGCGACTGCCGATCCAGTGTTGATCACCACGCCGCCGCCGCGAGCGATGAGATGCGGCCAAGCGGCCTGGGTGGCATAGAAGACCAAATCAACTTCATTATGCAGCGTAAACGCCCAGTCTTCCTGCGAGAGCTCGCCGAACAGGCCAAAACGCGCGCCGCCGGCATTGTTGTAAAGAATGTCGATTCCGCCGGTCTCAGCGAGGCCATCGGATATCCATTTTTGAGCCTCGGCCGGCGAGCTGAGATCCACAGGACCGAACGTCACCATCTGACCTCCGGCATTGCGTACTTCCGACACGGTTTGTTGCGCCGAAGTTTGGCTGAGGTCACATCCCACGACCTTCGCTCCCTCCGCTGCAAAGAGTTTAGCAGCGGCGCGACCCATGCCGCTAGCGACGCCCGTGATGAAGGCTGCCTTTCCAGTGAGTCTGCCCATTATCTCTCCTCAATGCATTAGTTGTCGGGAGGTATTGCGTCGCAACGCGTTCCAACAAGGAGCGGTGAAATGCAGTCGCGCGACAAAAGCGTAGTGGATTTATACAATATCGTCAATTCAAGAGACGCCGTATTTACCATTGGCGGGCGGCAGCGCGCGGCTCCAAGAAATGCGAGCCGCGGATAGCCACCTACGCATGCTCTTCATCGATCGCGGACGTCGCGAGGAAGCGCACCGAATTGAGCTGCGATTGCAGGTCGGCGTTCAGCTTCAACAACAGACGCGTGAATTCTTGCACTTCGTCGTCGCTGAAATTACCGAGACCAGTATCGAGAATGTCGGCCAGATGCGGAATCGACCCTTCTACCGTGCGGCGGCCTGCCGGCGTCAGGCGCAGATTCACCTTGCGCCGATCCACAATATCGCGGATGCGTTCCAATAGGCCGCGTTCGGTGAGCTGATCAACGACGCGTGTCAGCGCACCGCTGTCATGGCGATACTCGGTGCAGATGTCCTTCGGAGTCACCGTCATGGCGTCCTTCAACCACACCAGGATGACGTATTGTATGAACGTCAAACCTTGCGCCGCCAATACGGGCTCGATCAGACCAAGCCAAAGGGTGTGAGACCGCTTGATGAGGAAGGCGATGGTCGATCGCGACATAGCGCCCACCACTCACCGAGTCCGAAGGTTGAGCATCTCGCGGGCCTGGGAAGCTGAGGCCGGCTCGAGTTGCAATTCCGACATGATTCGCATCGTGCGTTCGACGAGTTGCAGGTTGGTGGCGAGCTGCCCGGACCGGTAGTAGTTGTTGTCTTCGAGGCCGACTCGAACGTGGCCGCCCATGAGCAAGGCTTGGGTGGTGGCCGGCAGTTGTGCGGAACCAATAGCCGAGACGCAGAACACGCTCTGCGGCGGTAGCTGTCTGATCATGAAATTGAGCGTATCGCAACTGTACGGCATGGCTCCCTGGAAACCTCGATCGCCGCCGAGCACCATGTTGATGAAGTACGGTGGTTTGTCATAGCCTTTAGCGATCAGACGCGATACGTCTTGGATAATGTGCTCGGGACTGAATACCTCCCATTCAGGTTTAATGCCCTTTTCCATGAACAGCTTAGCCATTTCCTCACAGCGTCGCGGCGTTGTGGCCACGACGATCTCACGTCCGCCGAAGCTGGCGACAGTGGTCTCGGCGTCGAGGGTTGCCATCTCAGGGTCGGCTTCCATGCCTTTGAGACGCTCCTCATAGATGATCTCCCAAAGACCGTTCGGCTGCTCGCGGATCATGTCCCCGGTGACGCCACCGCCGGTAGAATTATTGATGATAATGTCGCAGCGCCCGCGTATGAGCTTATTAATTCGGCCGTAGATGGCTGGGTCGCACGTCGCAAGATCGTCCGGGCGCCGCGCATGCAGCGCGACGACGGCCGCTCCCGCCTTCGCACAGCCCACGACGTCGTCAGCGATCTCGTCGGGTTGCGTCGGCAGATTCGGATTTTGGGATTTGCTCGCCATCCCGCCGGTGGGGGCAACCGTAACAATAACTTTTCGCGACATTTCACGTCTCCGATTCGATCTGGGGAATAAAAGATCGGATTAGCTGGGTGGTTGGGCGCTGCGCAATCATGTTGAACGTGCTGAGACCATTGATCCGAGACTTGCCAATTCGAGGATGATGTCGTCTGGCGGGAACGCACCCTTCTCATGCACATCGACCGCCAGCAGCTCCCCGGAAACGGGGCAGTAGAACGACGACATTTGTAAGCCCTCATGAAGGCGCAGCATGCAAGAGGTCGCGAACGGGGCCCGAATCGCACTCTCTCGCCAGCACGTCGATCCGCGCGCAAGTGTGGCGCCGGCACGCGAGACGACGTGGACCTCTGTACCGACCCGAACCAGTCGTAAGGCAGGTCCAATCTCGCCGATGATGGGGGCATCCGGCGGACAGTCCGCCCTTATAGTTTTGCTGCTGATGCGCCCGGCCCGCATCGCTGCCCGAAGTGTTAGCGTC
>Ga0137412_10002439_pt1 | contig 14744 bp, 11 predicted proteins | sample CZODoug2_1_16fun_FD_122160 | JGI IMG/M metagenome (GOLD analysis project Ga0137412, IMG submission 122160) | Vadose zone soil fungal communities from Angelo Coast Range Reserve, California, USA - CZODoug2_1_16fungal (Hybrid Assembly) | ecosystem: Environmental > Terrestrial > Soil > Vadose zone... | reverse complement strand
CAAGCACGCGCGTTCCAACCTGCTCACCAATACGGCATAGGGAAGCTGTTTTAAGGTATTGAGCTGCAAATCCGGCGCAAGAGCGCCGCCTAGCTTTTTGCGAAGAGCCCTTTGGCGATCAAACCAGAGAGGTGTTTTGCAATCAATCGAGCTTGCAACAATAAAGAATGCGGCTGGTACTCCGAGCCTCTCGAGCTCCGGCGCGACCTCAGTTGCGTTACTGCGCTTACCATCATCGAATGTAAGCAAGCAGAACGGTCGCTTGCGGGGGTGACGTAAGCGTTCTGGCAGCTCATGCAGTTGGATGAAGTCGAACCAGCGCCCAAGGACTTCGACGTGGCGACGGGTTTCTGCGCGGTCGAGTGTGTGTTCATTGGCAATGATACCGCCGGTCTTGAAATGATTAGCGACAGCAAGAGACAAGTTGCCTATGACGTTCAGCATCTGATTGCTCGTTCGATCCACGAAGGGCGGTTCCTTGTCAGGCGAAGGCAAATTGAGAAGGCTTCCAGGTTAGCCTGTGGGATGGGCGGAAGGTTGAGTCATCGACCATGGCGCTGGCGGCCGCGTCGTAACAGCAAACTCGCCTGCGGTTTCAGTAACTCTGCGCAGGATATCGGGTGTAAGTTCAGCGTACATGGGCAGCGAGAGGATTTGCCGCGAATACTCTTCCGTGACGGGGAAATCTCCGGGTTGATGACCCAGATCCCGGTAAGCGGGCTGCAAATGAATCGGAATCGGGTAATGAATGCCCACGCTGATGCCACGAGTCGCGAGATGTTCCTTCAGGGCATCGCGTTGGTTAATCCGGATGACATAGAGGTGCCAGACGGATTCGCAAAGGGCGGAGGCGCGAGGAACAACGAGGCCAGATTGCGCCAACAGCCTGGAGTAGCTCTTAGCATGCTGTCGGCGCGCATCATTCCACTCGTCCAAGTGCTTCAATTTAGTTCGGAGAACGGCGGCCTGTAATGTGTCGAGGCGCCGGTTAAAGCCGCGAAACATGTGCTGGTATTTTTCCTTTTGTCCATAATTTCGCAGCATGCCAAGCCGTTTGGCGACCGCAGCGTCGCTAGTTACGACGGCACCTCCGTCTCCGTAGGCGCCCAAATTCTTTCCCGGATAAAAGCTGAAGGCGGCAGCGTGGCCCAGCGAACCCGTCCGTTTGCCCTTGTAGCGAGCGCCATGCGCCTGGCAAGCGTCCTCAATAACAACCAAGCCGTGTCGTTGAGCCAATTGCAGAATCGGATCCATGTCGGCTGGGTGGCCGTAAAGATGGATAGGAATTATGGCCTTCGTTCGCGGAGTAATGGCTTTCTCGATTGCGGCGACATCTATCGTGTATGTGTCAGCGTCGACGTCAACGAGCACTGGTGTTGCTCCAGCATGGGAAATCGCCAGGGCTGAAGCTATAAAAGTGTTTGCCGCGGTAATAACCTCATCGCCGGGTCCGATTTCATATGCGCGGAGGGCCAACTCCAAAGCTGATGTGCCTGAGTCCACACCGACCGCCCATTTCGCTTCGCAAAAAGCAGCGAATTCCTCTTCAAATAGGCTTACTTCGCGACCAAGAATGAAGTCGCCTTCCCTAAGTACTTTTGAAACTGCTTCACTGATCTCACCCTCGATGGCACGATACTGAGCGGCAAGATCAACGAACGGTACTTGCGATTCCCGTGTATTCATAATGGTCGTTTCTTTCCACCTCTATTTGCTGTCCTTTGCATTCTATTGAGCGATTCACTGCCTCAAGAACTCGTACAACCTCACGGCCCTCCACGCCGCTGCTAACAGGGCGCTGCCCCAACCGGACGCATTCCAGGAAATGGCGGCACTGGTTCTTCAGAGGTTCGGTGGGCTTGATCCGCGGACTGATAATGTCTCCATCCCGGATCTCGAAACGAGACTCACCATAGTTCAGAGGCTCCTCCTCCAAAGTACTTACTCCCTTTTCAAAAACACGGACCTGTTCAATTCCGTTGAGATCATTGAAAACGATGCGCTTGTCACTCCGGACAATGACGACTTCGCGAGCTTTGTCTGGATCAGCCCAGCTCACATGAATGTGGCCAATGATGTTGCCCGGATAACCGAGAGAAATAAATCCCACATCGTGACGGCAATTTCTCAGGACCTTGCCGCCCACGGCGCTTACCCACTCTGGTACGCTGTCCAGAAGATAGTTGAAAATCGCAATGTCGTGAGGCGCCAGATCCCAGAGCGCATTTACATCGCGGCGGATGGGGCCGAGATTGGTCCTTCGAGCATAGAGGTAGTAGACGCGGCCCTGGCCCATTTGCACGTACTCTTTTACTTTCTGAATGCCGGCATTGAATACGAAAGTATGCCCGACCATGAGAACGGCCGATTTCAACTTGGCCAAAGCAATCAGTTCCTGTGCATCCGCAGTCGTTGTGGTCAAAGGCTTTTCCACAAGAACGTGTTTTCCAGCTGAGAGGAGACGACGCGTAACGTTGTAGTGGGTTGTGGCTTCAGTGCAAACGACGACGGCGTCAACGTCCGGATGCGCAGCTACATCTTCGACATCTGTTGTCAGGTCCACGCCGGGGAAACGCGATCCGGCTTCGCGTAACCGGTCGGAGCGCTCGTCGCAGATAGCGACTAAGCGCGCGTCCAGCAGTTCATTGAAGATTCGGACGTAATTCATTCCCCAATAGCCGCAACCGACTACCGCGATCCGCGAAGGAGCAGCAACTGGGGGAATTGTGGGCAGCGCGATCGATTGAATAGTGGAGCTCATTCAGCACCTTTTCCATGAAATACCGCTGGAATCGTTAGAAACAGAATCCGGAGATCAATCCACAAGGACGCTTTTTGTATGTATTCGAGGTCCATGTGAATCATTTCCTCGAAGGAAACCTGGCATCTCCCATGTACTTGCCAAAGGCCGGTGATTCCGGGAGTGGCTGTTAATCGCTTGTGGTCGTCACGGCGGTAGCAGGCGACCTCGTACGGTGGGACGGGACGTGGGCCGACCAAGCTCATCTGCCCCTTCAGCACATTGAACAACTGGGGCAATTCGTCGAGACTGGTCCGCCGCAAAATTCTACCAACTCGGGTTACGCGAGGGTCGTTCGTGAGTTTGAATTTTCCGCCCTTAGCCTTATCAGGTTGCACCCGCCCTTGAACGAAATCCCGAATGTAGGCTTCGTGGGCGCCTGAATCTGCGTTTTGCACCATGGAACGGAACTTGTGCATGCGAAAGTTCTCGATGGCCCACGTAACTTCGCCGCGCACACGCGCACGTTTGGCTCCGACACGTTCATGGGTGAAAAAAATCGGTCCGGAGGAGTCTAGTTTGATGAGCAAGCCGATCAAGAGCAGTAACGGAAGCAAGAGGATTACGGCGCAAAGTGCAAGGACCAGATCCAGGCAGCGTTTGCAAATATAGTAGAGCTGTTTTTCCGAGAGGTCTGTGCAAAAGGAACGGTAGTCTGGGTCCGCCTGAGATTGCGGCGTTGTGAGCAGTTTCCCTGCAAATGTGAGTGACACGAGAGCCGGGTCGCTCTCATTGATTCCGCTGAGTTCTGGTGCGTATTTGGGACTTCTAGAATTTGTGGTAGATGGCATCTGGAATTGGAAAAGTACGGTTATTAAGGACAACTCCGAGGACTCGTGCGCCGGCAATTTGCAGCTCGTCCATGACTTCGCGAACCGTTTGGCGCCTTGTGGTGTTCGCTTCCACAATTAGCACCGTTCCATCGGCCGCAAAGCTTTGGAGAGCTGGCACTCGCTCCAAAAACAGCGGACAGCTGACGACGATATATTTGAACAAGGTGCGTAGCTCCATCATCCTCGAGCTTACGCATTTGGAAATTTCGGGGACACCTAGCTGGGCAAAAGTGGAACCAACTGGCATGACCCAAAGATCGCTGTTTGAAAGATGCACAGCGAAATTCTGTACCGGACCGGGGCAAGAGAGGGACTCAGAGAAGCCTCGACGGTTTTCGATACCAAAGTAGCGATGAACAAGCGGCGACTGGAAGTTTGTATCAACCACGCAGACGGGACCTTCTGCGCGTGCCGCCAATATCTCGGCAGTGCGCGCCGTTATTGAGCACGCGGCCGCTTCGCTTTCCAAACTAGAAAACAGCACGAGTTGCGGTGTGCTTTGCGTATTTACCGGGAAGATGCGCAGCACCAGCTTAAGTTGCTCGCGATGCCTCAACGTTTCTAGGTCACTTCGATTGGCGGCGCTCCTTGTGCTGCCATGCGTCCCACCCCTGATTTTTTCCTTAATGGCATCGCGCAAACGGATTTGAGGAACGCGGGTCGGCGGCTCAGTCTTTGGCCGAGGGACCTGGCGCTGTAGGAACCCCGGCTGTGAGACCTCCTGCAATGGTAGCTCGTGATAAGGAATCTGCTGCGCTGTTTTCTCCTCCGGGCCGGTTTGCGCGCTCTCGATCGCGTCGCGCAGAGAAGGTGGGCGATCAGGTGTTTGGAACAGGTCCTGTTCCCTGCCAACTTTTCGAAGCAGCATGAAATGTTTGCTCATGGTTTAAACCGGCGGCAAGCGAAAAAATTGCTCTTACTTGTCCTTTTAGTCGGAGGGACTTAAGGGTAGGCGGATCTGCTGCCCTATTTCGATGCGGTCTATATCGATCAACTCGGGGTTTAGTTTGCGTAACTCGGCGAGGGCAGTTTCGTCATAGCGGCCCATGGACGAAACGCAGAGATTCCAAACGGTATCGTTCTCGCGCACTACGTGAGTGACGAATTGCGACGAATCAGGGTGTTGGCTTGTGCGCACAGAACTGTTCGGAGGCGGGGCAGATTCTTGACCTGAAGCTGGCGACGACAAATTCGCGGCAGAAGAAGTACGAATCGCTTCCGTTCCGATATGGGCACCAAAGTATGTACCCAGGCCGCCAAGCAACGCGGAGAGGACCACAGTTTGAGCGGTTCGATTTGCAAATACGCTGTCTCGCCACCATCGAGCCGATAATGGTGGTGTGCTGGTAAGCGTGGGAGTTATATGACGCAGAATTTGTGACTTCTCGACAAGGCAATTCAAGGACAAATCGTTGAGCGCTTCCTGCACGATCTCAGGGTCAATTCGCTGACGTCCCATGGCGCAAGCGAGGGACATTGCGTTGAAGCAAATGTTGTTGATGTTCCTTGGAATACCATGGCTGGCTTTTGCGATCATGTCTACTGACGCAGAGCTAAAGATCTCGTGACCGAAATGGCCTGCGATCTGGAGCCGATGGTGGATGTATTCAAGCGTTTCCGTGACCCGCAGGGACTTCAAACCCGCGAGTACAGCGATGCGCTGACTTAGTTGTGCCAAGCGGGGATTTTTCAGCCTGCGAGCCAATTCCGGTTGGCCAGAGAGGACAATTTGAAAGAGCTTACGGTCAGTCGCTTCGAAGTTAGAAAACAAACGCACGGTTTCGAGGGCGGAGTCTGATAGATTTTGCGCCTCATCGATAAATACGACAACGCGCCGGCCGGCTGCCGTTTCGGCCAAGAGAAACTGGTTCAGCCGGGAGTGCAATTGCACAAGGTCCGCTTCCGGACCGCCCTCAACACCCAGAGCTTCCAATAGATAGCGAAGAAGCTCGCGAGAATCACATTGCGTTTGAAACAAGAATGCGCTGCGAATCGAGCCCTTGAGCCGCTCGAGCAACTGGAACAAGAGGGAAGTCTTGCCCATACCGGGTTCCGCGATTAGCGCAAGAAACCCGCGCCCAGTCTCGATTCCATAGAAGAGTGATGCCAGCGCCTCGCGATGACTGGGGCTGAAATAGAGATATTTGGGATCGGGAGAAACGCCGAATGGCTGTTCGCGCAATCCAAAAAAATCCAGAAACATGGGAAATCACTCACTATTCTTCGGAAAAGCCGCGAGCACCGGGCTCCCGAGAAAGTCTTGGACTTCTTCAGGCGTGCGAAAGGAAGGATCCAAGCGGTCGATAACGAGGCCAACCATGACGCTTGCCAGGCAGGCAAATAGTATGCCGAGAATCACGAAGAGCAGGCGTTGACCCTGGGCCTTAAAGGGCACTGTCGCCGCTTCCGCTACCAATACGTTCGAAATGCGCTGGTGGTCCAAGGCGTCGGAGATACGCGCTTCTTCTTGCTTGCGGAGGTAGAGGAGGTAATTCTCTTCGTTGGCTTTGGTGGTGCGCAGCATATCCTGCTGCACTATTTCCTGATGATCCAAGCGTTCGCTCTTAGTGCGATAGGAGCGAATCATCGCGGAAGTTGCACCAGCTCGAGCCTGTAGCGCGGCTAGATCGGTGTTGGCCTTGGTGAGTTCAGAGCGGACCGCCTCATAAGTGGGATCACGGTCTGTGGTTTCGTCCCGCAGTGGTGCGTTCTCAGCGGCAACAATGGCTTCCCGCGCCTGTTTGATCTGTTGCTCCACTTCCTGAACCGGGCGGTACGTCGGCTCAAATTTCGATAATAGAGTGCTGCGTTTCAGTTCAAGGTCCAGCAAAGCGGACTTGAGGTGCTCCATCAGTTGTGGATTGTCCAAGGTCCGGACTTGTGTCGTGTGGCGAGGAGAAAGGGAGTTGAGCTGTGTCTCGAGCGTGTGAATCCGCTGCTTCGTCTCGAGAATCGCGGCCTCAGTTTCCTGGGACGCCGCTTCAAATTCGCCTAATTTGTGGATGGTGATTTCTCTTGTGAGGGTGGGAGAAACGACGCCTTCCCGCTGTCCAAATTCTGCAAGCCGCGCCTCGCTTTGTGCTAAAGCGTTGCGATATTCCTCAGCTTGCTGGTGGAAAAAGTCAAAAATACCCGGAGCTCGATGTATTGCCAGGTGCTTCTCCAGATAGAGACCGGCGATCGTGTTCAGCACGCGCACCGCTTCGTATCGATCGGCGGATTTATAACTGACACTGATCAAATTTGTCAGCTTGATAGGACGAACTTCGAGGTTTTTCTCCAGCGTAAGAACCGCGCGTGAGGTTTTGTCATCGGCCTTTGAGCCAGATGTATCGCCCGCCATGGCAATCCGGCTATACAGTGCAGCCCAGAGAGAATCGCCTTCCTCCTTCTGGAGATCGCACGCGATGACAACCTTGGAAAGCAGATCATTCGATTTCAATAGCTGGGCTTCTGATTCCAGCTCTCCCTCACTTACCTCCGTCTGCATTTGATGTGGTGCGTCACGTTCCGCACTGACCACCGAATCGGCACGCTCGTGCCGTACTAGAATTTTCATTTCCGATTGATAATGTTTCGGCAACGTGAAGGCGAGAACCATTACCGCAGCCAAGATCCCAAAAAATGTGGTGATAATCAGCCGGCGCTGGCGAAATCCAACCGCCAGGATGTCGCGCGTCGTTGCGTGGTTCGTGTTTTCTTGTGTGCGCGTGTTTAGGTGTCGGGTGAACATTGTTTAGAGCCCCACTCCCTTGGGCATTTTCCTAATGAAGTACCGGGCTTGCATACATGCCCATGGATGATGAAGGTATGAAGCGCTGAATCTTGGAAAATGTATTTTTCGGGATGTATAGGAAATCACCCGCTTGCAGGTAGGCGTCTTCCTCTAAGTTGGCGTCCTTGAGCATTTTCTTCAGGTTCACGCGTTTGACCTGCATCCAGCCCTTAGGGACTCGGTGGAACAGGAGAACTTGCGAGTGCTTTGCGGAGTCTTTAAGGCCTCCGGCGATGGCCACTGCTTGTGCGACCGTGGTTTCATCCCGGAGATCGAATTTGCCCGGATGTCCGACCTCCCCTCCGACAATGAAGTACGGTTTTTCAAAATCCTTCAACTCAATATTAATTACCGGGTCATGGAGCACTCGGCTGTACGCTATCCCCAAGGACCGTGAAACTTCCGGCAGGGTTTGTCCCTGGACGTGAATATCTTCGGCGCCGCGCAGGCTGATATAGCCGTCTGGCTGTACCGTCACGTTTTGATTGAATTCGGGAGTGTAAGGAAACGTCAGTTGAAGAACGTCGGCCGAATGCAGTTGATAGCGCTGGTTGCGGTGCTGCAACATCGGCACATGGCCGGCGCCGGAGTTGGTGTCACCAGTATCGCTCGTTTCGTGAACCGAACCGCCGCCATCAGACGCGGCCGATGTTTGCGCTTCCACGGCACCCACTCCCAATAGGCTTACTGCGATCAGGACAAGTAATTTCTTCATGAATCCAGGCTCCTTTATGTTCCAGCCTGTCTCTGTTTCACAGCTTCAATTTGGCTAGTTTCGGCGGACATCGACCTGGAGGCAGAGTTTTTCTTGGGGCGAAGCACTTTGTGCGTGCGGTTAATTGAAATGGGAATTGAACGCAAGAATCATTCAGGCTTAGTCGCTGTCGTGTGCATCGACGACTCATTGCTGTTCATTGAAGCTACCGCCCAACCAGTCACAAGGCTGGCCATCAATGAAATCCGCCCGGCAAACCACAGCACATCATCACCAGATTGCAATCGGCAAACCAAAGCAAAAAACCGCGCATTCCGACGCGAATCCGTCATTTCGGTGCCAATGAAACGAAGATTCATCGGCAAGCTGTTACACGAAATCGGTATGAAAGTGCGTGTGGTGTCGAAAAACATTCGAATGGTTGACGGCGAGCTGCCTGTGATCCTTCGTCGTTCTAGCAAATTTGGTTGTCCGCTGCTTCAGGTCTTTACCCTACATAGGAACGAGGTTTCCCGGATACGAATTGCAGTGAACAGTGGATTGCGCCTCATAAGGTGAAACGCTAACGTTTCCCTAGGGACTCCAGCGGACATCCGCAGGCGAGCTCTCGCGATGATCCCCGCAGAGCGGGAGAACGCTGAATCGGTAGTTATTGGTAATCAGGAGTTCTCATACGTGACGATAACCGGAAGTGATTGAAAGTCGCGGGCTAGCGGCTTGTAACGAAGCTCTATGCAAGTCGGTGGCCTCACCTCGCCGTGGTAGACGCTTGTGGTGCCCGAAATGTTTAGGGCGGATGCCCTGCTTTAGGCCTTCTTTTCTCCTCAGCCAAAGAAGCCTTGTTACCTTCCTTGGAGTTGACGGTCAATCCCCGAGGTGAACTGGAATGCGCATTAGTCGGACGCTAACTACACCCTCTTGCGAAATTTCACAGAGCGACGACGAAATCGCTGAGCACCTCAAAAATGGCTTTATATTTCCCGCGGCTAGCCCCGTTATGGCCAAAATTTGCTCCTCAATCGAGCAAGTTGCGCGCGTCGACGTTCCCGTGCTGCTCCTTGGGGAGAGCGGAGTTGGTAAGGAGGTTGTGGCTCGCCGGATTTATCAGTTGTCAAAGAGGGCTCATCGAAGTTTTTTGAAGGTGAACTGCGCGGCTCTGCCCGGCGAACTATTGGAAAGTGAATTGTTCTGTTATGAGGCCGGGGCGTTCACCGGGGCCACCCGTGCGAAGCCTGGGCTATTTGAGCTATGCAACAAGGGAACGCTACTCTTGGACGAGATCGGTGAGCTCCCTGCGGCCTTACAGGCAAAGCTTTTGCACGTACTGCAGGGCGGACAATTTTCAAGGCTAGGTGGCCGCTCCGTGATTGAAGTGGATGTGCGCATCGTTGCCGCAACTAACGTCGATGTTCCACAGGCTTTGGCAAGCAAGCAGCTTCGCCAAGATTTGTATTACCGGTTGAGTGCTCTCACCATCCATCTGCCTCCGTTACGCAAACGCCCCGAAGAAATTCCCGTGTTTCTGAAATATTTCATGCAAAGGCTGGCGGCACAGCTGGGATGCGCTGCCAAGCCCTACACCGACAGGGTTCTGGATGCGTGCATGCGTTACGAGTGGCCCGGAAATGTTCGCGAACTGGAAAATTTCGTCAAGCGCTTCTTGATCCTTGGTGACGAAAACCTTGTGACCACAACCTCAGAGAAAAAGGAGAACCCCAATACTGCCGACGTGCGCCATGCACAAGTTCTGCCTGCGGCCCAGCCAGATAACGTCTGGTCACTGCGAACGGTCAAGGCCGAAGCGGAGAGAGAAGCTATCCTAGCTGCTTTGGAGCAAACGAGGTGGCGGCGCAAAGATGCCGCCATTAAGCTCAGAATCAGCTTGAAAGCGCTATATAACAAACTGCGACTCTACGGAATTGATCCGCAAGATCACTCTGCAGTAGCTCACTATCCGTTGACGCCACCGTCCCCACCACTCGGATGATATACACTCAGTTATCTCTGCCGGAAAATCGTCGAATTAGGTCCTCCACAGTAGCAAACCAATTACTCGCGTCACCTGAGGAAGCGCACATGTCAAATACAGCGATCGCCAGCTCCACAATCGTAAGCTCGGTAATTCCGGACGCAACCCACCACAGCAGTGTGGGTGCGTTGATTATGGCGGCCGATTATAGAGGATTAGGAGTGGCGCGCAGCCTGGGACGTCGGGGCATTCCGGTGTGGGTTTTGAAACAAGGCGGCCACCTGGTGGCCGCTACCTCCAGATACGTTCGACGTAGCATTCCCTGGCCGGCCGACGACGATAGAATCGAGGTTCCTCTACTTCTCGATCTCGCCAAGAAGCATGGGCTCAAGGACTGGTTACTCTTTCCGACGGATGACCATGCCGTGGGATTGATATCGCGGCATCATGAGTTGCTGGCGTCTCAATACCGCATCACTGTTCCGGCCTGGGATCAGTTACGATACCTCTGCGACAAGCGTTTGCTCCACCAGACCGCGCATAAGCTAGGCATCTCTCAGCCGTGGACTGCGTGGCCAAGTACCCCAAAAGAACTCTGCAGTCTCGATTGCCCGTATCCCGTGATTTTGAAGCCGGCGACCAGGCTGAGGCGGAACAGTCTTGCCGTCCCTAAGGCATGGCGTGCTGTGGATCGTGCGTCTTTGCTCGCGCAATATGATGAGGCTTCTGCACTCGTGGGGCGCGAGAATTTGATGGTTCAGGAGATCATACCGAGCGCGGGAGAAGGGCAGATTTCTTATGCGGCTATCTGTGGCGACGGCTCTCCGCTCGCGTCAATCGTAGCAAGAGAGAGGCGACAATATCCGCGAGAATTCGGACAATTCAGCACCTTCGTCGAGTCGGTGGAGGAACCAAAGGTCACTCGATCGGCAGAACGGCTGCTGACTGCCTTGCGCTTCACCGGACTGCTCGAGATTGAGTTCAAGCAGGATCCGAGGAGCGGCGAATTTAAGCTTCTTGATGTTAATCCACGCGTTTGGGGCTGGCATACTCTTGCCCGGCGCGCTGGGGTAGATTTCCCATATCTCCTTTGGCTGCTTCTGCACGGCAAAGACTTTCCGGCGGTCCAGGGCCGCTCCGGAGTGCGCTGGATGCACACGACCGCCGATGTCAGGGTTGCTATACAGGAAATTTTCAAGGGTCAGCTTTCGTTGCGGTCGTACGTGCGTTCGCTCCAGCCTCCGCGGGAATCTGCAATTTTTGCGTGGGATGATCCAGCGCCGGGACTGTTGGATCTTCCGCTGTTTGCCTATGCGGCCATCAATCGACTATTTGCCAGGAACACGAATGGCACTGTGACTTAAACCCGTCGCGTCTGCGGCCATGCGTGGTGGCGACTTTTCCGTGCAAAAGCCCCCTCTTACTCGGGCTACGACTCGGGCTACAAGAGCGTAGTAGTAGAAACCGCTGGCTCAGCTTTAGCCAAAAGGTTGTTCCGATGTTCCATGTTCCGAATGCCAGGGAATCTGCAACACCCTAACCGGCCGCCCTAACATCACATTCCGAAACCGAACGCAAAGTGAGCCTAAGTTCCTGCTGCGCCCTAAAACTGGTAAGCGCCCAAATCGAAACTTCCTCGGACTCGTGTCTTCCCATCGATGTCCGTGTAGATGTATTTCTGTAAATCTGTGAGGATGGCGGCTGGGACATTTGTTAGTGTGCTGGGATCGATGCCCTTTCCTCGCGCGGGACTCGCCGAGAGCAGGTTCAAGCCGTTGGCGAGCAAAGACGGTGCCAGTGCCGTGGCGTATTGTCCGCCCGTCAAACTCGGCGGGTTAGCAAAGATCGGATTAGCTTGAATGAACTGAGATGGGAACGACGACGCTAGGTTGACAGCACTTCCGAAATACAGATCTGCGTAATAGTGGATGTTCGAGTTCGTTCCTTCTTGAACGTACGCGGCATTGTTGCCGTCCCACGTCACGGAGATGTTGTTGATGAAGTATCCGTCGCGCGAACTATTGGTGCTGAACGAGCCGGCGTTCCCCAATGTGGAGTCCAGGTTATTTTTGTAGCAGGTATTGTTGACAACCCAGAAATTCGTGACGATGAAGGCGTGTATGCACCTTCCACCGTTTCCGTAAACAACATTATTAATGATCAGCGCCGGAGGAGTATTGGCGGTGCTCGCGGTGTAGGATCCATTGCTGAGATCCAAAATAATTCCGTTGCCATCGGTATGGTTGGAAGAACTGTCGTATTCGCCCACAACAATATTGTTGGCGATGATGTTGTGGAAGCCGCTATAAGTGTCGAACCACTGGTTGCTGTTGAAGGAGATCCCGCTGGTCCAACCGTACCACTGAGGTACGCTGGTGGAAGAGGGCATGTAGCCGTTATGGTTGATTACGTTGTGATCGGCCGTAAGATAGTCGCAGTTCCTGGTGCCAATCCCGGATCCTCCCGTGGCACTCATGGTGTTCCCGATAAAACGCAAATGGTGTCCGCCTTGGCAAAAGAAAGCGTCACCCGCATTGCCATGGCCGTTGAGATTTAGTCCGCGGAATTCCAAATACGCTGGACCGGTAGGAAAGCTTCCGCTTCCTAATCTGAACATCGGGGATGCGTCAGCGGCGCCGGTCCAGATGATGTTGACACTGCCATCTCCATAGTCCTTGTATACGATCCATGACGAAGGTGCACCGCTGCTGGGAGGGGTAAAGGACGAACTAAGGTTGTATGAACCGCCATGCAAGCACACCACCGAGCCGGGTCTTGTTGCCGCGGCAGCCCCTTTTAGGGTTTTCGGCGCTGTTGGGTTTGTTCCTGAATTGCCATCATTTCCGGAGGGCGAAGCATAAAGCGTGCAGTCTGTCGCGAGCGCACCGTTTTTCACACTAATGCCGACGGGCGAACTTGTCGCGGTCATCCCGGCTACGTCGCGGACCTTGGCCGAAATGGTGTGAGGGCCATTGGAGAGCGAATTAGTGTCGATGCCGAAAGTCCAATGGCTGGTTCCGGACGCGTTGGCGTAAGATCCACCATCCAGAGAAACTTGAATGGATGTAAGACTCACGCTATCGGACGCTGTGCCTTGGGCATAGACAGTACCCGAGATGGTGGCTCCGTTCGCAGGACTGTTAATCACCACAGCCGGCGCGGGCGTACCGACATTGATCCTGAAGTTCCCAGTTGCAGAATGTCCTGCGACATCTTTCACCTGAACGGAAAAGGAGAACGTCCCGGCAGTTTTCGTAGTGCCGGAGATAGTGCCGCTGGTGCTGAGGGCCATTCCAGAAGGCAATCCGCCGCTGATCAAAGTCCAGCTATACGGCACGGTCCCTCCCGTTGCTTGTAGCGGGACTGAATACGTGCCGGCCAGGGTCGCGTTAGGCAGCTGCGGCGTGGTTATTTGCAAAGCCGAAGGGGCCGTTGCTGTAAAGACGACATCGACCCAGTAGTTTGAGGAGAGATGTGTGCTGGTGGGAAACGCGCTCGAGCTGCCGTAGCTGTAAGGACCGTCTGGACTGCCGTTGACATTGGCGAGAGCGTGTAGCGGCGCGCGCGACACTCCCGAGGTCGCAAAAAAATAGCGGCTGACACTTTCGTGACCGACCATCGTATGGTACGAGGCTACGTAAACACTGTTGGCCGTGATTGCCACGGGCTTTGCGAAATTAACCTGTTGCCAGCCGGATGAACTCTCTCCGGCGAAGGTTGCGCTTGCCAGCAGAGTGCCAGTGCGATTCCAAAGATGGGCCGTATGTGTACCCGTATTACTCGCGCTTTTATAGAATCGAATCCCCGTGATGTAGCCGTTGGTGTCGGCCTTGAAAGTCACTCCAAGTTCTATTGGGGCATCCGCGCCGCCGTCTACCACTGCCGGGACGGCTGTATTCGGCCAAATAGTGCACGGGCAGGCTGAAGCCTCTAAAGCACGTAACAGCAGGAAAATTAACGTCACTAGAAATTTGCCCTTCATTGCAGTGTTCTCCCCAAGCTTTTTTGTTCATCGCGCTTCGCTCTGTTTCAGTCGCCGGGGAATTGCGGATTAGCTTTCCTCTGCATTTCGCAAGTCGCAGCAGCGGAAAGCACACCCCGAAGCGACGCGCCGTAGGACCGCGCGCTCGGGTATCAAGAGCCAACTTGAATCGATCAAATGGCTTCGTTTGTAATCCGACCTTACCGAACAAAATACGACCGAACGACCGACCGACCGAACAAAATACGACCGAACAAAATACGACCGAACGAACGCGTCCCCGCGATGTTACGAGCGCGTCCCTAACAGGACTTTTTCTTCCGGTGTGCGGGTATGAGGACTAGAACGAGGTGGACCGGAGCGCTTTCGTTAGCCAGTCTGCCCCTCTGGCTCGAATTCCGATACGAATCCGAGTGACAAGGCTAGTTTAGGCAGGGTCGACCGGCAAGCTGGCCAAAAGGCCAGAAAAGGTCGTACTGCCCTTCCTGAACCTGGGCCATTGAGACGCCCTACAACAAAGATATTGCTGGGAACGCCAGCGGAGCATGCTTGCGATTTGGCAATGTATTGCTGCCGCAAGTGCTTGAAAAGGTTGGAGGCGCGGGTGGGATTCGAACCCACGAATGGAGGTTTTGCAGACCTCTCCCTTGGGCCACTTGGGTACCGCGCC
>Ga0137412_10002434_pt1 | contig 14759 bp, 12 predicted proteins | sample CZODoug2_1_16fun_FD_122160 | JGI IMG/M metagenome (GOLD analysis project Ga0137412, IMG submission 122160) | Vadose zone soil fungal communities from Angelo Coast Range Reserve, California, USA - CZODoug2_1_16fungal (Hybrid Assembly) | ecosystem: Environmental > Terrestrial > Soil > Vadose zone... | reverse complement strand
CGCGCGGATCGAAATCGTCAGGAACGCGGACGGTATCCACATCCCGCAGGAGAAGCTCCTCGCCGCGATCGACGAACGCACGCTGCTCGTCCCCATTTCGATGGTGCTGTTCCGCAGCGCGACCATCCTGGACGCGCGCGCCATCATTGAGCGCGCGCACCAGGTCGGCGCGCACGTCGTCCTCGACGTGTTCCAGGCAACCGGCACGATGCCGGTGGACGTCACCGCGCTCCAGACGGATTTTGCCGTCGGCGGCGTGCTGAAGTGGCTCTGCGGCGGCCCGGGCGTTGCGTATCTCTACGTCCGCCCCGACCTGTGCCCGAAGCTCGCCCCGCGCTTCACCGGCTGGTTCGCGCACAAGCGGCCGTTTGATTTCGAAGTTGGCCCCGTCGACCGCCGCGACGACTCCTTCCGCTTTCTGGGCGGCACCACGCAAATCCCTGCGTTCTACGCCTGCGAGCCCGGGCTCGACATCATCCGCGAGGTGGGCGTGGCGCGCATCCGCGAGAAGTCCATCCGCCAGACGGCGCGCTTGATCGCAGCTGCGAAGGCCCGCGGCTGGCGCGTGAACACCCCGGCCGATCCGGCTGAACGTGGCGGCACCGTTTCCATCGAATGCCCGCACGCCGCCGAAGTGATGCGCGAACTGCTGGCGCGCGACGTCCTGGTGGACTACCGCCCCAAGGCGGGCATTCGCCTTTCGCCGCACTTCTACAATCGCGACGAGGAAATCGACTTCGCGATGGAGCAGATTGCCGACATTTTGGCTACGCGCGCCTGGGAACGCCACGCAATAGCCGCCGCGCACTAGAATCTCTTGAGAATGGTCTTCCAGGGACGATAGCAGCCGGGTGCCGACGTCCAAGCTCACCCGACCGCGCCGAGCACCTTTCCGCCCGCTACCGCGGATTTCGCATCGACGAGCACGAAAGCCATGACGCAGGGCGCCGTGCCGCGGTTGATCCAGTTGTGCAGAGTGCCGCGCTGCACGAGGACGTCGCCCGCCCTGAGATGGACTTCCGTGCCTTTCTCCAGCTCCATGTCGATCTCGCCCGAAATCACCACCGCGTAGTCGATCGAGTCGGTGCGGTGCTCGCGCGGCGCCACGCCGGGCGAGAATTCGATGACGCGGAACACCGTGCCGCCGGGAAGCGTGGTGCCGACTTTCCTGGTGGAGGCGTCGGAACCGCCCGAGTTGTCGGCCGGGATGGTGTCGGTGGTCCAGACGACGCAGGCCGAGGCCCCGGGCCGGTTCGACACGATGTTCTTCGAGACCTCGTCGATCTTCACGACTGCGCGTCCCTTGCCGTCGTGCCCGGTCACCACTCGCCGCACCTTGATGGTCATGACTCCTCCTCGCTGGGTTGAGCCGATTATACGAGGCCGTGTATCATCGGGCTTCGTTTCGGCCGCGAGAGAAAAAAATCCATGAACATCGGCATACCGGCGGAAACCCGCGCGGGCGAGACGCGCGTCGCCGCGACTCCCGAGACCGTCAAGAAGCTCGCCGCGGGCGGCCGCCACGCGATCCTGGTGCAATCCGGAGCGGGGGTCGCGGCGAGCGTTCCCGACAGGGAATTCGAGGCGGCGGGCGCGAAAATCGTCCCGGGCCCGCAGGATTTTTCGCTCGCCGATATCGTGCTCAAGGTGCGCGGTCCGCAGGACTCCGAGGTGGGCCTCTACAAGCGCGGCGCGATCCTCGCGGGCCTGCTCAATCCTTACGACCGCGCGACGATGGAATCCTATGCGACCGCGGGGCTGACCTGCTTCGCCATGGAATGGCTGCCGCGCACGACGCGCGCTCAGGGCATGGACGTGCTCTCCTCGCAGGCGAACATCGGCGGCTACAAGGCGGTGATCCTCGCCGCGAACGAATACGGCCGCTTCATGCCGATGCTCATGACGGCCGCTGGAACGGTAAAAGCCGCGCGCGTGCTCGTCCTCGGCGCGGGCGTCGCGGGCCTGCAGGCGATCGCCACGGCGAAGCGCCTGGGCGCCGTGATCGAAGCATCCGACGTGCGGCCCGCGGTGAAGGAGCAGATCGAGTCGCTGGGCGCAAAGTTCCTCGACGTGCCCTATCTTACCGACGAGGAGCGCGAAATCGCGCAAGGCGTCGGCGGCTACGCGCGGCCCATGCCGATCGACTGGATGCGGCGGCAGGCGGAACTGGTGCACGAGCGCGCCAAGGCGGCGGATATCGTCATCACCACCGCGCTTATCCCCGGGCGTCCCGCCCCGGTGCTCCTGAGAGAGGAAACCGTGCGCGCGATGAAGCCGGGCTCGGTGGTCGTCGACATGGCGATCGAGCAGGGCGGAAACTGCCCGCTCACCGAGCGCGACAGGATCGTCGTCAAGCACGGCGTGAAGCTCGTCGGCATCTCGAACCTGCCGGCGCTGGTCGCGGCGGACGCGAGCGCGCTCTACGCGAGGAACCTGCTCAACTTCCTCAACCTGCTCGTCGATCCGAAGACCGGCGAGCTGAAGCTCGACCGCTCCGACGAGATCATCGCCGCAAGCCTCGTCTGCATCAACGGCGAAGTGGTGAAGAAAGGCCCGACATGACCGGAACCGTCGATCCGACCGTCATCAACCTCGTGGTGTTCGTGCTGGCCGTGTTCGTCGGCTACCACGTGATCTGGAACGTGACGCCGGCCCTGCACACCCCGCTTATGAGCGTGACGAACGCGATTTCGAGCGTGATCATCGTCGGCGCGATCCTGGCCGCCGGCCCCTACGACACCGATTTCGGCGCGATCCTCGGAGCGGTCGCGGTGGGGCTTGCCGCGGTCAACGTTTTCGGCGGCTTCCTCGTGACGCAGCGCATGCTCGAGATGTTCAGGAAGAAAACGCCGAAGGCGGAGAAGGAGAAGGCATGAGCGCCAACCAGCTCGCGCTCTGGTACCTCGCGGCGAGCGTCCTTTTCATCCTCGCGCTGAAAGGCCTGTCCTCGCCCGTATCGGCGCGGCGCGGGAATCTCTTCGGCGTGATCGGCATGGCGATCGCCGTTCTGGTGACGCTCGCCATAACCAGGAAGGTCGCGTTCATCCTCGTCGCCATGGCGATCGGCGCCATGGTCGGAGCGTTCGTCGCGCGGCGCGTGCAGATGACGCAGATGCCCGAGCTGGTCGCGGCGATGCATTCGCTGGTGGGCATGGCGGCGGTGCTGATCGCCGTCGCCGTGGTCAACAACCCGGGTGCGTTCGGCGAACCCGATCCTCTGCCGCGCGGCAACCGCCTCGAGCTCTTCATCGGGAGCTTCGTCGGCGCCATTACGTTCTCCGGGAGCGTCATCGCTTTCGGCAAGCTCGCGGGCCTCGGCAAGAAGTTCCGTCTTTTCTCCAGCGCGCCGGTCGTGTTCCGCGGCCAGCATCTGCTGAATCTCGTCCTCGCGATCGTGATGATCGGGTTCGGCCTCGCGTTTTTCCTGGCGCCCGACAAGGGCTGGATGCCTTTCGCGGTCATGGCCGCGATCGCGTTCGTTCTGGGCGTGCTCATCATCATCCCAATCGGCGGCGCCGACATGCCGGTCGTGATCTCGATGCTGAACAGCTACTCGGGCTGGGCCGCGGCGGGCATCGGTTTCTCCCTCAACAACACCATGCTTATCATCGCCGGAAGCCTGGTCGGTTCTTCCGGCGCTATCCTTTCCTACATCATGTGCAAGGCGATGAACCGCTCTTTCATCTCGGTAATCATGGGCGGTTTCGGCGCCGCCGAAGGCGCGGTCGCCGCCGGCACCGGCGACAAGACGGTGCGCTCGGGATCGGCCGAGGACGCCGCCTTCCTGCTTGCGAACGCCGAGTCGGTCGTGATCGTGCCGGGCTACGGGCTCGCGGTGGCGCGGGCGCAGCACGCGGTGAAGGAGATGGCGCAGAAGCTCATCGCCAAGGGCGTGAACGTGCGCTACGCGATCCATCCGGTCGCGGGCCGCATGCCGGGGCACATGAACGTGCTGCTCGCGGAGGCCGAGGTCCCCTACGATCAGGTGTTCGAGATGGAGGACATCAACGGCGAGCTCGGCACGACCGACGTCGCGCTCGTGCTCGGCGCGAACGACGTGGTCAACCCGCTCGCCCACGAGAAGGGCAGTCCGATCTACGGAATGCCCATCATCGAAGCGCACAAGGCGCGCACCGTGCTCGTGAACAAGCGCTCGATGGCCGCCGGCTACGCGGGCCTGGACAACCCCCTTTTCTACATGGACAAGACCATGATGGTGTTCGGTGACGCCAAGAAAATCGTCGAAGACATCGTCAAGGCGCTCGAGTGAGCGGCGCGCGGGAAAGGATTCTGGCCCGCATCCGCAAAGCCCAGGGGAGGGGCGGAAGCAGGCCGTCCCGGGCCGAGCTGGAAGCGATCGAAACCTATTTGCGCGCGCACCCGCGCGGGACGCTGCCGAAAGTCGAAGCCGATCTCGTCGCGCGGTTCCGCACCCGTGCCGAATCCATGCAGAGCACGACCGAGGAGGTCGCTGCGGAGGCGAAGGTCCCTGCCGCGGTCGCGCGCTACCTGCAGTCGGGCAATTTGCCCCTTGCCGGCTGCGTCTGGCCGCAGCTGGCCGATCTCGACTGGAAGGGCGCGGGGCTCGCGCTCGAGGCGCGCGAAGCGAACGGCAGCGACGCCGTCGGCGTGAGCGGCGCATTCGCCGCGATCGCCGAGACGGGAACACTCGCGTTCGCGTCCGGGCCCGATACGCCCTCGACCGTGAGCCTCCTTCCCGAGACGCACGTGGCGGTGGTGTCCGCGCGCCGCATCGTCGCGCACATGGAAGACGCCTGGGCCCTTGCGCGCGCGGAGCTCCGACAGCTGCCGCGGGCGATCAACTTCGTCTCCGGGCCTTCGCGCACCGCCGACATCGATCAGACGATCGTTCTCGGCGCGCACGGACCGTATCGCGTGCACATCATCGTGGTGCAGGACTAAAATGGCGGAACTTGCGTAATCGATCGCTGTCTCACTGCTTCAGCCAAGGCCGGCAAGCTGGTCGCCGGAAACAATAACCCCCACCCCCGCAGCACAGCGGGGAGCGATTTTCCCCGGAGTTTCCGCGCATGCCGGAATTGTTTTTCCTGCCCGCGCTGCCCCTGCCGTCGAACCAGATCATCTGGTTCGGCGTGCTTCTCGTCGCCGGGGTGGTCGGCGGCGAGATCGCGAAGCGCGCGTTCTTCCTCCCGCGCATCACCGGATACGCCGCCGCGGGGCTGGCGCTCGGGCCCGATGGGTTCGCGCTGCTCGGCAGGCCGATGCTCGACGAGCTGCGCGTGTTCGCGGACATCTCGATCGGCCTGATCCTGTTCGAGCTGGGGCACCGCATCGACCTGCGATGGCTCAAGCGAGTGCCGCGGCTCGCACTCACGTCGCTCGCGGAGAGCGGTCTGTCGGCGATCCTCGTCTATTTCACGCTGACGCAGCTCTTCGGCGTTGGACCGCTGCATGCGGCCGTCGCCGCGGCAATCGGCCTCGCGACCTCGCCCGCCGTGGTGATGCGCATCACGGCCGACCTGGGCGCCGAAGGCCAGGTGACCGAGCGAACGCTTCTGCTCACCGCGCTCAACTGCAGCATCGCGGTGCTCGCGCTGACGGCGCTGATCCCCTCCCTCTATCTTGAGTATCGCGGGGGCTGGCGGATCATCGTGCTGCACCCGCTCTATCTGCTCGGGGGATCTTTCGTGCTCGGGCTGGCGGCGAGCGCCCTGACGCTCCAGGTGCTGCAGTGGATCGGCAAGCGCGTGGAGGTGCAGGTGCTCGCGCTCGTCGCGCTCATCCTCGTGACCGTGGGCGTGGCGCTGACACTGAAGCTCTCGGTCCTGCTCGCGCTGCTCGCCTACGGGGGGCTCGTGCGCAATCTGGACAGGAATCACAGCCTCGCCGCTCCGGATTTCGGCTTGATCGGGCAGATGTTCTTCCTGATCCTGTTCGTGCTCGCGGGCGCGAACCTCGATCTCGCGGCTGCCGCGAAAGGGAGCGCGATCGGCGCGGCCTTCGTCGCGGTGCGCTTTATCGGCAAGGCCGCCGGAATCATGGCGTTCATCCCGGGCAGCGGCCTGAAGGCGCGCCAGGGTCTGCTGCTCGCCGTGGCGCTGACCCCGATGTCGGGGCTGGCCGTCATCATGCTCCAGGACACCCAGTCGCTCTTCCCGGAATTCGGCCGCGCGCTCGCGAGCCTGGTGCTGCCGGCGGTGGTGCTGCTGGAGATCGCCGGGCCGATCCTGACCCAATTCGCCCTCAAGCTCGCGGGGGAAGCGCGGCCCGGGCCGGCGGCGAAAAGCTGATTCCATGGGCGAGCTTCCGTTCAAGATCTCGCAGCCGCTCTCCCTCGGGATCGAGCTCGAGCTGCAGATCGTCAACACCCGCGACTACAACCTCACGCGCGGCGCCTCCGATCTCCTGGGGGCGCTCGCGAAAGGCGGCAGCCCGGGAGACATCAAGCCCGAGATCACCGAAAGCATGATCGAGATGAGCTCGTCGCCACAGACGAGCCATGCGGGTCTGCTCGCCGAGCTCCGCGCAATGCGCGAAGCCGTCGCGGCCGGGGCGCGCAAGCTCAATCTCGGTATCGCAGGCGGCGGCGCGCACCCGTTCCAGAAGTGGAACGATCGCCGCATCTACGACACCGAGCGCTTCAATCAGCTCGCCAGCCTGTACGGCTACCTCGCGAAGCAATTCACCGTGTTCGGCCAGCACATCCACGTCGGCTGCGCCGACGGCGACGAAGCAGTGTATCTCACCCACATGTTCTCGCGCTTCGTCCCGCATTTTATCGCTTTGTCCGCGTCCTCTCCGTTTCATCAGGGCGAAGACACGCTGTTCGACTCATCGCGCCTCTCGGCGGTCCATGCCTTTCCCCTGAGCGGGAGGATTCCGCTTGTGCGCAGCTGGGCGGAATTCGAAGCCTATTTTGCGAAGATGCGCGATTACGGCATCGTGCAGAGCATGAAGGACTTTTACTGGGACGTCCGGCCCAAGCCCGAGTTCGGTACGATCGAGGTCAGGGTATGCGATACGCCGCTGTCGATCGACCGCGCCGCGGCGCTCGCGGCCTACGCGCAGTCGCTGGCGCGCTATCTTCGGCTCGAGCGGCCCCGCGAAGTGTCCGACGATCTCTACCTCGTCTACAACGTCAACCGGTTCCAATCCTGCCGCTACGGCCTGGACGCCGAGCTGATCGATCCATTCGGCGGCGTCCGCGCAAAGGTCCACGAAGACCTCGTCGCGACCTTCTCGCGCGTCGCCGCGCACGCGGAGGAGCTGGGCTGCCGGTCCGTGGTGCAGGGGCTCCTGATGGGCGCGCAGGATTACGGCAACGACGCGCGGCGGCTGCGCGCCCGGTTCAAGGAGACGCAGTCCTTCGCCGACGTGGTTCGCTGGCAGTGCGAGCAGTGGATGCAGGTGCGCTAGCGCCCGACGGCGCGCCAACCGGCAGTCTCCGACGAGGAGCTGCCGCGCGGTTTCACCAGAGGCGGGCCGCGCCGCGCACCCCGCTCGCGTCGCCGTGCGCAGCTTTCACCAGCCGGGTCACGACCGCGTCCGAGTAGATGTGACGGCTCCAGCGCGCGGGCACGCTGCGGTACAGACGATCGATGTTGGATAGCCCGCCCCCGAGCACGATGACCTCGGGATCGAACAGATTGATGACGCTCGCCAGTGCGCGCGAGAGCCGCTCCTCGTAGCGCTCGAGCGTGGCGGTGCAGCCGGGATCGCCCGACTCGGCGCGCGCGACGACATCGGCCGGCTCGCGCGCCTCTGCGGTCGCGAGCAGGTGATCGCGGGCAAGCCCTGGACCGGAGAGGAAGGCTTCGATGCAGCCGTTGCCGCCGCACGCGCAGCGGGGGCCGGGCATTTCCTCGGGCAGGGGCCACGGCAGCGAATTGTGGCCCCACTCGCCGCAGATCGCGTTCGCGCCCTCGAGGGTGCGGCCGTCCACGACGATTCCTCCACCCACGCCGGTGCCGAGAATCACGCCGAACACGAGGCGCGCGCCCTTTGCCGCGCCGTCGATCGCCTCGGAGAGCGCGAAACAGTTCGCGTCGTTGGCGAAGCGCACCTCGCGGCCGAGCAGCCGCTCGAGATCGGGCCTGACCGGCATCCCGTTCAGTGCGCTCGCATAGGCGTTCTTGAGCACTCCCGATCCGCGCGACACCGCGCCCGGCGTGCCGATGCCCACGGTGCAGTGCTCACCCACCGCCCTTTCAGCTTCGAGGGTGAATCCCCCGATCGCGACGATCGCTTCGTCGTAGCTGCCTGCGGGCGCTGGAGCGCGTCGCCGCAGCAGCTCCTTGCCCGATTCGTCGAGCGCGACGATCTCCATCTTGGTGCCGCCGATGTCCACGCCGATGCGGATCATTTCTGGCGGAGCGCGGGGAATTCAATAAGCCTCGTCCCAGGGGATGCTGAGACGCATTGCGGAATTGATCATGCCGACCATGCTGTAGGTCTGTGGAAAATTTCCCCACAATTCGCCGCTGCGCGGGTCGATGTGCTCCGAGAGCAGGCCGTGGCGGTTGCAGCGGGCGAGTATGCTCTGGAACAGAGCGCGCGCCTCGTCCTTGCGTCCCAGCGCCGACAGCGCGTCGATGTACCAGAACGTGCACACCACGAAGGCGTTCTCCGGTACGCCGAAATCGTCTGGCACGCTGTAACGGAAGAGGAACTCCCCGCGGCGCAGGTCGCGCTCGACCGCGCGGACGGTGGACGCGAAGCGCGGATCGTCGGCGCGCAGGAAATTGAGCTCGTGCAGGAGGAGCAGGCTCGCGTCCAGGTCCTCGCCGCCGAAAGTCGCGGTGAAGCTCTCCCGCTTCGCATTCCACGCCCGATCGCAGATGGCCGAATGCATGGCGTCGGCGCGGGCGCGCCATGCGCGCGCGCGGTCCGCGAGCCCGATGCGCGCGGCGATCTTCGCGAGGCGGTCGCACCCCGCCCAGCACATGACGCTGGAAAAAGTGTGGACGCGCTTCGCCCCGCGCAGCTCCCACGGTCCGGCGTCGGGCTGGTCGAAGAGCGCCGCGGCCCGTTCGCCGAGCTGCTCGAGCTGGCGGAACAGCGACTCGTCGCTCCGGAGCGCGAGCCGCGCGTCGAAGAACACGTGCGCCGCGGCGAGGATCGCGGCGCCGTAGACGTCGTGCTGGATCTGGGAATACGCCTGATTGCCGATCCTCACCGGCCCCATTCCGCGGTAGCCGGGCAGCGATGCGATTTCGCGCTCCTCGATGCCCGCCTTGCCGCTGATCGCATAGACCGGCTGCAGATCGCGGCCGTTGGTGCTCGTGGCGATATTGATGATGTAGTCGAGGTAGCGCTCCATCGGCCGCGTCGCGTTCATGCGGTTCAGCGCATTCACCACGAAGTACGCGTCGCGCAGCCAGCAGTAGCGGTAATCCCAGTTGCGGCCGCTCGCGCGCGACTCCGGGATCGAGGTGCTCACCGCCGCGACGATCGCGCCGGTATCCTCGTAGGCGTTGAGCTTGAGCGTGATGGCCGCGCGGATGATGTTCTCCTGCCATTCGTAGGGGATGCCGAGATTGCGCACCCAGGCCCGCCAGAAGGCGGCGGTGTCGTCGAGGAACCTGCGAAACACTTCCCCGGCCGCGCCCTGCAGGGTCTCGTCCGGCCCGAGCACTACCGCCACCGGTTCGCGCAGCACGATGGGCGTTTCCTCGAGGATCGCGGTGATCGAGTAGTCGGAGGTCACCCTCAAGACCATCTCGGGCATGACGTAGCGCACGTGATTGCTGCCCCAGGTGGTCGCGGGGCGGCGCGCGCCGTACTCGCACGCGGGCCGGATGCGCATGCGGATGCGCGGGCTGCCCGAGATCGGGCGCACCTGGCGCATGAGCATCACGGGGCAGAAGAGCCTGCCGAACTGCTCGAATCGCGGGGCGAGATCGGTGATTTCGACGCCGCCCCCGTGCCGGTCGAAAAGCCGCGTCTTGAGGATCGGCGTGTGCGCGATGTAGGCCTGCTCGGCGCGGACGAAATCGGCCAGCTCGATCTCGAAGAACCCGTGGTCGTCCGGCCCGCGCCCGTCGCGCAGGAGGGAGCAAAACACCGCGTCGCTGTCGAAGCGCGGCAGGCACGACCAGACGATGGTCCCGCTCGCATCGATCAGCGCCGCGACGCTCGAGTTCCCGATCAGGGCGAGGTCGAGGCTGGTCATGGCTTCTCCCGCCCGCGCTCGACGAAGCGCTTGAGCCACGCCCGGACGGCGTCCGCGTTCGGCAGCCGCCAATGCGCGGCCGAGCTGCCTTCGCCCACCTTGACCGAGCAGCCTCCGACCCGGTTGATCAGCTCGAAGCCGAATTCATCGGTGAGATCGTCGCCGATGAACACCGGAAGACGCCCCCGGAACGGAGCCTCCTCGAGAAATTCGGCTATCGCCGTTCCCTTGTCTTTTCCGCTCGGCTTGATTTCCATCACCATTTTTCCCGATTGAAGCTCGAAATCACCGCCGAGCTCCTCGACCAGCCGGCGCAGGGCCTCGTGTACCGTCGCGGCGAGCTCCGGGGCCAGGCGGTAATGGAGGGCGAGATTCATGCCCTTGTCCTCGAGCACGAGCGCGGGGTGTTCGGCGACCATCCGCGCGAGGCGCTCGTGCGCCTTTCGAAGTCCGGCAAGCGGGACACGGTGCTGGTGCATTTTGCCGGCGGCGTCGCGGCGCTCCGCTCCGTGCTGTCCGGCGGCGCAGAAATTCCTCCCGAAAAGCCGGTCGATTTCCGCGACCGAGCGTCCGCTGATGAGCGCGACCGCCCCGCCCGTGGCGTCGCGTATCGTCGCGAGCAGATGCCCCAGATCGTCGTCGATCCGCACGAGCTGCGGTTTTTCGGCGATTTCCAGAAGTGTCCCGTCGATGTCCAGGAAAAATCCCGCGTCCGCGGGCAGGCGCGGCACGGTTCCAAGCGGGAAGCCGGGGTCCGCACCCACCCTGTCCTGGCGCGGCTCCCTTCGAGGGACCGTTGCGGCCATGTCGCGACTCCGGGTCCTGGAATTCGGCATCGGCACCCGTGATCAGACGCTGCGCAGCGGAACGGGCTTGCGCCCGCGGTCCACACGGGCGAACAGGCGCGAGCGCATGCGCATCTGGCTCGCGTCGAGCAGCATCCGACCGGCCCAGCGGTACACGTTGAATTCCTGAATGAGCCCCCGCATGCTGCGCATCCGGTCGCGTTGCTCGGCGGGGGGCATCGTCAGGGCCGCTTTCAGCGCCCCCGCGCATTGATCGACGTTGTACGGATTGACGATCAGGGCTTCCGGCAGCTCTCGCGACGCCCCCGTGAACTGGCTGAGAAGGAGCACCCCGCGCTCGTCGTCGCGCGAGGCCACGAACTCCTTGGCGACGAGGTTCATGCCGTCGTGCAGGCTGCTTACGAAACACAGCTCGGAGGCCCGGTAGTACTCGTAGACGTCGTCCGGGTCGTAATGCTCGATCTTGAGCAGGATCGGCTCGTGATGCTTGTTCGAGAATTTGTCGTTGATCCGCCGCGCGAGCGCACGCACGCGCGCGTCGTAGTTCTGATACTCGTCGATGCTGGAGCGCGAAGGCGCCGCGATCTGGATGAACACGAACTTGCCGATCCATTCGGGCTCGAGCTCGAGAAAGCGCTCGACCGCGAGGAATCGCTCGAGTATCCCCTTGGTATAGTCGAGGCGGTCCACGCCGATTCCGATCGCGGTGTCCGCGGCGAGGCCGTTGCGTTTGCGCACGTCGGCGCGGCATTCTCCCAGGGGTTTTTGCATGGTCTTGGAGTTGAGCGGCCATTCTATCGAGATCGGGTAGCGCCGTACCGCGGTCTGGTCTCCGCCGTAGGATATGGTGTAGGTTTCCCGATCGATTCGCGCCTCGACGTAGTGGTCGACCGCGTCGATGAAATTATTGCAGTGGAACTGGGTGTGAAACCCCAGGATGCTGCTGCCGAGAATCCCGTCGATGATCGCCTCGCGCCAAGGGCAGATCCCGAACGCCTCGGCGTTGGGCCAGGGGATGTGCCAGAAAGTGATGACGGTCGCTTCCGGCAGCCGCTCCCGGATCATGCGCGGCAGCAGCGCGAAGTGATAGTCCTGGACCAGGACGATGGGATCGGCGGTCTTGGCTTCGCGCACCACCGTGTCGGCGAACCGGCGGTTGACGGTGACGTATGCGTTCCAGTCCGAGGTGCGAAAGATCGGGCGCGTATGCGCAATGTGGCACAAGGGCCACAGGCCGCTGTTCGAGAACCCGTAGTAGTAACCGGATTCCTCCTCCTTGGAGAGCCAGACGCGACGGATCCGGTATGCGGGACGCTCGGGCGGGACCATGACGTGGTCGGTCGAATCGGCGGTTTCGCGGTCCGCGTTGCCGCTGCCATGCGCGATCCACGTTCCCGAGCACGCCCGCATCACGGGTTCGAGCGCTGTCACCAAGCCGCTCGCGGGCCGCTGCACCTCGATGCGCTCGTTGCGCCGCATGTGGATGTAGGGCTCGCGGTTGGAGACGATGAGCACTTCCTCCCCTTTGAGGTCGTTGCGCAGTATCGCCCTGAGCGTGTCGGCCGACCAGTTGATCTGGCTCTCGTCCCGCGCCCTGCGTTCCGACTCTAGATCGCGGATCAGCGCCTGGAGATCGCGCGCCACCGGCCGCAATTCGCGCAGGGGCACTTCCGTCTCGCCGCGGCCGAACGCTTCGCCCCGGATCACGGCCTTCAAGCCCGCGACCCAGCCGCGCCAGCTGATTTCCGCGATCACCACGGTCACCAGCGAAACGATCCCGCCGATCGCGGCGAAGAGATAAAAGATGTATTTCTTCGTGTCGTCGCTGCGCCGCTGCACGAAGCTCATGTCGTGCACCAGCATCAGGTAGCCGTAGGCCGTTCCCTCGGATTCGACGCGGTGGATCGCCACGTGGATCGGGCCGCGCTGGAGGTTGACCAGGCGGCTCTCGCTGACGAGCGCATCGCGGTCCTCGCCCGCGCAGGTGATCGAAGCGGGAAACACGGCCGTCTTGTAGATCATTCTGCGAGACGGATCGCAGAAACCGACCGCAAACAGGCGTTCGTCCAGCATGATCCGGTCGAAAAAGCGCATGACCTTCGTTCGCGAGCCCTCCCGGACGAGGTCCCCCAGCGGGTCCTGAATCGTGTTCGCGATGAGCGAAGTGCGGATATCGAGGTCGCGCACGAACCACTGGAGCGTGAACCTGTCGACGAGCGGTATGACCGCGTACGCGATGGCTGCGAGCGTGAGGGCGAGGGGAAGGATGAACCGGAGCGACAGTCTCATGGGGACTCCTGTCGGTTGGGGACTCGGGACAATGTAACACGTTCGGCGGGCCGGTACGACCTGCGCGGAAAAACGCCTCCGGCGGGGTGCTACAATCGCCGCCTCGATCGGGGAGGAACGTTGCTGATCGCGTACAAAGTTGCTGCGGGCGGCATCGCGCTGATTGGGTCGGCCCCGGCTTATGCGGCCGACGGCCCGGCCGTGCTGGGCGTTCCCGTCGATTTCATTCTCTTCGGGTTCACGCTCCTCGGCGTGGCGCTGTTTCACCGTAATACCCTGCGGGTCGCGCTTGCGGGTCTCGCCATCATCACTCTGTACAAGCTCGGCTTCACCGGGTTCAAATCCGGCAGCGGTATTCCGGGACTCCTCGCGCATCTGACGCACGAGTGGGTGATTCTCACCAACCTGCTGTGCCTGCTGCTCGGCTTTGCGCTGCTGTCGCGGCACTTCGAGAAGACGCACTTGCCCGCGGTGCTGCCGCGGTTCCTGCCGCACGACTGGAAGGGTTGTTTCGCGCTGCTCGTGATCGTGTTCGTGCTGTCCTCATTTCTCGACAATATCGCGGCCGCGCTGATCGGCGGTGCGATGGCGCATACGCTTTTCCGCGCCAAGGTTCATATCGGATATCTCGCGGCGATCGTTGCGGCCTCGAACGCGGGCGGCTCCGGCAGCGTCGTGGGAGACACAACGACAACCATGATGTGGATCGACGGTGTGGACCCGCTCGACGTATTCGAAGCTTACGTGGCAGCGAGTGTCGCGCTCGTCGTCTGCGGCATACCGGCGGCGATGCAGCAACAGCGCTATTCGCCGATTCTGCATCACGGGCACGAGCACATTCACGTCGACTTGGTCCGGCTGGCGATCGTGTTTTTCATCCTGATCGCGGCCATCGTGACCAATGTCGTGATGAACGTGAAGTTTCCGGAAGTCTCGGATCATTTTCCCTTTATCGGCGCATCCGTAGTGATCGCGCTTCTCTTGAGCGTGCCCCTGCGCCGGCCCGACTGGGAAGTGCTGCCGGAGAGCTTCAAGGGAAGTATTTTTCTCCTGTCGCTGGTCTTGTCGGCCACGATGATGCCGGTCGAGAAGTTGCCCGCTGCGTCGTGGCATACCGCGATGGGACTCGGTTTCGTGTCCGCCGTGTTCGACAATATCCCGCTTACTGCGCTGGCGCTGAAACAGGGGGGGTACGATTGGGGCTATCTAGCCTACGGAGTCGGCTTCGGCGGATCGATGATCTGGTTCGGCTCGAGCGCCGGTGTGGCTCTCTCCAACATGTATCCGGAATCGAAATCGGTGGGGCGTTGGCTCTATCACGGTTGGCACGTGACGCTCGCCTATGTGCTCGGCTTTTTTACATTGCTGATCGTCATGGGCTGGCATCCCAATCCGCCCCACAAGGCGGGTGCCGCGGCGATCAATCCCCCCGCGGCGACGGCCCCGCCGGGAGCCCTCGATCCGGCTTGATTTCGAGGCGGACTAGGAATACGATTCGCGGGCTTTGGCGT
>Ga0137412_10002433_pt1 | contig 14763 bp, 14 predicted proteins | sample CZODoug2_1_16fun_FD_122160 | JGI IMG/M metagenome (GOLD analysis project Ga0137412, IMG submission 122160) | Vadose zone soil fungal communities from Angelo Coast Range Reserve, California, USA - CZODoug2_1_16fungal (Hybrid Assembly) | ecosystem: Environmental > Terrestrial > Soil > Vadose zone... | reverse complement strand
GGTCCACCGCGCGGGCTGGTCCAGATGCAGATCATGACCTGCCTCGGCGATCACATGACGGCCGGTCTGCGGTCGCCGCGCGCACATCGTGTCGATCCGGTGGGCATCGATTGCGCTGCGTTCGGCCAGCACCAGGTCGACCGGAATATCCAACCGATCCCAGATGTCCCACCGTTCGCGCACCAGCACCGGCGCCATCACGTCCTCGACAATGGCCGGATCGAATCTGGGCCACCATCGACCATCGCGCTCGTAATACCCGTCCGCCCAGGCACGACCAAGAAGATTGTCGCCGCCGAAGAAATCACGTACTGCATTATATGAGTCGAACGATTCCGGCCACGCCCGAATCGCCTGAACCAGCTGGCCCAGCGATTCCTCGCCACTACCGCCGACATCGCCCTCGACCATGATCAGATGCCGCACCAGATCGCGGTGCCGATCGGCAGTTATTAGTGCTGTATGCGCCCCCATTGATTGCCCGACCAGCACGACCGGCGTCGGTACCTGCGCGTCCTCGATGACAGCGGCGACGTCGTCCGCGAAGGCCGCGCGAGTCAGTTCCGGCGGCTTGCGGATGCTCCGCCCGTGGCCGCGCTGATCCATCCGTATCGTGCGATGCCGCGTGGCCAACTCGTACGCCGACCCGGTCCATTCGCCGCAATGTCCAGCCAGGCCATGCAGAAATACGACTGCCGGCTCGCCGGCGCCTTCCACCTCGTAGTACAGCGAGGTCGGGATGGTCAGATACATGGGGATCACCATCTAAGGTCGCCAGATGTCCACGGCCATCTCGCCCATTTGTTCGCTGAATGTGCCGCCGGGGCCGCAATCGAGAAGAGGCTCTCCCTGAGCTTGGCCCCGAACTCGTCGCGGCCGTCGCCGAACAAATGCGGTGTCGAGCCCGACAGCGAGAATACCGCGGCGACGAGGTCATCAATCGTGCGCTCACTTCGGCGCATCCGGGCCGCGGTGCTGATTGACCGGCCGCTCCGGACCATATGCGTGGCAAGCGCTCACCAAGCAATCTCAACACGGGTACGATTCCAGCCAGTTGAAGGGTAAGGAGGAGCTCATGGAGCGGCGTGTCGTGCTCGGTCTGCTGGCCGCGGGCGCGCTTGCCGCGGGCGCGACCACAACCGCGGCGTTGGCCACCACGGGCTCCCGGCCGGCGCCGCATTCGAACAGCAAGTATGCGGACTATCTCGAGCCGGCGAAATCCCGCTCGCAATGCGATATCCCGCCGAGCCAGCGCATCGGCGGCTGGACCTGTTACACCAAGTTCTCGCAGTAACCAAGCGGAGCCAATGTCACGTTGGTACCCCTAACGTCGTGGGCCTGAAGCTCATTGCATAAGTCAAAGAATCAGGGAAAGCGCTTACCCTCGCCGATCTTGAGGATATGGCCCATCAATGTCCGAAATGTGGAGCATTATCTTCAAGATCGGCGGGAGAGTCGCGACTCGACTTACCGCACGAATTAACGGATCCCGTCACGTAAGTTCGTTGCTTGATTCGGCCGCTGGTGTTGATCATGCAGTCGTTACGGCGACACGCCGACGACACGCCGTAAATCCGCACAGTACCTGCATGATCAACACAGGAAGGTTGGTGTCGTGACGGTGCTGGCCGGCATGACCTCGACATGATCATGGGCCGCTCCCGAGTCGCTCCGCACGTCACGTTGGTGCCAAGTCGCGCGTCGCTTGAGCATCTCAAGCCTCAATAAAATCAAAGTGGACAAGTCGACTTTCGGGTCGAAAAAGGGTAGAAAGGTGTGCGGGGGTTCGGTACGCCACACCAGAAAGAGCCGTTAGGAGCGGCTCGGACAGAGAGGCTACCGATGCGCGGCGCCCTCTTCATGGTCGCGACGATCACCACTCTTGTTGGCACCGCTCTCACCGCAACCGCGCTGTCTCCGACGGCGGATGCGGATCCTGCCACTACGACCGTTCGCTTTGACGGCGCGACAATCTCCGTGCCCGCGTCCTGGCCGGTGTATGACCTGGCCCGCGATCCCCGCACCTGCGTCCGGTTCGACCGGCACGCCGTCTACCTCGGCCATCCCGGTGCCGACCAGGACTGCCCGGCGCGCCTCGTCGGGCGTACCACCGCCCTGCTGATCGAGCCCAACGACGACACCGCCGCGATCACCCCGGCCGACCCCGATTCCGGCACCGACCAGGCGGTCACCGGCCAGGTACTGCTCACCGCCTCCTACGGCACGGCCGGTGCCAGCGCCGCCGCGGCCGTCATCCACGCCGCCGCGCCGGCAGCCACTGCCCCCACCCAACCGCCCCAGCCGGCCGGCCCGCCGACCGCCGACCGGGCGGCCGTCGCCGGACACGGTTACGGGTTCGACACCTGCGCGGCACCCTCCGCGCACGCGATGCACGTGTGGGCCGGCCCGGCACCGTACAACACCGTCGGCGTCTACATCGGCGGCATCAACCGCGCGTGCGGCGATGGCAACCTGTCCGCGTCGTGGGTACGCAGCGTGCACAGTTGGGGCTACCACCTCATCCCGACCTACGTCGGCCGGCAGGCGCCGTGCTCCGGCGTTGGCGTCCCGATCAGCGGCAATCCGACGCTGGCCAGCAGCAATGGCCGCAGCGCCGCGGTCAACGCGGTGCACGCCATGCAGCGCCTCGGTCTCGGTCCAGGCAACCCGGTGTACCTCGATCTCGAGCAGTACGACGGGAGCGCCGACTGCCAGCACAGCGTGCTGCGCTTCGTCACCGAATGGGTGCATCGACTGCACCAGTCCGGCTATGTCGCCGGCGTCTACACCAGCAACTTCGGCGACCTGCTCGCCCGGCACGATACGGCGGGCTTCAACGACCCGGACGCGATCTGGATCGGCCGCTGGAACGGACGTGCCTCGGTCTATGGCGACCCGGTCGTGGCCGACAACTACTGGGCACCGCATCGCCGGCTGCACCAGTACCGCGGACCGCACAACCAGCGCCACGGCGGCGTCACGATCAACATCGATACCGACTACATCGACGGCCCGGTGGGCTGAATCACGCCGGATCACGCTGAGCCACGGCTGGTCACGCTCGGCAATAAGGCACAATTGGTCCGGTTTCGTCGGGGCGCGTGCCCCACGGGGCCGCCGCAGTCGAGCAGGGCCGCAATGCCGTCGCCTCGGAGGAGACCAAGATGCGCGCTCGCGCGGCGCTCGCCGCCGCCTGCCTGATGACCACCGCCCTAACCGCCAGCCCGGCCGGGGCCACATCGTCCACAGTGGACATTACCTATCGCGGGATCACGGTCGCTGTACCGCGGTCCTGGCCGGTCTATGACCTGGCCGAGCAGCCGAGCCGCTGCGTCCGGCTCGACCGGCACGCGGTCTATCTCGGCACTCCCGGAGCAAACCAGGCGTGCCCGGCGCACCTGATCGGGCGTACCGAGACCATCACCCTGCAGCCATACAGCGACGACCAGGTCACCGACGACGCCGAGCTCGTGCAGGTCAGCGAGCACGGCGTCCTGATCACCGCGTCGTACGGGGCGCGCGGTCCGGCCGCGGTGCGGTCGATGTTGCCGGCCGGCGCTGCCCCCGCCCAACCGACGGCCGCCGCCGCGGAGCCGGTGACCCCGACGAGCGCACCGACCACCGTGCAGGGCGCCGGCTTCGACGCCTGCGCGGCGCCCTCCCGCGCAGCGATGCGGGCGTGGAGCCGGTCATCCGCGCCGTACAAAGCGGTCGGGATCTATATCGGCGGACTCAACCGCGGCTGCCCGTACGGCCACCTGTCGGCCGGGTGGGTCGGCGTCGTCCGCGGGTACGGCTACCACTTCATCCCGACGTACGTCGGCCGGCAGGCACCATGCTCCGGCGTCGGCATCCCGATTACACCCAGCAAGGCCACTGCGCAGGGCCTGAACGCCGCCCGCGACGCACTGGCCAACATGCGGAAACTCGGATTCGGCAAGGGCAGCCCGGTCTACCTGGACATGGAGCATTACATCGGCGACTCCGGTTGTAATCGGGCGGTGCTCCAATTCGTCAGTGCCTGGGTTTACCGGTTGCACCAGTCCGGCTATCTCGCCGGGCTCTACACCAGCTCCTGGACCTCGATCGTGCGGCACCACAACGACGGGTTCCGTAATCCCGACGCGGTCTGGATCGGTCGGTGGAACAACAAGCGGACTGTGTTCGGCGACCCGGTCGTACCGGACAATTTCTGGCCGCACCACCAGCGCATCCACCAATACAAGGGTGGGCACGCGGTCCGCTACAACGGGGTCACGCTGACCATCGACACCGACATGCTGGATGCGCCGGCCGGCTAGGACACTAGGTTGGCTGACGTCACGTTCGGGTCGGGGCAACGACCCGGCACCACGCCGGCAAAGAGTGTGTAATGACTATCGGCAGCCAACCCCGGGGCCAGAGGAGGCGCATCGTGAGCTCGCCGGCCGCAGAACGTCGTCGCTTCGGCACACCGGCTCCGGCACAGCAGCGCTGGCCGGGTCTTGCCACCCCTCCGCCGGCCGGTCCGGGCGCCGCCCTCGTCCGGGCGTTGTTCCCGCGGCTGGTCAGCCCGCTCGATGTGCGGGTGGTGCTGCCCGACGGTCGGATCATCGGCCGCGGCGGGCCCGACTCCCCGGTAATGCATATTCACAACTTGAGTGCGTTCTTCCGCCGGCTCGGTGCCGACGCGGGCATCGGGTTCGGCGAGTCCTACATGGTTGGGGACTGGAACACCGACGATCTCGCCGCGCTGCTGACCGTATTCGCCGAGCGGATCACCACGCTCATTCCGGCGCGGCTGCAGGCGTTGCGGCGGCTTTATGAGCGGCGGCAGCCGGTCGAGGAGGAAAATACGATCGCCGGCTCGCGGTCGAACATTCAACGGCATTACGACTTGTCGAACGAATTGTTCGCGCTTTTCCTCGACGAGAGCATGACGTATTCCGCGGCGTGGTTCGAGCCCGGCGATACGCTGGAACGGGCGCAGACCCGCAAGATCGACGGCATTCTGGATCTGGCCCGGGTGGGGCCGGACAAGCATGTTTTGGAAATCGGTACGGGTTGGGGTGCGCTGGCCATTCGGGCCGCCGTGGAGCGGGGCGCCCGGGTCACCTCGTTGACGATTTCCGAGGAGCAGAAAGCACTGGCCGAGCAGCGAATCGCGGCCGCTGGCGTCTCCGATCGTGTGCAGGTGCTCATTCGGGATTACCGCGAAGCGCACGGTCAGTACGACGCGGTGGTCAGCGTGGAAATGATCGAGGCCGTCGGTGAGCAGTATTTGCCGGCGTATTTCGCGGCGCTGGATCGGCTGCTCAAGCCCGGCGGCTGGATCGGCCTGCAGGCGATCACCATGCCGCACCAGATCATGTTGAGCTCGCGCAAGTCCTATACCTGGATGCGCAAATACATTTTCCCCGGCGGCCTGCTGCCCTCGTTGCAGCTGCTCGAGGAGCACGTACGGGATCACACCGGATTGCGTGTCGTCGAGCGCCGCGAGCTGGGTCTGGATTATGTGAAGACCCTGCGCGAATGGCGTACCCGGTTTATGGCGCATCGGGATGAGGTGCTCGCGCTCGGTTTCGACCAGACACTCATCCGGATGTGGGAGTTCTATCTCGCCTACTGCGAGGCGGGTTTCCGGAGTAGGTACATCAACGACTATCAGTTCAGCCTGCGTCACACCGGGTAGAGCCGCGGGCAGATGGTGGGGTCGGTGTAGTCGGGTAGGCCCTCGACCTGCCGGACCAGCTCGTTGTTCGTATGCCGCACGGCCGGGTTCGCGCACCGGTTGTCGCCGGGCTGAAGGTGAATCGCGATCGAGCGCCGCGGCTCGATCCCGTGGTTGGGACCGCTGCCGTGCACCGTGCGGCAGTGGTGGAAGCTCACCTGGCCGCGACGCATTCGAGACGGTCGCGGATCGAAGGTAAAGCCCTGCGCCTCAACCTTTGCCCGCAGCCCGGCCAGGTCCTGCGAGAAGAAATCCAGCCCGGTTACGTCCCAGCTATTACTGCCGGCCAGGAACGACACCGCGCCATTCGTCTCGTCGACGTCATGAAATCCCACCCACGCGGTCAACATTTCTTCCGACGAGCAGGTACGCCAGTATTGCCGGTCGGTATGCCAGCCCACGTTCGCCGGTACACCAGCCGCGTCGACCGGCTTGTACAGCAGCTGATCGTGCCACAGCCGGATCGAGTCAGCGCCAGAAAGCCGGGCGGCGGTCGCGGCAATCGCCGGGTAATGCACCAGTGCGGCCAATTCCCGTACCCGCAACGAGGAATAGTCATTCTTGCGCAGCACATTCCCGTCCGCCGGTTGCCAACCACCGCGCGGCAAATCGACATCGAAATCGCCGGCATAATAACGTTCCATACCGCGCTCGGCGGCGTCGAGAACATCCTCCGGAACGATCACCGGTGATATCCAGAAGCCGTCCGCACGGTACGCGGCAACGTCCGCTTCGGTCGGCAACAAATCGTGCAGCAAGGCGTCCATAGGGAAGACGCTAGGTCGCACCCGGTAAATATGTCTTGCCCGATGTGCATGTTTTCGGACACGATCCACAGGTGATCGATATCGTCCGACCGACCGGCTTGCGAGCCGGATTTCACGCCACCGCCACGGATTCGGCCAGCGGGCTGGTGCATGCGGGCGAGCAGTGGGCGCCCGCCCGGTTCCTCATCCAACGCCATACGCACCCGGTGTGGGAGATGTATCTGCAGGTACACGGCCCGTCCCGATGGCGGGCCGACGGCCGGGTCTTCGAGCTGCGGCCCGGACATCTCTTCGCGGTCGCGCCCGGCGTGGTGCACCACATGGCCGACCGGCCCACCGGCAATCATCATTTCTATTTCGCCGCGATCGACCTGAAAGCCGTGCTGCGCCGGCATCGCAGCCTGACTTCGGCGTGGCGAAATCCGCCGGCCGTCATTCACCGCGACCGAGCGCACGGATTGGGAACACCGTTCGCCGAGCTGACCCGCGAGCTGGTGATGCGCAATGATCTGGCCGGCGTTGGGCTCGCGCTGGCCGTCGACCGGCTGGTCCTCGAGGTCACCCGGCTGCTCGTACCGACCGCGCCGATCCCGTTGCACGGCGGGCATCCGGCGGTGCAGCGGGTACGCGACCTGCTTGATCGGGAGTACGCGCGCACCTGGCGACTGCGCGAGCTGGCCGAGCACGTCGGGCTGGCCGGCACCTATCTGGCCGCGATCTTCGGCGCCGAGGTCGGCATGTCGCCGCATCGCTATCTCACCGAGCGACGGATCGAGGAGGCCCGCCGGCTGCTGGTCGGCAGCGATCTGTCGATCACCGCGATCGGCCTCGAGGTCGGCTTCAGCTCCGGGCAACATTTCGCCCGAATATTCCGCCAAGTAGTCAACCGATCACCGAGCGCTTATCGAATGCGTAACGGCTCTTGACATTCGGGCTGATCCGGGTTTAATCAGCTCCGATCAAAGATCTGATCGGAGCCAAACGGGCATGTATGCGGCCGAGCGTCAGCAGCAGATCTTGCAGCAGGCACGCGCTCTCGGCCGGGTCGAGGTCAACGCACTTGCCATCGAACTGGGTGTCACTCCCGAGACGATCCGGCGCGATCTCTCCACCTTGGTGCGGGCCGGCACCCTGCGCCGGGCGCACGGCGGCGCGATCCCGGTCGAGCGACTGGTGACGTTCGAGCCCGAGATCACCTCGCGGGCCACCATCATGGCCGCGGAGAAGCTGCGCATTGCCCGTGCCGCGCTGGCCGACATACCCGAGCAGGGCACGATCTTCCTCGAGGCCGGATCCACCCCGTCCGCGCTGGCCGACCTGTTGCCGGCCGACCGTGAGCTCACCGTGGTCACGACCGGCCTGACGATCGCGCTTTCGCTGGCCACCCGGCCGAAATTCACCGTGTTGATCGTCGGCGGCCGGGTCCGCCGTCGCACGCTCGCGGCGGTCGATGACTGGGCCCTGCGCGACCTCACCGGCGCTCGGGTCGACGTCGCATTCCTCGGCACCAATGGTTTTTCGGTGGCCGGCGGGCTCACCACACCCGATGTCGCCGAGGCCGCCGTGAAACGCGCCGCGCTGTCGATCGGCCGGCGCACCGTGTTACTCGCCGACCACAGCAAGCTCGGCGTGGTGAGCCTGTGCCGGTACGGCGATGTGTCCGACGTCGATCTGTTGGTTACCGATTCACTGTCTACCCGAGACGCCAAAGAGCTGACCGGGCTCGGGGTGCAGGTGCGACAGGCATGATCGTCACCGTCACCCCCAACCCAAGCCTCGACCGGACGATCGCGGTTGCCGCGCTGCATCGCGGCGAGGTGCATCGTGCCTTGGGACCCGCCGCGGTCGACCCGAGTGGCAAGGGAATCAACGTCTCCCGGGCGCTGGCCACCGCTGGGCAGCAGACCCGGGCGGTGCTGCCGCTCGGCGGGCCGACCGGCCGCGATCTCGCCGAGCTGCTGGATTTCGAGTACGTCGCGGTGCCCATCGCCGCCGGAATTCGGTCGAATGTCAGCGTAGTCGAGCCCGACGGAACGGCTACCAAACTGAACGAGCCGGGCCCGACGCTCACGCCCGCCGAATGCGCCGCGCTGCTCGACGCGGCCCTGACCGCGGCCGCCGGCGCGGACTGGATCGCCGCCTGCGGGAGCCTCCCGATGGGCGTACCGATGGATTTCTATGCCGACCTGGTAGGGAAATCGCCGGTACCGGTCGCGCTGGACTCCAGCGGTGCCGCATTGCGCAATGGAATTGCCGCCGGTCCACGACTGATCAAGCCCAACCTGCACGAGCTCGCCGAAGCCGTCGACCGTCCACTGCGGACAGTCGGTGATGCGGTGGCGGCCGCCGAGGAGCTCCGGGCCGCGGGAGCCGGCGCGGTATTGGCCAGCCTCGGCGCCGACGGTGCGATCCTGCTCGACGGGCCCGACGTGCTGTACGGGCAGGCCGCGGTGCCGGCGTTCCGCAGCGCGGTCGGGGCCGGCGACGCCCTGTTGGCCGGATTTCTCGCCGCCGGCGGCACCGGCACGGCGGCGCTGGCCGAGGGGCTCGCCTGGGCCGCTGCGGCGTGCGCGCTGCCCGGCACCGCGGTCCCGGCGGCCGCCGACATCGACCGCTCTGTTGTACGCATCACCGATCGGCTCGACCCGGATCACGCATTGTCCTAGCCCACGTCGGAAAGGGGAGCCATGAAAGCCCTACTGAGCCTGGCTTGTTGCCTGGGACTGGCCGCGAGCGCCTGCGCGGGTGCCGGTGATACCGGCGGTGGCTCGGGCACCACCCTTTCGGTGGCGATCGTGTCCAACTCGCAGATGCAGGACGCCCAGAAGCTGGTGCCGATTTTCGAAAAGGAGCACCCCGGCATCAAGGTGCACTTCATCAGCCTGCCGGAGAACGAGGCGCGCGCCAAGATCACCGCGTCGGTCGCCACGAAGTCCGGCGAATTCGACGTCGCGATGATCAGCAACTACGAAACCCCGCTGTGGGCCAAGAACGACTGGCTGGTCAATCTCTCGCCGTACATCGCGAAGACTCCCGGTTATGATGCGCAGGACTTCATCGGACCGATACGCCAATCGCTTTCGTACCAGAACAATCTCTATTCCGTCCCGTTCTACGGCGAGTCCTCGTTTCTCATGTACCGCAAGGACCTGTTCGCCAAGGCCGGCCTGACGATGCCGGAGCACCCCACCTGGCAGCAGGTCGAGCAGTTCGCGGCAAAGCTGGACGATCCCAAGAAGAACCTCAACGGCATCTGTCTGCGTGGCGACCCGGGCTGGGGCGAGGTGCTGGCGCCACTGGACACGGTAATCAACACGTTCGGCGGCCGCTGGTTTGACCAGAAATGGAACGCACAGTTGGATTCGCCGACCGTTATCTCCGCGGTGCAGTTCTATACCGACCTGATCAAGAAATACGGTGAGCCAGGGGCGGCGCAGGCCGGCTTCTCCGAATGCGCCACCCAGTTCGGCCAGGGCAACGCGGCAATGTGGTACGACGCGACATCGGCAGTCAGCTCGGTGGAGGACCCCCAGAGCAGCACGGTCTCCGGCAAGGTCGGGTACGCCCAGGCTCCGGTCGTCAAGACAAAATCCTCGGGCTGGCTCTACACCTGGTCGCTGGCGATTCCCAAGACCAGCAAGAACAAGGATGCCGCCTGGCAGTTCATGTCCTGGATGACGTCAAAGGACTATATGAAGCTGGTGGGGCAGAAGCTCGGTTGGTCACATGTGCCACCCGGGAGCCGACTCTCGACCTATCAACTGCCGCAATACAAGAAGATTGCCACCGCCTTTGCGAAACCGACGTTGGAGGCTATCCAGTCGGCCGACGCGCAACACCCGACGGTCGATCCGGTGCCCTACACCGGAGTTCAATTCGTCGACATACCGGAATTCCAGGATCTCGGCACAAGAGTGAGCCAACAGATTTCCGCCATCATCGCCGGTCAGAAGTCCGTCAGGAGCGCCATGAAACAATCGCAGGACTACGCCCAGACCGTCGGTGACACGTACGCCAAGGGCAACTCATGAGCGCCGTCGCGCTGCGCACCGCGGCACCCCGCCGCCGCACGCGCAATCCAGAAAAGGTCGGCGCCTGGACCCGACGGCTGCCGCTGCTGCCGGCATTGATCTTCACCGTCCTGATAACTCAGATCCCGTTCATCTTTACGATCTACTACTCATTGCAGTCGTGGAACCTGGTGCGGCCGGGCTCCGAACACTGGGTCGGCGTCTCCAACTACGGCAAGGTCTTCACCGACAGCCAGTTCCGCGACGCGGCGATCAATACCGTCATTCTCACGGCGTCAGCGGTCGTTATTGCAATGGTACTGGGCACCCTATTGGCGATCCTGCTGGACCGCACATTCCCCGGCCGCGGCTTCGTGCGAACCCTGCTCATCACGCCGTTTCTGGTCATGCCGACCGCCGGCGCGCTCCTCTGGAAGACCACGATTCTCGACCCGGTTTATGGGCTCGCGAATTTCGTACTGCGGCCGTTCGGCATCGGCCAGTTCGACTGGATCAGCAAGTTTCCGATGGGCTCGGTGGTCGCCGAGACCGTCTGGCAGTGGACCCCGTTCATGATGCTGATCGTGCTGGCCGGGCTGACCAGCCAACCCCGTGACGTGTTGGAGGCCGGTCGGGTCGACGGCGCCGGCACGTTCGCGCTCTTTCGGGAGATCACGTTGCCGCATTTACGCCGCTATATCGAGCTGGGCGTATTGCTCGGTGCGATCTACGTGGTCAATACGTTCGACGCGATCTACATGATGACGCAGGGCGGGCCGGGTACGTCGTCCACCAACCTGCCGTTCTATCTGTACCAGCGGGCATTCCTCGGATTCGACATCGGGCAGGCCGCCGCGCTGGGTGTCGTCGTCGTGGTCGGCACGATCATCGTCGCCACATTTGCATTGCGTGTCGTGTTCTCGTTGCTCAACGTGGAGGAGGGACGGTAATGGCCGGAATTGCCGAAAGCTCGAGCAGCAGTACCCGGGCCGGGCGATTCGGGTTGGCGCTGCTGACCTGGGTCGTCGCAATCCTCTTTTTCTTCCCGGTCCTCTGGATGGTGCTGACCGGGTTCAAGCAGGAGAACGCCGCATACACCCGTACGCCGCACATCACGTTCTCACCGACGTTGCAGGAGTTCCGGAACGTCTTCGACAGTGGCGTCGGCGCATACCTGGAGAACTCGCTGATCGCGACCGCGGTCTCGACGCTTCTGGTGCTGATCCTGGCCACGCCGGCGGCATATGCGCTGTCGATCAAGCCGGTCAAGCGCTGGCAGGACGTGCTGTTCTTCTTCATCTCCACCAAAATGCTTCCGGTGGTAGCGGCCATCGTGCCGATCTACGTCGTGGTCGAGCGGATCGGGATGCTCGACAACATATGGATGCTGTGCATTCTGTACGCCGGAATGAACATGCCGATCGCGGTATGGATGATCCGCTCGTTCCTCCTGGAAGTGCCCGGCGAGGTTTTGGAGGCCGCGACCGTGGACGGCGCAAACCTGCAGCAGTCGCTGCGCCGGGTCGTCCTGCCGATGATTGCGCCCGGGCTCGCCGCGACCGCGCTGATCTGCGTGATCTTCTCGTGGAACGAGTTCTTCTTTGCGGTCAACCTGACCGCGACCAGGGCCGGCACCGTGCCGGTGTTCCTAGTGGGATTCATCACCAGCGAGGGACTTTACTGGGCACAGCTCGCCGCGGCGGCGACAATTGCCACGCTGCCGGTGTTGCTGGCTGGTTGGATCGCGCAGAAGCAGCTGGTCAGGGGCCTGTCGATGGGTGCGATTAAGTAAAGGGGTTGCTGTCATGCGTGCGGTTGTGATCGACAAGCCGGGGTCGCTGGACGTCACCACCGTCCCGGACCCGACTCCCGGCCCGGACGAGGTGGTGGTCGCGCCGAAATCGTCCGGTATTTGCGGCACCGACATACACATTCTCGATGGTGAGATGCCACCGACTCCGTATCCGATCACTCCCGGGCATGAATTCGGTGGCGAGGTGGTGGCCGTCGGCTCGGCGGTCACCGGCTGGGCCGAAGGTGATCGGGTCGCGGTCGACCCGTCCCTGTATTGCGGGCACTGCCATTTCTGCCGCGAGGGGCGTGGGAACCTGTGCGAACACTGGGGCGGCATCGGCGTTACCGCGGCCGGTGCCAGCGCGGAATTCGTCCTCGTACCGGCGAACAACCTCTATTCCATTCCGGCGGACCTCGACTGGACGGCGGTTGCGCTGATCGAGCCGCTGTCCTGCGCGGTCCACGGTTATGACCGGTTGTCGTCGCGGCTCGGCGCGCATTACCTGATCTACGGTGCTGGCACGATGGGGCTATTCATGCTGCAGCTCGCCGGTCGGGCCGGGGCGTCGAGCGTCAGCGTGGTGGACACCAACGCCGGCCGGCATGCATTGGCCAGACAGCTCGGAGCGAGTGCGGTGGCGACCAACGCCGACGAGCTGGATCGGCCAGCAGGCTGGGAAATCGTGATCGATGCGACCGGCGTGATCGCGGCGATCGAGGATGGGCTGACCCGGGTCCGCCGGGCCGGCACCTTCCTGCAGTTCGGGGTCGCGCCGGGCGACAGGCTGGCCCAATACTCCCCGTTCAAGGTCTACAACGAGGAGATCAATATCATCGGTTCGATGGCGGTGCTGAACAGTTATCAACGGGCCAGCGAGCTGATGATTTCCGGGGCGATCGACGCGGCGGCCATGGTGAGCGACCACATTCCGCTGGCCGATTATGCCGCCGCGATCGACAAATTTCGCAGTGGCGCGGGCCGCAAACTGCAGATCGTTCCATAGAAAGGTTATGTGTGGAGACCCTCGTCGTCGGCGATCATTTCATCGCGGCGCGGTACTACGTGGATGCGCTGCGCGAGGTGTGTGGCGAGGATTTCGGCCCGGTGCGCGCGGTCGACTGGGCCGGTAGCCGGTCCGAGCAGCATCGCGTGCAGCACGAGATGGAATGGCACGGCGCGGCCGGTGCACCGTCGGCCCCGGAGCTGCTCGACGCGGTCGGCGAGGCCGAGGTGCTCGCCGTACATTTCGCGCCGATCGCCGGCGCCCTGCTGGAGGCCGGCAAGCGACTCAAGGCGGTGGTGGTGGCTCGGGCCGGACTGGAGAATGTCGATATCGAGGCGGCAACCCGCCTCGGCGTGGCGGTTTCCGGTGTTTCCGGGCGCAACGCATCGGGCGTGGCGGAATTGGCGCTGGGCATGATGCTGTCGGAGTCCCGCGGCATTGCCCGGTCCGATGCGTTACTGAAAGGCGGCGGTTGGCACGAGCCGCCGCCGGGCACGGAGATCGGGCACAGCACCGTGGGGATGGTCGGATTCGGTCAGGTCGGGCGGCAGCTGGCGCAGCGATTGGCCGGATTCCAGGTACGGCTGCTGGTGGCCGACCCATATATCGATCCGGCCGATCTTCGAAGGTATGACGGGGAGTCGGCGTCGCTAGCCGATGTGTTCCGGCTCTCGGATTACGTGGTGTTACAGGCCAGGTTGACGCCGGAGACCGAGCGTTTTATCAATGCCGAGTTGTTCGGGCTGATGAAGCCGTCCGCCTATTTCGTCAACGTCGCGCGCAGCCGATTGGTCGACTACGACGCGTTGTACGCGACACTGTCCGCGGGCCGGATCGCCGGTGCCGGGCTGGATGTGTACGACGAGGAGCCGCTTCCACCGGACAGCCGGTGGCGGTCGCTGCCGAATGTCACCCTGACGCCGCATTTTGGTGGCGACACTATTCAGACGAACGAGAATTCGGCCCGGCTTGTCGCCGAGACCGTCGCCGAGCTGGCCGCCACCGGGCGGATCGCGCGGGCCGCCAACGCCGACGCGCTAGGGCGAAAATGACGGGTCGGTATTTGCTGGGGATCGATTCCGGCGGCACCGTGACCAAGGCCGTGCTGTATGACCTGGCCGGGCATGAGGTGGCGGTCGTCGGGCTCGACGCCACAACCGGGACGCGCGGACGTGCGGACGTGCGGATTCGCGTAGACGGTAAGGAAGTATCGCTTCCGGAATTGAAGGCGCTTCAGGCCGGTAACGCGGTTCCGGTGAAGGTGGACGTGCGCGGCGCGAAGGAGTTGCGCCCCGAGCTTTACCAAGGAATGGAACCATGTCGGGTCGCGGCTTCCGCGTTGGGCTAAGTCAAAAAATTCTGGCGATCGGCGCGGTGGGGACCGCAGTATGCCTGTTTGGGGTGTCCGCCGTTTTTTACACGCAAAGTCACCGGAGTTCCCTGCTGTGGCTGCTGGTGGCGTACATTGCGTTTTTTGC
>Ga0137412_10002432_pt1 | contig 14766 bp, 11 predicted proteins | sample CZODoug2_1_16fun_FD_122160 | JGI IMG/M metagenome (GOLD analysis project Ga0137412, IMG submission 122160) | Vadose zone soil fungal communities from Angelo Coast Range Reserve, California, USA - CZODoug2_1_16fungal (Hybrid Assembly) | ecosystem: Environmental > Terrestrial > Soil > Vadose zone... | reverse complement strand
AGTCGGGATACGGCGAGTAAATCATGCAGGTAGCCAAACAGGCTGGCGCCCGCGGCTAAATCGTAGCTCCGCGACCGTTCCAGGACGCGCTTTTCATGATCGTGATGGCCAAACCGTCGGAATCCGAGGGGTGCTCGAATCGATCTTGACCTTATGGCTGCCTGGTGCCCGTTTTGTCCAGCAATAAGGTCAAGATCGACGCGGGCAGTGACATCGGGTCCGTACCGCCCCGGAGCCGCGTGCGTAGCCGAATTTACTGCTGGCGGGCCATTTCGCGTAGGCGCTCGATCCGGGCCGCCATCGGCGGGTGGGTCGAGAACAGGTTGGCCAGCCCCTCGCTGCGGAACGGGTTGGCGATCATCAAGGAGCTGGTCGCCATCAACCGCTCCTGCGCCGGCAGCGGCAGCTGCTTGGTGCCGACCTCGAGCTTGTGCAGCGCACTGGCCAGTGCCAGCGGGTCGCCGGTCAGCTTGGCGCCGGACGCGTCGGCCTGGTACTCCCGGCTGCGACTGATCGCCAACTGAATCAACGTCGCGGCAATCGGTCCGACGATCATCAGCAACAGCATCCCGATAATGCCACCGTCGCGGTCGTCATCCCGACCGCCGCCGCCGAAGATCGCCGCGAAACGCGCCATCGCGGCGGCGAACATGATGATGCTGGCCAGCGCGCCGGCCACCGAAGAAATAAGAATGTCGCGGTTGTACACATGGGACAGCTCGTGCCCGAGCACCGCGCGCAGCTCGTTTCGATCGAGCATTCCGAGGATGCCCTCGGTGCAGCAAACCGCCGCATGCCGGGGATTGCGACCCGTGGCGAATGCATTTGGCTGATTGGTGGGGCTCACGTAAAGGCGCGGCATGGGCTGCCTGGCAGAGGTCGCGAGCTCGCGGACAATCGCGTACATCTGCGGCTGCTCGGCCTCGGTAACCGGCCGGGCGCGCATCGAGCGCAGCGCAAGCTTGTCGGAGTTGAAATATGAGAACGCGTTCATGCCGAGCGCCAGCACGACGCCGATGATGATGCCGCCGCGGCCGAATATCGCGCCAACCCCGATGATGATGGCCGACATCACGCCCAGCAGCACAGCGGTCTTCAGTCCGTTGAAATAGTGGCCGTGCATTGTGGGGGCTGTTCCTTCCTCTTATTGACACTCAGCGTAACGAGCACCCCAGATACAGCGTTCCCACAGCCGGCGCATGGCTACTGCCCGGTAACGAGTCGGCGCGTCATCCCGGCCCGGCCAGTGACAGAATCGCCCGAAACCCACCAACAAGTGCAGGGGGACGGATGCCGATCCTGGCGATCGACTTCGGCACCACGACCACGGTCGCCGCCGTCCGCGCCGAGGGATCACCGCCCCGGCTGGTCGCGATCGACGGCTCCCCCCTGCTGCCCTCCTCCGTCTTCCTCACCGAGTCCGGCACGCTCACCGTCGGCCGCGACGCCGACCGGCAGGCGCGGCTGGACCCCAGCCGGTACGAGCCCAATCCGAAGCGCCGCATCGACGACGGCGAGGTCATGCTCGGCGTCTCCGCGCTGCCGGTGGTCGAGTTGATTGCCGCGGTGTTGCGTCGGGTGCTCGATGAGGTACGCCGGCAGTTCGGCTCGGTGCCGGCCGATGTACGGCTCACCCATCCGGCCCGCTGGGGTCGGGTACGCCGCCAGCTCCTCATCGATGCCGCCCGCGCCGCCGGCCTCAGCCACGAGCCGATGCTGATCCCGGAGCCGGTCGCGGCCGCGACGCACTACGCCAACCTCGGCGACCGCAACCTTGGCCCGGACGCCGGTGTCGCGGTCTACGACCTGGGCGGCGGCACGTTCGATGTGGCCGTACTGCGCCGATCCGGGCCGACCTGGGCGGTGGTCGCCGAGGCCGGGCTCGCCGACCTCGGCGGCGTCGACTTCGACCACGCGATCGTCGAGCACCTGGCCGCGCACCACGCGCAGCCGCATCGGGCCGAATGGGAGGCGCTGCTGGCCGCCGGCGACCCGGCCAACCGCCGACTGCGGCGTGCCTTCGAGACCGACGTCCGCGACTGCAAGGAGGCCCTGTCGCGGTATGCGCAGTCCGAGGTGCCGATGCCCGAACCGTTCGGCGACGCGCTGCTCACCCGGACCGAGTTCGAGGAGCTGATCCGCCCGCAACTGAGTCGTACCGTCGACCTGCTCGCCGAGCAGCTGCAACGCAGCGAGGTGCCCGCGCAGGCATTGTCCGGCGTGTATCTGGTCGGCGGCTCGTCGCGGATTCCCTTGGTGGCAAGGCTGATCCAGGAGCGGCTCGGCATCACGCCGACCACGCTGGACCAGCCCGAGACCTCGGTGGCGACCGGTGCGCTGCTGGTCCCGGTGCCGGTGCAGCCCGGATCCGGACCGGTTCCGCAGCAGGCCGGGCCGTACGGTCCGCCGTCAGGACCGGTTCCGCAGCAGTACCGACCGCACGGCGAGCCGGCCGCGGCCCAGTCCGGCCAGGTCCCGTACCAGTCGGGGCAGGTCCCGTACCAACCCGGCCAGGCGCCCCACCAACCCGGCCAGCTGCCCTACCAGTCCGGGCCGATTCCCCAGCCGTACGGGCAGTCCTCCGGTCCGGTGGGGCGGCCGAGCCCGGCATCGCCGGCCACCAAACGCAACCGGCGCTGGCAGATACCCGCGGCCGGCGTGGCGGTGGTCGCTGTCGTGGTGGTCGCGGTGGTGCTGGCCACCCGCGGCGGCGGGAAGCATCGTGACGCCGGCGGCCCGACCAGCCCCCCGGCGACCGGGAGCAGCCAGCCGACGAGCACGGCCACCGGCAGTGCGACGAATACCGCGACCAACTCGGCCAAGAGCAACAGCAGCACCAAGTTCGACTCGTACTTCTCCGACCTCAACGTGCGCGACTACATGCGCGGGTCGTACAGCTTCATCGTGTCCTGCGACCCGGAAAAGGACAGCGAGACGTTCTGCCAGCTGACGAACGGGCTCACCGTCGGCGTCGGCAACAGCGTGAACGGAGGACGACAGTCGACCATCCGCGGCAGCAGCATCGTCCCGGCGCCGAGCACGAGCTGGCAGCAGAAAAACTGGGTCCGGGGCTCGGGCAAGGGCCGGCTGCGTACCTGGCTGGAAGGGGACAAGCCCGACAAGCCGCTGCTCTACTGGGACCGCAACGGCACGGTGTACGGGATCCTGGGGATCGAGAAGGGCGATGTCACCACGACCAGCGCGGCGGCGCTCCGCCGCACCTGGCAAAACCACTTCGAACGCTGAGCCGCGCCGAAATGCGCCCGAAAGCCCGCCGGTAGGCGCACAATAAAGAGGTGACAAGCGGTCCGCGGGTGTCCGGCAGCGGCCCCGACGAGCGGAGACAGGGGTCACACATTTAGGCTATTGGGTTGGGGGAGTATAGAAGTGGTCGGCCCGCGCGACGATGCGGGTGATGCGGTGCGGCATCCGGCGCCGGCGAGATTCTGGCCCTCCTCCGCCGCACAGCAGAAAGGGAGTTAATGCCCAAGCAGGTCGAGCAACGCGACCGGGTCGTCATACGGTTTGCGGGTGACTCGGGCGACGGCATGCAGCTGACCGGTGATCGATTCACCCAGGAGTCAGCGGCATTCGGCAACGACCTATCCACCTTCCCCAACTTCCCGGCCGAGATCCGGGCGCCGGCCGGCACCCTGCCGGGCGTCTCCTCGTTCCAGCTGCACTTCGCCGATCACGACATCATGACCGCCGGCGATGCGCCGGACGTGCTGGTCGCGATGAATCCGGCGGCGCTGAAGGCGAATGCCGGCGATCTGCCGCGCGGCGCGACGATCATCGTGGACAACCATGATTTTACGAAGCGGGCGCTGACCAAGGTCGGTTACGCCGACAGCCCGCTCGAGGACGGCTCGCTGGCCGACTACAACCTGCACTCTGTCGACCTCACCGGTCTCACCACGACCGCGCTGGAGTCCTTCGGGCTGGGTCGCAAGGAGTCGGCGCGGGCCAAGAACATGTTCGCGCTCGGGCTGCTGTCCTGGATGTATAACCGGCCGGTCGAGGGCACGATCCGCTTTCTGCAGACCAAATTCGCCAGCAAGCCGGAAATCGCCGGCGCCAATGTCGCGGCATTTCGGGCCGGCTGGAATTACGGCGAGACGACCGAGGCATTCGCGGTGTCCTACGAGGTCAAGCCGGCGCCGCTGCCGGCCGGGACGTACCGCAATATCTCCGGCAACATGGCCCTGTCGCTCGGGTTGATCGCCGCCGCCCAGCAGGCCAAGCTGCCGCTGTTTCTCGGCGCCTACCCGATCACCCCGGCCAGCGACATCCTGCATGAATTGGCCAAGCACAAGCGATTCGGCGTCACGACCTTCCAGGCTGAAGACGAGATTGCCGGCGCCGGCGCGGCTTTGGGCGCCAGTTTCGGCGGCGCGCTCGGCGTCACCACCACCGCCGGCCCCGGCGTTGCGCTGAAGTCGGAGACGGTAAGCCTGGCCGCCACCCTCGAGCTGCCGCTGGTGTTGATCGACGTGCAGCGCGCCGGGCCGTCCACCGGCATGCCGACCAAGCCGGAGCAGGCCGACCTGCTGCTGGCGATGGGCGGCCGGCACGGTGAGTCTCCGGTGCCGGTGATCGCTCCGTGCTCCCCGGCCGACTGTTTCGACATCGCGCTGGAGGCGGTCCGGATCGCCACCACCTACCGCACCCCGGTGTACGTACTCTCCGACGGCTACCTGGCCAACGGCTCCGAGCCCTGGCTGCTGCCTGCGGTCGATGAGCTCCCGGATCTGCAGGTCGAGTTCACCACCGAGCCCAATCATGCCGACGAGAACGGGACGCCGGAGTTCTGGCCGTATCTGCGCGATCCCGAGACGCTGGCCCGGCCTTGGGCCGTGCCCGGCACGCCGGGCCTGGAGCACCGCATCGGCGGCATCGAGAAGGCCGACGGCTCAGGCGATATCTCCTACGACGCGGACAACCACGACTTCATGGTGCGCACCCGACAGGCCAAGATCGACGGCATTACGGTGCCAGCGCTGACCGTCGACGATCCGTCCGGCAAGGCCGAGGTGCTGGTGCTGGGTTGGGGCTCGACCTATGGCCCGATCGGCGCCGCGGCGCGGCGGGTGCGGCGCAAGGGAATGGCTGTGGCGCAGGCACATCTGCGCCATCTCAACCCGCTCCCGGCCAACACCGGCGAGGTGCTGCGCAGCTATCAACGGGTGGTCGTGCCGGAGATGAATCTCGGTCAGCTCGCCGGCATGCTGCGCGGGAAATACCTGGTCGACGTTATTGGCTACAACAGGGTGCGCGGGCTGCCGTTCCGCGCCGAGGAGCTGGAAGGCGTCCTCGAACACGTAATCCGGGGAGAGGTGCCGGCAAATGTCTGACTCGGTCGACTTGGGAATGCCTGGCCTGGCCGGCGTTCCGGGCACCGACGTTAAGCAGACCGCCAAGGATTTCAAGACCGACCAGGAAGTCCGCTGGTGTCCCGGTTGCGGCGACTATGCCGTACTCGCAGCCGTTCAGGGGTTCATGCCCGAGCTCGGTGTACGCCGGGAAAACATCGTCATGATTTCCGGTATCGGCTGCTCGTCGCGCTTCCCGTATTACATGAACACGTATGGCATGCACTCGATTCACGGCCGCGCCCCGGCAATCGCGACCGGATTGGCCGCGACCCGGCCGGACCTTTCGGTGTGGGTGGTCACCGGCGACGGCGACGCATTGTCGATCGGCGGAAACCACCTCATTCATACGCTGCGGCGCAACGTGAACTTGAAGATCCTGCTGTTCAACAATCGGATCTACGGCCTGACCAAGGGCCAGTACTCCCCCACCTCGGAGGTAGGCAAGGTCACCAAGTCGACGCCGCTGGGCTCGCTGGACGGCCCGTTCAACCCGGTATCGCTGGCTTTGGGCGCCGAGGCGACATTTGTGGCGCGGGCGATCGACTCCGACCGCAAGCAGCTGACCTCGGTGTTGCGGGCGGCCGCCGAGCACCGCGGCACCGCGCTGGTGGAGATCTACCAGAATTGCAATATCTTCAACGACGATGCGTTCGAGCTGCTGAAAAACCCGGAAACCCGGGATGATTGGACGATCCGGCTCGAGCACGGCGAGCCGTTGCGGTTCGGTCAGGACAAGTCGAAGGCCGTTGTACGTGACCGGGCGACCGGGTCGCTGCGGGTCATCGAGGGCGCCAGCGACGACGCCGACGTGGTGGTGCACGACGCGCACGTGCAGGACCCGACCTACGCGTTTGCGCTGTCCCGGTTGTCCGGCAGCGATTTGCGCTACGCACCGATCGGTGTTTTCCGCTCGGTGGAACGGCCGACCTATGACGACGAGCTGCGCGCACAATTGGCCACCGCCCGCAGCAAGGCCGAGCCGGACCTCACCGGGCTGTTGCACGGCTCGGACACCTGGACCGTCGGCTGACCCTGCTTGCCCGCGTCGATCTTGACCTTATTGCTGGCCGCGGCCCGCTTTGTCCAGCAATAAGGTCAAGATCGATTAACGGAAGGCGCTATCCAGTGGCGAGCGCTCGATGCCACTACTCGGGACCCATCGGTGGTCGGGGCGCTCGGCATTGCGTACTAGGCTCGTTCGGTGAGCCGACAGCAGCAGACCGGGCAGCGCCGGGCAACGTCCGACCCGCCCAGCCGCCGGCGAGGCGAGCATGATCGCGGGGAGCAGGAGCGGACTGAGCCGGCCGGGCAACGGCGTGGCGGCCGCGGCCGATCCGAGACCACGACGCAGGTAGCGCGCGGCAACCGCCGATCCGAGCCGGTACAGCGAGGGCCGCGCGATCACCGCCACTCCGAGGAGACCCCGCTGGTACGCGGGAGGCCCGAGCCGGTGCAGCGACAGCGGCGGGATCACGGCCGCTCCGAGCAGACCCAGCCGGCACGCGGCAAAGCCGAGCCCGAGCAGCGCGAACGACGCGGCCACGGCAAAGCCGAGCCGGCACAGCGGCAGAGCCGGCAATCCGAGCCCGAGCAGCGCGAACGGCGCGGCGCCGGCAAATCCGAGCCGGTGCAGCGGCGGCAACCCCGTCCGACCCGTTCGGCACGGCCGCGCGCCGAACGAAACCCGGCAGCCGCCGACCGAAGCCGGGCGGCGCGAGCCCGGCCGGTGGAGCCGGCGGCGCCGGTGCGGATGTTCGTGACCGCGATGCCCGGGCTCGGCCGGCTGGTGGCGCGCGAGCTGGAAGACCTCGACGAGGTACGGATCACCGGCTCCGGGCACGACGGCCGCTCCGACATTATGCTGTTCGAGGCAACGCCCAAAGCCGTGAGCGAGCTTCGTACCGTCGAGGACATATTCATCGAAATCGGCCGCACCCTTCGCAATGAGGGCGACCGTCCACAGTGGATATCAACGCGACTCTGGAAACCGGCCAGATTCGAGACCGCAGTAGCCGCCGCCGGGCGGCCGAACCGAACAACAACGTTCCGGGTTGTCGCCCGCGTCCTGCAGGAACGCTCCTTCCTCCGCACCGAGCTGCGCCGCCAGCTCAGCAGTCTTATCGGCCGCGAACGTCCACAGTGGAAACAGGATGACCCGGCGCAGCTGGAGATCTGGGTCAGCGAATACCGCGCCGGCCGGTTCGTCGCCGGCCTCCGGCTCACCGACTCCAGCACCCGGCAACACGGCGGCCGGACCACCGAACGCGCCGGCGCGCTGCGCCCCACCGTCGCGGCCGCCATGGTCACGCTGGCCGGCACGCCGCAGAATGATCAAACGTTGCTCGATCCCTGCTGCGGATCCGGCACCATTCTGCGCGAGGCTCGCGAACAGGGCTGGCAGATCGCCGGCTCCGACATCGACCCAAAAGCCGTCGAGATCGCCGGCCGAAACCTCGGCAACACCAAGGTGGTCACCGCCGGCGACGTACGGTCACTCGACCGGCCCGACGGCAGCGTGGACGCGTCGGTCAGCAACCTGCCCTTCGGCCGCCAGTACGAGGTCACCGACTCGATGGACGATTGGCTGCGGGCCGCGCTCGACGAGCTGGCCCGGGTCACCCGCTCCGGCGGCCGGATCGTGCTGCTTGCACCGAAGCTACCCGGCCTGCCGAAAACGCTGCACCACCGGGAAAAGCACCCGATCACGCTGCTCGGCACCCGCACCACCATCTGGGTTCTCGACCGTCGCTGACCGCCACTAGGCTGAGCGCCATGCGCGTCGGCATCGTGATCCTGCAGGAGCACCGCTGGGCCGAGGCCGCCGACAAATGGCGCCGCGCGGAGCAATACGGCTTCGACCACGCCTGGGTTTACGACCACGTCGGCTGGCGTGACCTGGTCGACGGGCCGTGGTTCGACGCGGTGCCGACACTCACCGCCGCCGCAACGGTGACGTCGCGAATCCGCCTCGGTACCTGCGTCGCCTCGCCGACATTTCGGCACCCGGTCTCCTTCGCCCGACAAATCACCGCGCTCGACGACATTTCCAGCGGCCGGTTCATCCTCGGCGTCGGGGCCGGCACCGGCGTGCCGAGCTTCGACGCGCAGGTGCTGGGTAGCGAGCCGCTCACCCCCGGCCAGCGGATCGACCGGCTCGGCGAATTCGTCCGGCTGCTCGACCCGATCCTCCGGGACATTCCCACGACGTGGTCCGGTGACTACTACCGCGCGGTCGATGCCCGTGGCACGCCCGGCTGCGTACAACAACCACGGGTCCCGTTCGTCATCGCTGCCGGCGGCCCGCGCGGAATGCGGATTGCCGCGCAATACGGCCAGGGCTGGATGACCACCGGCACCCACACCGACGATCCGGATGCCTGGTGGAAAGCCGTGGCCGAGCAGGCCGCCCGATTCGAGGAGATGCTGGCGGGCCGCACAATGGATCGCTATCTGTCGCTGGATGCCGGCCTGATCTACTCACTGTCCAGTGTGGACGCGTTTACCGACGCGGTCGGTCGGGCCACCGAATTGGGCTTTACCGACGTCATTACGCATTGGCCGCGGCCCGCGCAATATTACGTCGGCAGCGAGTCCACTCTGGATGCGGTCGCCGACCTCCTGCCCGGGATGCAGACATGTTGATCGAGCAGCGGCTGCACGCCGGCATCCGCGATGGTCGGATTACCGTGCTGTTCCGGCGCTGGCGCCGTCCACAGGTGGTGACTGGCCACACATATCGGACCGCGGCCGGCCTCATCGCGGTCGACGCGATCGACGTGATTGGCGAAAAGATCACCAAGGCCGATGCTCGCCGCGCCGGGCATCCAGACCCGGAGTCCGTATTCGCCGAGCTGGCTGCCGCGACCAGCCCGGCGGCGCGGGCGAAACGCAGATATCCGCACAAGCCGCCGGCCGATGGCGAGCTGACCACATACCGCGTGAAGATCAGGTACCTCGATATTCCCGATCCGCGGGACGAGCTGGCTGCCGCCGCGGATCTCTCAGCAGCGGATCGATCCGCGATTACCGCACGGCTGGAGCGCCTGGACAAAGCCAGCAGTTACGGGGCGTGGACGCTCGCGACCTTGAAAGCAATCGCCGAACGGCCGGGCACCCGGGCCGCCGATCTGGCCAGCGACTTCAACCGGGAAACCCAGCCGTTCAAGCTCGATGTACGTAAATTGAAGAACCTCGGATTGACTATCAGCCTAGAGGTCGGCTATCGGCTCTCCCCCCGAGGCGAGGCCTATTTGCGCACCGGCGGCGCCTGATCCAGGAAGAAGCGCAGCGCGCCGGCCAGCCCGTGCCGCCCGGAATCGTTATGGGTAAGCTTTCCGACGTCAATCAGCGAGACCTCGGCACCCTGATCGGCGAGCTCTTGCTGGCAGTGGTACGCATTGTTGATTGACACCACCTCGTCACCGTGCGAGGCGTAGATCTGCACCGGAACGCGCGGCCGCCAGCCCGTGCAGCTGTTGTCGTTCTCCTTCAACGCCTTCAGCAGAGCGCCGGTGGGATGGCGCAGCTGCGCGAGGAACGCCGGTGTCAGCAGCTTTTCCGGAGAGGGCGCGAGCTTGGCGAATATCTCATCATCGCTGTGCTTCCCGTTGAACAGTGGCGCAAGCGTCGTGTCATACGGTGCCTGGAAGGCGTCGCTCGGCTTGTCGTACAGGTGATAGAGCCGATTCCACGCGGTCAGGAAGTACGTCAGATAGTACGTCGACTCAGCGGAGTTCAGATCGCCCGCGAATATCGCCGGCAATTCCGCGTTGAGCAGGTCGTACGGGCCGCTGATCGGTGCCACCGCGGCCGGGCGCACGCCCGGTATTGCCCCGGCCTGCAACGCCTTCGTCACGAGCATCGCGATCTTGCCGCCCTGCGAGAATCCGGTGACCAACACCCGGTGGTCGAATTGCCGATTCACCCGGTGTGAAAAGGAGAACGCGGCCCGCAGCATATCTGTCGAGGCGGATGTCTCGGTCTTCGACTGCAGGTATGGATGCTCCCCCGGGCCGAGCCCGAGACCGAGATAATCCGGCTCCACCACGGCATATCCGGCCGAGCCCATCATCAAGCCTTCGGTGGACTTCCCGTGATCGTCGACCGACGGCGCCTCGTTTTTGCCGGCCATCGTGCCGTGCGTGTAATTCACCAACCGCAGTCGGCGCTGCTCGTTCCGCGGGATGACCACAAGGCCGCTGGCGGTCGTGGGATGCCCGTTCTCGTCTACCGTACGGTAGACAATTCGGTACGCGTCGACGCCGTATTTGACCTTCGACCGGTCGAAGCTGTTGGCCTTGAGATTGTCCCGGACCTGCTTTGCGGTCAGGTGTTGCACTCGTTTTGCCGAGACGATCGCGCCGCGGGCGGCATGTTGGGTCGCGGTCGCCGAATTGCTCGCGGTCGGGGTGCTCGTCGAGGCGAGCGCCGCGACCGGTCCGCCGAGCACGACCGCGGCGCACACCGTGGCCGCAATCGCGCGCAGGGCAGTGGTTCGGGTACGGGACTGGGCTGGTTTCTGTGTCATGCCACGAAGCTATGACCGCCGACCTGCCCGACCCAGCGGCCTAGCTCCCCGTATCGCACTGCACTTTTATACAGCTAGGGCGTGAGTGCGCGCAGTCGGATGGTCTCGGGCAGGCTCTCCAGCTCGGTCGCCAACGCATCGGTGTAGGCGGCGGAGATATCGGTGATCAGGTAGCCGATGTCGTCGCGGGTTGCCAGCTGCTGCGAGTCGATGTTGGCGCCATGCTGAGCGAGAACGGCATTTACCGCGGCCAGTACGCCGGGCACGTTGTGATGCACATGCACGAGCCGGCACGCCCCGGTCGGCAGATCCGGCGCCAGCGCGGGCAGGTTAACGCTCATCGTGCTCGCCCCGGACGCCGCGAAATCGACGAGCTTGCTCGCCACGTAACGGCCGATGTCCTCCTGCGCCTCCTCGGTCGAGCCCCCGATGTGCGGGGTGAGAATGACATTCGGCAGGCCACGCAGCTCCGAGACGAACGGGTCGTCCGCGCCCTTGGGCTCCGACGGAAATACGTCAATTGCCGCGCCGGCAAGATGACCGGACTCGATGTGGGCGCGCAGCGCGTCGTGGTCGACGGTGAAACCACGGGACAGGTTCAGAAACAGTGAGCCGGGCACCATCTGGGCAAACTCCGCCTCACCAAACAGATCTACGTTGGTGCGGCGGCCGTCCACATGCAGCGTCACGATGTCCACCGACGCCAGCAGCTCGGCCATGCTCGCACAGCGGCGGGCATTTCCCAGCGCCAGCTTGTCACCCGTGTCGTAAAAGGCGACCGACATGCCCAGCGCCTCGGCAATCACCGAAAGCTGCGAGCCGATATTGCCGTAACCGACAATGCCCAGCCGGCGGCCACGGATCTCATGTGCCCCGCTGGCGGACTTGTTCCACTGGCCGGCATGCATTCCGGCACTCTTGTCGGTCAGCCGCCGGGTCAGCGCGACGATTTCGCCGATCGCCAGCTCGACGACGCTGCGGGTGTTGGAGAACGGCGCGTTGAATGCCACGACTCCGCGCTGCGCGGCGGCCCGCAGGTCGATCTGGTTGACCCCGATGCAGAACGCCCCGATCGCCTGCAGATCAGGCGATTGCGCCAGCACGGTCTCGGTCACGTTGGTCTGGGAACGGATGCCCAGCAGCTGCACGCCGGGCAGCCGCTCGATCAACTCCTGCTCGCCCAGCGCCCGGTCGGCCGTCTGCACTTTGTGCCCGGCGGCCGAGAGTTGCTCGGCAGCCATCGGGTGGATGCGCTCCAGCAACAGTACGGACAGGCCGGTCATTTAGTGCTCCTCATTCAATACTCGAATTGGCGCGCCAGCCTGAAAGGCCGCTATGTCCTCGACTATTTCCCCGTACCAGTCGCGATACGTCTGCCCGGTCCCGTAACCGATGTGCGGCGTCAGCAGCGTGCGTGGCGCGGTGCGCAGCGGGTGGCTCTCCGGCAACGGCTCCACGTCGAAGACGTCCAACCCGGCGCCGGCGATCGACCCATCATGTAAGGCTTTCAGCAGCGCGTCCTGGTCCACGATCGGACCGCGCGATGTGTTGACGAGATAGGCGGTCGGTTTCATCAACGCCAATTCCTTGGCACCGATCAGGCCGCGGGTGCGGCCGCTGAGCACGGTATTCACCGACACGACGTCCGACCGGGCAAACAACTCGTCCTTATCCACCCGGGTCACTCCGACCTCGGCGGCCCGCTCCGGCGTGAGATTGGCGCTCCAGGCGATCACGTTCATATCGAACGCCAACCCGACCCGCGCGACCCGGGTGCCCAACCGACCCAGACCCAGAATGCCGAGCGTACTTCCGGCCAGATCGAGGCCGACGGTGTGCTGCCAGCCCCCCGAACGTACGGCCGCGTCTTCCTGTGGAATATGGCGTAGCAGCGCCAGAATCAGCGCCCAGGTCAGCTCCGCGGTCGCTCCGGACGCCCCGCCCTCGGTGCCGCAGACGGTCACGCCGTGCCGCCGGGCGGCGGCCATGTCGATCGACGCATTGCGCATTCCGGCGGTTGCCAGCAGCGTGAGCCGGGGTAGCCGCGCGAACAACGGCTCCTGGAACGGCGTACGTTCCCGCATTGCCGCAACAATATCGAAGTCCCGCAACCGCTCGACCAGATCGTCCTCTGTGGACAGATGGTCGGCAAAGAATTCGACGTCGGCGTTCAGCGACGGCCAATCGGCATAGCTGGCAGCGATTTGCTGGTAGTCGTCGAGCACAGCAATACGCATCACAGACGATCACTCGTCTCGAATTGGGCGACCGCCTGCTTGAATTCGGCCGCGGTCATGCTCTCCGGTGGGCGGCCGTCGACGGCGACCCGGTTGGCAAGCATCTGCAACGCCTCGTTCACCGGCGTCGGAATGCCGTAAAGCCTTCCCAGCATGGCGATCTCGCCATTCAGATAATCCGCCTCGATCGACCCGGTGCCACGCAGCAGGCTCTGCCGGGACGAGCTGCCGACCCGTTCGTGCCCCTCTATCTGGCCGATCCGCACCCAGCCATCGGCGCGGGCCTCGACCTCGGCGTCGTCGGCGACCTCGATCCCGGCCGCGGCCAGCGCCGCCGTGCCCTCTTCCCGGGCGGCCGCGGCGATCTCCTCGCCACTGTCCAGACCGAGGATCGCGTCGACCGCGTTGGCCAGATTGCTCAGCAGCTTGTGATATTTCCAGCTCATCACGTCGGGCCGGACCACCGAGCCGAAACTGCTCGCCGAAATGTCTGCGGCAATCGCCTCAACGGTGGCATCGGCGCCGTCGGGATAGCGGCCGAGGTCGAGAATGCCGCGCAGCGGGGCACTCTCGGCGACGACCAGACCCGGCTCGAGGTGCGTCGCCGGCACCCGGACATAGCAGCCGTAGACGTTGCGGAACAGGCGCAGCGCGATCCGCTCGCTGTGCACGCCGTTTTGCGCGCATACCACCGGCAGCAGGCTCGCCGGCTCGCCGGCGGTCGTCGGTTGGACCGCCAGCTGGGCCAGCGCGTGGGCCGCATCCTGGGTCTTCACGGCGAGCAGAAGTACGTCGTCGGGGCGCAGCTGCACCTGATCCAGCGCCGCCGCCGGCACGGGCACGGTCGCCAGACCGTCGGGGGTCAGCAGCCGCAGGCCGCCCTGATCGCGCAGCGCCGCCAGATGCGTTCCCCGGGCGACCAACAGCACCTCGCGGCCGGCCCGGGCCAGCTCGCCACCGAGCGCGCCGCCAATCGCACCGGCGCCCACCACGACATATCGCATACGGCAATCATCGCAAAGGCCGGCCGTCGGACCGCATGCCGGCACCCACGATCGGAGCGGTTTTCATGATCGACATCGAGCTGTGGCTGCTATGGCGACCAGGAGCCGATGTCGATCATGGACGACTGGGCGGCGCGGTCAAAGTGCGCGCCGACCGATGCTGCCCGGCTCCGGCGAGTTGATCATGCACAAGCTCGCCCGCATGATCATGCAGTTCGGGCTGCGTTTTACGGCGTGTCATCGACCCGTTCCGCATGATCACCAATGGAGAACGAGGGCGGTCGGGAACGGTGTCAGCCGGTGCGGGCCAGCACGAAATCGGCGAGGGCGGCCAGGCCGGCGCGGGCCGGTACGTCCGGCAGATCGGCCAGCACCTCCCGGGCCCGCGAGGCATAGCGCGCGGTCGTCGCCCGGGCCTCCTCCATCGCCGGCGAGGACCGCAACAGCTCCAGCGCCTCGGCGTGCCGCAGATCATCGGTCAACGGCCCGGACAGCAGCTCCCGCAGCCGCACCGCGGACGCATCACCGGACGTGGACCGCAGCGCATACAAGGCGGGCAGCGTATGGATGCCCTCGCGCAGATCGGTGCCGGGCGTCTTGCCCGACTCGTTGGCCTGCGATGC
>Ga0137412_10002431_pt1 | contig 14773 bp, 13 predicted proteins | sample CZODoug2_1_16fun_FD_122160 | JGI IMG/M metagenome (GOLD analysis project Ga0137412, IMG submission 122160) | Vadose zone soil fungal communities from Angelo Coast Range Reserve, California, USA - CZODoug2_1_16fungal (Hybrid Assembly) | ecosystem: Environmental > Terrestrial > Soil > Vadose zone... | reverse complement strand
AAACTCCTTTGCGCTCCTCATGGCGTGTCAGCGCGCCCGTCGCAAATCAACCCTGCTCACCGGGCCGTGACGTCGCCTTCGCCCATGGCGTCGGCAAGGTCGCTGCGCTGACCCATGACCACGAAGCTCTCGGCGACCAGGAACATCGGCCCGATGAACGCCTGGAAGATGTTGTCGAGCAGGGCCGGCCGCTTGCCTTCGTAGTGATGGCCAACGAACTGCAGGACCCAGCCGCCGACGAACAAGGCAATGAACGCCATCCAGACGGCCGAAGCCGAGCCCAGCGCGCCGGCCAGTGCCTCGGCGGCAAACCAGGCGACGGCCATGATCAAGGCCATGGCGAGGCCGATGCCGAGATCGAGGGCCATCCAACCCACGACCGCGGCGATCGCCACGGCGAGCGACATCGTCCATTCGCGGCCGCCAAGCTGGAAAGTCCACAGCGACAGCAGCAGCAACAGGGAGAACACGATGATCGGAATGCCGACGAAGTGGGTCACCTTGTTGCGCCAGTCGCGATGCACCGCCGCGTAGGCGCCAAGCTGGCGACGGAACAGATCATTGGTCATGGGGAGATCCGGTCATAAGGCTTCTCGCCTGTGGAAACGCTCGACCGGGCCAATATGGTCCAAGCCCCTGGCGAGGGAAAGGCAGACGGGCCGTGCGGTCAGAATTAGTGCGAGCGCTGGCAGCGAACCATCGATAGGCCGCACTAACCCTTCGGTCCGGGCCACTTCCAGGATCTTGGGCCGTATCTGTCACCGCCTTGTGGCCAACGGCGCCACGTCAGGCGGCCGCGCGCTTCTTGGTCTCCTCGACGATGCGCTCCGCCGTCCGTCCGGCCAGCTCCTGCAAATGGTCGAACTCGGTACGGAAGGTGCCGACGCCCTGCGTCACCGAGCGGATCTCGACGATCATGTCGGCGATCTCCGCCTCCGGCATCAGCGCCGAGACCTCGTCCCAGCCGTTCCAGCCGGCGCGGGTGTCGAAGCCCAGCAGCTGGCCGCGGCGGCCGGAGATCAGCCGCTGGATGCGCGGCGTCGACTCGCTGGGCGCCGCCACCGTCACTTTGAGGATCGGCTCGAGCAGGACCGGCCGGCACTTGGGCATGGCCTCGCTCATGGCGATGCGCGCCGCCATCTTGAACGACATTTCCGAGCTGTCGACGGCGTGGAACTGGCCGTCGAACAGCGTGACTTCGAGATCGACGACCGGCTGGCCGAGCGGGCCCTCCTTGGTGTAGTCGAACAGGCCCTCCTCGACGGCGGGGATGAAGTTGCGCGGCACGACGCCGCCCACGATCTTGTCGACGAAGCGGAAGCCCGAGCCGCGCGGCAGCGGCTTGATCTCGACCTTGATGTCGGCGAACTGGCCGTGGCCGCCCGTCTGGCGCTTGTAGCGAGCGTGCTGCTGGGTGCCGGCCTGGATCGTCTCGCGATAGGCCACGCGCGGCGTCGTGGTCTCGACCGCGACGTTGTAGCGGCCGGCCAGCTTGTCGACCGCGACCTTGAGATGCATCTCGCCCTGGCCCTTGATCAGGAGCTCGTGGGTCTCGCCCCGCGCTTCGAAGGAGAGCGACGGATCCTCCTCGACGATCTTGTGCAGGGCGCCCGACAGCTTGACCTCGTCGTTGCGGTTCTTGGCGGCCAGCGACAGCGCGAACACCGACGGAACGGCGGCCGGGAAGTCGACGGTCGGCGCGATCCCGGCGGCGGCGAGCGACTGGCCGGCCGACAGCACGTCGACCTTGGCCAGGGCCACGATCTCGCCCGCCTTGGCCTCGCTGATCTTGTCGAGGCGCTGGCCGAACGGCCGCAGCAGCGTGCCGACCCGCTGGCCACCGACGCTTTGGCCTTCACTCAGCGTGCCCGACCAGACGCGGCAGAGCGACAGCTTGCCGGCATGGCTCTGGTGCAGGACCTTGAAGCATTCGGCCATGGCCACGCCGTTGGACGGCAGGGTACGCCGCTCCGCGGTGACGGCGACGAACGGCGTGTCGTGGCGCAGCGCCTTCAAGAGCCGGCGCACGCCGTTCTCGCGATCGCCGGCGCCCAGCAGCACGGGCACGATCTGGTCGGAGCCGAACTCGTCGTGCAGGTCGCGGTAGATCAGCGACTTCTCCGGCGCGATGTCCTCGATCAGCTGCTCGAGCAGCGTGTCGTCGAACTCCGAGAGGGTTTCCAGCATCTCGCGCCTGGCATCGGCCTCGCGCGGCAGGATCTCGGCCGGCATCTCGATCAGGTCGGACGCGCCGCTGCTCTTGTAACGGTAGGCGCGCTCGCTCACGAGGTCGACGTAGCCGATGGTCTCTTCCCCGCCGTCGTTGGTCGGGCGGCGGATCGGCACCTGACGCAGCACGAGCTTGCGCGCCGACACGGCCTGCAGCGCCGACAGCATGTCGCGCACGCGGACCTGGGCGGAATCGATCTTGTTGACGAAGATGATGTGCGGGATGTGGTGGTCTTCGATGTATTTCAGGAGCGGCGTCAGCGCCACCACCCGCTCGGGCGACGGCTCGCAGACGAGCACCGCCGCGTCGCACACCGCGAGCGCCGCGAAGGCATCATGCTGGAACTCGATCGAACCCGGGACGTCCAAAAAGCTCCACTGGTCGCCGAGGTAGTCGACCGAGGCGACGTTGATCTCGGTGCCCATGCCGCGCTTGCGCGCCTCGGCAGCACCGTCGCCGATGGAGGTGCCTGCGCGAGTCGATCCGCGCCGGCCGATGGCCCCCGTGGCGTAGAGAATGCTCTCGAGCAGGCTGGTCTTGCCCGAAAGATACGGCCCGCACAGCGCCACCACGCGATGCGCGCCGCTGCCTGGTCTGCCTCCGGTGATGGTCTCGGATTTGATGTCGTTCATGACAACGTCCTCCCTTCCGCGCGTTGGTCTGCGCCTGAAAGCTCCGGACGGTGGTCGCTACGGATCTCGGCCGGAGCGAAGCCTTGTCCTGGAAATCGTTTCACCCTGGCCGGGGGGAGTCAATGCGCGGGCAGGGGAAGATTTCTGCAGGGTGCGGCGGGAAGGCGGCGAGCGTCGTTAGAAGAGACCGAGCGCTTTCGGATTGTCCCGGAATATGCGGCGGCGCAGCAAAGCGTCCGTGTCGGCGAGTTGCTTGTGTGGATCGGGCAAGCCCATTGAGAACGGCCAGTCGGAGCCGAACAGCACGCGCTCCTGCCCATGCATCGCCGCCGCCAACCGCAGGGCATCGGCATCGTGAGCGATGCAGTCGACGCAGAAGCGCTTGAACGCTAGGCGCGGTCGCTCGGCGCCCGTGTCGGCGCCGGGCCGGCCGGTGATTTGTCCGCGCTCGAGACGGCCTGCAACGGCGGCGGCTGCTCCACCGCCATGGGCCAGGCATATCGTCATGTCGGGATGGCGCTCCAGCACGCCCGACATCGCAAGGTGGGCGGCGGCAAGCGCCGTCTCCATCGGACTGCCCAACAGGTTGTGCAGGTAGAACGGCTCGTAGCGCGGATCGCAGCCCTTGCAGGGGTGCAGGAAGAGGAACGCGCGCGCCGCATTCAGCGCTGCCCATAACGCGCCGTAGGCCGGGTCCGACAGGATGACCTTGTGATCCTGCGATCCCGCCGGCATGGCAAAGCGGGCCTTGCCGCTCTTCGCCCGCGCCGCCACGACCTCGGCCGCCAGGGCCGGATGCGTGACCGGCAGATGATAGAGCGGCGCCAGCCGGTCCGGCTGCTTCGCCGCCAGCCTGTCGAGACCATCGTTGGCGTAGTGGGTCCACGTACGCATCGCCGCTTCGTCGAGCCCCAGGCGATAGAGCGGCGGCGGGATCGATATCCAGGCGCGGTCGACCCGATGCTCGTCCATCCAGGCAAGCAGGGCTTCGGGGCGATAGACCGATTTCGCCGCCAGCGTATAGCCGTCGATGGTCAGCGCGCCGGCGTCCTCGCTCCACTCGACGCCCGCAATCGCGCCGAGCCGATCGGCGAGGACAGGCGCGAGATGGGCATGAACGTCGAGCGCGATGCGCTCCTCCTCGACGGCGGCGCTCACGAGGCCGCCGACAGGCGCGGCGACGTCGCCAGCACCGGATCGGTCTGCACGAACGCCGCCTTGGCGGCCGCGACCTGGCGGCCGGGGAACACGTCGCGATAGAGCCTGAGCCAGTTGCCGCTGGTGATCTTCTCGACTTCGGCCGGCGAGAAGCCCACGTCGCGCAGGCCGCCCGGCAGCAGGCCGAGATGATGGACCTCGGTGAACCAAGCCGGCGGCGGCGCCTTCCCAGGCCGAGCGGCGGACGCCGCGCCATAGTCGATGCCGCGCGTCCACCGGCCCATGCGCATCCAGTCGTAATCCGGCTTGGTGAAATTGTGGCTGCGGTCGGTGCCGATGCCGACATGGTCGATGCCCGCGATATCGACCGACTTGGCCACCATCTCGCACCAGTTCCTGAGCGAGCTGCAATAGTGCTCGCCCGTGATGTTGCGATAGGTGGCGCAGCCCAGCACGCCGCCGCGCTCGGCCAGCGCCTTCAGCACGTCGTCCGTCTTGTTGCGCTTGTGCGTAAACAGGCTGTCGGGATTGGCGTGGGTGACGGCTACCGGTTTCTCCGAGCACAGGATGGCGTCCTTGGTCGTCCGATTGCCGACATGGCTCAGGTCGACAAGGATGCCGGTGCGGTTCATCTCGCGCACGATCTCCTTGCCGGTGCGCGAGAGACCCGAATCCTCGGCCTCGTAGCAACTGCCGCCCAATTCGTTCTGGTTGTTGTAGGTGAGCTGGATGGCCCGCACGCCCAGCTCGGCGAAGAACTCGACGAAGCGGATCCGTCCCTCGAGCAGGTTGGAGTTCTGGAAGCCGAGGATGATGGCCGTGCGGCCAGAGGCGGAAATGACCTCGATCTCGTCCACCGTCGTGGCGATGCCGACGAGGTCCTTGTTTGCCGCCACGAGATCACGCCAGCGCGCGATCGAATCGAGCGATTCGACGGTGCCCTCCCAAAAACCGCAGGTCACCGTCACGGCGCCGACGTCGGCCTTGCGAAGCTCGGCAAAGATCTCGCGGGTGAAATGCCCGCATTGAAGGCCGTCGATCAGCATGACTTTGCTCCTTCTCCTGGTGCCTACGCTGACTGGCGCAGGACAAGTTTGGTTGGAATGATGCGGCGGCTGGACGGGGCAGGGCCGTCCGGCCGGGTTTTGAAGATGTCTCCGACCGCGCGGGCGACCGCGTCGACGTCGAGCGACACGGTGGTCATCGAAGGGCGCGAGAACACGCCCCATCCCAGGCCGCCGAAGCCCACGAAGGCGATGTCGCCCGGCATCGCGAGGCCGCGGTCGGCCGCTGCCGCCATGCAGCCGAGCGCCAGCTCATCGCTCGCCGCCAGCACTGCGCGAAAGCGCAGGCCGTTGGCCAAGGCCTCGGAGGCGGCGCGATAGCCGGCATCGGCGCGATAGCCCTCGGAAATGTCCCAGACCAGCGCCGGGTCGAGCGTCTGGCCATGGGCGAGCAGCGCGTCGCGATAACCATCGAATCGCGCGCGGCCGATGGCCGAGGTTTCGATGCGCCCGACGAAGGCAATCGGTGCGCTGCCCCGGGCGAGCAGGTGAGCGACGGCCGATGCCGCGCCGCCGACATCGTCATGGATGATCGAGGTGATGCCGAAGGGGCTGAGGTCCTGGCTGACGGAGAGTATCTCGACGCCGCTCTTGGTCGCCGTCTCGATCACGGGCATGAGCCCGTCCATGTCCATGACATGTGGCGAGGACAGCACGATGCCGCGCAGGCCGAGCGACGGCGCCCGTTCCAGGAAATGGCGCAGGCGGTCTTCGCGATGGCCGAGATTGAACAGCAGCAGGTCGAGCCCGAGCGCCTCGAGCTCGCTCTGCACATGCTTGGCGAGCGCCGCGTAGATGCCTTGCTCGATGTCGCCGGTCACCAGCGCGACTGCGCGTCCACGCCCCGCGCGGAGGCTGCGCGCCACCTCGTTGGGGCGATAGCCCAGTCGCTCTACCGCCTCGAGAACCCGCGCGCGCGTTTCGGCCGCCACCGGCACGCGGCCGGCGATCACCCGCGACACGGTGGCGGGAGAAACGCCGGCGTGCGCGGCGACGGCGACGACGCTGACCATCAGCGGTTCGCCGATCCGGCGAGCGCGGGCGACGCCTGGTCAGCCGTCTCGCGTAGATCCCGCAGCACGGCCTGGCTGGCGTTGTGCCCGGAGACGCCGGAGATGTAGTTGCCCGGCCAGGTGCCGTTGCCGCTGAGGTAAAGCCCGCGGGTCGGCGTGCGATAGGCATGCAGGCCCGCCATCGGGCGCATCCAGAACATGTTGGACGGCAGCGTGTCGCCGTGGGTGATGTTGGCCTCGACCAGGCCGAACTCACGCTCGAACTGGGTCGGATCGATCACGCGGTAGTCGGTGATGAGATCGGGCAGGGACGGCATGTATTCCGCCAGCTTGGCGATCGCCCGCTTGGCGAAGACGTCGCGCTGCTCAGGCCAGGTGCCTTCGCGCAGGCGGTAGGGCGCATTGCCGACATTGAGGCTGAGCACCTGCTTGCCGGGCGGCGCCAGCACCGGCGACGTCATCGACGGGCACAGGCCCCAGATCACCGGCTTGTGCGACAGCCGGCCCATCAGCATGTCGTTATGGGCTTCCTCGATATAGTCGAGCGACGGGGCGATGCGGAACTGCGCGGAAGCAAGGCTCCTCGCCTCGTCGTCCGAGGTCACGCCGGCGTAACGCGGCACGCCGTCGAGTGCCAGCACCACCTTGAAGGCGCGGCCGCGCATGGCCTTGCGCTTCATCTTGGGCTTGAGCTCGCCCCACTGCGAGGTGTCGTCGACCAGCGAGAGCACGGTCGTGCAGGGATTGACCGCCGAAATGACGATCGGCGCGGTAAATTCCTCGCCCTTGGCGGTGACGATGCCGAGCACGCGCTCGCCGTCGCTGCGGATCGAGGCGACCGGCTTGCCGGTCATGACCTCGCCGCCATGCGCCACGACGCTCGAGCGCAACGCCTCGATGATCGCGCCCATGCCGCCGACCGGAAGGCCGGTCGAGCCGCGCAGCGGGATCAGCCGCGGGTCCTGGGCGCCGCCGGCGCGCAGCGAGGCCAGCGACAGCGGCCGCATCATCAGGTTGAACGGCGTGCCGGGCGTCGAGGGCGCGACCTGGCCGCCGACCACGGCGAGCGGCGCGATGAGGGCCTGGGTCTGCGGCGCGAGCTCGAACTCGTCCATGAGATCGCGCGCATTGCCGAACAGGATGCGGCTGAAAGCTTCCTGGTCTTCGAGGCGCGTGAGATTGCGCACGAGATGCTGCAGCGACGGCGGCGGCTCGAAGATCGAAATGCCCAGCCTGTCGGCGAAGCGCTGCAGATAGGCGAAGAAGGCGTCGTAGCGGGCAGCCTCGCCCGGCGCGAAAGCCTCGATTTGCGCCTGGTTGCGTGCCGGATCGCGCCAGCCGACATAGAGCCGGCCGCCGTCGAGCGGCTGCACCAGCGTGGGATCGGGGCGCACGAATTTCAGGCCATGGCGCTCGAGCTCGAGATCGCTGACGACCTTGGGTTCGAGCGAGCCCGGCGAATTGGCGATCGTGGTGAAATAGCCCGGCATGAACTCGAGCGTCGCCGCCGGGCCGCCGAGCCGGGGATTGGCTTCGATGACAAGCGTCTTCAGTCCGGCGCGGCAGAGATAGGCGGCGGCGACCAGGCCGTTATGCCCGCCGCCGACCACGATCGCATCGAAGCGTCCGCTGGCCGTCATTTCGGCACATAGTCGTTGGTGAAGAAGGCGACGACCGGCTTGTCTTCGCCCGGCATCTCGCCGGCCGATTTGAGCGTCGCGATCAGTTTCGTCCATTCCTCCGCCGACTGGTGCCCCCAGCCGGGATCGCCGGGCGGCGTCGACAAAGCGAGCAGGCCCTGGTTGTAGTCGATGCAGCGCTCGATTGTGCCGGCCAGGTGCACCTTGGCCTGGATCAGTTCGCACGCGACCTTGAGGTCGCGCGCGGCCTCGATGAAGCCGCGCCTGGTGGCGGCGAGAAACTTGCGCACGACCTCCGGGTTCTTGGCGAGATAGGCGTTGTTGACGGCAAAGCCGAAGCCCAGCAACGGCGCGCCTGCATCGGCAAGATGCAAGTCCACCGGCTCCTGGCCGGTCGCCCGGATATAGGCATCGAAGGCCGGGCTGTCGCCGCTCACCACGTCGATGGTGCCGCCGAACAGGGCCGTCGTCTTGGCGTTCGCATCGAGAGCGACGACATTGAGGTCGGTCATCTTCATGCCGTTGGCGGCGGTAAAGATCCGCAAGCTGAGCGCGTCCGATCCGCCGGGCGTGCTGCCGATCTTGAGTTTTCGCAGCGATTGCGGCCCGTCGAGCTTGGCCTTGCCCTTGATGCCGATGAAGGCCGCCGCGGTCTTGTGCTGGTAGAGCCCGACGGCCGTGATCGCGCCGCCCTTGCCGATCATCTGGGCGGCATTGGTGACGTTGAGATGGGCGATATCGAAGCCGCCCTGTGACAGCAGGAGAGCGGTCGTGGCCGAGCCGCGGCCCTGCTCGAGCGTAACGTCGAGGCCCGCCTCCTTGTAGTAGCCCTTGTCCTGCGCGATCAGGAAAGGCGCGTGGTAGGGCAGCCACGCCCAATCGAGCAGAACCTTGACCGGCGTTGGCGCCTGCGCCGCGGCGGGAGCTGCGGCCGCAAGGCCTGTGATCAGGCCGAGCGCCGACAAAGCGGCTCGCAGGCGCATCAGTGAGGCCGGGAAACGTCGGATCACATCGTTCTCCTCTGGATCAGGTGCCGGCGCCGCGAAGGAAGGCTTCGCGTTGGCTCGGATGCCACGGCAGCACGCGGCGCTCGCCCCATTCCGCCAGACGCCACAGGAGCACGCCGAAAATCGAGAACACCGTCACGGCGGCAAAGGCCAGCGGCGTGTCCATGTCGCCGACCGCACGGATCAGCAGGTGGCCCAGCCCCTTGTTGGAGGCCACGAACTCGCCGATGACGGCGCCGACGGGCGCCAGCGTCACGGCGAGCTTAATGCCGGCGCAGATGCTGGGCAGGGCGCTCGGGAACTGGATTTTTCGCAGGACCTGGATGGGCGTCGCCCCCATGGCGCGCACCATGAGGATCTGCTCGGGATCGGCGGACTTGAGGCCGGTCACCGTGTTCACGATCACGGGGAAGAAGGTGAAGGCCACCACGAAGAACATCTCGCTCTGCAGCCCGAACCCGAACCACACCAGGAACAGCGGCGCGATGACCACCTTCGGGACCGCATGCGCGATCACCAGCCAGGGCGTCAGCATGCGGTCGACGAGCCGTGACGCCGTGATGGCCGCTCCCGCGGCAAGGCCGAAGACGATGGCCATGACGAGGCCGAGCCCGGCCGCGAAGGTCGTGATCGCGAGCTGGCTCAGCAGGTACCACCACTGCTCGACGATGGTGACGATGACCTGCGATGGCGCCGGAAGGATGAAGACGGGCACCTTGAAGACCCGGACGAGCCCTTCCCAGAGGGCCAATCCGATAGCGCCGCTCAGCAGCGGCCACAGCATGCCGGCGGCAAGGTTGCTTGCGCCGGAGGCCGGCGTCTTGGCGTTTGCTGCTCGTTCGACCGTGGCGATCGGTTGGGTCGTCCCGACGCTCATCCGACGAGCACTCCCACCTTCTCGAAATGCTCGCGGATGCGCCGGCCGATGGAAGTGAATTCGGCGGTTTCCCGGATGGCGAGGCGGCGCGGGCGTTCGAACGGTACGCGGATATCATCCATGATCGCGCCGGGCCGCCCGGACATCACGAGCACCCGGTCGGCGCAGAAAATCGCCTCCGTGATGCTGTGGGTGATGAGCAAGGTCGTCACGCCTTCGCTGGTCTGCACCCGTTGCAGCAGCACGTTCATCTGGTCGCGTGTCAGGGCATCGAGCGCGCTGAACGGTTCGTCGAGAAACAGCAGCGCCGGCCGCGTCAGCAGGGCGCGCGCGATGGCCACGCGCTGGCGCATGCCGCCCGACAACTGCCACGGATAGGAGTCGGCAAAGGCGCCGACATCGAACTCCTGCAACAACTCCCTGGCGCGGCCTTCCAGGCCGCTGAGCCCCTTGATCTCCGCCGGCAGCAGGACGTTGCCCAGAACCTTGCGCCAGTCGAGCAGCAGGTCGCGCTGAAAGACGATGCCGATGTCGGGCACTGGCTTGGCGACGACCTGATGGCCGACCCGGATCTCGCCACGGGTCGGGGCGTCGAGGCCCGCGATGAGCCGCATCAGCGTGCTTTTCCCGCAGCCGCTCGGTCCGACGATGCTGACGGCCTCTCCCGCGGGTAGCTCGATGCTCAAGGGGGCGATGGCGTGCAGGTCCCCTGAAGGTCCGCCGTAAACCTTCTCGACGTTCTTCAGGGAAATCGATGCGCTCACGCCGCGACCGTTGCTTCTCGCAAGACTTTGGTCAGCCGCGATCATGCGGAATTGCGCTCCCCAATGGCTAAAATCCCCTATGAAATCGTTGTCATAGGGTCACCAGGCTGTCAAGTCGGGTTGTGGTCTTGCCCGTGGGCCCGGCCGGGCACCAGGCGCACCTTGCGCGGAGCCGCAATCCAGATCGCGGCTGCGGAAACGACACAGCAGGCAATCGTCAGAAGAAAGGCGAGCTCGTAGCTTCCGGTCGTGTCGTGGATGACGCCTGCGACCCACGGCCCGACCGCGCCGCCGCCCGCCAGGGCCACGGTGATGGTGCCGAATATGGCGCCGTAGTGCGGTCCCTCGAAGATCTCCGCAACGATGGGGCCCATGACCGACGTCAGGGCATATCCCAGGAAGCCTTGCGCGATCACCATCAGGTAAAGCAGGCTGGGTGAGGGGACCCGCTCGAGGGCGATCAGGGCGGCGTAGCAGACGGCGAACCCGAAACACCCCGCCGACCACACCCATTCCCGGCCAATGCGGTCGGACAAGGCGCCGAAGCCGATCTGCCCGGGAATGGCAACGACGCTGACGATCCCGAGGGCCCAGGCGGCCACAAGCGGGCTGAAGCCGACGTCGATGAGGTACTTCGTCTGGTGGACCTGCACGACATACCAGGCCACGAGGGCGAGGAAATATCCGAGCACGATCCACCAGAAGCGGCCGGTACGCATCGCCCGTGCGATCGTCCAGTCCACGGACGCCCAGGCCGGATCGACGATGGTCAGGGCACTGCGCGTCTCGCCAGTCCCAGGCACGGACGATGCCCCGTCCGGTAACAGGCCGATATCCTGTGGCTTGCGCCGCACGAGCAGGTTCAGCGGACCCAGGACGAGAAGCACCAGCAGGCCCATGGTCCAGCACGCGGCGCGCCAGCCCTCCTGGCCGATGATCGTCTGCAGCCAGGGCAGCAACGCGATGGCGCCGATGCCGACTCCGGTGAAGGCGATGCTGATGGCCAAACCGCGGCGGCGCACGAACCAGTTGGGAAGGTAAAGCGACTGCGCGGTGAAGGTCATGAGGTTTGCGCCGCCACCGACCAGAACGCCGAGCGTCGCATAGAGCTGCCAGGGCTCTTTGATCGCGGGGGCGAGGAAAAGCCCGGCCACCAGCAGGCACACGCCGCTTTCGATCACCACGCGTGGGCCATGTCGATCCATCACACGGCCGACGATCGGGCTCAAGGCTGCGGAAAAGAGGAAGCCGAAGGAGAAGGCGCCGGCGACGACCCCGCGATGCCAGCCGAACTCGTCGATCAGCGGCGGCAGCAAGAGCGAGAAGGCGGTGCGGGCGCTCACGGCGATCGCCATGGTGACGAACGCTACGCCGACGATCAGCCAGCCGTAGTAGAACGGCAGGCGCGAGGACCAATGTTGGGGGCCAACCTGCATGGTGCCCCTCAAGCGAGTGGATTGATGGCGTTGAGCGGTGGCTCCCCGCGCGCGATCCGCTCGATATTGTCGGCGATCAGCTTGGCTCGCGCTCCAAGCATGCCCTCGGTCCAGCCGGAGACATGAGGGGTCATGATCAGGTTGCCAAGCTCGTGAAAAGGCTGCGTCGCTGGCAGAGCCATTCCCGGCGTTGTCGGGTAGCGATACCAGACGTCGAGGGCGGCTCCAGCTAAGCCGCCTGACGCGAGGGCTCGATAAAGGGCCGTCTCCTCTACGATCTCGGCACGCGCAACGTTGATCAGATAAGCAGTCGGCTTCATGATTTGCAATCGCTGCGCATCCAGCAGATTGCGGGTCTCCGGAGAAAGGGAAAGTGTGATGACCAGATAGTCGGATCGCCGCAGAACTTCATCGAGACGCTCAGGTCCCCCCACGAACGATAAATCGTCCTGGGGCTCCCACTGCGCCTGTCTCCGGATCGCGCAAACCTTCATGTCGAAGGCCCGTGCACGGCGGGCAAGTGCCTCTCCGATGTGGCCAAATCCGAGGATACCGAGCGTCTTGCCGGTGAGTTCTGGCCACAGCGGTGGCGCCGGCGCGCCAACGGCCCACTGGCTCTCCCACTCACCACTGCGCAGCTTGGCATCGATACGCCCGAACGACCGCGTCAGCGCAATCATCGCGCCGATGACGTGCTCGGCGATCCCGGCTTCATGCCCGTAGGCGTTCGCCAGGTGCATGCCGGGACGCAGTGCACTTCGATCAATCCGGTCGAGGCCAGCACCCGGCACCTGGATTAATCGGAGACGACGACCAGCCTCGGCCATCTCCCTCGTAAAGCCCATCGAAACGAGCACGTCGGTATCGGCAAGACGAGGCATGATGCGTGCCTCGTCATCCGCGATCACTTCGCACGGAACCGCCAGCTGCGCCATCACTGGCTCTGCGAGCCGAACGGCGAACGACCCGGCAAACGCTACCTTCATCCGAAGTGCCCCTTTCTTCGTGGCAGATATGGCCGAGTTCTTTGCCGTTGCGACGGCGCCCCCTTGCATGCAGTATCCGCGCGACAGCGCTTCTGATCAACTACATGCCAGGTAGTTATGACAGTACCCTCCAAGTTCCCTTCGCGGCTGAGCTGGTGGCGCAGGAAACGCGGCTTGTCGCAGCTTCAGTTGGCGATGACTGCAGCCTGCTCGCAGCGTCACATCAGCTTCCTGGAGCTTGGCCGCACCAAGCCGAGCCGCGAAATGGTGCTTCGCTTATCGGGCGCCCTCGACCTGCCCCTCCGGCAATCCAATGAGCTGCTGCTGGCCGCCGGCTATGCTCCGGTGTGGGCCGAGACAGACCTCGGCGCGACGCCGTTGGCTCCGATCCGCGAGGCGCTCGAATACATTCTCGCCCAGCAGGAGCCGTTCCCAGCCGTCGTGGTCGATCGGCGCTGGAACCTGCTCCAGGCGAACAAGGGCGCGGTTGCCATGGTTGAGTTCCTGGTTGGCCCAATCAAGCCCGGCACGGCGATCAACCTAGCCGACGCGCTCGTTGCACCCGACGTGCTGCGTCCACACCTCGCAAACTGGTCAGAGGTCGTGCGGTACTTCGTGCGCAGCGTCGAGGCGGACGCGGCAGCGGATGCGACGCCCGAGACGGCCGCTCTGCTGGATCGACTCCTCAATTATAAGGACGTGCGGGCAGCGATCTCACAAGTGCCGCCCGTCGGTGGCGACGCCCCCATCCTTCCCATGCACTTCCAGAAAGGCCGCACCAAACTCCGGCTCTTCACGACCATCGCAACATTGGGCACGCCTCAGGACATCACATTGCAGGAACTACGCATCGAAAGCTTCTTCCCGATGGACGAGGGGACGCGTGAAGCGTTCCGTAAGTGGTCCTCCGCAGCAAAACGGGCGGGACGGTGACCATCGGTTGCCATTGCGAAATAGCTGCTGGCTCATGAGTTCTGCACAGGAATCGCTTGGTGCAGGGGTCGCATGCTCCACCACGGTCGTGGACCTTTGCTCCTTCCAACCAACGGAAGGAGGCACCATGCCCTGGAAAATCAAGAATCCTGCAGCAGCTGACATCGCGCCGGATTGGCTGCAGCCGTACTGCGAGCAGTTCATGCAGCAACTCGCCGATCAAGGCTACCCGTCCGCGTCGGCGTCCGGGTCCGGCTGCATGATCGGCCAAGGCTTGCCGGAGGCCAGATCGGGATGACGCGGCTCGGCTTCCGGCATTCCGTGTTCGTCCCTGATAGAATCGATCTGACGGAGCCATCGCGCTGCGGCGTCAGCGGAACCACCGTCGGTCGTCAGTGCGAGCAGCTTTTGGCGCAAGCTGCTGGCAGGGAACGGCACAACGTTGAATGCGCCCGCCCAATCGCTGGCGGGCACATGCTCTGTGACAAGTCGGTCGATGGTATGCCAAGTGACAAAGGCTTGTCTCGATTTCTGTTCGAATCTTACGAGCAACAGCAAGCCGTCCTCGTCGGGGGCTTCTGCGATGGCGCAGGCTAGAATCGCGAGCCCGGTCGTAGTCGGGCCGCCTCTCAATACGTGATACACATGGGAGCGCAAATCTGGATGTTTCGCGATCAAGTTGCCGAGTACCCGTGCCAGATGCCAGTCGTGCCCAGTTCCGTCCAAGGCTCCGCTAACGGTCAGGTCAACGATTCGACGCGCTGAAGATAACGTACCGAACTGCAAGGCCGTCGTTCGCCAACGGTCATTCAGGTAGAAGCGCGGGTCTTCCTCCGCGAGCTTGAACAGGACGTCTTCGGTTTCACCCGGAGGAGCATCGGCAAGAGCCCCGACCATTTCCTCCAAGAAGCGAGGCTCGCGCAGAGCGGGTGGCATGCTGCGCACGACGGCCAGCGCGTCTGTTGGATGGCTCACGAACGGTAGCAGGAGCAGCCAACGCTTCAATTCGTAACCGTCGCTCTCCGCCAATCTC
>Ga0137412_10002430_pt1 | contig 14781 bp, 13 predicted proteins | sample CZODoug2_1_16fun_FD_122160 | JGI IMG/M metagenome (GOLD analysis project Ga0137412, IMG submission 122160) | Vadose zone soil fungal communities from Angelo Coast Range Reserve, California, USA - CZODoug2_1_16fungal (Hybrid Assembly) | ecosystem: Environmental > Terrestrial > Soil > Vadose zone... | reverse complement strand
CCCGACGCCTATATCTACGGATCGCAATTGACCCGCGAATCGGCGCGGATAGAAGAGCAAAAGAGCCTGGACGAGCTCGTCCGCACAATGGAGGTACAAATCCGGCAGTCGGCTGTATCCGTAGCAGCTTCCACGCAGTCCGGAGGTTTGCCGCAAATGCTTGCCGCGCAGGAAGCTATCATAGGGCAACTACACAACGCCCGCGCCAGCGGACGCGTCGCCCTCCCCGTTAAGCCCAGAGATAAAAGCCTCAACGATTTCCCTAACATGTCCATGGAAGACAACGACCGGTTGACCATCCCCCATACACCTTCAACCATCGCCGTGGTAGGCAATGTTTACAATCCGGGATCGTTTATTTTCGATTCCCACAACAGCGCCGGCGCCTATCTCGACATGGCGGGCAAAGGAAAGCCCGCGTCCGATCTCCACCATGCCTTTGTCCTCCGCGCCAACGGGGTCGTGGTCGCCGCTAATAATGTCAACGGTCTTTTCGCGGGGACGAAATTCGACCGCCTCCGGCTTTACCCCGGCGATCAGATCGTGGTGCCCTATAAGCTCCCCAGCGGGGCCTTCGCCCGTGGTCTACGCGACTGGACCCAGATTGCTTCGCAGCTAGCCCTCACGGGCGCAGTCCTTGCCACGGTGCTGCCGTAAGAGGCAGTTCCAGCGGTCAGGCGGAAGCGCTAAGCGTTTCACGTCTTGAGGTCGCGGCATTTGCGGCTCGCAAGAGCAAGGGTTTAAGACGGATCAACAGGAGAATGGGATGAAGAAGGCGCTGATTACAGGCATTACTGGGCAAGATGGATCGTATCTTGCCGAGTTACTCCTAGAAAAGGGGTACGAGGTTCACGGAATCAAGCGGCGAAGCTCATCGCTGAACACCGAGCGCATCGATCATCTGTATCAGGATCCCCATGAGTCGAACCGGAGATTGTTTCTTCACTATGGGGACATGACCGATTCGACCAGTCTAGTTCGAATTATCCAGGACGTTCAGCCCTGCGAGATCTATAACCTGGCCGCGCAAAGCCATGTTGCCGTCTCGTTCGAAGAACCGGAGTATACTGCAAACGCGGATGGGCTCGGGGTTTTGCGCGTATTGGAAGCTATTCGCATTCTTGGTCTGGAAACAAAGACTCGATTCTACCAAGCATCCACCTCTGAGCTTTTTGGTAATGTTCGCGAGGTTCCTCAAAGAGAAACAACCCCGTTCTATCCGCGTTCACCGTACGGCGCAGCTAAGCTCTATGCGTATTGGATTACCATCAATTACCGGGAGGCCTACGGGATCTATGCTTGCAATGGCATTTTGTTCAACCACGAGTCTCCCCGCCGAGGTGAAACCTTTGTAACAAAGAAAATCACACGAGCTCTCACCAGAATTTTCCTCGGACTACAGGACGTGCTCTACGTCGGCAATCTGGACGCGAGACGCGACTGGGGTCACGCTCGCGATTACGTGGAGATCCAATGGTTAGTGTTGCAACAACCGCTGCCTGACGACTACGTCATTGCAACTGGGGAACAACACAGCGTCCGAGAATTCATTGAGCGGGCTGCCGAAGAACTAGGCAAAACTCTAAGCTGGAAAGGGCATGGGGTCGACGAGAAAGGGTACGACGAAACGGGACACTGCGTGGTGGCAGTCGACCAACGATACTTTCGTCCTACAGAAGTGGACTCGCTTCTGGGGGATCCCTCCAAAGCGCAAGAGAAACTTGGCTGGAGGTCGAAAATCTCGTTTCGCGAATTGGTTGCGGAGATGGTGCAGAGCGATCTGGAGCAGGCCAAGCGAGATGCTCTGGTGCGCGACGGTGGATTCAGGGTAAGGCAACACCATGAGTAGGTTTATGGACTCCGCAGCCCGGGTTTTTGTCGCCGGACACGGTGGCTTGGCCGGGTCGGCGATCGGTCGCAGGTTGCAGGCGGAGGGGTATGCAAATCTCCTCCTTCGCACTCGCCAGGAATTGGACCTTACAAACCGCGATGCCACGCGTGCATTCTTCGACCGGGAGCGACCCGAATACGTTCTCTTGGCGGCGGCCAAAGTTGGCGGAGTTCTCGCCAATCGCGACTTCCCGGCAGACTTTATTACGCAGAACCTCGATATTCAGAACAACGTGCTGGAGTCCGCGCTCCGTGTTAGCGTCAAGCGCCTACTGTTTTTGGGATCGAGCTGCGTTTATCCGAGGCTGGCTCCGCAGCCGCTAAAGGAGGAGTATCTCCTATCCGGACCACTGGAGTTTACAAATCGATCTTACGCAGTCGCCAAGATTGCAGGAATTGAAGTGTGCTGGGCGTTCAACCGGCAGTACGGAACCAAATTTCTCGCCGCCATGCCCACCAACCTTTACGGTCCGGGTGACAACTACGACCTGCAAACCTCGCACGTACTGCCCGCGCTCATCCGCAAGACCCACGAGGCAATGGGACGGGGAGAACAGGAAGTGGTGGTGTGGGGTACGGGTACACCTCTACGCGAGTTTCTCTTCAGCGACGACATGGCCGACGCGTGCGTCTACTTAATGAATCTTCCGGAGAGACAATTTGAAGGCTTGATCTCCCTTCCTGAAACACCTCCTCTGATCAACATTGGCAGCGGCCACGATGTCACGATTCGGGAGCTTGCTACAACGGTTTTCTCGGTTCTGGGCTTTGAGGGAAGTGTTGTTTTCGATTCCACCAAACCCGACGGCACTCCAAGGAAGCTTCTCGACACCACGAGGCTCCAGAGGTTGGGCTGGAGACCCAGAATTTCCTTGCGGCAGGGAATTCAGTTGGCTTGGGATGACTACCGCGTGCAACTGCAGCAATTGCAGGAAACAAATTGAGGCTTCGAGATTTGTCGGCACTCGCAGAACACATTTCGCATAACAGCAGACTCGGCAAGAAACGCAATTGCCAAGCTCTTGTAAATAGCAGTGTGGCGGTCAGCGCCTGGTTTGCCCAAACAAGGCCTCAGGGTTCACAGTTTACGATCACGATTCGCTTTCTGGGAAAAGAGCGCCTCCGCAGTGAGCTGGGATCTAGGGCTTTTCGAATCTACCCGCGTCAGACGAAGAGCCTCGAGTTTTGCCGGATCATACAATGAATGCTAATTGGCATCAATACTTGCCAGGCTATTTGCGTACCCGACTGGAGGGACGTCACGGTTTCCAAGCAATTATCGGCAACATGGGCTGGTTGTTCATGGACAAATTCCTTCGCATGGGCGCGGGACTTTTTGTTGGGGCCTGGATTGCGCGCTATCTTGGCCCCGATCAGTTCGGGCAATTGAATTTCTCGGTTGCATTTGCGGCGTTATTTGGCGCGTTCGCAACTTTGGGACTGGACGGGATCGTGGTACGAGAGTTAGTCAGGAACGCTGAGCGTCAAAATGAGATCATGGGCAGCGCTTTTGTGCTCAAACTTATCGGCGGTGCGATAACCTTGCTGACCTGCCTCCCAGCCATCCTGCTCATGCACTTGCGCGAAACCCTAATGTTGTGGCTCGTAGGTCTCTCCGCTGCAGCATTTTTCTTTCAGTCGGTCAACGTTATCGACTTCTATTTTCAAGCAAAAGTGCAGTCCAGGAATATGGTGATGGCAGCCAGCGGTGCGTTTATACTCATCACGTTGGTGAAGATCTTTCTGGTGCTGACCACTGCACCCCTGATCACGTTTGCCTGGGCTGCGTTCGGAGAGGCCGCGTTAACGGCTGCGTTTCTCATGGTAGCTTACCGAGCCAATCATCACAGCATGCGTGACTGGCGGTATGACGGGCTAGTCGCGCGCGAGTTACTAAGGGACAGTTGGCCGCTCTTGTTCGCTGGGCTAGCGGTATTGCTCTACATGCGTTTGGATGTGGTGATGCTTCAACAAATGGCTGGTGACCGGGAGGTCGGAATCTACGCGGCCGCCACCAGAATCTCGGAAGTATGGTACTTCTTGCCCACGGTAATTGTTGCCTCGGTGTCGCCGTCAATCATCAAGAGTCACGGAACCGACCCAGGTCTATATATCCGCAAGCTCCAGCGACTATATTTTCTCATGGTGTGGTCGGCGATTGGTTTGTCGTTGCCAATTTCGTTGGCATCGGGATGGATTGTCAAATTGCTTTATGGCATCCCGTTTAAGGACGCCGGACCGGTACTTGCAATCCACCTGTGGGCAAGCGTAGCAGTTTTTCTAGGCGTGGCAAGCAGCCAACATCTGTTGATCGAACAACAACAGAAGATATCTTTCTACCGAACTCTCATAGGGGTCATCTGTAACATTGCTCTGAACCTCTTACTAATACCCCGGCTCGGAGCTATGGGGGCTGCGATTGCCACGGTCGTATCCTACTTCATCGCCACATTTTCAATAGTACTTTTCAAGAGTACGCGGGCACATTCGGTTCACCTGTTTATGGCCCCATTTAACGGTATTAGCCTGTCCCAACAATGGTAGCGGTTACATAACTCTACAAGATGGCTTGATCGACATGAGTCAGTTGTCAAAACTAAAGTTGCCAATATTCTCGATGCTTGATCTGTTAGATCTTCGCAGCCTTTATTCCCTTCGTCGAGGAGGTCCGCTCTTTGAAGACGGCTGGTTTCGCAGTTATCGCGAGCAGGCATCGATCGATGCAACCGGATTGCCGTTGCCGTGGCTAACTTATCCAGCGATTGCGTTTCTCCTGAAACGGATAAGGCCAGAGATGTCTGTCTTTGAGTACGGGTCAGGAGGGAGTACAAGATGGTGGGCAAGCCGAGTGTGCGATGTTGTCTCTGTTGAACACGACAGGACGTGGTTTGAAAAGGTGCGAAAGGACCAGCAGGCCCATGTTACGGCATATCAGATCGATTTAAACTATGGCGGGGAGTATTCGAGAAAAATTCAGGAATTCGAGAACCGCTTCGATGTTGTTGTTATCGATGGACGGGATCGGGTGAATTGCCTCAAAAACTGTCTGCAAGCGTTAAAGCTATCAGGTGTAGTCATCTTAGACAATAGCGATCGACCAGAATATTCCGAAGGAGTAGAGTTCTTACTCGTAAACGGGTTCAAGCGACTAGAATTTATAGGTCCGTGCCCCATCGTGAATTACAAGAGTGAAACGTCCATTTTCTATCGTAAGGAAAATGTATTCGGGATCTGAATCGTTGACATGAAACAACTCGCCTGGCTTCCGGATCTCATTCGCGATCAACTTGTTCAGCTGAAAAATCGGTATCGACGCTCAATCCTCAAAAATACGCTCGCAAGGTTGCCTAACAGGCGGATTGTTGTAGGAGCTGGGGGGACCAGATTTGAAGGATGGATACCAACAGAACAGGAGGTGCTCAATTTACTGATTGAAAGTGATTGGCTCCGGTATTTCAAAAGGGATTCACTTGATGCGATCCTTGCAGAACATGTTTGGGAACACCTGGATCTCGACGAATCAGTGATTGCCGCAACGAACTGCTTCTCCTTTCTCAAGCCTGGAGGCTATTTACGTGTCGCTGTTCCAGATGGGTTTCACCCTGACTCCGATTACATCGAATCCGTAAGACCAGGCGGCTATGGGTCCGGAGCCGACGATCACAAGGTGTTATATACCCACGATAGATTTCGCGACCTATTCACTTCTATTGGCTTCGATGTCGTTCTTCTGGAATACTTTGATGAGCGCGGGGAATTTCACTATCAGGAGTGGAGCTCTGCTGATGGATTTGTAGAACGTTCGAAACGATTTGACAGCAGGAACGCGGATGGAAGGCTCTCCTACACATCTATCATTCTCGATGCGAGAAAGCCTGTTGATCAACATGACTGAAGGGATGATCGTTGCGCCGATAGCACTTTTCGCGTACAACCGCCCCCGGCATACAAGGCGAACTGTCGAGGCTCTGCAGAGGAATGCCCTAGCCGAACGGAGCGACCTGTTCATATTTTCCGATGCGCCCAAACGCCCGGATTCCGCCGATGCTGTTCGGCAGGTTCGCGACTACATCAAGACGATTTCAGGATTCAAATCGATCAACATCGTTGAGCGCGCGCAAAACTTCGGCCTCGCTAAGTCGATTATTGATGGTGCAACATACTTGAGTAATCAATGTGGTCGTTTCATTGTTCTTGAAGACGATATCGTCACCTCCCCACATTTCCTCACCTTTATGAATGAAGCGCTTAGGCGGTACGCGGACGATGATCGCGTGATCAGCATCCACGGCTATGTATACCCGGTAGCCCAACCGCTACCGGACGCCTTCTTCCTCCTTGGCGCCGATTGCTGGGGGTGGGCAACATGGCGACGTGGATGGGCCCTATTCAATCCCGATGGACGGTTTTTGCTGAATGAACTGAAGCGTCGCAAACTGACCCGCCCCTTTGACTTCAATGGGTCGTATCCCTATACGGAAATGCTAGAAGCTCAGATCAAAGGCATCAATGACTCTTGGGCAGTGCGCTGGTACGCTTCGGCTTTCCTTGCCAACAACCTGACGCTTTATCCGGGTCGCAGTCTCGTGCTCAACATAGGAAATGACAATAGCGGTACTCATTGTGAGGATTCCCGAGGGTTCGACGGCTTATTGAGTGATACGCCCATCAACCTTGACGCCATCAAGGTCGAGCCTTCGCCAATGGCACGACGATCATTCGAAGAGTTTTTCGGGCAAGGCAAGGCCGGATTGTTACGGCGCTTCCTGCGTAAAGTGAAAATCGTTTCACAGCTGGGACGGCGATGAGTTCATTTAAGGCGATGGCACGTGATTGGCTACCTCCAGCCGTTCACCGCTGGGTGAGGCGCCGTCGGGTGGGAGCCATCCGGTTCGAAGGTGCGTTCACCACGTGGGAAGAGGCCTGCGCGCATAGCACCGGCTATGACGCCGAGAGCATTCTCGCCAAAGTACTGGCCGCCACGATCGAAGTAAAAAGAGGAACAGCAGTATTTGAGCGGGACTCTGTCCTTTTTGACAAAACCGAGTACGCATGGCCGGTTGTAGCGGGATTGCTGGGCACCGCCGCGCGGAATGGCGGTTTCTTAAACGTGCTTGATTTTGGCGGGTCGCTAGGCAGCAGTTATTTCCAGAACCGCGACCTATTGAAGACTTTGCCAATTATCCGGTGGAACGTGGTCGAGCAGGCTCATTACGTAAAGGCGGGGCAAACCTATATTCAAGATGAGCAGCTGCGCTTTTACCCGTCAATTCACGAATGTCTGGCCGAGAACAAGGTCAATGTGATTTTATTATCGAGCGTCCTTCAGTACCTGTCGAACCCGGCAAGCCTCTTGCTCTCCTTGCAGGCAATGGAGGCGGACGCGTTGATTCTCGATCGCACCATCATTAACCACTCTATATCGGATCGAATATATGTGCAACACGTCCCTCCTTCCATTTACTCTGCATCTTATCCATGTCGGTCGTTGTCAGAATCACGATTGCTTGCTTTGACAAGCGATCATTATCAACTCGATGTTGACTTTTGCAGTCTCTCTTTTCCAGCTTTGGAGTCCATCGAATCTGAGTCCAAAGGATATCTGCTCACGAGGCTGGTTAGATGAAGTCGATGATGGGCAGAATCATAAGTCATGTGCGATTAGTCGAACGTATTCAAGCTCTTCCGAACCTTGAAGCGCTAGGCGGCGTGCCCGGGGGGGGCCGTAAATTGCTATGAGCGTCTATGCGAAGAAGCGAGTCTTGATTACTGGCGGTCTTGGTTTCATTGGCTCCAATCTTGCGCGGACGCTCGTTGGCCAAGGCGCAGAGGTTACCTTGGCGGACAGCTTAATTCCACAATATGGGGGCAATCCCTTCAATATAGCTAACATCCACAATCAAGTTACTGTAAATGTCTGCGACGTGCGCGACCCGTTCGCGATTGCTTATTTGCTTCAAGGCAAGGATTATTTGTTCAACTTGGCCGGACAGACGAGCCATCTGGATTCAATGACCGATCCGCTGACGGATCTGCATATTAACGCGACGGCACAGCTTTCAATCCTTGAAGCTTGCCGCAAGGTGAACCCGCGCATTAAAATCGTGTTCGCAAGCACGCGTCAGCTTTACGGCAAACCCGAATATCTTCCGGTCGACGAGAGACACCCCATACGTCCGGTCGATGTCAACGGCATCAACAAGTTGGCTGGAGAGTGGTACCACCTCCTCTACAACAATGTTTATGGCATACGTGCCTGTGCGCTTCGGCTCACAAATACATATGGCCCTGGAATGCGCGTAAAGGATGCTCGCCAGACCTTTCTTGGTATCTGGGTTCGGTTGCTTATAGAAGGCAAACCGATCAAAGTCTTTGGGAACGGACTCCAGCTAAGGGACTTCACTTATGTCGACGATTGTGTAGCGGCATTACTACTCGCAGGCTCCAGCGATCAGGCCAATGGCAAGGTATATAACCTGGGCGGCACCGAAGTGGTTGGATTGAAGGCTTTAGCTGAGCTGATGGTACAACTCGTACGAGGAGGCACTTTCGAACTTGTTTCTTTCCCGCGAGAGCGAAAGGCAATTGATATCGGGGATTACTACAGTGATTTTTCCCTCATTAAAAAGGAACTCGGCTGGCAACCGACTGTTGACCTCCGTGAGGGCCTCAAACGCACGGTAGAGTACTACCAAGACCACCACCGTAACTATTGGGACGAGGACTTATGATTGCGATGAATGATTTTCGCGCCGAACCGCCGCGATTGCGGGAAGCTATGTTGAGCGCGGCTAACCGAGTCTTCGAATCTGGCTGGTTCGTATTGGGGGATGAGGTGTCCATCTTTGAGAAACGGTGGGCGGCGACGTGTGGCGTTGCTCGCGGGGTTGGTGTCGGTAATGGCATGGATGCTATCGAGATAGCGTTACGCGCTCTCGGCATTGGATCAGGCGATGAAGTAATTACCAGTCCGATGACAGCTTTCGCCACGGTCCTGGCTATTCTTCGGGCGGGAGCGACGCCCGTGCTGGCTGACATCGATCCACGGACTGCTTTGATGTCGGTTGATAGCACAGAACGTTGCATCACCGCCGCGACTAAGGCCATCGTGCTGGTTCATCTTTACGGCCAGGTCCGCGCTATGGATAAATGGACAGCTCTTTGCACTAATCATGGCGTTTCTTTGATCGAAGATTGTGCTCAAGCGCATCAGGCGTCATGGAATGGCAAAGTAGCCGGTAGTTTTGGAGCGGCAGGGACATACAGCTTTTATCCTACCAAGAACCTTGGCGCTCTCGGTGACGCAGGTATGTTGGTGACAGATGATGAGCTTCTCGCAGGTCGCGCAGGCTGGTTGCGTAACTACGGCCAAAGTGTCCGCTACCACCACCCTGTCCTTGGCCTAAATAGCCGCCTTGATGAGCTGCACGCCGCCATTCTGACGGAAAGGCTGAAGTGGTTACCGGAATTCACTGAGCGCCGCCGACAGATCGCGGATGCCTACTATGCCGGCATCCGAAATCCGCGAGTCTCGTGTCTCGCCCAACCAGAGAGCCCTCTAGCACATGTTTACCACTTGTTTGTTGTTACTTGTGAAGAGCGCGATGGTTTGCAGTCCCACCTGCAGAGACATCAAGTACAATCGCTGATCCACTATCCGATTCCGGTTCATGCGCAAGAACCCTGCCGGCAAATCGCCAGAGACAAACTGGGTTTGGTCAACAGCGAACGCCATGCGGCTACCTGCCTGTCACTGCCTTGTCACCCTCAGATGTCGGACAGCGATGTTCTTGCAGTAACTTCAGCAATCAACGGCTTTTGAGGACCATGATGGAACACTATGTTACCGTCTTTGACAGTTTGTTTTTGCCTCAAGGACTGGCGCTGCATATGTCCATGGAGCGACATGCAGGATCTTACATGCTCTGGATGCTTTGCGTGGACGATGCGGTATATGATCTACTTCAACGCCTTGAACTTCCAAGGGTCCGACTCCTTCTACTCAGCGAGCTTGAGGTCGCCGAACTGAAGAGCGTTAAGCCAACCCGCACCATAGGTGAATACTGCTGGACGCTGACCCCCTTTGCGCTACGATTTGTGTTTGAAGCAGATGTCACTGCTTTGCGAGTGACTTATCTTGACGCAGACCTCTGGTTTAGAAGGAACCCCGCTCCTATTTTCCGCGATTTCGACTCTTCACGGAGGCACGTCCTCATCACAGATCATGCATACGCGCCGGAATACGACCAATCAGACACCTCCGGACAGTATTGCGTGCAGTTTATGACCTTTACTCGAGAAGGAGGAGAGCCAGTAAGGAAATGGTGGCAAGACCGCTGCATTGAGTGGTGCTATGCACGGTATGAGGACGGAAAGTTTGGAGATCAAAAGTACCTAGATGATTGGCCGGACCGGTTCCCCGAGCAAGTCCATGTTCTATCTGATACGGAGCTTATCCTCGCGCCTTGGAATGCCACACGTTTTCCCTTTGGGCGGGCAATTTGTTGGCATTTTCACGGTTTGCGCATCGAGATTGGGCCCTCAAATAAAGAATATGGAGTCTATTGCGGTAACTATCCGCTACCTGCGCCGGCGATTCGATATGTTTATAAGGAGTACTTGAAGGCTTTACAGATGGCGATTACAGCAATCAAGGATTCCGGTGGAGATATTATGGCGCAAAGGAAGGGGACACTTCGATCCAAACTAAAGTTGTTCTTACAAGGATATAGGGGCCAGTGGTGGCGAACGGCTGTCGGCATCTATTTGCGTCTACCGTAAGCGTTTTGGGTAAGCGTCCGGCGATGGCCGTCTGGACAGAGTGGTAATTGAAGGTCATGCTCGAGATGTGGACAGAAGGGACAGTGTCCACTTGGTGCGATGATGGACACATCTACGCAAGTGGTCACACCTAAGCGGCAGCGTCAAGGGTTGGCCGAGAAGCGGCGGATTGTGGAAGAGACGTTGGTGGAAGGGACGTCAGTACCGCTTGACCTAATGGAATGGCCCCGTCCGGGATGATTGTAAGCTCAATCCCAGAGGTGTTTCCCATGAGGCCGGATATATGCACGCGTCTCTTTCACAAAATCGCCCTCATCGAGGCCCTTACAAAACCGGATGGTCCATATGCTCCCCTAAATCCGCACAAAGCTGATTCATCCGAATGTCGCAAATCATTATTGTCAAGAGCGGCCGGACACGATTTCTTAAAAAGGGAATTCTACCGTGGCAGCAAGCCAAAGACTGCCACGCCATTCGGGGTGCCCACGAATACTCTACCGTTGGCAATCATCGGCGTAATGAACTTGTTCGCATTGATATGATCGCGACCTTCGCTGGCCTGGTTGCTGTCGTAGAGCTCCTTCAGACTTGCGGCATCGTGAGCGTATAACACGCCTATGGTCGGGCTGTTTTCCACAGCCCACACAATTCCGTCGTTCGTGCCATTCGCAGAGATACTCGGTGCCGCCCCTGGATACCCGAAGTTGTGGGCGGTCTGCGCGCTAGCGCTCGCGGGCAGTTTTGCGGTGGTGATGGTGAATGCCTGGATAGGGCCTCCCCACGATCCATAGTAGATTGTGTTGTTAAAGTATGCGGGCGCCGCATAAACCCCCCCGGGCAGCACACCCGTAAGTTCCTGGTAAATGTTGTTATTGTTGGCATTGAACTTGCCCATGGAGTCGCGATTCACTACGTATAGGTTGGTGTCCTTGCCGGCGCCCACCGCCAAATGCATCGTGTGGCCTAAGCCGTCGCTCTGGTCGGGTAGCACCATCGTCCCGCCAGAGCCAAAGTCGACATCCGCAACGTTCTCTTGCAACTCATTGTCCATCTCGAAATAATCCGCCACCGAGAGGCCATTTGCGGTCGAGACCTTCATGAAAGCATTGCCGTAGTCGCCGTTGCTAGGATAGCCATTAGCGTCAAGGGTCTCGTCGAAGTCGCCGTTGGCATTGGCAAAGTAGATGTTGCCCGAGGTGTCGGCGGCGGGTCCTGCTCCAGCCATCCAGATCGCGCCCATGCCACCGTTGGGAGTGACATTCAGGACACTAGTTTGGGCCAGGGTGGATGCGTCATACCCTATTATCCATCCCGTGTAGGGCCTCATGTCATAATGCGAAGCCCAAGTGGTATAGATGACCCCGTTCAGCAAAAGCAGCGCACAGCGTTCCCGATAGTATTTGGGATCGAAGATCACATTCGTGCCATCGCTATTATCGCCCGTCCCTGGATAGGTCGCCTGAATCTCGACGGGGCCGCCAAATAACTCCGTGCCCAGAGCGAGATCAAGCGCGTGAAGTCGCTGGTGGTAACTGCCCGTTCCGTCTTTCGACGCTGCCACTAAATAGATCGTACCATTCGTACCACGAACGCGATCGATCACCGGAGTGGGATTCACACCAATTTCGGCGTTTAGTACAGCACATGATGTTGGGCAACTGGGATCGTCTGAAGGGTTTTCGCCCATCTTCAAGGTCGAAACCTGCCAGATGGTTGCGCCGGAATCCGCGTCGAAGGCATAGACAGTGCCGTGCTGCGTCGCCGCGACCAATATATTGTGAGTACCGTTATTCGGAACCACGACGTTCGAGGCATAGAGCGGTTCGGCGTCCACGGGGCCGTCCACAGGATAGAAGCCGATCTTGCCAAACGTTGAAAAGCTTACGTTGCTAGGGGTTAGGATGGTTTCCGTCAAGTTTTGTCCGGTGCGCGCGTTGTCGTTGTGATGGGTCAACACGTCAGTAGCGGGATTCACCGTCAGGGTAGCCGCATCGCTGGTTGCTACGCCTGCAGAGTTGGAGACCTCTACGCTGAATTGTGAGCCGCTATCCGAGTCTCTGGTCGCACCAGTGGTGTAGCTGGCCGCTGTCGCTCCCCTAATGGGGGTATTGCCCTTTCGCCATTGATATTTCTGAGTACCTGCATTCGCGGCAGCCACCGAGAAGGTTGCCGTTTGGCCTGCAATCACGGCCCGGTCAGCGGGCTGGGTCGAAATTGTGACGGGGGCACCGCTACCACTACCACATCCAGCACAGCACGAAAAGAAAAAGCCAATTACAAAACAATAGGACAGTCTCGCGAGAAGATGCATCTGCATGGGCGCTCCAAGGCGATTTAGTATATACAAGCGTCTCCATTTCGTAAATATGTAGTAAATGGTCGGCGGCCGGCCAACGGGTCCTGCGGCCACAACCGCCGTGGCCGTCACGGGCACGATCCCTTCCACAGCGGCGATCCGCTGGCATTCCGCGTTCTCCTGGAAAGCTCGCTCAATCCGCTGATCGGCGGAAGTGATTTTAGCTTCCAGTTCGGCCAGCTCTACGTACAGCGAATGGAACAAGTGCCGCGTAGACATCGTGAGTTCGTTCCTGTCTTCCTCCAGCAGTGCGTGGAGACGGCGGCGCAACTGAGCAACATGCTGCGAAAGGACAATCCCGTACTCCACCAGCAGCTATCGAATCTGGTTCACAGCTGTGTCCGACAGCCGATCAGCCGGGAGCGGACGCGGTGCAAGCATTGCAGATCCTGCTGTTCAACCCTCTTGGCCGGAACGAAGCGCATGCGCGGTCGGCTCACAGCTTCACAAATAGCCTCTACATCGTTGGCGTCGTTCTGTTGCGACTTCACGTAGGGATTTACAAACTGCGGCCCTATCAGGCGCAACGTTGGCCCGAGCCGGCTCAACACCCTAAACCAATAATGCACTCCGCGGCTAGCTTCCAGTCCAATCCGACAGGGTTCCACGCCAGCAAAGAACGAAGACACTTCAGCTCGTCTCAACCGTTTCGCAACACCAGCTTACCGGTCCGGTCTACTCCGTGAGCTTGAAATATCTGCTTGGCAATATCCAGTCAAACCGTTTCTATCTTCCTCGGAAGCCACCTCCGGGATTGAGCTTACAATCATCCCGGCTGGGTCCATTCCATTAGGTAGCTGGAGCGCGCACGGCACAAAAAACTGGGGCTTGGAGTCAGGGAAGCAGCGTTGCGGGAAGCACTCACCCTGCGATGGAGCACGGCGCCGGTGGACATCGACTGAAGTTGATCGAAATTTACCACGGATCGGCATGCGGCTTGATCAGCATGTCGTACTTGTGCTTTGACGGCCAGAAAGAACCGGTTTTACGATGACCAGTGAAGGCAAGCGTGGAGGGGTTATGAGCCTAAGAGCGGAGAGAGATTTGGAGAGGTTGCATCCCAAACTTTAAGCCGATTGGTATATTATTACCGCGTGGTTGCTCCCGTTCGCCTCTTTTTTGATGCAAGGCAACAATTCGGTACGACGCGCAGTGGGGGATGCAAGCCATTGCTTCTGGCATTCCGATGAGTTGCGAATGTAGAGTAGGGATTGGTTAGCTTTCTTGCCAGAAGAATTCAGTCGGAAAGAATGCTGAAGCCGTCGAACGATACAAACAGCGTAACCCGACAACAATATGTTCCATCCTGCTCTAGAATCGCATACCCCGATAGTAAAAGGCCTACCCAGGACGGGAGGCAAGAGATTCCAATCCTCCGATCGTCAAACAGCCCACACTACTGATCCCACTGGTTCGGCGTCACCTCTCATTAGTATCATCATTGTAGTGTTACAGGATTGCAACGAGCTTCAACGTGTTCTTGAGAGTGTCCTTCCCAGGAAGTCACGCGATGTCGAGGTTATTGTGATAGATGGTGGTTCGGATGATGGCAGCGTTGAGTTATTGCGGGCGAATGACTCAGACATAGATTATTGGGCCAGCGCCCCTGACCGTGGGTTGTATGATGCAATGAACACAGGAATTATGGTTGCGCGAGGACGGTTTATTTATCACATCAATGCTGGCGATAGGCTGGTTTACGTTCCTACAAATGAGTTGCTCCATGCCGATGAGGAGAACGCGGACGTCGTGTC
>Ga0137412_10002429_pt1 | contig 14782 bp, 11 predicted proteins | sample CZODoug2_1_16fun_FD_122160 | JGI IMG/M metagenome (GOLD analysis project Ga0137412, IMG submission 122160) | Vadose zone soil fungal communities from Angelo Coast Range Reserve, California, USA - CZODoug2_1_16fungal (Hybrid Assembly) | ecosystem: Environmental > Terrestrial > Soil > Vadose zone... | reverse complement strand
GCACGTTCGGAGTGAGCCTTGGACGAACCTGAGACCCGTCCCGATCGTGCTCCCGCCCCGGAGCGTCCGGCGTCTGATCGGCTCGACTCGTGGAAGAAGATCGCTGTCTACCTGAAGCGCGACGTGACTACGGTGCAGCGCTGGGAGCGGCGCGAGGGGATGCCGGTCCACCGTCATTTGCACGACAAGCAAGGGTCGGTGTTTGCCTTTCGCTCCGAGATCGACGGCTGGTCGGAAAGCCGCCGGATGCGATTCGCTGAGGAGTCTCTCGCCCCGCAGCCAGCCGTGGCCGATGACACCGCCGAGGCGTCCACCGCTCGGCAGCCAGCCCCGGTTCATGTCGTCTCCTCAGGGGACTCCGCCGGTCCGCTGCCAGCCCCGGCTGACGCCTCACCCTCAGCAGTCGCACCCTCGCCATCGGGCGCATCACCCGCCCATTCCTGGCTGCTCCGCCGAGGCGCCCTGGCACTGGCGCTGCTGCTGCTCGCTGGCATCATCGCCTGGTTCGTACGCGACGAGACTTTCTCATCGAGCAACCCGCTGGCGAGCGCGAAGTTCTCTCGTCTGTCGGACTTCGACGGCACCGAGCAGGCCGCAGCCATCTCTCCAAGCGGAAAGTACCTGTCCGTCCTGGCGCGCCGCGGAGCCCAGATCGATGTCTGGGTGAGTGAGATCGGCAGCGGCGTCTACCGCAATCTGACGAAGGGGGCGCTGCCGGAGTTGGTCAATCCATCGATCCGCACGCTCGGGTTCTCGGCGGACTCTTCACTCGTCTATATCTGGGCTCGCAAAGGAGACGGCACGCAGGCACAGGATGTGAGCATCTACGCCGCGCCGACAGCGGGCGGTGCACTCAGTCCTTATCTAAAAGATGCCGCAGAGTTCGAGTGGTCCAGGGATGGTCGATGGCTCGTGTATCACACCACTGCGCCCGGTGATCCAATCTTCGTGCGCGAGCGTGGAGCAACCACCGCTCGTCAGATCTACGCTGCGACGGCCGGCGTGCATTGCCATTATCCGCTGTGGTCCACGGACGGTGCCTTCATCTACTTCGTGCGCGGCGTGCCGCCAAACGAGTGGGACATCTGGCGAATTCGGCCCTCCGGCGCAGGCCTCGAGCGACTTACGCATCACAACGCGCACGTGTCGTACCCGGTGATGCTCGATCGACGCACGCTGGTGTATCTCGCGACTGACCCGGATGGATCGGGGCCGTGGATCTACGGCTTGGACACCGAGCGGCCCGTCCCTCGTCGCTTGACCTCCGGCCTGGAGACCTACACCTCGCTAGCAGCAAGCGCCGATGGCATGCGCCTCGTGGCGACGACTGCCAATCCGCGCAGCAGCCTGTGGCATGTACGACTCGACAGAAACAACACGACAGCCGACAACCCAACATTGATTGCTGCCAATGCGCTCACGCCCCGAATGGGCCCCGGATTTCTCGTGTACCTTTCCTCGCTCGGCGGCGGTCAGGGAATCTGGACACTTACGCAGAGTGCAACGCGCGAGATTTGGCACGACGTCCACTCCCATGTCACGGGCGCACCAACCATTTCGCCCGACGGTACCCGCATTGCATTCACCGTTGAAGATGGTAAGCATGTGCGCCTCCTCGCGATTGACAAGGACGGTTCGCATCCAACAGTGTTGAACGACGCTCTCGAGTTGCAAGGCAATCCAGTCTGGTCAGCTGACGGGCAATCGGTCGTCTCGGCAGTCGTTTATAACGGCGAGCCACGTTTGACACGGATTTCCCTAAACGGCAATCCACCGGTCGCCCTGCTCGGCGAGTATTCGATCGATCCCGTTTGGTCCCCGGATGGCCGATTTCTCGTCTACTCCGGCCCGGACATCGGCACCACCTTTCCTATGCGTGCAGCTGCCCCCGATGGACGACCGTATGCAATCCCGAGCCTGATCCTGACACGAGGCGCGCGCCGGTTTGTCATTTTGAAAGATCCGCCCGCGCTGGTGGTTCTGCGCGGCGAGATCGGTCACAAGGACTTGTGGGCCGTCGACCTGCAAGGCCATGGCGAGCGGCAGCTCACCGCGCTGCCGCCGGACTTTATCGTCGACGACTTCGACATTTCCGCCGACGGCTCCGAGCTGATCCTCAACAAGGTTGAAAACAACTCGGACATGGCGCTGATCGAGCGGTCACGTTATGCATTCTCGTTTGGCAGGTGATGCGACACGACATGGGTGAAGCTCCGGCAGCTCAGGATCCCGAACTTTTGCGGCGCCTGCTGCGCGCGAAGGACCGGATGGACGCGGCCTCGCACGAGGCTTGGCCCGTACGGCGGCTGGCGCGAGTGAGCAACGTTTCCGCAGCCCACTTTGCTCGATCGTTCAAGGAAGCCTTCGGTGTTCCACCGCACAGGTACCTGCTCACGCGACGTATCGAGCGTGCAACCGCGTTGCTTCGTGACAGCGATTTGCCGATCACCGATATCGCCTTCCAGACAGGCTGGGCGAGCCTGGGCACCTTCGGTCGAATATTCCGTGATATCACCGGCGAGACTCCCCGCGGGATGCGGGAGCGTGCGCGGGCTGCGGCTCAAGAGCTCGGCAGCGTGCCCCAGTGTGTTCTCAGCGCCGCGGAGCGCCCCAATCTCACCATCGCAGTTTCGGAGAAGCGGCGCCGGGTGACCCGGGGTAAAAAGGCGCGTCGGAAAACTGAGGAAGTCCAATGAGTCAAGGCATCGAAACGGTTGGTTTGTATGTGCGGGACCAGGACGAAGCGCTCGCGTTCTACGTCGATAAGGTCGGGTTCCGCGTCCATACGGATGTTCGCAACGGGAACTATCGATGGCTCACGGTTCAGCACCCGGAACAGCCGTCGTTTCAGCTTGGGCTGTTCGTGCCGGGCCCGCCGACCATAGATGAGGCCACCGCACAGTCCGTCCGGGCGATCGTGGCCAAGGGCGCGATGCCGCCGCTGGTGCTGACCGTGAGCGACTGTCGCGCGGCCTACGAATTGATGCGAGGCAAAGGTGTGGAGTTCACACAGGAACCTATCGACCGCTATGGCACCGTAGACGCCGGCTTCCGCGATCCATCCGGAAACGGCTGGAAGATGATCCAGGCGCGCCGTTGATCGGGAGGGTGCAATGAATACAACCCAACCGCTGCGCCACATCTACTTGCGTTGCCCCGCCGCCTCCAGGATCAGATTCGTGATCTCCTCAGGGTGGGAGATCAACGCCAGGTGGCTGGCTTTCACCTCAATGGTTTTGGCGCCCATGCGCTTGGCCATGAACCGCTCGAGATCGGGATTGATCGTCCGGTCTTCCGATGACACAGCATAGAAACTCGGCTTCGAGTGCCAGGCCGCTTGTGTGGTCTTGCCCGTAAGCAAGGCCTTCTGAAACGGCTGCTGCACCGCATAAAGTACCTTTGCCTTCGGTGTCGGCAGGTCTCCCGCGAAATCGCGCAGGAATGCCTCTTCGCTCAGGCGCCCTTCATCGCCGTCGAAGACGATGCCGGCTGACGCCGGTGGCGTGGGAAATTTCTTCGCCAACGCCGTGTAGTCCTCGCCTGCATCTGGGGCTCGCGCCGCTACATAGACTAGAGCCGAGACGTTGGGATGCACACCGGCCTCCGTGACTATCATCCCCGAGAATGAATGCCCGACCAGGACCGTCGGACCGTCCTGTCGCGCCAGCACTCGCTGGGCCGAGGCGACGGCATCAGGCAGCGTCGTGAGAGGGTTTTGCACGGCCGTGGCATTGAGCCCCGCCGCCTGCAATCTTGCGATCACCTCGGACCAACATGACCCGTCGGCGAACAGGCCGTGCACGAGCACGACGTTCCGAGCAACGGGTGGAGCAGAACCTGCAGCCAACCCACGTGCGGAGATAAACGAAGCGGCAGCGCCAGCAACCAGGGTGGCCGAAAAGGTACGTCTGTTCATGGGGGTAGCTTCGGTCAGCATTGGGACGAATGTATAGTCCAATCGTCTCCTGACGGCTCGCGCTATTCGCGGTAGCGAACCAACGCATCGCCCAACGCTTCTTCGAGCGGCCCAAGCCAAGCCTCGTAGTGCCGCCACTGCAAGAGCCCGCTTCGAAAGATCGGCAGACGAACCTGCTCCGAGCTTGCCGTGTTGACAGTGCGTTGGTTCCTGTAGAACTCGACACAGGTCGGTTCAAATTCCAGCCCGCAGAACTGCATCATGCGCCGAACGCTGTCCTCGACATCCTCTACTACGTCCTCGTAGCAGAGATGCAGCGCTCGTCCAGGAAGCACGCTGTCCCAGTGTCGCATCAGCTCGAGATAATTTCGGTAGTAGTGCGCCACACTCTCGATGCTATACGTAAACTCCTGCCCGCTCGCAAACAGCTGCTTCAGGTTACTCAAACAGCAGGCCATCGGCTCACGCCGCACATCAATGATCTTCGCCTTCGGCAACATCAGGTGGATGAGGCCGATATGCCGGAAATTATTCGGCATCTTGTCAATGAAGAAGGGCTGGCCAATGTTGGGCTGGCCCATCCCGGGCTTCCCCCTGCGATAGGCGCGGGCGCCGTCGATGTATCGCTCCCCTAATCTGCCGAACTGCGCGTCTTCGAGCTCAGCCAACACTACAGGATAGCGCGGTTGATTGCCGTCGGCCTCGCGTCCCTGTAGCGCCCGAACGATCCGCTCGACCTCATACAACTCCTGTGTCCCCTCAACCTGCGAATGAGATGCCAGGATCTGCTCAATCAAAGTCGACCCTGAGCGCGGCAACCCGACAATGAATATCGGAGCAGGATCCGGCAGGCCAACGCCCGCGCGTGCGGCAAAGAAATCGGTCGTGCACACCTCGATCTGCCCGCGCGTGTTGAGCTCAGTGAGCAGCGGATCGTAGCGGCTCCGGATCCGCTTGAGTGCGTTGCCCTGCTCGTAGTAGCGCCAGGACTCCGCATATTCCCCCCGATCCTCGAACGCCTTGCCCAGCGAGAAGCACAACTGGTATCGATCAACGAGCTGCGTAGCAGGCGCGGCCTCCTCAGCGCGCATCCGCCCAATTTCATCCGCTGTAAACCGATACGTCTTGAGATTGGCCAGGCTCCAATAAGCATCGCCGAAGCCGGGTCGGGCGGCCGCAGCCGCTCGATAGGACTCGATCGCGTCGTGCGGCCGGCCAACCGCCTTCAGTGAATTGCCGAGTAAAAGCTGCAGATGAGGCCAACTCGGCTCCGCGGCAACGAGCTCGCGGTACAAAGTGATTGCATGCTCGTGTTCCCCAACACCCGCATACGCTGTCGCCTGGAGTGACAGGTAAGCCCTGTTGCCGGGCTCGAGCTTCAGCAGGGTGGCGATCTCCTCGCGCGCCTGTGGATACTTCTGCCGATCGATCAACAACCGGGCGTAGTCGGCTCGCGCAGCGCGGTAGTTTGGTGCGAGTTTCAGTACCTCCTCGAACAACCCTTGCGCATTTTCGAGAGCGAGGCGTTGATGCGCGATCCGCCCAAGCAGACGGAGCGCCTCGACGTGATTGCCTGACTCGCGCAGGTATGCCCGGATGATTCGTTCCGCCGAATCGAGCTGACCGTCGCAGAACAGACTTCCGGCCTGTACGATCTGCGCAGGCAGTCGCCCCAGCATCGCGAGCTGTTGGGCCGCCGACCTCGCCTTTAACACATCCCCTTTGCCGCGGTATAGGCTCTCGAGCATTCTCCAGCTCGAAGGCAGCGCCGCATTGATGTTGACGCCACGCTCGAGAGCCTCGATTGCTCCCGGCACATCGTTCATGGCTGCAAGACAAAGACCGCGCTCCTCAAACGCGCGACCGAATAGAGGGTGTTGGTGCTGGAGGTGTTCGAGTGTTGCCAGTGCGGAAGCGGTTTGATTGAGGGAACGTTGGTTTACGGCAGCCAGGTAAAGAGCCTCGCGACGGGTGGCGACCGCCGACTCGAGCGTTGCAATCGCAGCCAACGCATCAACGTGACTCCTTTCTTCAGTCAGTCGCTGAATTCGATACAACTTCACGGAATCGTCATCGGGTTGCAACTGCGCGTACCTATTTTGCATCGCTGATGGCGCGACTCGCGCGCCTGCTACCCATTATCGCACCTCGTCGGGACGGGGAACGGGAGTGACACTGTGAAGAATACCGATCGGCGTGAATTTCTACAGTTGCTCGGCATGGGCGCAATGGGCAGCACGCTCAACGCAAACATCGCCAGGGCGCTCGAAATCCCGGCGAACAATCGCACACGCAGCATTCGCGACGTCGAGCACGTCATCATCCTGATGCAGGAAAATCGGCCGTTCGATCACCATTTCGGTACCTTGAAGGGCGTTCGCGGCTTCAACGACCCGCGCGCCGTCAACATCCACCTGCCGCTGCTGAGCGGTAACGGAACCACCCTGGCTTCGGTATTCCTCCAACCGGCCGGGGCCGCTAACGTGGCGCTCGGATACGGAGTGCTCCCCAACTCGGGAACGCTGGGCGGTCCCGCAGACGGAGCGTTTGTCATTCCGCCGTTTCGCGTGAATCCCAAGTCGGTCAGCCCGAACCTGTTGAGTGTGGGATTGACCTATTTACCGGGAACGGATCATAGCTGGGGCGCGACCCACGCTTGCTGGAACCAGGGGCAATACGACAGTTGGGCGAGCGTAAACGGCCCGATGGTCATGTCGTACATGACGCGCCAGGACATCCCGTATCACTGTGCTCTCGCGGATGCGTTCACCGTCGGCGACGCCTATCACTGTTCGATCATGGGACCGACAAATCCCAATCGCACCTACCTTTGGACCGGTTGTGTCGGAAATCTGGACGGACTGGGTGCGGGCGGCACCGATGGTCACGGCGCCGGACCAATGACCGCCAATGGACTCAGCCCAAATGGCGTGCCCTGGACATTCAAGACATTCCCCGAAGTGCTGCAAACCGCAGGTATCAGCTGGAAGATCTACCAGGACCTGGCGGGAGCCACCTTCGCCCCCGATTTTGGCGACGGCACGGGCAACGCATTCGTCGGCAACTTCGGGGACAACACGGTCCTCTATTTCAACCAGTACGCGACGACCGCGCCGGGTAATCCGCTGTTCGACAACGGTTGCACAGGCACCGGGATCCTCAAAACGATCCCGGATGCCAGCGCCCCTGCAGCGGATTGGAAAGCCTGGCAAGCGACACTGTTTGATCAACTGCGTAGTGACGTCAAGAAGGGAACGCTGCCGCAGGTGTCCTGGGTCGTAGCACCCGCCGGCTATACCGAGCACTCCGATTGGCCGGTTGACTACGGTGCCTGGTACATCTCACAGGTTCTCGACGTCCTCGTGTCGAATCCCGAGGTGTTCAGCAAGACCGCGCTGATCATCAACTACGACGAGGCGGATGGCAGCTTCGATCACATCACTCCGCCGTTTCCGCCGCAGTCGCCCGCGTTCGGCGCGTCGACCGTTGATTTCCACAACGAGATCGTCACAACGTCCGACCCCCACGGCCCGATCGGCCTCGGCACCCGCGTGCCGTTTCTCGTGATCTCGCCATGGACCAAAGGTGGCTACGTCAACTCACAGGTCTTCGATCACACCTCCGTGATCCAGTTCATCGAGAAGCGGTTCGGTGTCGTTGAGCACAATATCTCCCCGTGGCGCCGTGCAGTGTCCGGCGATCTGACCAGCGTATTCAATTTCAGGAATCCGAACGAAGCCCGCGTCAGCCTTCCGTCCACCGATGACTTCCTGCCTCCCGTGAACGAGCTCGCGGGTGGCAATGTCGACGCGTTCATACCGACCCAGAGTCAGGTGATCGTCGGATTGCCGAAGCAGGAAAAAGGCGTGCGCCCCTCACGGGCATTGCCGTATGAGCTGGATGTTCACGGCCAACTGACCTCAAAAACAACCTTCCAGCTGGAGTTCCTCAACACCGGCAAGGCCGCTGCGGTGTTCGAAGTTCGCTCGGCCAATCCGGCGGATAACGTTCGCATGTACACGGTTGAAGCCGGTAAGAAGCTCACCGGCACGTGGACGATCGCCTCGCAGTACGATCTGTCGGTTTACGGCCCGAACGGCTTCGCGCGTTTTTTCAAGGGAAGCACCGGCGCCAACGCGGCAGCCGTGGTTGTACAAACCCGCTACGGAAGGGGCGATCACGGCGCTGTCGAGCTTCGGATCACCAACACCGGCAAGAGCAAAGCAACGGCCGTCCTGGTCGATGCGTACACAGGCGACCAGGACCTGCGCTTCCTGCGGCCCGGCGAGACTCTCGAAACTGACAATCGCTGCGACCGGTTCTATGGGTGGTACGACTTTGTCATCAAGGTGAATGAGGATTCGACCTTTGAGCGCCGCGTTGCGGGCCACGTCGAAACCGGCGAAGACAGCTTCTCGGATCCCGCGCTTGGCGGGCTGGTGAAGCTCAAGGCATAACAGGCCTCGGCGTCTGCCGGCACCTGTGTGCCGGCAGAGCCTCACATCCTCTTCCCCGCAAGGATCTTCGCCACCGCATCGCGGCGCCTGGAGACCTCCAGCTTCGAGAAAATTTTCTTGAGGTGAAATTTGACAGTGTGATCCGTAATGCCCATGCGGCGCGCAATCACTTTGTTGGAGAGCCCTTCGGCGAGATGCCCCACAATCTCGCGTTCCCGTAAATTCAACAGCTCGCTGTCCGGCCGCGCCATCGAGCTGCCAATCGCGCGGCGAATCGTTTCCAGATGACGGCGGGCATAGGCGTCTATGTTCTCCGTCATGAGTGCCTCGATCGACGCATCGAGTGTCGTGCCTTCTTCCGAGAAGGGCGCGACGAAACCTTCCGGATACGCGAGGAGCACGGCCTTCAGAAGCGAAGAGGCCGCCGCGGCGCCGCCCCCTCGCGCGCCTTCTATCAGTGCACAGAAAACATGACCCTTGATTTCAGCCTTCAGCCGTCCGCCGCTCTGACCCGCCCGAGTAAGACTGCGTGCGAGTGCAAGCGCTGCCTCCCACGCTTGTTGAGCGATCGCCAGCCTCAGGGCGGCGTTGAGCGCGGCCTCGCGCTCACGCCATCCCAGCGTCTCCGCGAGTACCCCCACGGGATTAGCATGTGCCCCCAGATCGAAATCGGCTGCGAGCTTTTCCGCTTCAGCGACATCACCCATTCGAGCGCGATACTCGATCTCCAGGCATGTCAGGAAGTCAGGCAGCGCTTCGAGGCCTCTGCGTTGCGCTCGCTGGCGCGCGTCCTCGAGAAACGCCAACACCGCTGGGCCGCCTTCGCTCATCCACAGGCGCACGGCGAGGGCCGGATAGACAATCGCATACTGATCGAACCAGGATTCGGTGATGCTGTGCTGCGCGAGGCTATGCTTCATTGCATCGACCGCACTGTCACTGAACTCCTGCTCGTACCGGATCGTCGCGAGCATGAGCTTGAGAAGGGTCGGCGTACTGATGTCGTCGGGAACCTCGAAGTCGGACTGTTTCTGATACCGGGCGATCAGCTCGAGCGACCTGCGCAGGCGCCCGCGTGCCATGAGCACCAACACTTCGTGACCCACGATTTGAGTGTGGCCATAGCGGGAGAGTTGGACTGTGTCATAGATCGTGCGACCACGCGCCATCGCGGCGTCGGCAGCATCGAGATCGCCGCGGATCTGATGCACCAGCATCATTACGATCTCGCAGGCTCCGCGGATGGTCGCGTCGCCTCCAGCCACACCGATCACGACGTCGATGAGCGCTTCGACGCGACCCGACATGCGCGACATCTGGCAAAAGAAAATCAGATCAATGAGATTGCCTTCCGCCAACAGCCAGTCACGCTGGCCGCCCGCATCGACCGTGAACCCCTGAGTCTGCTCACGGATCCGTTCGAGCATCGCCCTCCCGTCAACAAAGAATCCAGCCTTGAAGTGCACGATCGCCGCCATGATCTGCAAACGAGGATGCTGGGCGCAGAGGCTCTCCGGAAGCTCACGCAGGATGGCGCGCAACATCGGGGCACCATCGGCCACAACAATATGAATTGGGCGCAGGGCGCGGATCACATGCGCCACGGTGTCGGTGTCGCGCGAATCGAGCGCTGCACGAATCGCTTCCGGAAAGCGGTGCTGCTCAAAAAACCAACGCGAGGCATTGATGGCGAGCCGCGTGCGACGAGCGACGTCCTGGCTCAAAGTCTGGCGCAAATGCTCGAGCAGTAACGGGTGCAAGCGATAGACGGTCGTGTTGTTCTCTTGCCCCGTCCACATGAGCGAGGAGATGTTGTGCGCGATGATGTGCAGCAGGCGCGCGCTGTCATTACGCTCGCGCATTGCGTCGACGAGCTCGGCGCTGGCCTCGTCGCGATCCGCAATGTCGATCAGCAGTTCGAACTGCTCCGGGGGCAGACTCGAAAACAACTGCTCGGCAAGATAGTTATGCACCTCCTCGACGTGGCTGCCGAAGGTTTGACGCGTATCGCGCGTGCGATAGCGCTTGCGCCATAGGCGATATAGCTCCGCCGTGACGGGCCAGCCTTGCGTACGCACGGCGACTTCCTTCACCTCCGCGGAATCGGCGTCGAGCTCCAGCATCCAGGCCAGTTCCTCGTGTCGTAGACGCAACTGGTAGCTGTCGATCAACCGGAGCTTGCCCTCGAGTTGCAGCGCTGAGACGGGGAAGGCCGGAAACACTCGCGAGGCAATGACAAAGTGGATCGAGGCCGGCGCCAGCTCGATCAGAGAAGCGACCATCGCCGCGATCGCAGGCTCGTTGACGCGCTCGAAGTCATCGATGATCAGGATCAAAGTCTGGCCGGCGAGCTCCAGCCCCAGCAGGATGTCTTCAACAGTGATGTCCTCGCGGATCCGCCCATCGATGAAAGGCGGATGCTCGCCTAAGTCGATACCTGTCTCGACCATTGCGGCGGCCACCATCGCGAGGAACGCAGACGGATCTCGCTCGGCCTGCGATGCCGCGTAGTACGCCACAGGGATTTGCTGCTGATCGAGGCGCTGGCACCACTGAGAAATCAGCGTGGTCTTGCCATAACCTGCATGCGCGATGATCAACGTAACGCGCGTTTGCAGCGTCTCGTCGAGGCTACTCAACAGCTCGCGCCGCTCGCACAAACGCCCGCCGCGCTTCGGGGGCTTCAGCCGACTGCTGTTGCCGAGTGCGGGACGTTCGCCGGGCGATGGGCGCTTTGCCGTCATATCACCCGTCATTCTAAGAGGGAGCAGCGTCATCGCCAAAGTCGCGCCGCAGCGTACCTCCCGTTAGTTGAGAAACCCGAAGATGTGATGGCTGAAGCACTGCCACTTCCCGTCCGCGCCCCGGCGCCAACCTGAGCCGTAAGCGAGCCGCGCGCCGTTCATGGTCGTGGCCATCTCGGCCGCACTCGGCATGCCGGGCCCCAGATCGCCTGAGAACTCCTCCTGGACTTCGGCAAAAGCCAGTGAGGTTGCCATGGTGCCCATGCCCCGCACGGTGATTCCCAGGAAGCGGATCGAGCAGCTCTTGATCTTGCGATCGAGCTCAATGAAGCGCGCCTTGTTCATGCGCCCGCCGGCAAATTTGGGGTCGACGGTGAATTGAAAGTCGTCGGCGAGAATGTGCTCCAACTGATCGAAGTCCCCGGCCATGAGCGCGCCGGTCCAGCGCTCCAACTGCTCGACGACTCCTTCGTAACCAGGCTGAATATCTTTCATCTGTGCTCTTCCGCGGCGGGACCCAACGCACTATAGAGGCGGCGCTGTCACTGGCGCCGATCGCAATGGCTAGTGGCCATACGAATACGGATAGCGGCGGACGTTGGCTGTCCTTTCTGCGGCTACTCTAGGATTCGCCGCACCGAAGTCGAGGAGCCTCGTGGCTGACCAGACCATTGCCGTATTCGATCGCTTCGCGGGTGAGCCTGACTTCGGCCTCACGGTTGCGCCGCGTCCCGAACCTGGGTCTGACGAGGTGCGCTTCAAAGTAGAGGCGTTTGCGCTCAACCAGGCCGACTTGCTCCTGACGCAGGGACGGCACTTCGTGAAGGCCGACCTTCCGATCCGCCTCGGCTATGAGGGGTGCGGTGTCGTCGATGTGGTCGGGAGTAATGTGACACGGGTGTCGGTTGGCGACCGAATCGCGTGCGTTCCGAATGTCGATGGGCCTTATTGGACGGCCGGCGAGTACGCATTGGCCCATGAGCGCTTCGTCGTGCCGTGGCCTGAAGGGTGGTCGGCCGAGCAGGCCGCCGGACTGTGGATGCAATACCTCACACCGTATTTTCCCTTCGCGGAGCTCTTCCCAATTCGGCCCGGCGATTGGGTGATGATCACCGCGGCGAGTGGAGGAACCGGTCTCGGGTCCATCCGCGTCGCAAAACGGCTGGGAGCGCGAGTCATCGCCACCACCCGGTCGGCGCACAAGATCAAGACACTGCTCGAGCATGGCGCCGACGTGGTGCTCTCGACCGAGCAGGACGATTTCGTTGCTGCAGTGATGCAGGCAACCGGCGGGGAAGGTGTTCGATTAATCGATGACACGTTGTGTGGGCCGTATGTTCCGAAGCTGGCGGAGACCTTGGCCGACAAAGGCATCCTGTTCATTCATGGCGCACTCGCCGGCGACAACACGCTGTCCTTGCCTGTACTGACGCTCGTCTATCGGCGTGCCGGTATCTATGGCTACTCGATGATCAACGAGCTGCGGCGGCCGGGCGCGCTCGAACGGGCACGGGATTGGGTGTTGGCAGCCATCGCGAAAGGCGAGCTGCCGCCGCCGACGATCGATACAACATTTCCGTTCAAAGAAGTTCGCGCCGCCTACGACCGGATGCGCGCCGGCAAACAGACGGGGAAGATCATCGTCAAAGTCGAGCAGAGAGGCAGATGAAGACCAGCACCGTCGTCCGTCTCGCCTGTGTCAACGCGCTCGGCTTTTCCGCCTCAACCGTGATGCCGCTATGGCTGGGCAGCATTGCGAAAGAGCTTGGCATGCCGCCCTGGTTTGCGGGTGCAGCGGTGTTTGCTCAACTGGGTGGCGCCGCCATTTTCAATCTGGCGACACCGTTCCTGTTCCGCAACGTGCCGCCGTTGAACCTGGCGAGAATCGCCTTCGCCATCGCAGCGTTGGCCTACCTGGCGGCCATGACGCACTCGCCGTACATATTCATCGTCGCATGCCTCGTATGCGGGTCCGCGCTCGGCACCGTCCTCAATGTGACCAACCGGTTGATGGGTAGCGTCGATCATGTGCAGAAGGGATATGCGATCTTCGTCATGCTCGAGATTGTCGTGGCGGTGTCCTTGTTTCTCACTAGCGCGGGATTGATCGACCGCGTCGGGCTGTTCGCTGTATTTCCGGTCGTGAGTGTGAGCGCGGTGTTGGGTGCGTTGCTTCTATGGAAGCTCCCGATAGCAGCTCTCATCGAGGGCCGGCCGGCAATGCCAGGCGATCCCGCACTACGTCGAGGGGCGGTGTTGACGTTGGCGTCGTTTGCCCTGTTTTTCGTTGGGCAGGCAGCACTCAACTCGTTCATGCCCACCATCGGCATCGCGAGCGGGCTCAGCACGTTACAGGCCAGCCAACTCATTGGCCTGAGCATGCCGTGCGGTTTCGTCGGCGCCTTGCTCGCGAGAGTAGTGGGCGAGCGGGTGAGGCCCGTTGTCCCCGTGATGATCACCGTGATCGTGCTGGCGTGCACCGCACTGCTGCTCGCCGCCGCACCATCTCGTGTCATGTTCATCATCGGCGTCGTCGTCCTCGCCATCACGACGCTGTTTTCTCTGCCTTATTTCTTCGCTCAACTCGGCTCCTTCGATCCAAATGGACGCTACACGAGCTTTGGCCCGGCCATGATGCTCGTCGGCCTGGCGTTGGGGCCGAGCAGTGCCGTGCTGCTTCAGGCGAATATCGGACTCGCGGCGGTCGGGTGCTTCTCCGCTGTGCTTCTGGCCGTCGGCGGAATCTGCTTTGCCGCCGGCACTACCCGTATTCGCATGCTGACTAGCCTGCGCGGTGCGCCTAGTCCGTAGCCTGACGCTTAGTCTTTGACCGACGAAAGATTTACGGAGAGCTGCTATGGACACCTTCCGCGTCGGACCCAACGCTGCCAACAGCTACATTGTGGAGGGTGGCACCGTCGACATGACGCGACCCGCCAAGCCGCCGCGCAAGGCGGCCATGAACGCGCAGCCGCAGAACGTGGTTATCGATCTCAACCGGACGGCCGTTGTCGTGGTCGACATGCAGAACGACTTCTGCTCGCATGGGGGCTGGTTCCATACACTCGGCGTCGACGTCTCAGGCATTCACGCCATCTATCCCCGCATCAAGTCGGTGACCGATTCGGCACGCAAGCTCGACATTCCCGTGATCTGGGTCGGCTTCGGCATCCGTGAAGATCGGGCCAATCTCGCACCGATCATCCGGTATCCGTTCTCCCGGGTGGGCGGCGGCATGGGCCTCGGCGACAGCATTCAGGGACGCGGTCGCAGTGAGCCTCACAAGATATTGGCGAAGGACAGCTGGGGCGCGCAGGTGGTACCTGAGCTCGGCGCGCAGCCGAACGATCTCTTCGTAGACAAGCATCGCATCAGCGGCTTCTGGGATTCGCCGCTCGATTCCATTCTGCGCCAGCGGGACATTCGCACCGCCGCCTTCATGGGTGTGAATTCCGACGAGTGCGTGTTCGCGACATTGCTGGATGCCAGCTTCCATGGTTACGACACGATCATGATCGAGGACGGCACCGCGACCAGCTCTCCGGCGAGCTGCCACGAAGCTGCGCTCTATCAGGTCCGATTCTGTTTCGGCTTTACGGTGACTTCGAAGGACTGGCTGGCGTCGATGCCGTGAGCGCTTCGATGGGCCTGAAGTCCTCGTCGAT
>Ga0137412_10002428_pt1 | contig 14782 bp, 12 predicted proteins | sample CZODoug2_1_16fun_FD_122160 | JGI IMG/M metagenome (GOLD analysis project Ga0137412, IMG submission 122160) | Vadose zone soil fungal communities from Angelo Coast Range Reserve, California, USA - CZODoug2_1_16fungal (Hybrid Assembly) | ecosystem: Environmental > Terrestrial > Soil > Vadose zone... | reverse complement strand
ACAGGTGGCTGACGACCGTACGATCGGGCGCATCCCCGAGATCGTCCCAGGACCACGCCGCCGCGTCGCGTTTGATGGCCGCTGCTATCGCGTAAGGATCATGCAGCACACGGGCAGCGCGCCATCCCGGCACATGTTGGCCGGCCGAGCTCGGATTGTTCAAGCATGCGCGTGCCGCGTCTTCGGTCAGCCACCGCTCGGACACGAGCAATCCGTCCACGGCTCGCTGACGAGACTTGCCGGCACCGATCGCGACCAGGTCGAGATCGGAGAATCGATGGGCCGCGCCACGTGCATAACTGCCGACGACCACGACCGCCGCGGCGCCGGCCGCGATCAGCTCATGAGTCAAGATCGCCAGCGCGGCGGGGTCGTCATCCTGCATGCTCAAGGACATTAGTCTCACGATTCCATGGATCAGCGCACAGCCAGCGGGTAGCGTCTTGGCGTACCCCTCTTGCGCCGGGTGGGAGGCCAGATGACAACGCCAGCACACGATGGGCCGACAGCCAGGGTCGACAGCGCTCCCCAGGATGGTCCGATCGAGGCGCGGTTCTTTTCTGCTGGGCCTCCCGAAAATGATCAGGGCGCTGACGTCGTCCGCTTCGCCGGCAAACCCGTCACCGAATGGTCGTACGTGGAGTGGGAGGCCTACCGGCTTCGCTGCGAGAATGACGAACTGCGGGCCGAGGTCGCCAAAATGACCGGGCCAAAGGAGGCGCAGCGACACGCCATCCGATGGTCGCTCATCGTCGGAATGCTCGGCGTCGACTTTGTCCTGGCGCTCGCGCTGACCGCAACATTGAGCATCGTCTTCTGGGTGCTGTTCGCGGCCGAAGCGATCGGCCTCATCGCGTACGGCTTGATCATGGACAACTACAGATCATCGCTCAGACGCGAGAAGAAACGATCCACATGACTCAGGGCAGTAAGACGTCCGAGGTGCTGAAGGATGCGCTGCACCGAAGCTTGCACGAGGCCAGAAGCAGCTTACTGAGCAAGGTCGAGGGCCTGAGCGAATTCGATATGCGGCGGCCGATGACGCCGACCGGCACTAATCTGCTCGGTCTCGTAAAGCACCTCAGCATGGAGGAGTACGGCTACCTCGGCGAGATATTTGGTCGGCCAGCACCGGAGCACCTGAAATGCGATGAGGACGGCTCGGTGTGGCAGGGCGCTGATATGTGGGCTCTTCCGGACGAGTCCGGTGAATATATTCTCGGGTTCTACCGTCGAGCATGCGCGCACGCCGACGCCACCATTACGACTCTAGGCCTGGACGCACCGGGATCGGTGCCATGGTGGAGTGAGAGAGAGCGAGCCACAACCTTAGGCGTAATCCTGGTCCGCATGGTTGGTGAGACTCAGCGGCACGCGGGACATATCGATATCGTCCGCGAGCTCGTCGACGGCTTTTCCGGCACCGATAACGCCGAATTGGGCGATGAAAAATGGTGGCGAGATTACGTCGCGCCGATCCAGGCCGCGGCCGACACGTTCGCCTAGCGTCGGTGCAGTCGCTCAAAGCCGCTCAGCCTGCGAGATGATCACCATGGATAGTCGCCAATGATCGGAGATGCTGGCGGCCTACACGAACAAGCAGAACGGATGGCCTTCGGGGTCGGCACAGACCCGTACATTCGGCTGCGGCTGCCAGCCCATACTGACCGCACCCAAACTCTCCGCCCTCGCGCATGCCTGCTCAAGATCAGCCACCCGAATGTCCAGATGGGACATCATTTGCGGTTCATCCGACGCCGATGGCCAGACCGGCGGTCGATAGAGCGGCTCCCGCTGGCACGAAATGTGCATCGGCCCGCTCGGCTCCTTGATCGACACCCAATCGTCGTTCTCCTCCACGATCGTCGACCACCCCAACAACTGTCCGTAGAACCGGGCCAGCGAGCGCGGATGAAGGCAGTCCAACGTAACGCCCGCCAGCTGGGCCGGACCGATTACAGGCGTGTCTGCACTCATTAACAACCTCCCGTCGGGTCGGCCGACACCATACCCGTGATCGCCGACAGAACGACGGTTCCGCAGGCCACCGACACGTCCCGCACTCGGCGTACAGTCAGTGATCATCAATGTCAGGAGGCGCCATGATCGCTCTCTGGATCGTCATTGGCATCGCTGTCATCCTCATCGGCGCCGGCCTCTACGATCGGGCAATCCGAGCACAAGGACGCCGGGTGCGTAGCTCCGGAGAGATGCTCGGAGCCGAGCGGGAGATACGCGGCTCGGTTCGCGGTGCGCGATTTGGAGCGGCTCCAAAAATGGACACCTGGAAGCGGTCAGATAGCAAAGACTGAGCCTCTACTTACAAAAGACTGCAGAATGTCGCTACGACCCCGCCCGGGTAACCTTTCCAGCCTTCAGGCATGACGTGCACACGTTCATCCGGCGCGGGGTGCCGTCGACAATTGCCCGAATACGCTGCACATTCGGTCGAAACCAACGCGGCGCCCGACCGTGGACGTAGCGCTTGATCGCCCTTCGGCCGGCTCGCGAAACGGCCCGACCCGCCTGCGGCTTCTTACCACAGATCTCACATATAGCTGACACGTTAACTCCTTAGCTCTTGAGTCGATTGTTCAGGCGCTCGCTGTGCCGATAGTGATCCGGGGTATTCAGCGGTGTTTGAACGAAATCGCGAGATTCGAGGCGTCGCCCCAACGCCCCTTCGAGACAACCAATGCAAAGCACGTCGCTATTCGTCGCGCCGGCCGCCGACCAGACAGCGTCGTGCACCGTGTACCACTCATCCGCACCACGTTTCGGCGCCGTCGGCAATCCGCAACGGCCGCAGGGATATTCCCATCCCCTTGGCCGCAGCCCTGCCAAGCGGACGAATCGCGCACAGATCCACGCTGAACGTTCTCGCAGCATGTCCGAAGCAATCCGTAAAAGCGGCGCAGTCGTATTGCCTGCGGACGCGCCAGCGACTGATACACAACGATGGCTTTGGAATACTCGGCACACGCCAGCCAGCGAGGCTCCCTGGCGCGGCAGCAGGTGATCGAGGAAACGGGCGGGCACGGCGGTCCGGCCACGATCCGCCGATGTCGTCAGTAGTCGACGGGTCGGCGTCCCAATATCCTCGACGGCGGCAGGGACCCTGCTCGCCGGCGGATGCTCACCGCTCTGTCATCGTCGCCTCCATAGCGCTGAATTTTGATGCTCTCACGCTCGCGCCCGGCGCCGCCAATTAATTTTCGCTTGCGTACGCGGCCCGGTTCCGGAACCTGAATCCTTCAGCGACAACCGGCATTCCGTGCGTGCCCGTGATCATGAAGTTACCGACGGCATTCTCGGCATGTCGCCGGCGTGTCGCTCGACTAACTTCATGATCGCGGCGCAAATGAGTCACCGTGGGCCCGGTCAACGCGCACCACTCCTCCTCGATTGAGCAAGACTGCTATTTCAGGCCTGAGGTGATGAATCCGCCGATGAAGGCGCGTTGTGCGATGACGAAGAGGAGCAGAATTGGCAGGATGTAGAGCACGGCTCCGGCGGCGAGTGCGTTGTTGAGTGGGGTGCCGGCGGAGGTTTGGTAGCCGTTGCTGAGTCCGACGGCGAGGGTGGTTTGGTCTTGGCTGAGGAAGAGGGAGGGGGCGATGAAGTCGCCCCAGGCGGCGGTGAAGGAGAGGATGAATCCGGTCACTAGCACGGCTTTGGCTAGGGGTAGGAAGATGGTGGCGAAGATGCGGAAGTAGCCGCAGCCGTCGATGATCGCGGCGTCTTCCAGATCCATGGGCATGTTGGTGAAGACCTGCCGGAACAGGAAGATCAGGAACGCCGACCCCGCCAGCCCCCACAACACCCACGGCCAGTACGTGTAGATGAGATGTACGCGGGCGAAGATCAGATACGTGGGAATCAACGTCACGATTTGGGGGAGCATCAGGGTCGCGATGACGATGAGGAAGAGGGGTCGTTTCCCCCGTGCCCGGAGTCGGGCGAACCCGAAACCGACCATCGCCGAACTTAATGTGGCGAGGGTGGCCTGCACGACGGAGAGCAGGATCGAGGTGGCGACGTACCGGCCGAACGGGATGAGGGTGACGGCGTCGTGGAAGTTGGACCACCGCAGCGCATGCGGCAGCCATGACGAGCTGGCCAACTCGCCGGCATTTTTGAACGCGATCGACAGCAGCCACAGCAGCGGGATGAGGAAGATCACCGACACGATGATGAGTACCGCGTAGGTGGCTATTTGCCGGGGTGCGCTTCTGGTTTGGATGCTCATCGGGACTGCTCCCGTCTGCGGGCGACCTGCTCATCCGGGCCGCTCTCATAGAAGACGGCACCGGCGGTGGCTTTGAAGATGATGAGGGTCAGGATGAGGATGAGCGCGAACAGCACCCACAGCAGCGCTGAGGCGTACCCGAATCTGCCGTATGCGAAGTATTGGGCGTAGACGTGGATCATGTAGAGGTAGTTGCTTTGCGGTACCGACGTCACCGTCGTCGACGCCGACTGCACCGAGAGCAGGAGTGCGGGGATGAAGGCCTGCACGGCGAAGATGACGCCGGTGATGACCTCAAACAAAATAATGGGTGACAACAAGGGCAGGGTGATGCGGCGGAACACCTGCCAGGCGTTCGCGCCGTCGACGCGGGCGGCTTCTTGGAGTTCTTGGGGGATGCCCTGCAGCCCGGACAGGGAGATGATCATGGTGCTGCCGACGCCCCAGAGCGTCATCGCGACCATCACCCAGAACACGGTGGGGTCGGCGAGCCAGTCGATGGAGGAGATCCCGAACCAGCCCAGAATGTTGTTCAGCATCCCGAAATCGGAGTTGAACAACAACTTGAAACACAACGCCGACCCGACAATCGGGACCACGGCCGGGAGGTAGAGGAACGCGCGGAATGCGGGGCGGCCGCGGATCGGCCGATTCACCAGCACCGCGAGTGCGAGCCCGAGGATGATGCCGGCCGGGACGGTGATGGCGGTGTAGATGCCGGTACGGGTCAACGCATGCAACGCGTCGTGGTCGTTGAGGATATCGGTGTAATTGCGGGCACCGACATAATGATACCGACCGGTCAGACCATCGTAATTGGTCAGACTCAGCCACAACGCATAACCCAAAGGAAACAGCGTCAACAACACAAACCCGAGCAGCCACGGCGAAATGAAACCGTAGAACGTCCGCGCCCGATACCGCTTCCAGCCGGTGGATGTTTCCACGGTGCGGCGGCGGGTCCGGGTGCTCGCACGGCTGGCCACAGAGGTGGTCACGTGATCAGCTCCTTTCCCAGCTGCAGCAGCGGATTCAGCGTGCCGTTGATCGCATCAGCCAGCTTCCCCGCCGACAATCCGCCGTCCAGGCCCTTGACCAGCTCCTGGCTCAGTGATGCGTCAATCGCGGTCACCGAAATGTAGGGCGAGAACTTCAACACCGAGTAATGGCTGAACTCCTTATCCTGCACATCCAGCGCCTGCTTCTGATACGGCTTGCCCCGCGGGAGCTTCGCGTTCAGCGTCGTGATACCCGGTAACCCCCAACCGGACTCGGCCCGCCGCGTCGCCGGTGGGCCACCGAAGTAATGCTCGAAGAACGCCCACGCCTCGTCCTTGTGCTTCGCCTTCTTCGGGATCCAATGCCCGGTCGCGGAAAAGCACGGACTGACCCGCGTCGACCCGAACTGCGGCGCCGGAATGAACCGCATCGTGCCCTGAATCTTCGGATCGGTAGCGATCTCACCAGAAAACCAGTAACCGAAGCCGAGCATCCCCAACTGATTACCATCGAACGTCGGCCACGCACCCGCCGGGAACGGTCTGCTCACGGTAGGACCAACCTTCGCGGTCGCATACTTCAGATACCACTCCAACGCCGCACGCGGCTCCGGCGCCGAAAAATCCACCTTGCTGAAATCGTCATTGAAGATCGATCCACCGGATGAGGCAACCATGTTTAGGAAACCCGCCGTCAAACTCACATCGAACGGCGGGTTCACGCCATATCGCGTATATTTCGCGCCGCTGCGCTTCGTCAACCTCTTACCCAGATCCAGCATCTCGTCATAGCTCATGGGATCGGTTGTCGACGGCGGATCAACCCCAGCATCATCGAATACCTTGGTGTTGCACCACACCATCGCATCCTGCGAATAATCCTTCGCCAGACCGTATCGCGGCCCCTGACCCTGCACCTTCCCGTCATACCGCCACGTATCATTCACCTGCGCAAGCTTGTCCGGCGCCAACACCGTGCTCTTCGCGAAATACGGATCCAGATTCAACGCAAGATCACGGCCCACCAGATACGGAGTATTCGGCACACCCTGATCCCGCACCACATCCGGCGGATTCCCCGCCGCGAACATCGCCGTCAACAACGTCGTCGTCACCGTCACAAACTTGATCTTCACATCAGGATGCTTCGCCTCAAACTCCGCCACATCCTGATCAGTGATCTCAGCCGGAGTGTTACCCATGATCGTCAACGTCGTTCTGCCGCTGGACGAGCCGCATGCCGATCCCAAAGCCGCCACACCCGCCGCGCCGGCGACTCCGGAAAGAAATCTCCGTCTATTCAGCTGAGCAGCCATACGCGCTCCTTCGATAGACGGGGCTTTCTGCGCTTGCGCAGCCCGACCAGTTCATGCGTCGCGCGAGGCGCCGTTACCGGTGCGTGAAGCCATCGACTCCGCTCCATTCGGACTCGAAAGATCCACCTAGGGCGCGCAATGACGCTAACTAACTCGATTGAGGACTGTGTAGTCCGATAGCGACGCGCTGTCAAGAGGTAGCGGACAGGCGGGGTAGTGCGGCGGCGTGGATATCGGCAACGGTCGGCGACCGGCTTGTACGCTGTGCCGGTGGATCATTCGACGAATCGCCCACGACCGCCGACAATGAGTGACGTCGCGCGTCGCGCCGGCGTGTCCCGATCGACGGTGTCCTTCGCCCTTCACGGCAGCAACAGCGTGGGTCTTTCCGAGGCGACCGTCCGGCGCGTTTGGGCAGCCGCCGAAGAGCTCGGCTTCCGGCCTAACCGCCAAGCCCGCAACCTCCGCCTTCAGCGCGCCGGCCAGCTCGCATTGCACGTGACGCTCGAGACCGCGGAAAACTCGTTCGCCATGTCACTGCTACCCGCCTTGCTCCAGGCCGCAGAAGCAGAGGGCTTCTACATGCTGACCTTCACCGGACCCAACCAAGCACAGGATCAGTTCGATGAGCTGCTGCACAGCGGAAGTGTCGACGCTTTCATCTTCACCGACTCAACGATCGACGACCCACGCGCGAAGTTTCTCGCCGGCCGGAAATTCCCATTCGTCTGCTACGGGCGGCTTTCACCCGACCTACCGCAGTGCTGGGTCGACATGGACAATGACGCGGCAACAACACTGCTTGTCGATCACTTTCTCGACAATGGCGCGCAGACCGTCGCCTTCATCTCGCCTGCCCACTCGGCGTACTGGGACAAAGAGCGAGCGGCCAGCTTTGATCGCCGCATGCGCCAACGCGCGCACAAGCCCATCGCAATGTCACTGCGCAACACCGCCACCGACATCCATAAGGCTCTTGATCAGCTGGTCCACCGGCCCGAACCGCTCGCGCTGATCGTATCCTCACGGAGCCTCGCAACCGCTCTCCTCATGGCGATTCGGTCTCGTGACTTGATCGTCGGCACGGACATCGCCGTCGGCGTCTACGACGCGCCTGCCATACCGTGGATGGACGATCCCGCCCTGACAACGGTATCGGTGGACTCCAAGACCGGTGCCGCAGCTCTATTGAGCCGGTGTCTAACGGAAATTCGAACCGGCTCGGGAGAGCAGCCAGGCGAATACCTCAGCCCGCAACTCCATGTCGGAATCTCGCGGTAACCGACGCGCCACCTTACGCAGCCGTAACGGAATGGGTCTTGACAAATTAACCGGCGAGTTGGATGCTCGCCTCAATCGAGTTAGGTCTCGGGTTCCGCGCCTCAAAGTTGGTCGCTCGGCCGTATTTCGGCCGGGATGTGAGGAGCAGGTAATGACGACAGAACTCAGCCGTGGGCGGTTTCTGGCCGGCAGGGCTGGCCGGGTCCGCGTTCCTCATCATCCTGCCGATAGTGCTGTTGTTCGTGGTGGTTCAGCGCGCATTCGTCGGCGGTTCGTTCTTCCAACCTGAAAATGACAGGCCCCAAAACTGCGGAGGCTCTGATGCCTGATTCGTTCCAGCCGTCCCGCCGGCAGCTGTTGGCCGGTGTCGCCGCGATCGGCGTGGGCACGGCGCTGGTCCAGACCGGGCGCGCCGGGGCGGCGGCACCGGCCGACGCGCCCGCGCTGTCAGCTGCGGACATCCACGTGACGGCCACGGCCGCCGGCACGATCCTGGTCGACAACGGCCAGGGCCAACAATTGCTCGTCCTCGACCGGGTCTACGTCACCGGCTCGGTCAGCGCGGTCGGCGGTACGGCCGAGCTGGTGAGCATCGACGGCGCGGCCGCGATCCGAGTCACCTACACGATGCGGGGCACGGCCGCTGGGTACGCCTGCATCGGCCTGTTCACCGTGACGCCGGGCCAGTTGCACGCGACGTTCGACATCACCGCTCCGGACAACCTGTGGGCCGACGGCACCATGGTCGGCCGACGGCACGTGCCGGTCGATGCCGCGATGGACAACGCGTTCTATAACGAGTGGAACCGCAGTGACCGCGGCGGGGAGCCGTTCCAGACGCCGTTAGGGCGGGTCTACCGGACGACTCTTCCCGGCGGGAGCCACACCTACGAAATCAGCAAGAACAACAACCCAGGCTGGACGTCCCAGCAGTACTTTGCGCAGCCGGCGGATCACGTTGGGACCGGCGCCTTCCGGCTGTCATACACGTTCGTGGCCGCTGACATCGGCCGCGACATGGCCGCCCACGGGCTGTCCGCCCGGACGTTGGCGCTGACCGCGTCGAGTCCCCAACCGTTCAACCTGTTCCGCCGGAACGCCTCGCCACTGACGTTTACGCTAACCGGGCTGAACTCGGCCGCACCGGCCGACGCCACACTGACCTGGCGGATCGTCGACTTCTACGGCACCGAGGTCAGCGTGGGCAGCCAGACGTGGTCGCAGCTCAGCGCGGCGCAGCAATTGACCGTAACAACGCCGAAGCAGCCGCGCGGGATCTATTTCCTCGAAGCGACGTTGACCGTCGGCGCGGAGTCCGTCCTGACCCGGATGAACCTCACCGTGCTGCCGGACTGGACCAATACGGCGAGCCCTCGGCAATCCAAGTTCGGCATCGCCGCGTACTTCCTCACCGCCGGCGCGGCCCAGGACCGGGGGCGGGAGGACTGGCTGTGGCTGCTGTCCCGGCTCGGGGTTCGCCGAACCCGGGTCGCCGATCTCACCGCAGCCGAGGCCAAGCAACACGGCCTGATCCAGGACAACCATCACTCGGCCACGCACGGGCAGTGGCGCACCGGCGGGGAGTATCCCGACGGCACGCTCGACACCGTGGCCCGCGCGCAGAAGTTCGCGCAGATGGAGCAGGACGACCGCACGGCGGCCGCGGTGTTCGAGGAGTTCGCCAACGAGTGGAATCTGGCCGGCGCGCTGACCGGGGCGCGCGCGCCGGAGTACGTCCACGACTACCTGATCCCGCTGGACGAGTACTTCAAGGCCGACCACGTACCGACCAAGGTGTGCGCGATGGGGATCGGCGGACCCGACTATGTCTGGCTTCAGAAACTGGTCGAGGAGGGCGGTTGGCCGCACGCCGCCGCCGTCGCGCTGCACCCCGGGCGGGGCAACTTCACACCGGATTGGGCCCCCGCGCCGGACACCTGGCAATTCGGGTCGAACGGCAGCTACTGGAATTTCCTCGGCGGAGTGCGCAAGATCAAGGCGGACATGGCACTCTACGACGCCCAGCAGCACACCAAGCATGACCTGCTGCTGACCGAGGTTTACGCGCCCACCTTTCCCAATTCCTGGTGGGAGGACACGTACCGCACCTCCGCGGAGAACGTGCTGCTCACGGCCGCGCTCTGTTATGCGGAGAACGTACACAGCTTTTATTGGTATCAGCTCAACGACGGCGTCTGGTACGCGATCGACAAGTCCAGCAGCACCGACCGGGAATTCCACTTCGGACTGGTAATGGTCGACACCTCCCTCAAACCCGCCGCGCTGGCCTATGCCACCGCGGCCGAACACCTCGGCGACGCGCATTTCCTACGGTGGCTGACCTTCCACGACCCCGACCTGCGTGGACTGCTCTTCGACACACCGCGCGGGCCGTTGCAGGTGCTGTGGACCCGGGCCGATGGACACGTCCTGAACGCCGACCACAGCGACGACAAGTTCTACCCGACGCCAGAACCATGGGTCGACGTCTGGCCGACCAAGGTCGAGCTGCGCGTGTCGGCGGCCGATCCGTCCGGCGTCGTCGAGGAGATCGACTGCATCGGAACGCGGACCGTGCATCACGCGCACGGCCGCAAGGTCTCGCTGCGCCTGGACGGCGCCGCGCGCATGTTCTACGGCCTGGCGGCCGACTGATTCCATCCGCCTCGGAGGTGCACCATGATGAGTCGACATGGCCGACGGGTTCTGCTGGCCGCATTGGCCAGCGTCTTGGCGGCAACCGGCGCGTTGTACGGGACCGGCCCCGACCGGGCCACCGCTGCCCCGGCCCGGCCGGCTACCGACGCGCCGGCGGCCACCCCATTCCCGGCGTTGGGCTTTCAGGTCAACCTCGACAGCCAGTCCTCGACCGATCGTCGTCGAGTGCTGGCCGACCTGGCGGCCATGGGGGCCACCTGGGTCCGAGAAGGCGTGGCCTGGCACCTGGTCCAGCCCAATCCGGGTGCTCTCAGCACCACTGCTCTGGCGCCGGTTGACAGCCTCGTCACCGACGCCGCCGCGGCCGGGCTGCGCGTTATGTTGACCGCCGACGACACTGCCCCGGCCTGGGCCACGACAGGCACCGCACAGGACCTGTCCAACAACTACGGTGATTTCACCGGGCGGCTCGCTGCACATTTTCTGGGCAAGGGCCCGTCGGGTTCCAGCCCGGCCTACGAGCTGATGAACGAGCCCAACGGCGGTGGCGCCGGATCGACGACCGCTGGCACGCAGTCCAACGCGCAGGTCGAGCCGCAGAGCACCAAGCCCGATGACACACCGACCGATTACGCGCACGCCGCCTGCGCGGCGAACACGGCGATCCACGCCGCCGACTCCGCCGCCACCGTGGTGGCCGGTGCGATCGGGGCCGACCTGCCGTGGATGACCTGGGCTCAGACGAGCCTGCAGGCCGGGCTGGCGCAGTGCTTCGACGTGCTGTCGATGCATTCGTACTCTGGGACAAGCCCACTACCAGAGCTGCGTACCATGGCTGCGGATGCGGGCCGACCCAACGCGACAATCTGGCTGACGGAGTTCGGTGCGACCACGTGCACCGAGGCGAACGTGGGCTGCGTGAGTGAGGCTCAGCAGTCCACGATCATCCTGGACAATCTGAACAAGCTGCAGCAAAACTACCCGTGGGTCCCGGTCGCGATGGTCTATCAGGCCTGCGATCTGGTCGGCGCATCAACCCCGCGGGAAGCGGCCTTCGGGGTGTACCGGTCGACCACGTCTACCCGCTGCAGTGCGCCCAAGGCGGTCGTTGCCGCCATCACCGACCTCTACCACTGAGCCGCACGCGTCCAGTCCCACTGTGATTTCACGAATCTGTACCGCGGGATTGATCCTCTGATCGCCCTAGCGCAAGGAGTCAACGATGATCAGACGAAGGTATCGCCATGTCCTGACCGTCGGATTCGCCGGCGCGCTGGCCGTCGGTGCGTTCTACGGAGTCGGCCAGGGACCGGCCGACGCGTCCCCGTCCCATACCTCGGCGGCGTCTGCAGCCAGGCCGGCCGCGACCTCCGGGCTGCCCGCCCTGGGGCTCAACGTTCGACTGGTCGAGCATCCCGCGGCCACGCAGAATCAGGTGACGAGCCAGCTGGCCGCGATGGGGGCGACCTGGATCCGGGAAGCCGTGAACTGGCGGCTGCTGCAACCCAATCCCGGCACGTTCGACAGCGCCTATCTGGCCAAGGTGCGCAGCACCGTGTCTGCGGCCAAGGCGGCCGGCCTGCGGGTGTTGATGACCGCGGACAACCAGGCGCCGGATTGGGCCAGGGCCGGCACCGACCAGGACCTGACCAACGCTTACGGGAGTTTCGTCGGCCAGCTGGCCGCCGATTTCAAGGGGACCGGTCCCGGCGGGGTCAGCCCCGCGTACGAGATCATGAACGAGCCTCAGGGCGGCGCCAGCGGCTCTGCCGCACCGGCCGCTGTCCACCCGGCCCAGACCGGCCTGCCCAGCGCTACACCCGAGCTTTACACGCAGGCGGCGTGCGCGGCCTACCATTCGGCGCACGCGGCTGACTCCACCGCTAAGGTGGCCGCCGGCTCGATCAACACCAGCGTCGACTGGCAGCCCTGGCTGCGCCAGGTCTTCGCCGACGGTATCGGCAGCTGTTACGACGTACTGACCGTGCATTCCTACTCAGGCCCCGACCCGTTGGACGTGGCCGAGGGCATCGCCGCGGACAACGGCCGGCCGAATACGACTATCTATCTCGGGGAGTTCGGCGGAACGACCTGCCCGCAGTCCGGTTCCGGCTGCGTGCCGGAGAGCTATCAGTCCTCGCTCATCACCAATTTCCTCAACGATCTGACGACCCGGCCGTTCGTGCCGGTCGCCATGATCTACGAGGCCTGCGACACACCTGGCCTCAGTAGCCCGCGGGAGAGCTATTTCGGCGTCTTCCACTCGACCAGCGCGACGGCCATCTGTACCTCGGCCAAGCCCGCCGTAGCTGCCCTCACCGCCCTCTACCAGTAAGCCGATCAGCGCCATCCTGCGCCGATCTTGAGGTTATGGCTGCGATCTGTCCGCTATCGGCAGCCATTTCCTCAAGATCGGCGAGATGAACGAGCCCATTTTCGGCGGGCCACGACGGGCGCACGAATCAGCCAACGAGCTTGAGGGACAGAACACTAGTGTCTCGGGTCTGAAGTTCGCTGCATAAGTCAAAAGTCGCGGAAAGCGCCTACCCTCGCCGATCTTGAACTTATCGCCCACCAATGTCCGAAATGTGGGGCATTATCTTCAAGATCGGCGGGAAGAACAGGAAAGCGCTTACCAAGGCGCCGGAGCGACCCACTTTGAATTATGTAACGAATTAACGGCGCACGACACTAGGCTCCGGTGCGCTCTATTTGTAGCTGTGATTCCGTTGGCTCGAACCCGACCGCACGATAGAGGTCGATCGCGAAGTAATTCGGATCAGCGACCATGACCAAGGTGCGTGCGGCGAGTTTGTCGAATCCGTACCTGCTGACGTAGTGGACCAGTGACCCGGCTATGCCGCGACGCCGGTACTCGGGATCGGTCTGCACGGTCTGAAATCGGGCCAACTCGGGGCCGGCCGTGAAAAGCCCCATCTGAGCGACGAGTCGATGCTCGAGGAACGCACCGAACCATTTCCCGTGGCCGGCTTCGGCAAGCTCACGATTGGTCTGCGTCTTCGCCGTCACATACGCGCGATGGCTGGGCTCGGGGTGATCCTGCGCATCGCACCGCATACGCAGCTCGACGCTGTGCGCCCAGTCCGCGTCGGATTCCAGCGTGCGATAAACGGCATCGGTGTTGGGCCGGTTCGGCGCGCGGACAGCGGTCGCGGTCATTACCGTCTGGGCTTCGGCGTTGAAGCCGCGATCGGCAAACCAACGCAACTCCTCAACGCCGCCGTCGATGCCGTCGAACCCGAGCGTGACGTGTTTGGCCGCCGGAAACTCCACGGCGAAACGGTCCAACCAGGTCGGCGACGCCTCGGGAGTGGGCACCTGAGCCAGCATTAGGAAATTGCCCCACCAATGGGTCGGGTTGTGCCGGCTACGCACCACCAGATGGTCGCCGCGGTCCTCGACCTCGCTTCCACCGACCTGCAGTAAACCAATATCCGTTCGGTAACCAAGTGAGATCAGCTCCATACAGGGAACTGTAGTTGGCTGTTTTGTCTGAGGACGGCCGGCGTCCTGGCAGGCGATCTTGCGGAGATCGACGCTGAGATATTGGGTACGATCCAGCTGCAGTTGGTCGGGATCCGAGAGTGGAATACCGGGCCGAGCTGCTGGTGGGCCGCAGCGGCCGCGACAATGGCGTGGCAAATGCGTTGCTGGCCGCGGCCGAGGCTCGACAAGACATACCGGCAGCTGCATAGCCGGTCTTGGATAGCGTGGCTCGGCCGCAGGACGCCGAGCTCTTAATCGGATGTGACGATTCTGAACCGAGGCTATGCTGCCTGACGTGGCGTGATTCAGCGAGTTTCGTACCGAACGAACTCTCGGGCTTTCCTCTGCCCAATTCCCGTAACTGCCATACCCATTGAGGTGAATCACGCCCATGTTCAAGCAAGACGCCACAATCATCGCCGATGCCATCACCGAACACTGGAATCTCCCCAGTCCGCTGGCCCTGACCGACGGCCTCACCCGCGGCGTGACCGCCGACGTGTGGCTCGTTGAAGACGGTGCCGGAACCCGCTACGTCGCCAAGTTCGCCTACGACAGCCAGACCTACTTCGAGACCGGCCTGTCGATCGCCGAACACGTCGAATGCCACACGGGTCTGGTGACCGGGCGACCCATCCGGAGCCGCGCGGGCAACCTGACCGTCATGCTCCCCAGCGTTCCCGGCGAGAAGCACCCACTCGCGCTGCTCTCTTATGTCGCGGGAACGCACACTCCGCTGGAACCCGACGCCGCCGCGGCCCTGCTCGCCCTCG